>Ga0164315_10000348_pt1 | contig 31213 bp, 36 predicted proteins | sample GuaBasSedimGuay6_FD_113737 | JGI IMG/M metagenome (GOLD analysis project Ga0164315, IMG submission 113737) | Subseafloor sediment microbial communities from Guaymas Basin, Gulf of California, Mexico - Guay6, Core 4569-2, 0-3 cm | ecosystem: Environmental > Aquatic > Marine > Hydrothermal vents... | reverse complement strand
TAGGCAAAATATGCTAATATTTTACAAAAAATTGACAAAAAATGATTTAATCTGGCAAAAAAACTAAAAAAATGGTTTTAAGAAAAAACAAATGGAAAATTATTTGATTATGCAAAGGTCTCATAGTATATTTTTATCAGAGCATAATTACTCATCATCTGCTATCGGTTTTTTTTGGGGCAGTGCCGTTATAAGTGAAATTATAATGTTTATTTTTATGGCAAGAATAATCAAAAAATGGAATGTTAAAATTTTAATCCTCGGCACGATTTTAATCACAGCGGTACGCTGGTTTATAATCGGCTTTTTTGTTGATTATTATGTCTTGTTATTTATCGCTCAAATATTGCATGCCATAACTTATGGGGTTTTTCATGCCACCTCAATTATGTTAATCGCCAAATATTTTAAAGGAAATAATAAATCTCGCGGACAAGCTATTTATTTGAGTTTAAGTTATGGTCTCGGCGGTGCGATAGGTAGTGCGTTGGCAGGTTTTTATTGGGACAAATTAGGTGGCACAATAATTTTTAATATCTGTATGTTAATAATGTTTATAATATTCCCTCTGTATTATAAAAACATTACAAAAACCTTGGCATAAATGAAGTTTTATGTAATGTGTGCTTGTATTTTGTTTTTAAGTTGTGATATAATGCAAAATTTTATGTAAAGGTCTCATAATGAAAAATTACCAACGAGATTTTATCAAATTTGCCTTAGAAAAAAATGTTATCCAGTTTGGCGACTTTACTTTGAAATCAGGACGACGCAGCCCCTATTTTTTTAATATGGGTTTGTTTAATACTGGCTCTGATATTTTAAAATTAGCCAAATTTTATGCCAAGGCTTTGCAAGACTCAACAGCAGAATATGATGTATTATTCGGTCCTGCATACAAGGGCATTCCGTTGGCGAGTGCAACCTCTTTAATATTATCACAAAATTATCAAAAAAATATAGGAGTGTGTTATAATAGAAAAGAGAAAAAAAATCACGGCGAAGGAGGCGATCTGGTCGGATATCCTCTGGCGGATAAAAAAGTTGTTATCATTGATGATGTTATCACCGCAGGAACTGCCATTATTGAGGCTATAAAAATAATTCAACAAGCAGACAATGCAAGCCTTGCAGGGATTATAATCGCTTTGGATCGGATGGAACAGGCACCTGATTCAAACCTTAGCACGATTGACAAAATTCAACAACAATACAACACCAAAATAATCACCATAATCACTTTAAAAGATATAATAAACTACCTACCTACATCAGATATTCATAAATCAATTTTACAAAATCACCTTGATAAAAATAATACTGCAACAGCTTTACCGATTTAAAATCTGTTGTTTAATATCATAACTTATGCGGTGGGTGCCATGGCAGATAGCACAGGCATTGACGGCTATATATCCCAAAGTTTTGTTAAGGTCTTTTTTGTTATTTTCTTTTAAATGAATTTGTAATTTGGCTATTTTATTTTTTATGGTTTGGTTAAAATAATCATCTGCTTGTGGTTTTTGTTTGTGGCAGGTATCACAATCTTTTGACAAATTAGCGATGCCTTGGTTTAATTCTTTAATTTGTGCTTTGGCGTTTTGCGGTAAGTCATCAGCGACTGCAATTTTGATGCGGTTAATTGTATGGGTTAATTCAAGCATATATTTTTTATAACCTATATCGCCATTTTTTGTTTTTATTTTATGGCTTTTAAAATCAGCACTACGGTATAATAAAACTGTCGTTGCCCGATAATCATTATGGCAAGAATTACAAGTTTTATCAAGTTGGCGTAAGGTGCTACTTACTGCATTATAATCTTTGTCGGCTGCTGCCTGTTTTAATTTTTGCAATAATTTTAAATCTACCTCGTCTTTGAACTCTGGCACCATTTGAGAGATTTTTAAATAAGATTTTTGATATTTTTCCAACCATTTGTTTAATAATTTGTTATTATTTGCCATAGCATAATCACCTACGGCATGGCGTGCCCTGCGTAATTGAAACATATTATGCAACCAAACCTGTCTTTTATTTTGTGGTTTATACCACTTAGCAATTGAAGAGGGGGGAGTTATTATTGTGGCATCTGCTATCACCAAACCTGCATAAAAACAGGATAAAAATAAAATTATAATTTTCATAAAAGGTTTAAAAATGTTAAAAAAAAGTGCCATCCTTTTTTGCTTGTTGTTGATAAATATATCGCACGCCCAACCAAAAAAATCACCATTATACCAAAAACATTGTGCCGTATGTCACGGAATTGATAGAACCGGTATATCTGCCCCCGCACTTTTGTCACAAAACCTCAAAAGAGTTAAAAAAAATCAAGCCAAAAATATCATTAAAAATGGTTTGCCGGCTACTCAAATGTTAGGTTTTAACAAAGTTTTAAACGATCAACAAATTGATAAAATTATAGATTATATTTATTCACCAGCCCCTGAAATAATTTGGCAAAAAAAACAAATTTTATCAAGTTATATCAAACACAATCCACAGTTAGTTGATAATAAAAAATTTGCAAAACCTATTTTTAAATCCGACCCTTTAAATTTATTTGTCGTGGTCGAGTCAGGTGACCATCATATTAGTATTGTGGATGGGGACAATTTTAAGGTTTTATATCGCTTTGTTACCCGTTTTGCTCTGCACGGTGGCCCTAAATTCTCCCCAGATGGCAGGTTCGTTTATATCACAGCACGTGACGGCTGGATTAGTATGTTTGATTTATATAATCTCAAAATGGTCGCCGAGATAAGGGTCGGTATCAACTCTCGTAATGCAGCGGTCTCATCTGATGGAAAATATCTGGCGGTGGCAAATTATTTACCTCGGACATTAGTTATCTTGGATGCTAAAAATTTGAATTTGTTAAAAATTATTCCTGTTAAATTTATGGGTAAAAGCTCTCGGGTGTCAGCGGTATATGATGCCACTCCACGAGGTTCATTCGTTTTAGCTCTCAAAGATATAGAACAAATTTGGGAAATAAATTATCAAAATCCACCGCCTGCGGGTTTCGGACAATGGACTCACGACTACAACAAAATTCAAGGAGATGCACAGATAAAAATGTTCCCTATCAGAAAAATTGACAGCAAAATAAAATTTGATGACTTCTTTTTTGACCAAAATTATGTGCAGGTTATCGGCGCCTCTCGAGATGGCAAATCAGCCGTGATTGATTTGGATATCGGCAAACAAATTGCCACACCAAAATTAGCCGGTATGCCTCATTTATCATCTGGCATTACCTGGAATTATAAAAATACTGTCGTCTTAGCTACCCCCAATTTAAAACAAAAATCAATCTCAATTATTGACACTACAACATGGAAAACCATCAAAGAGATAAAAACAGAAGGCATTGGATTTTTTATGCGCTCCCATAAAAATTCCCTCTATGCTTGGGCTGATGTATTTTTCGGTCCGGATAAGGACAAAATGATGATAATTGACAAAAAAAAATTAGAGATAATCAAAACTATTATGCCGATTAAAAATAAAACATCTGCCCATATTGAATTTGATAGATACGGTAAAAATGCTTGGTTGAGCATCTGGGAAAAAGATGGTTTTGTTATAATTTATGATGCAAAAACACTCAAAGAGATTAAAAGATTAAAGATGAGCAAACCAGTTGGTAAATATAATGTTTACAATAAAATTACCAAAGAAGAAGGCACTAGCCACTAATTGAAAATTAAGAATTGTCATTCAAGGCTAATACAGTGGAGTGAATTTTTTATGATATATTGTCTGCACAAATCAAGCACTGTTTAGAGCATATATAAAATAGTGTATATTATAAATTGTGCTTGATTTATACAAAGGTCTTATTGTATTTGGCAATAATTTTTATAAAACAATCATTATCTATGAATAATAATGTTATAATGACACACTCACAAAACATGAAGGAGTTTCAAGCATGAAACTATTTTTTAAAATATTTAAATTTTTTATTATTTTACTGTTTGTAGTAGGAGCAGCATTTGCTTTTATGATTCATATTTATGCTAATTTTTATAAAATTGACGATAATGTTTACCGCTCGGCACAACTAAACAGTCTCAATACTTCATATTATTTACAAAAATATAAGATAAAAACAGTCTTGAATTTACGCGGTGAGCCGAAAAGTGGCACTAAATGGTTTGATGATGAGAAAAAACGAGTGGAGCAAAATGGAGCACAACTTATAAGTTATGATATGTTCGCAGGTAGATTTTATGACTACAAAGCAACATCAGATTTAGTAAATATATTGAGAGATTCTCCTAAGCCACTATTGATTCATTGTCTCAATGGTGCAGACAGAACATCATTAGTGTCAGCCCTTTATAGTTATGGAGTCTTAAATCAAACTCAAGATGAAGCCTTTAAACAACTAAGCTGGTATTACGGTCATGTGCCGTTTTTTAGACCCCATGTCATAGCTATGGACAACAGTCTGCTTAATTACATAAAAAAAAGAGAGTCAGTGAATAAAATAAAAACAGCAGAGTGAAAAATATTTCTTGATTTTTTTTAAAACCTACATTACAATATAGTTTTTTATTTATGAGCTATGATTATGAAAAAACTTTTAATTTTATTGTTGTTTTTTGTGAGCGGATTTTTATTTGCCAAAGAGCATATTGTCAATATTCAAAAATTTAAATTTACCCCACAACATATAACTATCAGCAAAGGGGATACAGTTAAATGGGTTAATATCGAGAAAAGACAATATCATAGCGTATGGTTTGAAAGCCTTGAAAAAGAAGATCCTGGTTATTTTTTTCCAGGAGAAACCTATTCAAAAACTCTACCTAATACAGGTAAGCTTGATTACAGATGCGGCCCTCACCCTAAAATGACTGGATCTGTTACTGTCAAATAACAATGAGCCTACAAAATAAAAGAATAATCCTCAAAACTCTTTTTTTTGCACTTTTTCTTTTAGCCCCAGTTTTTGATATTTTTCGTTTTGATTTATACGATAAACAACTAATTTTTCTAGGAAATCCGTGGATCTTAGATCTCTCCGATAAAGATACCATGGATATGACAATCGCTATTATAATCAAGGTTTTTATGCCGATTTTTTTGGTAATAGGTGGCGGTGTTTTTATATCCTATAAATATGGTAGATTATACTGTGGTTGGTTGTGCCCTCATTTTAGCATAGTTGAGATGGTAAACAACTTAATGCGTCGTGCCTCAGGAAAGTTATCAATGTGGCAAAAAAAAACCATGCAGAACACTCAGGATGATGGGCTTAAAATTACTCCTCACAAAAAATGGTGGATACCAACCGTATTAGTTTCAATTTTTTTTAGTTTTACCTGGTCCGTGGCTTTATTAACTTATCTTTTGCCTCCTGATGTAATTTATTATAATCTATATAATTTTGCATTAACCCAATATCAGTTTAATTTTATCGTAGTCGCTACAATTATTTTCAGTTTAGATTTTATTTTTTTTCGCCATTTATTTTGTCGTTTTTTTTGTGCCATTGGGTTTTTTCAATCTATCGCTTGGATGGCAAATAAAAAAGCTTTGGTTGTTGGTTGGAATCGTAATAATGCTAAAATTTGCAATAATTGTGATGTTTCATGTGAGCATGCCTGCCCCATGCGTCTTAAGCCTCGTGGCCATAAAAGAATTATGTTTACCTGCACCCAGTGCATGAAATGCATAGATTCTTGCAATAAAGCTCAACAAAATACCAAAAACAAAGCTCCTTTGAAAATGTTACAAAATGATTGCGCTCTTGATACCTCAAACCGCGGTTTAGGGATAAGACCTGATGTGCCTGACAATTGTTTTGAATAAAAACTTTTTGCTTGCAAAATTTTTATTATTACCGTAGAATAAACAATTTTATAGGGAATTTATTATTATGGAACTAGTAACGCCCGCTGGAAACTTACCATCCTTAAAAGCTGCTGTTGATAATGGTGCGGATAGCGTTTATATTGGCTTCAAAGATGATACTAATGCCCGTCATTTTGCTGGACTTAATTTTGATGATAATAAATCCCATCTGGCTATATCCTATGCCAGAGATAGAGGGGTTAAGGTTTTTGCCGCTATCAACACCTATCCCCAACCATCCAATTTTAACAGATGGCAAAATTCAGTTGATATGGCAGCTGATATCGGAGTTGATGCTATAATTTTAGCAGATATGGGAGTTATGGAATATGCTTGTAAAAAACACCCAGATTTGCATCTGCATTTATCCGTACAGGGCTCGGCAACAACCGCCGAGGCTATCAATTTTTATCATAAAAATTTTGCTATAAAAAGAGTGGTTATTCCAAGAGTTTTATCCATAAAACAAGTGGGGCTTTTAATTAAAAAAAGTCTTGTTCCCATTGAAACTTTTGGGTTTGGTAGTCTTTGTGTTATGGTTGAGGGAAGATGCCTGTTATCCTCTTATGTCACGGGTCAATCACCTAATACCTACGGAGCTTGTTCACCTGCATCATTCGTAAAATGGGTTGAAAAAAAAGATATGTTAGAAACACGTTTAAATGATGTTTTAATCGATAAATATAAAGATGATGAAACCGCAGGTTATCCTACCATTTGCAAAGGAAGATTTAAAGTATCAGAAAATACCTATTATGCAATGGAAGAGCCTACGAGCTTAAACACACTTGATATTTTACCAGAATTATTTAAAATTGGCGTCTCTGCCATAAAAATTGAAGGCAGACAAAGATCTCCTGCATATGTAGCACAGGTGACAAAAGTATGGCGACAGGCAATAGATTCTGTAAAAAATAATTATTCTGATTTTATCATCAAAGATAACTGGCAAGAACAGTTGCAAAAAGTATCAGAGGGTACAAGCACTACTTTGGGGGCATATTCCAGACCATGGCAGTAAAAAATAATATAAGAATATCTTTGGGTCCTATTACCTATTATTGGAGCGAGCAACAAATATCTGATTTTTATCATGATATAGCCAAAACAAATGTGGATATTGTCTATCTCGGCGAGGTGATTTGTGCTAAAAGACGAACCCAAGATTATAATGGTTGGTTAGAGATTGGCAGATTTTTGCAAAAGCAAGGCAAGCAAGTAATTTTATCTACCCTTACCTTGATTGAGGCTCAGTCAGATATAAAAACCATCAAAAAAATATGTCGCAACGATGAATTTTTAGTAGAAGCAAACGACATAGCCACCGTGCAAATTTTAAGTGATTTAAATTTACCATTTGTTACAGGTCCATCTGTAAACATATATAATAGCCAGACTTTAAAAATTTTACAAAAAAAAGGCTTGAAAAGATGGGTAATGCCAGTAGAGTTATCAAGGCAAACCCTCTTAGATTTTCAACAAAAAATTGATTTTGACATTGAAACAGAAATTTTTACATTTGGAAAAATGCCCCTTGCCTATTCTGCTCGTTGTTATACAGCACGTGCCTATAATTTATCCAAAGATGACTGTCAATACAAATGCATCGATGATTCTGATGGTAAATTATTAAAAACAAAAGAGCAACAAAAATTTTTAAATATTAATGGTATCCAAATGCAATCTGCCGCTACCTCAAATTTATTGAATGAAATAAAAAATGAAAAAGATGCAAATATAGATGTGGTTCGCATCAACCCACAATCAAAATTTACCCCTGACATAATAGAAGTTTTCAACCAAACCTTAAAAGAAAATAATCCCATCAATAAGGATAAGTTAAAAAAATACATACTCGGCGAGAGTTGCAACGGTTACTGGTTTAATTCTCCTGGCATGAATTTGCTTTAAAAACTTAATTAGATAAAATGCGAGAGTTATATCTATTTCATCGATTGCAACTTTATCATAATTATTCGTATTGATTTTTTGTTTAACTCATTATAGATGATTTCTTGCTCTGAATTATTAGCATGGATATTATTTTCATCAAAATTTAAAATTCCTGTGGCATTTGCTTTATATGTATCGCCATTTATACGATAAGTAACTCCTACGCTAAGATAATACTTATCAACTGTGCCGTTTGTTTTTAAAGATTGAATATTTTTTTTACGGATGATGTTTTTTATGTCTAATATAGTGGCATCGTCTGTTGTTTTGATAGTTATATTAGCATCTTGAAAAGATCTTATTAAATATTTTTTAAAATCATCATCCATCTTGCCCTGCAAATTGATAACTTTATACTTATCTGAAATATTATAAACCCCTCGTAGCGAAAAACCGCAACTATTGAGGGAAGTTATGATAAAAAAAACAATAAATAACTGCTGTAAACTTATTTTATTCATCAAATTTTTTGCTCTACATTATAACCTTTTTCTTTTAATTCTTTGATGAGATATTCGTTATTATCAGTTTTATAACGAACTATGCACACCCTCCTATCATCCTTTTTATCTTTATAGGTGGGAGAGACAACCGTTGAGATATAGGCATTATTATCGGTAATTTTCATTAAAAAATTAGACAATGCTCCTTTTTCATCCGTAAGCCTTGCCGATAATCTATATGTATTTTCTTGCATACAACCTGTGATGTCTAAGAAAAAATCAAGCACATCATCGGTTGTTATTATTCCTATCAATTTATTTTTATTATCCACGACAGGCAAGGATGAGATGTTATTGTCTCGTAATAATCTGCCAGCATCTTCAATTAGGGTATCAGCTACACAGGTTACAACATTTTTTTTCATTATTTGCTGAGCGGTAATTTTTAATAATAGATGTTTGGATTCACCAATAGATAGAGTGCTTATATCAGAAGGAGTTGCCTTTTGAATGTCTTCGTGGGAGATAACACCGATTAAACTATTTCCCTCATCAACAACTGGTAAATGGTGAACAGCAAATTTATGCATCATATCGATCATGTGATTAAGACTCGTATCTCCCTTAACTGACACTATATTTTTTGACATTATTTTATCAATATACATAACTTTTACCAAATAGAAAAAAGAGTATTATAACAACTATCAACCATCAATTATCAATTAACTCCAAACCCACATAATCATCGGCACAGAGATGAAAATAATTATAATCTCTAATGGCAAACCCATTCGCCAGTAATCTGAAAACTTATAACCGCCAGGACCTAACACCAAAGTGTTTGATTGATGTCCTATGGGTGTTAAAAAAGCACAAGAGGCACCAACTGCGACCGCCATCAAAAAAGCATCAGATGAAAAATTCAAATTATTGGCAATATTGATTGAGATCGGTGCCATTACCAAAACTGTGGCAGCATTATTTATTATATCCGATAAAAACATAGTCACTACCAAAACCAAGGTTAGTATCCATATTGTTTGCCAATGCGAGGTAATCTCCACTATATTTGAGGCAATATATCCTGTCGCTCCGGTATTATCAAGTGCTTGCCCGACAGGAATCATCGCGGCGATTAAAACTATTACCGGCCAATCGATCTCATCGTATAGTTGCCTTACAGATAACATATTAAAAACAATAAAGCCAAAAATACCGATTAAAAAACTTACAAATAATGGCAAAACTTTCATAACTCCCAAAGCTATAACAAAAATAAAAATACCCAAAGCCATAAATGTTTGAGTTTTGTTTCGCAAAGTTAAATCTCGATCTGATAATGGTAATAAACCCAGATTATTCGCATCATTTTCTATTTGTTCTTTTTTTGCCTCTAATAATAAAATATCGCCAATTTTAAAAGCAGTTTTATGCAAACGAGTCTTGATAATTCTGCCAGCTCTTGATATACCAAGCAGTGATATAACACCGAATGTCCATCTGCGTAAATCAATGGCATATTTATCAGCTAATTTTGATCTTGCTGTTATTATCGCCTCAAATAAATTTATATCCTGGGGACGAACATCTTCAAATGGCACACCTTTTGAATTTTGTAATTCCAAAGAATACTCATCCATCATAGGTCGGACATCTTCGGCTTTACCGTGCACAATTAAAATATCGTCTTTTTTAAAAACATAACCCTGCAAGATTTTATGAGCAGGTTGTTTATAACGACTCACACCCACAATATGCAAACTCCAATTGTCATCCATTTTCAAAGATTTCATACCCTGACTTACCAAAGATGATTTTTCTGTTATTTTTAACTCTAAAACATATTTCCCTACTTCAAGCAAATTATCTGAAGCATTATTATTTAACCTCTCTTTGGGCAATAATCGCCAACCTATGGTTATCACAAACAAAACTCCAAGCAGAGCCACAGGCACTCCGACCGGTGAAAAATCAAACATCATAAATGAATTATCGGCACCTTCTCTCAATGATGAGATAATAATATTCGGCGGGGTGCCAATCATAGTTGTCATACCGCCCAAAATACTACCAAAAGCCATCGGCATTAAAACTATCGCAGGGGAGCGGTTGTGTAGTTTTGAGGTAGCGATTGCCACAGGTAACATCAAAGCTAATGCGCCGACATTATTCATAAAAGCCGAGGCGACTGTGACTATAATTGTCAAGGAGGAAATATGGAGAAATTGGTTGGATGATATAGGCTCTAATTTAGCACTTATCATATCAACGGCGCCGGCATTTTTCAGCCCATGGCTTAAAACCAAAACCGCAGCGACTGTAATTACCGCAGGATGAGCGAAACCTATAAACATTTTATCGGGCTCTACTAACCCCACCAAAACACAAATAATCAAAGCAAACATCGCCACCATATCATGGCGCCATTTGCCCCAGGCAAACAACAGCAAAGCAATGGCTAGGATTACAAAAATCGTAATTTGATCAGTCGTGATAATACTTATACTGCTATCCATCTATTATTTTGACAAGTCAATGTTGATGCCTTGTTTTAAAATTTCTGCCGATCTGTCTTTTAAATAGGTATGATAAGTGGCATATTTTTGATAATACCTGCCACTAATATATCGCAGAGCTTCTTTGAAATGATAGCTGTATAATTTGCCATCAACTCTTGATACTTCTTTGCCCTCATCAAACAAAATAACCCCTGGACGATAACTTAATTTGTATTTATTTACCAAATCTTGGGGGCTAATTTTTGTGCCATCAAACCAGTTTATTTTTTTATCCGAGTAAGCATCTAAACGGATATATAATAAAGCATTCATCTCTTTGGCAACTTCTTTATTGCTTAAAATACTTTGATGAAAATCAGCACAACCTGTGCAGTCTTTGTCTTCAAACATAATTGCCACAGGTTTTTTATAACCTTTTAAATCATATTTTGTTTTAAAAGCAGAATGTTTTAAAAACTTATATGATTTTTTATTTTTCTGGTGTTTGTTTTGAGTATAAAGTGATAAGCTCATTTTTTGATAATTATCTGTGATAACATAATCCAACAAATTTGCAAAAGCTGTGGGGTCACGATAACCATTCATCCGAAAAATTACCTTGCCATTTTGATCCATAAATAAAACTGTTGGGGTATATAAAACTTTTAATTGGGTGGCTAATTGTTGTTCGCTTATTTCATCATTTTTGTTGAGGCTAATTTGCCGATCACCTTTGATATTAATCTGTATCACCGAAAAATTATCTTGGATTGTTTTTTTGTTTGAGCCTTTAAAAAAATTCTCATCCAACATAGCTTTGCAATAAGGACAATTATTAAGATGAAAAAATAACATTATTTTTTTACCCTCCTCTTTTGCCTCGGCAACATCCTCTTGAATATCTAAAAAACTATCCTTAAACCAGCCCGGAGTTTCAAACGAATTACCACCTGTCACTTTGCCTTGTGCCGAAAAACCTACGGCAGAAAAACCCATCACCAAAAAAAACACCACAACTGAAATTACATTTTTCATTTTATTTTTCCTCTTTTAAAAAATTCTATAAACAAAAAAGCCTCCGTCATTACGGACGAAGTGAAGTAATCTCATAAAATTAGACGGATTTTTTAAGAGACTGCCACACTTCGCTACGCTCGTTCGCAGTGACGGAGTTTGTATCACTTTCCTGTTCGTCTCGTTATGACGGATTATTTTTTTGTTCGGTAAATATGTAGATTTGGTTATCTCACTGTCTTACAGGTGGACGCATACCGCCTCTTTGTCCGCCATTATTTTTTCTGTTTTTTCCACGAGGGTGTCTCGGACGATTTTGAAATAACTCCTCTTTGCTTAATTTGCCATCAGAGTTGGCATCAATTTTTTTAAATATCTCCTCTGATTTCGGACGATTTTTTAACCAATCTTGATGCATTTTTTCTTGCATTTCATAGCGTTTTTGCACTATAACAGCAAACTCATTAGATGATAAAGCTCCATCACCATTTTTATCAAATTCAGCAATAGGGTCTCGTGGTAGTGGTGGCGGTCTTTGTTGTTTGTTTGGCTCTTGTGCCATCAAATCAACAGAGCTTATCAAAACAAACATAATAGCAAAAATACTCACAAATATTTTTTTCATAACAACTCCTAATAAAGTAAAAAACTTAACATAATAACCAAAACCAATCACAATTGCAATTTTTAAATTAAATTGTCAAAAGCTTTGATATTTTTTGTTTTCTTTTTTTTGTGCAGGGTTGAAATAGATCTGTCTTATGTTTTACACAAAGACACCACTAAAGATTTTTTATTCTTGACATATTTCACTATTTTTAATCAGCTCGCACAATTCTTTTGTTTTGCATATTCTAAACTCTTCTTCAACCATTCCTCGCAATCTTCTTTTAACTGCATCAACCTCAACAATATCAGTTTCATTTTTTATGACAACAATATATGAATATTTATATTTTTGATTATTGTTATTCCATCGCTCCATTATTGCCATTGAGCCTTGATATTTAAGTTTAAGTTCACTAACTATTTTATGCCAACATTCATTTTTTATTTTTTTAGAGTTTGTTGTATTTTCATTTAACGAATTGTTGATATTCTTTATCTTGCTCTCTAAATTTTTTAATTCAATTAACTAGATTGTATTCCCAATAACCTCGCAATAATCAACCTTGGAGACCGCACGATCTTTAAACCCCAATTCAACTGCTAACCCATTTTTTTCATCTATTTGGACTGCTTTACATTCTGCTTTTTCTACATGTCCTTTTTTATCTTTTGCATGTTGAATTTGTTGGCAAAAGTTTTTTAAGTCAGTCATTTATGCTATTTTCATAATATAAATCTTCATATGCTTCACTTAAAATCTCTCTTGATTTTTGTAAATTTTCATAAGTATTCTTGCTTTCAAATTTCATCAATTTGCCATCACTTTTAAAATGATTAACTCCGACAAAATCATCTTTTTCGTTTTTTGTTTTAACCTCTAATGCTTTTATCATATCAAGGCTGTGAGTTGCCATAACAATATTGATGCCATTTTTTGCTAATTCAATAAAAACATCAATCAACAAAACTTGCCATTGTGGGTGGAGGTTTGTTTCTGGCTCATCAAAAAAAACAAAAGAACCTTTGCCAATTAGATTGTTTTTTAATAACAATCCTAACATGCCAAGAGAAGTCATACCAAAAGAGACTAAATTTTTATCAATAACCCTATTGTTTTCATCAACAAAAGATAATCCCCCACTTTCAAAAACAAACTCACCTGCTATAATTTTTTTAATTTTTCCAACAAGTTTTGTTATTGTTTCATCTGATTTATTTTTTGATTTTGTATTAAGAGCATCATATAAATCATAAAAATATTTTGGCACACCTGTTAAATCATTTTTATGTTCTGTTTTTTTGCACTGTTTAGAACATGCATAACTCGCCAATAACTCGGTGACTCAAAAAATACAACTCTTGAAAAATCAAAAACCTCATCAATAAATTTGTGCCCGATTGTGAAAGCAATATTTTCTTTGGTAGAAATGTTGAATTTAATATCATCAGATATTATCTCACAATTATTGTTACTAGGAGTTATCAGTTCGCTAATATCAGATATTTGAAAATTTTCTTGCAATTCTTGGTGTAATTTTTTCCCCAATATTGATGAATATTGTCCTGTGGTATCGGTCAATTCTTCTTTTAAGATTTTTAGTTCAATTAATATATATTCTGTGGTTTTTTTTACAGATTTAAATTTTTGTAGTTTTTTTAATCCCTTTAAGTAATTTTCAAAAATGCTAATATCAGCCAAATATTTTGTTGACAATTCAGCAATTTTTTTCATATAAAGCCAAATGTTGACACTTTCAATAATTACAAGTTGTTCAGTAATATTTTTTAATATTTTTTTAAATATATCAGTCTGTTTTTTGTCCTTTTTTCCTTTTCGTGTTAATTCTTTTTCAAACATCTCCAAAAAGAATGACAAAAGTTTAATATTTTCTGTAATTGAATCATGTAAAACATTTTTATTTATTGTTTTTAGGATAGAATAAAAAGTTTTGTTAAAAAAACTTTTGCCAGTAGCATTTACTCCTGTAAGCACAGTAAGGGGTGCCACTTTTTAATTTGCCTAAATTTTTAATTTTAAAATCTAATTTCATATTTTTATTATTGGATAAAATGGGCTATTTTAACTTTTTTAGAATTTTTTAACAACTATATTTTTATGCCTTTTAATTCTGCAATTGTGTGAATGTCTTTGTCGCCACGTCCTGAGAGATTTACTATTATTATTTTATCTTTGTCTAGTTTTTTGGCATATTGCATAGCATAGGCTATGGCATGAGATGATTCAAGTGCTGGGATTATGCCCTCGTATTTGGTTAAGTCAAAAAAAGCTCGGACAGCCTCGTCATCATTGATGCTGGTAAATTTAACTCGTTTTAAGTGGGCGAGGCAAGATAACTCAGGCCCTACTCCTGGGTAGTCAAGCCCTGCACTAATTGAGTGAGTTTCGATAATTTGTCCGTTTTCATCACTCATTAAATAGGTGCGATTGCCGTGGAGAACTCCGATTTTGCCAGCACATATGGGGGCTGCATGTTGTCCTGTTTCAAGCCCTCGCCCTCCTGCCTCAACCCCAATTATTTTAGTTTCTTTATCGTTTAAAAATTCATAAAACAATCCCATCGCATTTGATCCTCCACCGACACAGGCGATGATGGCATAAGGCAATATTTTTTCTTGTTCCATTATTTGCTCTTTTGCCTCTTCTCCTATAATTTTTTGAAAGTCTCGCACCATTTGTGGGTATGGATGCGGACCTGCGACTGTGCCGATGATATAAAAAGTGTTATCAATGTTGCTAACCCAATCTTTCATTGCCTCATTTAAGGCATCTTTGAGGGTTTTTGAACCAGACTTAACTGGCACGACTTTTGCCCCCAATAATTTCATCCGATAAACATTAACAGCTTGTCTTTTTATATCCTCCTCTCCCATATAAACTACACATTCCAAATTAGCACGCGAGGCAACGGTGGCTGTGGCGACCCCATGTTGTCCTGCTCCGGTCTCGGCGATTATACGAGTTTTTCCCATTTTTTTGGCCAGTAAAATCTGTCCGATGGTATTATTTATCTTGTGGGCACCTGTGTGGTTAAGATCTTCTCTTTTGAGATAAATCTTAGCACCGCCGATTTTTTTGGTGAGATTTTTAGCATAATAAAGTGGACTGGGGCGACCGACATAGTGTTTTAATTCGTTTTTAAATTCTTTAATAAAACTCTTATCATTTTTATATTTTTGATAGGCATTTTTTAATTCATCCAAGGGTTGAGTTAAGGTTTCGGCGACAAACGAGCCACCAAAATTACCAAAATGACCAGTTGTATCTATTATATTTTTATAGTCCATAATTTTCAATTATAAGTTAATAAACTTACTCTTTGGAGCGAACTAAACGAACATAAAAATTGTTGTTATGAGCATTGCGACCATCAGATCCATTAACAAAATTTAACCTAAACATAGAACTAGAAAAATCAGAATTAGGTGATGATGACCAAAAACTGTAAGAAGAGGTATTGGGGAATATTTTTATATCTATGGTCGGTTTTTGAAATTTACCATGAATACTACTTGAGCATCCATAACCGCCTTCAACATTTTTACCATTAAAGCCATCTTGTTTATATTTTAATTTTTTGCCATTAGAGCAATAAATCAAAGTATTCAACTCTTTGATTGTCGGTAACCGCCAGTTTGATGATCCTGCAAATTTATGATTTTTAGCATAAGCTGTTGCTGCATACCATCTCATCATTTTTGTATTACCTTGGCAGGTTTTACCATTCCACTTTTGCCCCTCGGAACATCGTTTCCAAATTAGGTTCATCTTAGTGTCTAATACTGTGCCTCCGCTTTGCGTTTTGTATCTATTGCTATTGCCGGCAAATGTTATGGTGGCAGTTATTGTTGACAATAATGTGATCGCACAAACAAAACCCTGTTTACTTATTTTTTTCATAATATTTTACTCACTAAAATTAAAAAATTGTAAAGAAATGGGGGGATGCCCCTATTTTATTTATTTATCATTTCGACGAAATCTTTAATCATTTTTTGGCTTTTTATTCCTTTTGAGCTTTCAACTCCAGAGCTCAGATCCACGGCATAGGGTTGAATAGTTTTAATCGCCTCTTTGATGTTTTCAACTTTTAAACCACCTGCGAGAATGAGCGGTTTTTTTATGTTATTTTTTAATTTTGCTATGCTGTGCCAGTTAAATTTTTTGCCACTACCGCCTGCTTGTCCCTCTCTGTGGCTATCTAATAAAATCCCACTGCTTGAATCATAATCATTAAATTTATCATCACCATTTTTATCATCACCCATGGCAATAGCTTTGATATATTTTTGTTGGAAACTATTACAAAAACTCTCGCTCTCTTGTCCGTGAAATTGCAAATAATCAGGTTGCAATCTATCTTGGATTTTTTTTATTATGTCTTTGTTTTCATTCATAAATAATGCCACTATATCCATAAATGGCGGTAGAGAATTTTTAATCTCAATGGCTTTTTTGAGCGTGATATGTCGTGGGCTTTTATCGTAAAAAACTAAACCTATGGCATCAACTCCTTGCATAGCACAAAAATAAGCTGTTTTTTCGTCTGTTATTCCGCAAATTTTTATCCTTACTCTTGAATTTTTTTTACTCATTTGTAAGGTTTGATGGATTGAGATATTTTTTTAATTCTTCTTTGGATAAATCTGTCATCTCATAGGCAACATCTAAAATGGGCTTTTTGAGTTTATAGGCAGTTTTGGCAATTTTTGCTCCCAACTCATAACCTATTTTCTGATTTAAAGCGGTAATTAAAATTGGATTTTTATCAAGAGAGCTTTTTATATGCTCCTCATTTACAACAAAATCTGCGATTGCTTTGTCGGCGAGCAGCGGACAAATATTCGTTAAAATTTCAATGCTTTGGGTAAGATTATATGCCATCAGTGGCAACATTACATTAAGTTGAAAATTACCAGATTGCGAGGCAGATGTTATGGCATAATCATTAGCAGAAACTTGGACAGCTACCATTGAGGCTGCCTCCGGCAAGACAGGGTTTATTTTGCCGGGCATAATTGAGGAGCCAGGTTGCAAAGCAGGTAAAGTTATCTCGGATATACCAGATAAAGGTCCGCAATTCATCCAGCGTAAATCATTAGAAATTTTGATAATCGCTGTGGCAAGTCCTTTCAAAGCTCCGCTTGTTTGCAAAATTGCTCCTGTGGAAGAGAGAGCTGTAAAATAATTATCCGCAGGTTTAAAGTTTATTTTAAGTCTTGTTGTTAAATTATCGGTTACATATTTACCAAAATCTTGTGGGGCATTGATACCAGTGCCTACCGCTGTGCCTCCTACGGCAAGTTTTTGCAAGTCTTGTAAGGAATTTTGGATTGATTTTTTAGCATCGGTGAGTTGTTGTAACCAGCCTGATAACTCTTGTCCCATTGTGATAGGCATCGCATCCATTAGATGAGTTCTGCCAGTTTTGACAATGTGTTTTATTTTTTGTTGTTTGGTTTTGATAATTTTTATTAAATAATCAATGGCGGGCATTAGTTCATTATTGATTTGCAAACTTGCTGATAGATGAATTGCCGATGGGAATATATCATTTGAGCTTTGAGATTTATTTATATCATCGTTGGGGTGGATTTTGGTTTTGCTGATGGTGCTTGTTATTGTTGATAAAACCTCATTGACATTCATATTGGATGAGGTGCCAGAGCCTGTTTGAAAAATATCAATAGGGAATTGATTGTCGTATTCTCCTGACAGAATCTTTTCTGTGGCAATAATAATATGTTTTTTTTTATTGTTATCTAATAAACCAAGATTATTATTAACAATGCAACAGGATTTTTTAAGCTCGGTTAAAGCATAGATTATCCGTTTGGGAATTTTTAAATTACTGATGGGAAAATTATCAACAGCTCGCTGGGTTTGGGCGCCATAAACTGCCTTTTGAGGGACTTTAACCCCTCCCATACTGTCTCTTTCAATTCTATGTTTCATATCAATAATCGACTATTATGGATTTTTTATTGTATATTTTTTTATATCTTTTTTTGATTTTATCTGCCTCATCTGTTGTTTTTATAGGGCCAATTTTTACCCTATACACCATTCTATTATCTATTTTTTTTTGATCTATGTATGCTCTGAATTTATTTTTTTGCAGATGCTTGACAAATTGATTAGCAGAATCTTCTCCTGAATAACTAGCGACTTGCAATGCATAGGAACTTAGATCTGAAAAATCCTTGCCAAAATCTTTTTTAATGACGGTAATTTTCTGTTTTTTGTTATTACCGATTACATTTTTTTGCTGATCTATATTTAACCTAATGTTGTCGATACTATCATCTGATATTTCTTTTTTAACAATAATTGGTTTTGGTGGAATGTTTTCAAATTTTTCTGAAAATGATGGTATTTTATTGTAACCTTCTCCATCTAAAAGCAAGGGAACTATTAAAATTATTACAATTAACAATAGCGAAACCCCGACTAATCTTTGAGGTAGGTTTGTTTTGTTGTTTTCTGTATTATCTGATTCTTGTTGAAGTTGTGACATAGTTTTAAAAGTCCATCAATTATATAAAAAGATCCAAAAACGACTATGTTATCATTTTTATTATTTTTTTGCAGATAAGATATTATTTTTTTCATATCAGAGAACATTAAAAAATCTGTTTTACAATATTTTGTAAACTTTTTATTTAACATCTTACGACTCATGGCTCGTGGAGTAGATAAAGGATATAATAAAAAAACATCTATAACATCATTCATGGTTTTTATTATTGCTTCAACGTCTTTGTCATCTAATACGGAAAAAATAGCCGTGAATTTTTGTTCTGTTTTTTTAAGATTTTTTTGCAAAGCACAACAAGATTCTGCATTGTGAGCAACATCAATAATAAAATTTTTACCAAAGCATGTAATTGTGTTGCCACGACCAAAATTTAAAAAACCATCCAAGGCATGTTCTATATTGTTTATATCAAATGGCAGTAGGTTGATGGCCTGCAAAGAAACAGATAAATTATCTAATTGATGGGAGCTTACAAGGGATGGTGGGGCTTTAAAATTATAAGATTTTTTATTGTTTTTATTGCTCCATACAATTTTAAAATTATTGTGTTTAATGTTAAAATCTTTGTTTATTTTATGTATTTTTTTGGTGCTTTTTAAAAGAAGCTGGATCATCTTTATAGGTGGATTTTTTGTGCCTAATATTACCTGTTGATTTTTTTTAACCAGACCTGCTTTCTCACAGGCTATGGCTGTTATATTATCTCCCAGATATTCACAATGATCAAGAGCTATGGTATTGATTATCAATATATCTGATGTCACAATATTTGTCGCATCAAGCCTGCCACCGAGTCCCGCCTCCAACAAAATCAAATCACATTTTTGTTGTTTAAAAAAACTCAAAGCTACCAAAGTTGTCGTCTCAAAATATGATAAATCAGCAGATCCAGTTAAATTTTGCACATAATTAAAATGCTCTAATAAGCTATCATCTGAGATATTTTTGCCATTTATTTTTATTCTTTCGTTAAATTCTAATATATGGGGAGATGTATAACTTGCAACTTTTATGTTATTTTTCAAAGCAATCGCTTGGATTATATTGACAATTGATCCCTTGCCATTGGTGCCTGCTATCGCAATTACAAAACTATGAAGATTGATGAGATCGGCATTTTTTGCAATTTTTTTAATGTCTGTTAAGTCATAATTTATTTTATTTATTTGTAAATTTTTAAGAATTTTTTCAATTTGTGCTTTTGTGCTATTTTTGTTGTTATTCATCAAAAAATAAGGCGCATACCTACAATTGGTGAATTATCAATAGTTATGGGATCATAGTCTTCTAATTTTGTTTGTATGTATCTATATCCTACATAAGCACGAGCATCTGGTCTGATTTCAAGTTCTAATCTAGCCCCGAGTTCAAAAAAATATATCGTATCATCAAAGCTGGTTATTTTAGGTGAGGCGAACAAATCAAAAGCAATCGCCAAGGGTTTTGAGGTAGGGAATATTAGTCTAAATTTACCACCAACTGCTAAGGCAGAGGCGGATTCGTCGTCTATTATGTCACGATCATCATGGGTTTCATCATTTGGGGCTAGACTTGCCATATAAGCCTTAACTCCGATACCATATTGCATAAAATTATTAGCTCTTTTATTGCGATTAGAGCCCACAGGTTCTGCCTCTGATAATATAAGAGCTGTTGCTGTTGCCATTTTGTCGCCATCTTCATCATAATAATATCCAATACCCACATCAGCCCCTCCCACTCCAAATGAACCGCTATTAAAAAGCAACTTGAAATATGCAGAATCATTGCTTAATGCAATATCTACTCCCACTGCATAAGATGGAGATTGCATAAGAGCAAATAAAGATATAGATAAAATAATTTTACGTAACATAGTATAAAAAAATAAAGTTAAAGATGGCTGTATTATGAGACCTTTGCATAATTTAAGCACAGTTTATAACAACAATAAAATGCACCTATTTTATTAAAAAATTCGTCAAATAGCAAGCTATTTTCATTTTTTTTAATAAAATATGCACTATTTTCTTATTATTCTAAACCGCACTTAAATTATGCAAAGGTCTCATTATATGTTATTATGTTGTGCTTTTCAAATTAAAATAATATTTATGAGTAGAAAACTTGCCCTTAAAAACTGGTTAAAGCAGATTTATAAAAATAATATTAAAATAAAACCTGCCTCAAATGATGCCAGTTTTCGTCAATATTATCGGACAATTATTGATAATGAAAATTATATTATTATGGATGCTCCACCGCCACAGGAGAACATAATGCCCTTTTTAAATGTAGGCAAAACTCTTTTTGATGATGGATTAAATACCCCTAAAATATATCATTTTGACAAAAAATTAGGTTTTATTGTAATGGCTGATCTCGGTGATGATTTATATCTTAGCTTGTTACCTCAGAAAGCTGATATTTTATATAAAGATGCCATCCGCTCTTTGGTTTTAATGCAAAATTGTGCCATAAATAATCTGGCAAAATATGATGAGAAATTATTATTATCGGAGATGGAATTATTTATAGATTGGTATTTACAACGACACCTTAAATTAAAATTATCCTCATCCCAGTTAAAGATTATAAATGAAACATTCTCAATTTTAACTGGGAATGCGCTAGAGCAACCACAGGTTTTTACTCACAGGGATTATCATAGTCGCAATCTCTTAAAAACTAAGATAAATAACCCGGGAATAATTGATTTTCAAGATGCTGTTTGTGGCGCCCATTCTTATGATTTAGTTTCGCTCTTAAAAGACTGTTATGTAAGTTATTCACGTCCCCAAATAATTAAATGGGTTGAATATTTTTTAAAATTAAAAAACAGCAAAATTGAGATTGATGATTTTGTGTTAAATTTTGACTTAATGGGAATGCAAAGACACTTAAAAGCAATTGGGATTTTTGCTCGTTTAAATTATCGTGATAACAAACCTGATTATTTAAAAGATATTCCTCGCACATTGAATTATATTAAAGAGACATCCAAAACATACCCTCAATTAAAAGACTTTTATAATTTATTAGATGATTTGAAAATATGAAAAAAACAAGTGTTATGATTTTGGCAGCAGGAAGAGGAATGAGGATGATGCCACTAACAGAAAACACCCCGAAACCACTTTTAAAAATCGGCAAACATCCTTTATTAGAGTGGCACATTATAAACCTTAAAAAAGCAGGATTTAAAAATATCGTCATCAATATTTCATATCTTGGCGAGCAGATAATCAAAACTATAGGGGATGGAGAAAAATATGGGGTTAAAATTCAATATAGCGATGAAAAAGATAATATTTTAGAGACAGCAGGTGGCATCAAAAAAGCCTTGCCACTCTTAGGAGACAAAGCTTTTATAGTCGTAAATTCAGATATAAAAACTAACTTTGATTTTAAAAAATTAAGTTTGAAAAAAAATAAAAATGCTAATCTTGTTTTGATAAATAATCCAGATTTTAACCCAAATGGAGACTTTTATCATCATAACTCAAAACAAAAATATACCTTTGCAGGAATTGCTATATATCACCCAAGATTTTTTGAAAATATTCCTCATAAAAAAGCCCCACTTGCTCCCCATTTAAAACAAGCACTAGAAAATAAAGATGCTTATACGACATTATATAATGGCATATGGCAAGATATTGGCACTCCTGAAAGATTTTATAAAGCCTGTGGCACAACTGAAAAAATAAAATATTAAAACTTTTTTAAAATTCTTTGTTTGTCGCGATTCCATTCTCTCTCTTTAATTGTGGCTCTTTTATCATATTCTTTTTTGCCTTTTGCCAAGGCTATCGCGCATTTCACTCTTTGTTTTTGCCAGTATAAGGATAATGGGACTATACTATAACCTTTTCTTTCTACTTGCCCTATTAATTTACGAATCTGTTTGCCGTGTAATAATAGTTTTCTGGTGCTTAATGGGTCGTTTATTTTGTGGCTTGATGCCGTAATAAGTGGGCTTATATGACAACCAAACAGAAAACATTCACCATTTTTTATTATCACATAACTTTCATTGAGATTTACCCTCCCTGCTCGCAGAGATTTAACCTCCCAACCTTGCAAAACCAAACCTGCTTCAAATTTTTCTTCAATAAAATAATCAAATTTTGCTTTTTTGTTGTTGATTATGGTATTATTATGCTGTTTATTTTTTTGTTTTTTTGCCATTTTATTATTATGTCCGTTATTCAAAAAAGTGTTTTAGTGCCATACAGTATAGCTCAAATGTTTGATGTCGTTAATGATATTGCCTCGTATCCTCAATTTTTAGAGAATTGTAGTGATTCTGTAATTTTAAAAAAAGAACATAATAGCATAACAGCCAGCATCACAATAAAAAAAAATGCAATACAGCAAAAATTTACTACCTGCAATATATTAGAAAAACCTACCAAAATAACAATGCAACTGGTTGATGGACCGTTTAAAAAACTATCAGGAGTATGGAGTTTTGATAAAATAGGAGCAGAATCTGGCACCAAGGTTTCTTTATATTTAGACTATGAATTTAATTCGTTTATTGTAAAAATGACTGTGGGTGCTATTTTTGACAACATATGGCAAGAAATTATCAACTCTTTTGTCATAAGGGCTGATGGTATTTATGGAGATAAAAAATTATGAATATTGAAGTATCGTATGGAACCTTACAACAACAGGTAATTCTTAATGTAGATATTGACTCCAAGACTACGGTTAAAGAGGCGATTGTAATCTCAAAAATAAATGAAAAATTTTCAGAAATTGATATGGACAACCTCAAAGTTGGCATATTTAGCAAGACCTGCTCGTTAGATTCTACCCTAAATCAAGGTGATAGAATAGAAATATATCGCCCTTTAATCGCCGACCCTAAAACCGCTGCCAAAAAACGAGCGAATAAGAAAAAAACATCTTAGATTTTATGCCTCATCATAACCTGTAATCATCGCTTTGAGATGTGCCCACAGAGTATGTCCGGTTGTGATAAGATAAATATGAACTATGAGAAACAATAACATGGCATAGGCACCGAGCAGATGAGCTGTGGCAACAAGTTTTAATGATAGATTTTCTAACCCAAAAATTGGCCAGTATTCGTATAAAATATAAAACCAACCAGAGAGCCAAATTACAGGTCCCACTATCAATAGAATAAAGATATATGCTAATATTTGCAGCGGATTATGTTTGTGTAATCTTGTAACTCTATAGGGGTGATGAACTTCTTTTTTTAAAATTCCTAAGATGTAATAATTCATAATGGCATTTACTCTATCAAGGGTAGGAATATATTGTCGCCACTCACCTGTGACTATATGCCAAAAAATAGCAAATATCCATAAACCGACCAAACTCCAAGCACATATTTCGTGAATATCTGTGGCAGTTGCAAAACCTAATAAGTTATAACTACCGTGAATTTCAAAACCACTTATCAACAAAGTGATTATAAGCAGAGCTTGCGACCAATGCCAGAATCTTTCAAAAACCTTAAAAACATATATTTTTTTCATTTTTTATCTCTTTTATAAAATAAAAATAAACGGATAAAACCGTGTATAAAAACTCCACCTAAGGTTAATAAAACAATTATAGTCATTATATTGTCTAACCATTTGATGTTATGAGCAGCCGGCATATAAACACCTTTTATATTTTTTAAACGGCTATTTTCTCGATGGCATTGTTTGCAATCTAAAGCATCATATTTAGGGGCAACCATATGAGTGATAGGCCATGACATTTGAGTTGTTGCAAAATCATACTCGCCGCTATATTTGACCCCTGATACATCGGCACCAAATTTAAATGATTTTTCCCAATCATAATTGCCCCAAAAAGCACTGTCGTCTTTGCCTGCGGTATGGGGAATTAATAAATGTAGATATTTTTTGTCATAGGGTTGTTTGCCACGGAATATTTTTAGAGGCCAAATTTTTGATTTACCATCATCATATGAGCCATAAAATTTATTGATAGATACTGTTTTAGTTGGGTCTATTTTTTCTTTTTTTTCAATGAATTTTACCTTACCATTAAACCATCTGTATTCTGGAATAACATAACTATCCCAGCTAAAGTCCCCTTTTTTGCTAAGATAAGCATTTCTGCCACCGCTATCTTTAATTGTTATGGGTTTGCCGCTTTTGTCTAATTTGCCTGCGGTAGACCAATCCCAGGTCATTTTGGTTTGGATGCCACCGCGAGCATAAGTTGGAATATGGCAGGTTTGGCAGGCTATTTTTTTTGAATGGTTATTTAAGCGACTTGTATCGTGTGGGTTATTGCTATGACAAGCTTGGCAAGTTGATTTAGTGCGATTTGTTTTCTGCCCCTTGATGATAGCTTTTTTGTTGTCCTTGGCTGTTATATTATAACGGCTACCTGAAATATTGTGATTATCGGATGTATGACACTCGGCACAATTAAAATCTAAACCTTTTTTATCCATATGCACATCCAAAGCATAATTAGGGTCTTTTAAAGATGAATCCAAATCCCCATGTTTGACAGCATTACCACCACCACCATAAAAATGACAAGCACCACAGGTAGCCCTTGATGTTTTGCCAACATTTTTAGCAATTAAAGTCAAATCAGGTGGCTGAATAATTTTGCCATTTTTTGTCAATGCCTCGTATAATGGATGCCCTGAAAAGCCCGGTAATTTTTTATAAGTGGCAGTTGTGTCATGGCAAGCGAGACAATCTACATTGTTTTGTGAGCTAAAATCAAATGACTCATCTTTAAAACCATAACCGATATGACAAGAGGCACAAAAAGTATAATTGCTGGTAGGTGAGATGCAAAAATTATTAAAAATATTTTTTTTGCCAAGTTTTTGCTGGGTTTGTGGATTTATATATTGCCAGTTCCAGTGAGTTGTTTTGTGGATTTGTTTGGCAGATTCGGTATGGCATGATAAACAGGCTTCGGTAATTTGGGTGGCATCAGTAAAAACCCTATCTAATTCTTCAAATTTACTATGGTCGGCAGTCGAGTCGATGGTTGTTTCTGCATATGACGGAATTATCCACAAAAAAACCATTAGAAATAAAATATATTTTTTCATTTTTAACAGCCGCCTGTATCCTCTGTGCCACTTTTACCGCCACCTGGTGTTGTGCGAATAAGAGGAGGGGCAGGTTTTTTATCGTCAAATTTGATGAATATTTTTTGATCATCTGCAACACCTTGCATAATTGAACCTACTTTGCTGCCGAATAAATATCCTACCAGACCTGCATTCATAAGCCCTATATAAATCTTGCCATCATCTTTTTTATAAACTGCAATTGTGCAAGGCATTAAAATTGATAAAATACGAGTGTTATCATCTTTCAATAATGGTTTAGAGTATTTAATGCTGCAGGCCTCAACTAATAAAACCGGTAAAACAGTGCCACCTGCGGCCTCAACCGCTTTATGTGGGCTACGCAAGCCTGATAAAGCCCAGCCGTTATGAGATAGAGTTTTGATATTAGATTGAATGCGAGCGGCGGTCTCCTCCAATCCATATGGGCTTTCATGCTCATAAAACATAAGAGATCCTGCAAATTGCCATCCAAGAACAAGAGAGGCAACAATACCAACCAAAAAACCTATAGTATACTTTAACATAAACACTCTTTTTTTAATTTAAAATCTCAATACTAACCCAAAAAAATACTGGAAGCATAAAAAATATATGTTTTTTTGATTTAAATCAAAATTTATTGATAAAAAACCACAGCCCACTAAAAAAATAATATCAATAGAGACCTTTGCATTTTAACTGTTAACTCAAAGCATGCAAACAACAATTAGTTTGTGTGCTTTGAGTCTTTGTTGCCATTAATTTTATTTTTAAATTCCCCTAAAAAATCACACATCTTGATCTTGTTGCATCATAAAAGACCTCAAAGCATTTTTCGCTTTTTACACTTATCGAGACCTTTGCATAAATCAAGCACAATTTATAAAACACACAATAATGCACCTTTTCACAGCAAAAATTTGTCAAATAGCAAGCTATTTTCCTCATTTTTGCTGTAAAAATGCACTATTTTCTGTCCTCTCTAAACAGCACTTGATTTATGCAAAGGTCTCTTATCTTTACAAAGTAAAAATATTTTATCTTGAATTTTACAAAACATACCATATATATTAAATCAACTTTAAACTTTGATTTATTATTTTATTTTTTTTAGGAGATTACAAAATGGCAAAAATTATTGGCATAGATTTGGGAACTACTAACTCTTGTGTAGCAGTTATGGAAGGAGATAAACCTCGTGTTATTGAAAACTCAGAGGGCGATCGCACAACTCCATCAATTGTAGCGTTTAGCAAAGATAACGAGGTTTTAACCGGACAATCTGCCAAACGACAGGCGGTTACCAACCCTGAAAACACTTTATATGCTGTCAAAAGATTGATAGGTCGCAGATTTGATGAAAAAGAAGTGCAAAAAGATATTAAATATGTGCCTTATAAAATAGTCAAGGCAAAAAATGGTGATGCTTGGATTGAAGCCAACGGTAAACAGATGTCACCGCCTGAAATCTCGGCTAAGGTTTTACAAAAAATGAAAAAAACTGCCGAAGAATATTTGGGCGAACCTGTTACCGAAGCTGTAATTACCGTGCCTGCTTATTTTAATGACTCACAAAGACAAGCTACCAAAGATGCCGGCAAAATTGCAGGATTAGATGTAAAAAGAATTATCAACGAACCAACTGCGGCGGCTCTTGCCTATGGCATGGATAAAAAAAAGGGTGATCATACTGCAATTGTTTATGATCTCGGTGGTGGCACATTTGATGTCTCGGTGATTGAAATTGCCGAAGTTGATGGCGAACATCAATTTGAGGTTTTATCCACCAATGGTGATACTTTTCTCGGTGGCGAAGACTTTGATATGAGGTTGATAGATTATATCGCAAGTGAATTTAAAAAAGAGCAAGGCGTAGATTTACACAACGACCCTTTGGCATTACAAAGATTAAAAGAAGCCGCTGAAAAGGTTAAAATTGAGCTTAGTTCCTCGGAGCAAACAGATATAAACCTGCCCTATGTTACAGCAGATGCCAGCGGTCCTAAACATTTAAATATGAAAATGACGAGAGCAAAATTTGAATCCTTAGTGATGGATTTAGTTGAAAAAACTCTAGTGCCTTGCCAGATTGCTTTGGATGACGCCAAACTATCAAAAAGTGATATTACCGATGTAATTTTAGTCGGTGGACAAACGAGGATGCCGTTAGTGCAAAAAAAGGTAACCGAATTTTTTGGCAAAGAGCCTCGCAAAGATATTAATCCTGATGAAGCCGTTGCTATGGGAGCTGCAATTCAAGGTGGAGTGCTCGGCGGCGATATTACTGATGTTTTATTATTAGATGTCACTCCATTATCTTTGGGGATTGAAACCTTAGGTGGTGTTATGACAAAACTAATTGAAAAAAACACAACTATTCCAACTAAGGCAAACCAAACATTTTCAACAGCGGATGATAATCAAACCGGAGTTACGGTTCATGTCCTACAAGGTGAGAGAGAGTTAGCCACGGCTAATAATTCACTGGGACAGTTTGATCTCAAAGATATTCCACCTGCACCTCGTGGCACACCTCAAATTGAAGTAAATTTTGATATTGATGCCAACGGTATCTTGAATGTTACTGCCAAAGACAAAGCCACAGGCAAAGAACAATCTATCGTAATTAAAGCCTCCTCAGGTTTATCAGATGAAGAGGTCGCAAAAATGGTCAAGGATGCCGAGATTCATGCCGATGATGATAAAAAATTAAAAGAGTTGATAACGGCTCGCAATCAAGGCGATGCACTAATAGCTTCCACAGAAAAAGCCATCAAAGATTTAGGCGATAAAGTAAGTGATGATGAGAAAAAAGATATTGAATCTGATATAGAGTCCTTAAAAGAGGCAATAAAAACAGATGATACTGATCAAATTACCAAAAAAACCAATTCTTTATCTGAAAAATCAGGACAACTTGCCAGCAAAGCCGCCGAGGCTAATAACCCACAAAACTCAGGGGCTACCGATGGTGGAGAAAGCGATAATAAAACCCAGGATGATGATGTTGTTGATGCCGAATTTGAAGAAGTTCAAGACGATCAAGACGACAAAAAAGACGATAAAAAATAAAATCATATGGCAAAAAAAGATTATTATCAAGTCCTCGGGGTTGAAAAAAATGCAAGCGATGCTGATTTAAAAAAATCTTATCGCAGGCAGGCGATGAAATATCATCCAGATAAAAACCCCGATAATAAAGACGCAGAGTCAAAATTCAAAGAAGTCCAAGAAGCCTATGCTATCTTAAAAGACCCTAAAAAACGCACAGCCTACGATCAATTTGGCCATGCAGGGGTAGACCCATCCGCCCAAGGTGCAGGTGGTGCAGGTGGATTTGGCTTTAATATGGATGATATTTTCGGCGATATTTTCGGCGGTGGCAGAAGAGGCGGTGCAGGTGGCAACCGTGCCCATCGTGGCTCTGATATGCAATATAACCTGCAAATGACCTTAGAGCAGGCAGTGTTCGGTTACAGTGCAAAAATAAAAATCCCTGTCAGTTCAAAGTGTACAGAGTGTAACGGCAGTGGTGCGAAAAAAGGCACATCTCCTGTAAATTGCACAACTTGCCACGGACAAGGGCAGGTGCAAATTCAACAGGGTTTTTTCTCCGTGCAACAAACCTGCCCCCATTGTCAAGGTCGTGGCAAAATAATCAAAGAAAAATGCCATAAATGTCACGGCAATGGTAACACTACATCTGATTCCACCTTATCGGTTAAAATTCCACCAGGAGTTGATACCGGCGATAAGATTCGTCTTGCAGGTAAAGGACAAGCAGGAGCAAATGGCGGACCTGCCGGAGATTTATTTGTGCAAACAGTTGTCGAAGACCATAAAATATTTGATCGTGATGGTGCAAACTTAATCTGTGATGTGCCGATTAATATTGCCATTGCATCTCTTGGTGGCCAAATAGCCGTGCCAACCCTTAAAGGACGAGTAAATTTAAAAATTCCAGCCGGCACTCAATCTATGAAAGTGTTCCGTTTGAAAGCTCGTGGCATAACTCCTGCTCGTGGTGGTAGCAAAGGCGATTTATTATGTCGGATAATAGTGGAGACTCCGGTTAAATTAGACAACAAACAGAAAAAATTATTACAAGATCTGGGGGACACCCTCACAGCAACAGGATCAAAAAATTGTCCCCAGGAAAGCAGCTGGACAGACGGTATAAAAAACTTTTTTGAATCCTTAAAACAATAAAAATGAACATAGCAATCAACGGCATAACTGGTAAAATGGGGCAAATGATTTTTAACGAAGCCTGTGATAATAAAGACACTATAATCACGGCAGTTTTTGAAAATAAAAACCACCCCCAAATTGGTAAAAAATTTAACGATTTAATTATTAGTGATAATCCTTTATCACAGGTTGATAAATTTGATGTTATTATTGATTTTACCAGATGTGATGGCACAATGAATATCTTAGAAATTGCAAAAAACAACAACAAAGCGGTCGTAATTGGCACGACAGGTTTTAATGAAAAACAAAAACAACAAATAAGAGAATATAGCAAATATATCCCTATTGTTTTTGCTCCTAATATGAGTGTTGGGGTTAATGTTACCTTAGAGCTATTAAAACAAGCGGCAAAGTTCCTGCAACCTGATTATGATATAGAAATTATCGAAACCCATCATCGTAATAAAGTGGATGCCCCCTCAGGCACTGCTTTGAAAATGGGCGAAGTTATCGCTGATGAGTTAAAAATTGATCTTGATAAAAATGCCATCTATGATAGGGTTGGCAATATCGGTGCTCGCCCTGCTGGCAAGATAGGTTTTGCTACCATAAGAGCCGCTGATGTCGTGGGCGAACATACCGTTCTTTTTGCCACCGCAGGTGAGCGAGTTGAGATAACTCACAAAGCCTCGTCTCGTGCTACTTTTGCCCGTGGTGCCATAAAATCGGCGCTCTGGCTTGCTGATAAAAAACCTGATTTATATGATATGAGTGATGTGTTAGGTTTTAAAAAATCCCGTCATAACGAGTGAGCCAAAAAAAACCGTCACTGCGAACGAGCTTGGCGAAATGTGGCAGTCTCTTGGTTTGTTGTCGTTCCCCCAGAGAGATTGCTTCGTTCCTCGCAATGACGGGGGTTTTCGTCACTGCGAACGAGCTTGGCGAAATGTGGCAGTCTCTTGGTTTGTTGTCGTTCCCCCAGAGAGATTGCTTCGTTCCTCGCAATGACGG
>Ga0164315_10000347_pt1 | contig 31256 bp, 29 predicted proteins | sample GuaBasSedimGuay6_FD_113737 | JGI IMG/M metagenome (GOLD analysis project Ga0164315, IMG submission 113737) | Subseafloor sediment microbial communities from Guaymas Basin, Gulf of California, Mexico - Guay6, Core 4569-2, 0-3 cm | ecosystem: Environmental > Aquatic > Marine > Hydrothermal vents... | reverse complement strand
AGGAATTCCTTTATAGACTAATTCAGAAAATAGTTTGTATGTGGTGCCTGCTCGGGCTCCTATTTTACAGGAATTTGTAAACGGTATTAAGGACATAAAACGAATTTGTTTGGATTGTAGATTTAAAGCGATATTCGAAAGTTCAGAAACTTTTAAAGATAAATTATCATTATTACAAAATTGATCGAGCCCATCCCATTTACATCTTGAGGTTGTATCATCTCCATTAGAAATTAATACTATTATAATATTGGATTTTTCTCGAAAAATATTATTGCCAGCAGCTGTTTCTAAAAGAGAAACTGCTCTTTCAATTCCGGGCTCGGTAGGTCCAGATTCTGTATATGGCATTGTAGAGATTACAAACTCTGTATCTTGTAGAGGACGCCATAATAAATAAGGGTTTGAATCTCCTTCGATGTAAGGAATATCAGTGTTGTTTGGAGAAAAAATTGAACTAAAAGATCCTAATTCATTTAGTCCCTCTCTAGAGGTAGGTAAAAGAGGTGAAAGTATAATCCTGTAATCAAAATCGGTAGAAATATTAGTCAAGGTTCTTGCAAGTGATAGTTTGGTATTTAGGGAAACATATCGTTGACTTCCAGAATTATCCCAAATGAATAAAAAATCTACTTTAGGCTTTATAGGATCAAGCTCAAATCCCCCAGTAATTATTTTTTTTTCACTAAATTCTACAGTTATGCCGTCATCTTGCTTAATAGTGGTAAATTGCTCTTCTCCACATGAAGCAAAGAGGACGGCGAAAATTGTTAATAATATTGTTTTCATTGAATCTTTAATCGGTAATTTACTAAAATATTTAAGGAAGTGGACGATAGAGGGGGAGTGAAAAAGTCGGTTGTATTATGTGATTTCGGCCAGTTAAAATAAAGTATATATTTAAGGCGGGATATTTATGGATGAAAAATGGTTTTATGTAATGGGAAGTGAAAAAGTCGGCCCAGTTGATAAAGATGAAATTGAGGATCTTTTTGGGAAAGGAAAAATACTTAAGGATACCTACGTTTGGACGGGTGGTCTTGAGAACTGGATATTTTTAGAGGAGGCCTCTGAATTTTCTTATCTTTTTGAGAGTGTTGCCCCACCAGTGTTGCCAGAGATTCCAGAGGTGCCACAGAAAAAAGAAATGGATTGGGATAACTTAGATCCAGAGAAGGCACAATTTGCCATAAATATTGGATCAGATAGAGGGGGAGAAGAGAAGGTTTTGGGACTTTTTACTCTTATTCAATTAAAGAGCTTTGGAGCAGAACACCGGGTAAATGAAAAAAGTTTAATTTTTGCTCAGGGGATGGGTGCTTGGGAGAGTTTAGGGAATCTACCTATATATAATGCTGTTTTTCCTGAGGAAGAAGCAAAACCAGTTGAAAGGCGGGAGGGTGAACGTAAACCCATAACAGCGAGAATATTATTTCATGATGAAACACAAGTACATGATGGTATTTGTGCCAATATTTCCCTAGGAGGACTTAGAATTTTTATGAGTGATTTTCCAGGTAAGCTTGGAGATATCATTTCGATGAATATTCATCCAGAAGATAGTGAGTTTTCCTTTGTGGCCAAAGGAGAGGTAGTTCATATAGTGGAAGGAAATATAGGCTTCTCAGTTAAATTTGTTGATTTGGATGAGGATGCCCAAGGGACCATCGAATCCTATCTAAATAAGTAATAATTATTAAAATAATTCCGATAAGTTTACGTGTCAGAAGATAAATTTAAATTAAAAAGGTTTGGCCGTTATCTACTTCTAGATCATTTAGTTGATGGAGGAATGGCCCAGATTTATCGGGCCAGATTTTTAGGTGAGCAGGCCGATAAAATTGTTGCCATAAAAACGATCAGGCAACAATTTTCCATGGACGAAAATTTTAAAAAGATGTTTATGGATGAAATCAAGGTGACTTTTGATTTAATCCACCCAAATATTGTCCAGACATATGATTATGGTATTAAGGATGAAAAACTCTATGTTGCCATGGAATATGTAGATGGTCGTAATCTTCAGGAATATTTAAAACAGTTAAGAATAAATAAATTTGTTTTTCCAATCGATATCAGTGTCTATATTGCCACCCAAATATGTCGTGCTCTTCATTACTCCCACACTAAAATAGACAAGCTCACCGGAAAAGAGGCCAATATTGTCCACCGGGATATTTCACCTCATAATGTGATGCTAGGCTATGATGGGACAGTAAAGGTTATAGATTATGGTATTGCTAAGGCCGAAACGAATTCAGATTCGACTCGTGCTGGAACAATAAAAGGAAAACTTTCCTATTTAGCACCAGAGTATCTAGAAGGGCTGCCATTAGATGCGAGATACGATGAATTTGCTACAGGGATAACTCTTTGGGAGATGCTTTGTAATCGTAAACTTTTTAAGGCCGAAAATGATCTTGCGGTGTTAAGACTTATTCAGACCTGTGATGTTCCAGCACCATCATCTATTAATCCTAAGGTACCTCCAGAATTAGATCAAATTGTCTTAAAATGCTTATCTAAGGATAGGGAAAAAAGATTTAAAAATTTAGATCAGATGGACAGAGCACTGACTAAATTTTTATTTAAGTCTTTTCCTGATTTTAATCCCTCTGACTTGGGTTATTTCGCCCAACAACTTTTTAAAGAGGATATTGAACAAGATCTTAAAAAACTTTTTGAATTTGGAAAGATTGATATAGCTCCTTATCTAGAAGAACTTAAGAATGAAAAGACAGGAACGCCTAGGAATAAAGAGGAAAAAGAAGAAGAAAAAATTGAAGAGAGAATAGGGATAAAAAAAGAGCAGGTTCTAGATTTTGGATTTGCTGAAAAAAAGGATAAGAAATTTAGTTTTAAGGATTTAAAAAAAGGTCAAACTAAATCAGGGATTTTAGTCAAAAAAGAAAGTGGAGATATTGAGTTTAAAGATGATAATGATAAAACCGCCCAGCTAACCTCTGGGGGGTTGAAAATTGAGGAACAAACTCTAAGATCGACTGGAGGACTTGCTAAAAAAGAAGAGATGAGAGAAAAAAGAAAAGAAAAGGCAAAAAAACTTGAAGAGGCGATTAAAGAAAAACCACACGTTGTTAAAAAAGAAGAGGCAAGATCAAGTAAAAAAAACATATTAGTTGCTAGTATTCTTTTAGCAGCAGTTTATTTTGGATATGAAAGTAATAAAAAGACGGTAGATAAAATTATTGGGAACTTGATGGGGACAGCAGAGCTTTCTGAGTCAAAAAGAGAAATTGCCTCCCAGGAAATAAAACCAAAAACGTTAGGAATGGGACTTTTAATCTTATCTAATTATGATCCAATTACTAATCGAGTATTTTTAAATAGTATTTCAGCAAAGTTGGATGTTTTTGGTGAAGTCAAAATCCAAAAGGGTAAAGACATTGTACTAAGAGTCGAAATTAAAGATCGAGAAAATTTTGTAAAAAATATAAAACTGGGTGCTAATGATAAAAAAATAGAAATGGATATCCCGATAACACCATATGCTAAATACGCCTATCTGAAAATGAACAATGATTGTGCTAAAGGTGAAGTGGAATATAATATTTTTGGTGAAACTAGAATTGAAAATATCCCTATAAAAAAACGAAAAGGATTGGCCTTTCCCTTGAAATTAAGCCCTCAAGGGACCGCTGTTACTACTAAGCATAAGATATTATTTAAAAGTTCAGGAAGAAGTGTTAAGAGAACCTTGAGCCTAATCTTTAAGTCAGAAAATGATATACTAGATTTTTGTCAGGTATTGTTTGAAGAATAAATCTATTGTTTTCTTTTTGTTTGCTTGAAAATATTATTCTCTCTCATATTTCTAAGACGTATGATTTCAGCAGCAGTCTCTTCAATCGCTTTATTAGTAACATTATATATCGGCCATCTTTTATTTTCTTTAAATAATTGATTGGCCCATTCAAGTTCCTCTAATACCTTCTTTTCATCAGCATAATCACCAGAATGCATATTAGCACCAATCCTAGATAATCTTTTTTTCCTGATTTGCATAAGAGCGTCTGGATCAATGGTAAGAGCGAATATTTTTCTTTGATCAACTTCAAAGAGCTCTTTTGGTAGAGAGGAGTCTTTGATTAAAGGAATATTACACGTTTTAATTCCTAACTGGGATAAATAAACTGAAAGAGGTGTTTTTGATGTCCTTGATACTCCAACTAAAATAACATCGGCCAGATGAAGAGATTTAAGATGGCGGCCATCATCGTGATTTAAGGTAAATTCCATCGCTGCCACTCGATTAAAATAATCATCGTTTATAGCATGTAAAAGCCCAGGTTCAGCACTGGGTTCTTGTTCAAAGTAATTTGCAAACACTGTTAAAGTGGGCCCTAGAAGATCTAGGGATCTAACATATTTTTCCTTGGAAATTCTAGCGGTAAATTGCCTAAGCTCAGGAGAGACCATGGTATAAATAATAAGATCGTGGTGAATGGCCGCTTCGGTAAATATCGCCTCAATCTGCTCGCTTGATCTAATATTTTTATAACGGGTGAAAAAAACATCTTTATCTGGAAACTGGGCCATTGCAGCTTTAGATACGGCAGTTGCAGTTTCACCGGTTCCATCAGAGATAATAATGATTTTTAGTTTTTTGTTTTCACCCATAGGTTCCCTTCCAATTAATCTAATCCTAGATTAGAATAGATAATGTATCACTTATGTGAGGAAAGAAAAAAGGTCAAATTCTAAATTATGGAAGGATTTAAAGAATTACAAATAGAATTTAACAAATTTATAAAGGATCCTGAAAAGTATCCAATGCATCCTAGTGATCTTGGTAACTACTTAAAGGGCCTAAGGGCCAGAGATGTTGAGAAATTTAAAAATACCCTTCTTAAATTCCCCCATGAGACTTTAGGCCCTGTTTTACTTGAACTTCCAGAAAAATTACAAAATGAGGCCTTTGCTTTTTTACCCCACGAAAAACTGGCCAGGGCCACGGAAGGATTAGAATCAGATGATGCGACTGACTTAGTGCAAGAATTAGTCGATGCCGATGAGTCTAAAGGCCATGAGGTCATTTCTAAGTTAGAAAAAGATGATCGAGAAGAGATAAATGCTCTGCGACAATACTCCGAAGAGCAGGCCGGTTCTATTATGCAAATGGAGGTATTTAAGGCCTCTGTTGATGAAAATATTCGCAAGGCCATTTCTCGCTTGGCCGATGAAAAAGAAGAAGGAAAGTTAAGAAATATTTATCAAGTTTTTATTGTTGATAAGGAAAATGTTTTAGTGGCCTCGGCCGCTCTATCAGACCTCATCACCATGAATTTTAATATTTCTTTCCAGGATTTGGTAAAAGGCAGAGAATTCCCAGATAAATACAAAGTTAATGAATTTAACTCGATAGAAGATGTTGTTAAATTATTTGAACATTATGATTTAACTTATGCTCCGGTAGTAAATTCTAGGGGAGAACTTTTAGGGCGAATTACTTCAGATGATATCTTTGATGAGATCCAGGATTTGGCCACTGAGCAAATTTATAACTTGGCCGGGGTAGATGATGAAGCAGAGGAAGAAAACTATCTAAGAGTAATTTTCCAAAAAAGGGCCTCCTGGCTTTTGCTTAATTTGATTACAGCTATTTTTGCCTCTTTAGTGATCGCTCAATTTGATGAAACACTTAAGGCCTATATCCCCTTGGCCATATTAATGCCTATTGTGGCCTCTATGGGGGGGAATGCAGGAACGCAAAGTCTAACTGTTATGGTAAGACAAATTGCCTTGGGTGATGTGGTAGGATCGAGTGCTTATTCGGCAATTCGCAAGGAAATTATTATCTCCATCTTAAATGGCCTATTGTTTGCCCTTATTATGGGATTTATTAGTTATTATTGGTTTTCCAATAAACAATTGGGGTTTGTAATAGGATTTGCCTTAATCATAAATCTTTTGGTGGCCGGTCTTTTTGGTGCTTTAATACCTTTAGTCCTAAAAAAAATGAACTCAGATCCGGCAGTAGGATCCACTGTAATCATCACGACTTTAACAGATGTGGTAGGATTTCTCTCATTTTTAGGACTGGCCAAAATTATGTTGTTTTAAAAATTCAGTGACATCTTCAATCACTTTTTCATCACCTTCTAATGGATTATAAGTATTTTTAGGCATGATTTTTTTAAAGAAGGTTCGCTGTGATTTTGCCAGTTGCCGAGTTGAAATAACGATTCTTTCAGTAAGAGATTCGATAGTAGGTAAATTACCTTCAATAAAACTTATGGCCTCTTTATATCCAATGGATTTTAAAGGTCTTTCATTGCCACTGAACCCTTTGTTTAAAAGCTCTGTTACCTCTTCCACGAGCCCTTCTTTAATCATTTGAGTGGTTCTTTTTTCAATAATCTTTAAATGCTCAACTTTTGGTGGATCTAGATAAATATGAAAAATATTCCAATCAGAAGTCGATAAATCATAGGGGGATTTTTTATCCATGTTTTTTTTCTCATCAGATATTTTTTCTCCTGTGGCAAGAAAAAATTCAGCGGCCCTGATGAGTCTATAATGGTCATTGATATGAAGTTGAGAGAGGCTTTCAGGATCGTTTTCTTTTAAGATTTCGACAATGGGGGTTATACCTTCAGCTTTATACATTTTATCAAGACTATCTTTAATTTCATCCGGAGTCGTTTGAGCTTCATACATACCCTTGATAAGGGCCCGAAGATAAAAGGCACTTCCACCAACTAGAAAGATTATCTTTCCTTCCTGGTGACCTTTATCGATCTCAACTTGTGCCAACTTTACGAAGGTAGAGGCATTAATGGGATCCTTGGCAGATTGAATATCAACTAGACGATGTTCGATGAGTTTTCTCTCAATCTCAGTAGGTTTTGCAGTTCCAATATTTAATTCTTGGTAAAATAAAAGCGAATCAAAATTAACGATTTCGGCCTTAAGATGAAATTTCTCTTGAACCATTTGGGCCAATTTTATGCCAAGGGATGTCTTCCCCGAGGCAGTGGGGCCTGAGATAATAATGAGTGGTAGTTTAGTGGTAGATTCTATGTAAAACCTCATCATTTAAGGGTTTTGCAAACTCGCTGCTCCCCCATGTAGATAGAAAAGGTTTTAACATTAATAGAATTTGTTGCAAGGAAAATTTTGTCATTTTTATATTATCTATAGAGAGGAAGCTGTCCTTTAGACCTTTTTTTGGGGCCTTTTCCAGATAGGTAAAAAAAAGACTCAATATATTTCTAATTGGAAGCTCACTTAAATAATCTGGAACAGATTTTACAAGAATTGTCTCTTTATCTGGACGATTTATAATAAAACCAAAGGCACTTAGCTCTTCAAACAGATTATCAATGGGGCCATAGGCAATAGGGTATGGTTCAGCAATTAGCAGTGGAACGATTTCACTTTCAACTACTTCTCTCATTTTTAAATTAATGTATTTTTCAAAGAGTATGGGAGCATTGATAAGATAGGGCCTTCCATTATGATTAAATAAGAAAAAGGATTCAGTGATACTAAATAAATTAGGGGAAGAATTTACGCCCTCACTTTCCCAATTGTTTTTCATGGAAAAATTTTCATTTAAAAGATTCTCGAGATCGCCTTTATCGGCATTGTCAAAACTAAATGTTTTTTTAGGTTTTGATTTTTCAATAGAGGAACGGACTAAGGAAAAAACAATCGATGATTTAAAAAATCGGACTTCTGTTTTCCTGGGATGAACATTTACATCAAGATAGGAGGGAGGAATATCGAGCATTAGACAATAGGCGCCTGATTCACCGGGTCCCCAAACACCTTCCATCGCTTTTAAGACAGCACTATGGATGGCCTTGTCAGAGAAAAGTCTTTTATTGGCAAATAAAAATTGATTATTTTTTGAACTTCCTCGGCCACTTTTAGGGCCTACCATAGCAAAGATTTTATGGCCTTCGTATTCACCATTTACAACGATGAAGTCTTCATTGTTTTTCTTAAAGACTTGTTTAAGCCTCTCTTTTATATTGTCTTTAGCGGGATAAATTGCCTTATCTCCACTTCCATATTTTATAAAGAAGGAAACTTTTGGATTAGATAAAATGAAGGAGTTTAAGGTTTTCCAAATGGCATTTTTTTCAGAGGTTTTTGATTTGATGAATTTTAATCTTACTGGAGTATTGTAAAAAAGGTCTCTGATATTTATAGCAGTACCAGATTCATTATTTTCAAATTCTATATGAGATACCTGTTGACCTCCATGAATAACCAGTTTTCCTCCGTGTCCTGATTTAGGAGAGGAACTGCAGGTAATTCGAGAAATAGAGGACATGGAGGCCAATGCCTCTCCTCTAAAACCAAAACTTGAAAGCTGGTAGAGGTCTTCAAATTTATTTAATTTTGATGTTGCATGTCGACCAAAGGCCTTAGGTAAATCTTCATAATTCATCCCATGGCCATTATCAGAAACTGCAATAAGATCAAGTCCATTATTTTCAATTTGAATATGAACCTTGTCGGCACCAGCATCCAGAGAATTTTCAATCAATTCTTTTAAAATTGAGGCGGGTTTTTCAATGACTTCTCCTGCCTTAATTTGGTCAATTAAATGATTCGGGAGCTCTTTAATCCTGGGAGTGATTTCCATAGATCTCGAATATAAAATAATTTCTATGGTTTTAAAAGGATTTAAGCCGCGTCTACTGCATCTTCAGGTTTAAAATAATGAACTTTATTTCGACCACTTTTTTTGGCGCTATAGATTGCTTTATCTGCTCTTTTGAAAAGGTCTTGAGGAGAATTAACCCCTTGACGATAGTCACTTACTCCCAGAGAAGCAGTTACAGGTAACTCGACACCATCATATATAAATTTAAAATCTTGAATTTGAATTCTTAGTCTGTCCGCAATGGCAAAGGATTGTTTTAAGTTTGTATCCGGCAGTAAGATACAAAATTCTTCGCCACCATATCTGGCAAAGACATCATTAGTCCTTATAGCACTTTTAAAAATAATATCAGACATTGCCTTTAGGACGTAATCTCCAGCATCATGGCCATAGTTATCATTTACTCTTTTAAAAAAATCTAAATCTAGAATAATTAAAGATAATGGAGTACCGGATATCTTTGATTTTTTTACTTCTTGATCGAGGGCACTGTTAAAATAAGTTTTATTATAGGCCCCAGTCCATTTATCGATATTTGCCTCTTTTTGAAGCTTATCGTAAGTAAGTCTTTCAGTATCTCCTTTGGGAAGAAACTTAAAAGCAATTTTACCTATCTTAATAATGTCACCTTTTTTTAATGTGACTTTGGTTTCAATTTTATTATTATTTAAAAATGTTCCGTTCTTTGAACCTGCATCCATTAAGGTTACGTTGTCATCTTGAATAATTACTTTGCAATGTTTTCTGGAAATACCATCAAATTCTAAAGAAATTTCATTATCTATACTTCTACCGAGATTGTATTCCCTGTTATCATCTAGATCGTAAAGCGTTCCATTTAAATCTCCACCAATAACTAATAGGGCAGCAGAAAACATTTCAGCTTCCTTATCAGCAGCGGCCAATGCCTTGTGGATATCAGTAATAATGTGTGTAGAACTATCTTCTTTCGCCATTACTTGATCTTTTCGGCGTTCTGGATAAAATTTTTAGCGGGCCTTTTACTCGGTTATTGCTAATAAGTTCTTGGCGATAATTAAAATCATGATTTCATTGGTTCCAGCACCAATTTCCATCAACTTATTATCTCTCATCATTCTCTCAAGCGGGAATTCTCGACTATAGCCATATCCCCCATGGACTTGAATAGCATCAAGAGCGATCTTTGTGGCCATTTTTGGAATGGCCAATTTCACTTTTGCAGCGAGAACAGGCCCATGATTTCCTTGATCATATTCATAGGCGGCCTGATACAGAAAACTTCTCATCATATCCACTTCGGCGGCCATTTCAGCAATCATTTTTTGGATCATTTGGAAGCTTCCAATAGTTTTTCCAAATTGCTTTCTCTCATTGGCGTATTTCACACATTGGTCTAAACAGGCCTTTGCTATACCAACAGAGATGCCACTTATCGTGATCCTTTCAATGTCTAGATTTTTCATCATATGGTAGGTGGATTGACCTTCTTCACCGACTCTGTTTTCTAGAGGAACATTGGCATTATCAAAGACAAGCTCACCAGTAGGAGATGCCCTCATACCCATTTTATGGATAGGTTTTCCAAATTTAAAATGCCCCTTATCTTTTTCTAAAAGAAAGGTGCTGAGATCTTTTTTATTTTTACCAGTACGAGTATAAACGTAGGCGATATCAGCATATTGAGCATTCGTGATCCACATTTTTGCACCATTTATAAGATAGTGATCGCCTTTGTTTTCTGCTTTTGTTTGAATACCTAAGGCATCTGAGCCATATTCAGGCTCACTCATCCCCATACACCCAATATGTTCACCAGAGATTAACTTAGGTAAATACTTTTCTTTTTGCTCTTTACTGGCATTATTTTCGATATTATTTATCGCTAGGATTGAGTGGGCAAGATAACTAAGAGTTGATGAAGCACAGGCCTTACCAAATTCTTCCATTACTATTGTAGCAGCTAAACATCCCATTCCAGCACCACCAAAATCGGGAGAAGCAGTAATTCCTAATATACCAAGTTCACCCATTTTTTTGAAGGCATCAATGTTGAAGCTTTCTTCAGTGTCATGTTTTTCAGCAAAGGGAGCTAGCTCATTTTGAGCGAAATCACCGCATACTCTTTGGAGTTCTTTTTCTTCATCAGTAAAAAACCACATAATAAAATTCCTCTTAAAGACTCAGTGTGTAAATTTATACCAAAATTGTTTCCAGAAGCAAATTCTTTACTCGTTTTTTGCATATGGTTATAATAAATCAAGAAATATAAATATTGAGGGCATTATGGATGACGCCAAGTGTTTAGTTGATGAAGAGTGGTTTTTCTATTTCCAAGTTTCTGCTTCCCTGTGGAAAGAGAAGTTGGCCAAATTTAAAGGATCCCAAATAATAGTACCAATTAATTGGGCCTTTCATCAGGTAGATGAGCACACCTTTGATTTTGGTCAAAATAGAAAAGAGGCAAATCTATCTCAGCTTGTCACCCTGGCCGAGAGTGAAAATAAAAAAATTATATTTTATCTTCCACTTACACCAGCACCATTTCTAGCAAATGGAGGGGTTCCCGATTATTTAAAAAGTATTCTTTCTCTAAATAAGGAAGGCATGGCCCATACCTGTCTAGACCATGAGGGGAAAGTTAATAAATTATACTCTTTTTTCGATCAACACATTTATCGCGGTTTCAGTTATTTTGTAAGAAATCTTGGAGACTATGTAAGAAGAGAAAAAATTAATTCTGATTTTTGGGGTGTGAATCTTGGGAGTTTGGTTGAGGGGAAGTTTAATAGCTATCTTGAAGACTACTCACCTTTGTTTCATAGATCATTTGGGGGGTATATCGAGGTTTTAAAAGAACAGGATCGAGATTACGCGATAAATACTCCAGAAGAAGAGCGAGTCTTAATAGATAAATTCCACTTTTTCATTTTAGATCTTTATAAAAAAGTAGCGAGAGAAGGATTGGGGGCAAACTGGGAAGGCGATTTTAAGGTAAACTTACTAGGTGGCAATACCATTGATTTTATCAAGAGAAGCTTTAATACAGACCAAATTAATAATTATGTTGATGAAATGAAAGAGGGAGTTTTTCAAGGACTGCTACCTAGTACAATCCTTCTAGGAAAAGATTCAAAATCAGAAATATTTAATCAACAACTGAATGATATATTGACTCAAAATTATTTGCCTCAAAGATTAAATCCACCATTAAATGATGATAGAAGTTATAATTTTTCGATACTGTCCTTTTTCAATATTTATAACTCTACTTTGAATCAAGAGAATCGATGGCTAAGTAATGGTCTGCTAGGATTTTTAAATCAGAAATATAAATGGGCCTATAATTATTATTTTAATGAGTATAGCTATCCTGACTTTGGCGATGAAAATAAAGTAAATTTTCTTCCTGGCGAGATCATTGACTTAAAAATATTTCAAAATATGTTAAGAAGTTTTATGGAAGGTGGAAAGTTTATAATTGAAAAAGATAAGCTAGATGAAGAGTTTGCTAGGAGACTTGAACTTTTCATTTTGGAAAATTCAATAAAAGTTGAGAGGCTTAAGTTTTTCTCTGAAATTCAAAACATCACCCTTGGAGAGGGACGAATCTTACTTTTTGAAGGAAGCATTTTTAAAGCGTTGGCCGAAAATCAAAAAAGGGTGTTTTGGGAAAAGATAACAAACACTTTTCATTTAAGACATCTTGATATTGATCTTCCTGAGGACATTGATTTCTTTTGGAGTACCAGACATGTTTCTACAGGTGAAATAAAATATCGGGAAGTGAGAAGATTACATCTTTATAATACGGGTGAAAATAAAAAAAATTTTAAGATTAAATTAAGAAATAATGTCTCATTAATTAAAAAGTCTAATGAAGATAATGGAAAAATAAAAACCAAACAGCATTATTTTGAAGTGGAAATCGGCCCAAGCGGAAGTGTTGGTGTGGATTTTGGAATCTGGTCCTAAGGAGATTATATGTTAAAAGGTCACTATTTATTTGCCGTTTTTTCTCATCTGCAATCCTCTTATCAACTGTTATATTTATTCACCGAAAATGGGCCTATGACTAAAAAGGCCTGGGATGAACTTAAGACTGAAATGGTGGATTTGAAGTTTAAAAACTTAAATAGATTGAATCAGTTTGTACTTAAAATGGCAGAGAGGATAGGTGCTCCTCAGGTCTTGCTCTTCTCCCCCAGAGAGTTTAATCAAGTAGTTGAAAATATAGAGAAAGGAGAGGATTTTCTCGAGGCTTTGGCCAGCAAGGGGCGCCCTCTCGAAGTAGATTTGAGCACTCAAAAATCTAAATTTTGGGACAATTTCTAAGAAAATATTTCCTTCCTATTTGAAATTAAGGCCTTCTCATTGTAAATAGTTAATTTTATTAAACTAGAGGCATAAATGAGGCCATCTCTTTTCTCATATTCACTACCAGAACTGAGAGACTATTTTGTCTCTCAAGGTCTTGCGAAATTTGCTGCAGACCAAGTCTATAATTGGATATTTAAAAAATATAATTGGAATCTAGATACCTGGTCCAACGTCGGTGCCAAAGTTAAAAATCATATTAAAGAACAGATGGACATCTCTTTGCCAAAAATTATTTGGGATGGACTCTCTGAAGATGGAACTCGAAAATTTTTACTGCAAATGAATGATAAGCAGAGTGTGGAATCAGTGGTTATTCCCGCTAAAAATAATCGATTAACACTTTGTGTTTCAACACAAGTTGGATGCGCTATCGGGTGCACATTTTGTCATACCGGAACCATGGGACTTAAAAGACACTTAAGTATCAATGAGATTGTGGGCCAGTACATGGCGATTGGTCGTTGGCTTTTAAATGAAACAGGAGAAGATGTTAGGATTACTAATATTGTCTATATGGGACAAGGTGAACCTCTTCATAACTTTGAAAATACCAAAAATGCCACAATCATTTTTATGGAAGATCAAGGACTCGGATTGGGGCAGAGAAAAATTACCCTCTCAACTTCCGGACTCGTTCCACAAATTGAAAAATTAGCAGATTTTCCTCCAGTTAATATTGCAATCTCTCTTCATGCGTCGCGTGATGATGTGCGAACAGAGTTAATGCCGATTAATAAAGTCTACGATTTAAAAAGACTCTTTACAGCAATTAGGAAAATTCCTCTCAAGGCCCATCGACATATTACTTACGAGTACTTGCTAATAAAGGACTTAAACGATGGGCAGGAAGATATAGAAGGCCTATCACGGCTTCTGCCAAAGAAAGTTTCCAAAATAAATATCATTCCTTTCAATGAATATCCCGGTTCTAATTTTAAAAGGCCACCTGATGAAAGAGTCATTTGGTTTCAAAAATCTCTTCTCGATAGAGGATTAATCACCACGATCAGGGCCACAAAAGGCCAAGATATCCTCGCCGCCTGCGGACAACTTAAAAGTGAGCTAGAACAACCAAATCTCTGGAATTAAATCTTAAGTTATTTTACGAAATTTTCTCTTTGTGGGAACATACCTACTAAGGATGAATAACCGGGAGCACATTGGATGTCGGCCAAGAATAACAGAGCGATATTTGGAATTTTGATTTTAGTACTATTCTTTTTTCTTATCTTGATGGGATTTTCCATTTATACAATTAATGCTTTTAAAAATACTGATGACTCAGGTTTAAGCTTTATGTCCAAAGGGGATGAAATCGCTGTGGTAGAAGTCAGTGGCGTCATTTTTGAATCAAAAGAGACCGTTGAAAAGCTTATGATGGCGGAAAAAAATAAAAAGATAAAGGCCATTATAATTAGGATTGACTCACCTGGTGGTGCGGTAGGTCCCTCCCAGGAAATTTATGAAGAGATTAAAAGAATTGATCAGGATGAAGAGAATGGTAAACCAATTTATGCAAGTTTTGGTACCATTGCCGCCTCTGGAGGTTACTATATAGCTGCCGCAACAAGAAAAATATATTCTAACCCGGGAACTCTCACAGGTTCTATTGGTGTGATAATGCAGTTCGTTGATTTTTCCAAGCTTTTAAAATGGGCAAAAGTAGATTCCAACGTTATAAAGGCAGGGAAATATAAGGACATAGGTCAGCCTGGCCGTTCTATGACTAAGGAAGAGAAAAAATTATTGGAAAAAATGCTAGGTGGAGTCCACCAGCAGTTTGTTAAAGATATTTTACTTCTTAGAAAAGATAAAATTAAAGGAGATATCTGGAAGCATGCACAGGGACAGGTATTTACTGGCGAAGAGGCCCAAAAAATTGGCCTGGTTGATGAGACTGCAGGACTATGGGAAGCAGGAAGAAGAATTCACAAAGAATTAAAACTCTCAGGTGAATTAAATTTGAAATTTATTAAGAAAAGGAAAAAGTTTTCCTTTTTTGATATTTTAGAGAGCATTGATGAGAGTATATCCCATGTTAAATTTGGGAAATTTATAAAGAGCATTCCAATGTTTCTATATTAGGGTCAGAATGGATTATATTTTTATTTGGACTTGGATTCGTTCTCATTTGTTGGCCACAGTTGCGGTCTCAATCACCCTCATTCTCATTTATCACTATTTTATTGAGAGAAGGAAGGGGATCAAGCTATCCAAGAAATACCGCGATTCTATTTTTGAAACACAATCAAAGATTTTTCTAAATGCAACTCAATACTTAATATCTGGAAATAAAGATCTAGCAATACGGGAATTTTTAAACGCGGTTGATTTAAATAATGAAACGATTGATACCTATTTTGCTTTAGGAGGATTGTTTAGAGTAAATGGGGAAATTGATAAGGCCATTAGTATCCACCGATCTTTAATTTCCAGAAAAGATATAACTGAGTCAGTAAGGTTGAAATCACTAAAAGAATTGGCCATCGATTTTGATAAGGGTGGTTTTTTAGATAAGGCAATTGATACTTACAAAGATGTATTGAAAATTAACCGTGATCAACATGAGGTGATCGGCGCGATTTGTAGAATTTATGAAGATTTGGGTGATTGGGATCAGGCCTATAATTTTCGAAGAATGCTTTCTAAAGTAGGACCTGAAAACCAGTCAGAAACGATCTCCCATATCTTAGTAGAAAAGGCCAAAGACTATTTTAAGAAAGGAAATCTCTCAGAATGTTCTAATGAATTGGCCGAGGCCTTCAGATATTCCCCCACAGTATCGGCAAAAATTCTCCAATTAAAAGTTTACTTGGCCGAAGGAGACTTGGATCAGGCCCAAGGTTATTTTCTTGAAATTTTAAAAGAACATCCAATGTATGCAACTTTTATTTTTGAGTCACTCCATGAAATCGGACAAGACTTAAGTTTCTCTGAGAAATATAAAAATAATTTTGGAAAGCTTCGAGAGTTCTTTTTAAAGTTAAATGATAAAGAACTGCTCTCATTTCCTTCGGTTATCCTAGCAAGACTAAGACTTTTAAAAGAAGGCGATAAAATAGAAAATGCTTTTGAAATACTAGATGACTGGATTAAAAAGAATCCAAATACCTCTGAAGTGCTTAGAGTTGAATATATAAAACTTCTTATCGCCTTGGGGAAAAATGAAATGGCCTTGGCAGAGACATCTTTTTTACTTGAAAGTTTTCAGCAAAGTCTAACCAAGCATTATTGCAAGCAATGTGGATATAATTCAGATAATATTTTTTGGCGTTGTTCTCAGTGCCTTGAATGGGAAACGATTCAATTTAGATGGAAGGTTTGATGAAAAAAATTTTAGTATTGCTGCTTCTTTTTCCGAGCTTCTCTTATGGACAAGTCCACTATTTGTATTACAAAAATATTTTTGGTCATCTCCATCAAAGTCCTTCAAGTTATGCTGGTTCTTTAAAAACGCTTTCTTGTGGGGACAGAGTGCGGCTGATTCAAGATAAAAGTGGAACGATAACAGAATATTCGAAATTTTCCTGGTCAAAAGTTAAATATGGCCCAAATGAGGGTTATATTAGATCTGGATTTTTAGAACAAAAAAGACCATCTTGTTTTCAGGTCAAATACAGCAAGTTTTTTAATAAGTTTAAAGTGGAATTAAATGATGTCTTTTCTTGGGGACGTCTGTACGACCAATTTGTAATGGGCAGTTCACAAGTGAGGTAGTTTGCATGAAGTTTGTTATTATATTTTTCCTATTGACCGGGGCCTCATTTGCCAAAGAGAGGTTAGGAGAAGGAAAGAAAAATACAGATGCAGAGATCTTTACCGATTTTAAGGCGATCAAAGAAGTCTTAGAAAATGATCAACTATCTAATAATGCCCAGAAAATTGAAAAAGGACGGGTCACGCAGAGAGACAAAAAATTAGATAAAGAAATAAAAACCTATAGCATTCCCGGTGATGATCAATTTTGGAATTTCATCAGTGAGCTATGGGTTGTAAAAAATGTATCTAAGCTTAAGTGGAACTTTGAAAAACCAGACTATGGGCTTGATGAGTATTTTGCCAATTTTATGCAAGACTTAGGTTATTATGAAGTGAAATTTAAAATCCTCCTACTTGATACTTCTCTTGTTACTCATTTTTCTCTTCCAAGTAACAATCGGGAGGCATTCTTTCTTCTTTCGGTACCATTTATTAGAGTAATGGACTTAACTAAATTAGAAATCTCGATATTATTATTAGAAGATTATATGCGAGGTAAACTTGATCAGTTCAAAAATAAGGTGGTCCATAAGGATTTGAAAAGTCTATTAGGGAAAAATTTTTATAAGAAAAAATTGGATATGAAAATTTTTAACGGGGTTCTTGATAAATACAATAAGGTTGTATTTGAATCAGGTTTTAATTTTGAGGAGCAATTTGCTGTAACCAAGCAAATGCAGGGAATGTTGCATGGCAAATTAAAACACTTTCAGGCCTATATGAAGCTTCTAGGAAAAATGTCTTCTCTGGTTAAAAGGAATCTCCTCTACAAGGATTATAATAAGATTTATCCTTCTCCCGATTTACAGTTAAGTTGGCTTAAACCAGCAAAGAAAGTGCCTTAGTGATGAAAAAAACTTTATTAAGAGAATTCTCTTATTATGTTTTTTATAATTTAATTACCCTGGTCTCTATTACGATACTAGTTTCTTTAATTACATTTTTTCATTTTTTATTAGATCACCCTATAGAGACCATCGAAAGTTGGCTATTTGATAATGGGTGGGGGTTAATCATTACCTCAAAGTTGATAGCGCTTTATATGATTATGAAGGTTTATATTTTAAATAAAAATGAAAAACCAACGCTGAAAAGATTGGTGTGGAAGCATTTTATAGGCCCTAAAAAGGAAATCATTCCTATCTTAATTACCTATGTTGCTCTCTTTTTTTTGTTGGATAGAATCAACCTTATCGATCATCCAGAGTATGAAGTATCTCAAGTGATTAAATCTTTTTTTTATGGTTTGATATTTTACTTATCGGACTTATTTTTACTGGCCCAGGTAAGTATTGATAAAAAAAATATTAAAAATTTCATTTATCCTTTTATATTTATTATTACCTCAAAGCTTTCATTTTTGCTTATTACTGTCTCAGATGAGAAAGGACAAATATTTAGTTTAATTACTTACTTTAATATGATGCTGCTTATGTTTTTAAGCGGTGCTAACCGAGGAAATCGGTTTAGCTTATTGGCCCCTTTAATCTTTTTGGCCGTTTATATTTGTCCTTTGATATCATTTTTTGGCCTAGATCCGGTGTGGGGCGATTCTCAGGCAGTATTAACTTTAGACATTGTAAACTATTCTAAGAATTACGTTATTTTGAGCTTGTTGATTTTATGCTATCTTTATTTAAAAAAAATAAAATTTAAGGAAAAATATGGAGTCGGGTGATTTAGATATTGTTAAAATTATTTTAAGTTCGGGACCGATAGTTATGGGGGTCCTCATACTCCTATTTTTTGCATCAATCGTTTCGTGGGCCATTATCTTTAAAAAAATAAGAAATCTTAAAAAGATTGATAAGGATAATAACGAATTCCTAAACGCTTATTATAGTTGTGAGAACTTAAGAGATGTTCAATTAAAAACAGAACATCTACCTAATTCTCCATTTAAAATAATGTTTTCAGAAGGACTTAGTGAATTAGATAATTTAAGAACTAAATTTGGTAAGGAAATAAAAGATCATGTCAGAGATTTCGGAACAAATTCACTAGAGCGAGCACTCAAAAAAGGCGCCAATGAAGCTAATTTAAAGATGGGAGCTTTAATTCCCACTTTGGCCAGTATTGGTTCGATATCTCCATTTGTAGGACTTTTTGGAACGGTATGGGGAATAATTAATTCATTCACCGGCATTGCCCAAGGTGGAGCAACCTTAGATGCTGTGGCCCCGGGTATCGCGGAAGCTCTTGTGGCCACAGCGGTAGGTCTTTTTGCCGCAATTCCTGCAGTTTGGTTTTTCAATAAATTTTCAGGAGAAACCTCCAAGATAAATATTAAAATGGAGAGTTTTGGTGAGGGATTTTTAAATAACGTAGAAAGAAATTTGGATGAATAATGGGTTTAAATCTAAATGATAGAAGTAAATTTATAGCAGATATTAATGTGACTCCACTGGTGGATGTGATGTTGGTGCTATTGGTTATTTTTATGATTACCGCCCCCTTAATGTTAAATGCTATAAAACTTCAAGTACCTAAGACTAAAGAAGTAAACATCATAAATTTAACTACCAAGCAGGTTGTCCTCTCTTTGACTAAGCAAGGAGACTTTTTTATTGGGAAAAATAAAATTGCTAAAGGAAAGATTCTAGCAAAACTAAAAAATAAATTTTCCAAAACTAAAAATAAAACTCTCTTTTTAAGGGCCGATTATGAAATCTCATATGGAAAAGTAGCAAAGCTTATGTCTTTTCTTAAAAATGGAGGAATCTCCACCATTGCGCTGGTGACAGAAATTGAAAAATCTTAAACCTAACATTCCTATGTATTTTCAAGATGGCCTTGTTCCATACGCAAGATGGTCATTTTTTATTCATTTTCTTCTGGCCCTCTCAATTATTTTTATTCCCAGACTTTTAGACTTGGGGAGAGAGACTCATCAAATAACCAAAGTTATATCTGCTATCAGAGTGGATGTCGTTGCTATGCCAAAACACACTATTTTGGAACTAAAAAAATTAAGTGCTCAAGCTAGCGCTGGAAAAAGAGATGAAATTTCCCCCAAAAATATTGGGCCTAAATATTTGAAAAAGGGAAAAGGAAAAAGTTTAAAAGATCTTTTAAAAGGCGAGGCATCTAAGAGTTTAAGTATTAAAAGCAAGAAGGGTAAGAAATCTAGAGTTAAAAAAGGGAAATATAATAAGGAATTAGGAAAACTGATTCTTCAAGGGAATAAGATTAGTAAAGGATGGGCCATTGTAGGGGATACTAGAGCAATGGTTTTAGATGAATTTGAAAAATATGTTGCAGCACTCCCCGATTATGTAAGAGCAAACTGGAAACTACCTGCCCATCTCATTAAAAAGGATCTAAATTGTCGGATTCAAATTTTTATAGGGAATAAGGGCGAACTGAAGAAAGTAAAATTGTTTAAATCAAGTGGTAATAGTGAATATGATAAGAAAGCAATAGAAGCAGTGCGGGAGACGTCTTTTCCAATTCCTAGTAATAAAGTTAGAGAGAGGGCAGAAAGAGGCCAGATACTGCTTGGTTTTCCCTTATAATATTAGGATGCATAGATGAGAAAGATTTTAATTCTATTTAGCTTATTTGCTTTTGTTAATTCAAGTGCTTCACAAAATCTAAGTATCGTGAGTGTTGGAGAGGCCACACTTGAAAAAGATAATATTTACTTGGAGAATCCCTACTATAAGGGATGGATTAGCAAAGAGAATAAAAAAATTATAGCTAAGCTTGTTAAGCTTATCAGAAATGATTTTTCCTATTATAAAAATCGTTTTTTAGTATTTCCTAAAAAATATAAAAACTATTCATCTAAAAGCTCAGTAGTTGAGAGTGTTAACTATGTGGCCTGGGCAAAGAAAGAGACTAATCTTTTAGTGAAAATAGACTTCTCCTCATCAGTTAGGAAAGAAGAAGGTCTTAGATATATTGCTAGAATTCATTCAATAAATGAAAAAAAAGTTATTAAGGAATTACAAGGTACTCTTTTTAAAAAAGATTGGAGAAAAGAAGGGCACTATTTGTCCAATAGAATTTTTCACTCTATTACGGGTAAAAAATCTATATTTAATTCAAAAGTAATTTTTGTTTCCGATGCGACTAGTACTGGAAGTGGCAAAAAAAGAGTTACTCGAAAAGAGTTATATGTGGTGGATTTTGATGGTGCCAATCGTAAGAGAATTACTCATCATGGTGGAATTGTGATTTCTCCGGCCATTTCCCCTAAAGGGGATAAGTTGATTTATTCTCTTATAAAAAAAGGTAAGGGAGAAAAAAGAATAGAGTTATATCTTCTGGATTTAGTCACCAAAAAGAAACAAGTGCTCTCTCGCAGAAAAGGCCTGAACTCTGGTGGAATCTTTTTTCCTAATGGACAGGACATTTTCTTAACTCTTTCTAATTTAGGCAATGCTGAAATTTATGCTATGAATATTGCTAGTAAGAATATTAGAAAAGTAACTTCTCATTATGCCTCAGATGTCGATCCTTCAATAAATTCAGATGGCTCTATGATGACTTTTTTATCTAATAGATCGGGAAAGGCCCATATCTACACCTTAGATCCAAGTGGGAAAGAAAAAGCGGTCAAAAGAATTAGTTTTGTGGGGATGTTTAATGCCACTCCTAGGTTTTCCCCGGATGGTAAAGAAATTGTCTTTTCCTCTTGGCTCGATAACCGATTTGATCTTTTTAAAATTAATCCTGATGGTACGGGGTTATCCCGTCTAACCAAGGATTTTGGTTCCAATGAATCTCCCTCGTTTAGTAATGATGGAGAGTTTATAGTCTTTTCTTCTCAGCGGATAATATCCAAATATAGGGCAGTCCAAAATATCTATTTAATGGATAGAGACGGAGAGGTTGTAGGTCCTGTGGTGAAGGATTTTGGGAATTGCTTGAGCCCTAGATGGACAGAGAGCTTCATGGGATTCTAGTCACTTACCCTATTGTAAAACTATTAAACACTCATTCTTAAGTTATTGAAATTCGATTTACATTTTTTTATCTGTTTAAAGTTTGTACAACCTAAATGCTTGATATCCATGAGTTTATGCCAATATTTAAGACACTTGACCATTTTAGTATTGTAAAAAATATAGACGCACTGTATCATAAGGTAGTTTTATTTATTACAAATTTGGAGGACTTATATGAGCACATTAAAAAAAACAGAGCCAAACAAAATTAATACTCTAGCTTCTACACTTCTCTCTACGTTGGATGAGAAAAAGTTTTTTGGAAAACTTTCATCCTTTATAGCGAAAAAATTAGATGCGGATAATTCATTTGTATTTCTAGTGCTTGAAGATAAGTCTACTAAGCTAATTGTAAAAAATGGGAAAAAAGTCAAAAAAGAAAAGATTTTGGCACCAGGAGAAGGGCCATCAGGACATGTTGTAAGAACTAAAAGTCCTTATTTTAGTAATAACGTAGCAAGAGATCCTCTTTTTTCTGGGGAAATCTATGATGAAGATATTAATGGTGAATTAATCATTCCTGTTGCTCATGAAGGAATAATGGTTGCGACGATTCACTTTCAGCTAAAAGGTGAAGATAAAGTCTTCAATATTGAACAACTGACGCTGGCAAAAGAAATTTTGATCACTCAAAAACTACCTGTTGCAAATATGAAAATGTATCTAGCTGCTAAGAATCTAAATGATGCTTTATCTAAAAAAATAGATACTTTGATCCAAGAAAAAGAAAAAAAGATGGTAGCGAAAAATATCTATAAGGCCTTAGAGCCAGATATAAACTATCAATCTAAAGCTATGACTAGTTTGATCGATCTGGCCGACAAAATTTCAAAGGTTGATGGGCCTGTTCTTATTCAAGGAGAGAGTGCTACAGGAAAAGAGATAATAGCTAAGAGAATTCACTGTCGAAGTGCTAGAAAAGATAGACCATTTTTTGTGGTAAGTACTTCTTCTTTTACTGAAGAAAACTTAGAAACAGAGCTTTTTGGACTTGAAATACTTAATTCATCAGGGAAATTAATGGTGAGGCCGGGAATTTTTGAAAGAGCAAATGGCGGTACAATTCTAATAAAAGGACTTTCCAGGTTAAACAGCAATATTCAATCAAGACTTACCCAATTAATTAAAAATAAAAAAATTATGAGGTCATCAGGATCGGCCCTCATTTCTTGTGATGTTAGAATCATTGCTAGTGTTCAAAATGATATTGAAGAATTAATGGAAAAAGAAATAATTGGCCAGGAGCTATTTTATTTCTTTAATTCAATAAAAGTTCCTTCTCTAAGAGATAGAGCAGAAGATATCGAACTTTTGGCCACTAAGTTTTTAAATGGAACAAGAACAGGTGAAGAGCAAAAAACTTTGGCGCCAGGTGTAGTAAAAGCGCTTAAAGATTATTCATGGCCAGGAAATATTAGAGAACTGCGAAATGCTATGGAGCAGGCATATCTATTATCAGAAGGTAGAATCATTGAACAAGAGCATTTAGCAAAGCGTGTTATTGAAAATAAAGGGATAGAAGAGGAAAAAGAGCTTAATACTATCACTTTTTGTGGCATGACTTTAGGAGATCTTGAGCGAAAACATATTTGCGATACATTACTACATACTCAAGGCAACAAAACTAAAACGGCCAAATTACTCGGAATAACAGTTAAAACGTTGTATAATAAACTTCATAGCTACGGAATGATTAATCCTAAGGTCTAGTTTAGGCTTTAAATTGTTTTATTCACCATAAAGAATTACACTAAATACTGTGGAGTAATAAATGACCAAAGCAACTACTGCAAAACTAGAAGTTGAAAATGAAAATGTCAGTTTTATTTGGGAAAATGTGAGAAAGGCCCAAGAGATAGAGGCGCTTTATCGTTTTATCGATGAGCACAGCTTAAGAAGAGAGTCCAAAATAATTTTTGAGGCCCTTTGGAGTAAGCTAGGTCCTAAAAAGCGTTCTCGAAGAAACTCAGCAAAAAAGGTTCATTAAATAAATAAAAAATAAGAAACATGGATGTTTCAATTAAAAAACAAATAATCTTTGATCCCATTTACGGATTTATCCGACTAACTCCTATTGAATGGGAAATTGTACACTCACCCTATTATCAACGTCTAAGATGGCTTAAACAACTAGGTTTTGGTTGTTATGTCTTTCCTGGCGCCGAACACTCTCGCTTTGGTCACTCCATTGGAAGTATGTTCAATGCCCATAATATTTTAATTTCTATCAATAAGGCCGTGTCTGATGAGGAATTGATGGACCCAAAAAATAATTCAAGGGCCAAAATGTTTCATCAATCTATTCGGCTTGGCGCCTTAATGCATGACCTTGGAACCTTCCCTTTTAGCCATACAACTGAAGGGGCCTATGTAAAATTTGGAGAAACAACACATGCCAAAGGTGGGAAAGGCCACAAAGATGATCATGAGAATTTAGGTTCTTATGTTATTAAAAATACCAATTTCGAAGGTGGAATCACCCACATACTAGAAAAATATGGCCAGGGGGCCAAAAATATTTCCGATTTAGTCAAAGGTACCAGTAAATCCATCTTGGCCAACCAGATTCTACATTCTGAAGTTGATTGTGATCGAATGGATTATCTGCTTCGGGATGCCCATTATACGGGACTAGAATATGGAACCTATGACCGAGATTATCTACTTCACCATTTTTCAGTTTCAAAGATTGATAAAAAAGAAATTCTAACTATTAATATAAATGCACTTCATTGTGTGGAAGATTTTCTTATGTCTAGGTTTTCTTGGTATTCCCAAGTAGTAAGATCACCTCGAGGAGCAAAGTATGATGCTGTAGCAGAACATATATGTCTGTTTATGTTAGAAAAAAAATTATTTTATCGTTATAGCGAAATATTAGAGATGGTGACTGAAGCACCTTTAAAATTTTTAGGTTTTAATGATAATTTCTTTTTAAGCCAGGTTCAAAAGCATTTGACCAAAGGCTCATTTAGTGAAAATCCTAGAATATATGACATGGCCATGGGGTTACTTTTAGAAAAAGGGCCTAAAACAGTCCGACATAAAGATCTACAAAGAGTACTTTTAAACCAAGATAATCTGGCCGAAAGTGAAAAAGTCAGTAACAAGGCAGAGGCCAAGGTAGAAGAGATTAGGGATTATCTTAAGAAGAAAGGCGATCCGAAGGATTGGATTATTTCTGACCTTCCCACCAAAGATATAACCTTCGTCAAATCTCATAATCAGATCGTTAAGGAATCTAGCGGGCCTAATATTTTACTGGAGAGAGATCCAGTTAAAATGAGTTATGAAAATGGAGATATTAGGCTTCTTTCTGAAATAGAAAATTCTACCATTTCAATTCTTCAAAATACTAAAAACTATATACCCAATGTTTTTTGTTCCCAATCGGCCTATCAATGTTTAAGAGAGGCCAATCTAATCGATGAATAGCAAAGCAATTTTGCTTTCTTTTTTTATTTGCGATAAAATTAATTGATCTATTTTGCGACTTTCAAATTAGGATGATTTGTAAAAATAACTTAGGAAGGGGGCCATAATGTTGCAAAACTCTTTGAGAGGGTTTTTCAGAAAGAGGCCAGTTATGACCAATACGGACGATACTATTTTCTCTTTAGAAGATGTATCTGTTACTTTTGGAAAACTCAAGGCCTTAGAATCAGTATCTTTAGATATTCATAAGGGAGAAATTTTATTTATCACCGGTTCATCCGGTGCGGGTAAAACTACTTTGCTTCGACTTCTGGCAGGACAATTAAAACCTGATAGCGGGAAAATATTACTACCAAAGAAATTAACAGGATCAAAACTATTTATTTCCCAGGTATTTCAAGATTTAAAATTTTTAATGAATAAAACTTGCGAGGAAAACTTATTTCATAGTTTTGATAGAAAAATCTATCCAAATAAAAAAAACTTTTTAAGTGAGATGCGCGAGCTATGTAAAATATTAGGTATCGCCGATCGGTTGCATCTTAAAATGGATAAGGCCAATGGAGGTCTTAAACAAAAAGTGGCCTTAGTGCGGGCCCTTCTTGCAAGACCTGACATAGTAGTTTTAGATGAACCTACCGGATCTTTAGATGTTGATAATGCTCGAAAAGTTTATGAGGTTCTATCTTATTACAATATGAAAAAGAAGCTAACAATTATATGGGCATCTCATAATAGGGAGTTGGTCAAAAAGTTTACTGGAAGAATAATTCATCTAGATTCTGGAAAGTTAGTTTATACGGGGCATGCATGTTTTATCTAAATAATTTTTTTAAAGTCATTAAAGATAATTTATTAAGTGGAATTTTACTTTCCACTATTTCATTAATATTGGTGATCTATATGGGTAATATAGATCTTTTTAAAAATAAAGTGATAGGACTTTATCCTGAATATTTAAAAGGGCCATATTTTTATGGTCTTTTATCAGCTAGTGAAAATCATTCTCGAATTAGAAGGAAAATGCTCGAACTTCCAGGTGTTAATAACGTTAAGATTATAGAAAAAAATGAGGTTAAAAATCGGGCGCTTGAGATTTTAGATAACTTCAATATGGGTCAAGAAGATGAGTTCAATTTTGAATATCTCGGCATGGAGGTTTCCCTAGATCGAGAAGTAAATATTCGGGGACAAGAGCTAATTAGAGGATATCTTATAAGACTTGCCGGTGAGGAGAATATTACCTTAGGTAAGATCTATCCACCATCGATTAGTAAAAAGTTAAAAGAAAATTTAGATTTGTTTAATCGCTATGGTGGCATTGCTATGGCAGGCTTTTTATTCGTGGTTTGGTTGTTCTCATTTTTTGCCCTCAGGAAAAAAATAAAAAAAGTGGCTTTTTTAATTGAACAATATCAGCGAAAAAGAAGTGTGGAGATTAAAATAGTCCTTTCAGGGGTAGCATTCTTTTATCTTATTGGGTGTGTGATGTCTTACCCTTTACCTACTACGCAGTGGTACGTGGTTGCCGGAGTAGGGGCGGTATTTATTGTCTTGATGACCATGCTAAGTGGAAGGTCATCATGGGAAAATTGATTCTTGTTATTTTGTTAGCAATATCTCCAGTTTATTCAAAAATAAAAAGGCCCAAGTTTAATTCCTTAAATAAGCTTCAAATCAAGATTTTTAATATTGAGAAGAAAATTTTTAAAATTACAAATGACCTAGAAAATCTTGAAACGAACTTGGAGAAAAAAAATAAAGCATATTTGGAGAGTTTAAGTTCAAAAAGAATGATTGAAGATAAGTTAGTTGAGTATAAAACTATCGTGAATAATGAAAAAGAACAGTTGCAGCTTAAGATTAATAAGACTCAGAAAAGTTTTAGGCACACACTTTTAAATGATGTTGACGAGAATGACTACCCTAAGAATATTCTTGGACGAAAGATGTTAAAAAATATTCTTAAAAAAGACTTAGATATGTTCTATCAAGGAAAGTTCAGGTTGATCGAACTAGGAAAAGAAATAGTCTCATTAAAAGATAATTTTTTAGAACACATCAAGACAGAAAATCAACTTATCGAGTTGATGAACATGATGGAAAAGGAAAAGAAGCAACTTGCAGATAATTATTACAAACAGAAAAAGAAAAAGAAAAAGTGGAAGCTTAAGTTTAACAAGCTTAAAACCAAACTAGTCATAGGCAAGGAGCAGAAAAAAAGCAGGAAAATCTTAGAGAAATTCGCTTCTCCACTCGAAGAATTTGCAGATTTAAATTATAGTAATAAAGGCATTACTTTTAAGTATAAGGGAATAAATCAAGTCCTGGCCTCAAGACCTGGGAAAATCGTTTATTCAGGGAAGTTGTCTACCTATGGCAATGTAGTGATTATCGATCATGGAAAAAGTACCAGGTCGGTTGTGCTTGGAAATTTTAATATAAAAATTAAGAAAGGTGAAAAAGTCGAAAAAGGTGATGTTCTTGGATATACCACTAAAAAAAATGATGGAAAATTATATTTTGAAGTGAGAAAAAAAGATAAGGCACAAAAAACTATTCTGTTCATGGATGGAAAATTTATTTCTCGTAATAAAAAGGTTTGAAAATGATTAAAAGGATGTTTCTGGCAATATTTCTATTATTTTTAGCGAGTCCTGTTTTATCGCGAAAAACAGATCTAACTAATGTACCTATTTCACGGTATGAAAAATTAGAGCTTTTTAATCGAGTGCTTTATCTAGTTGAAACTCAATACTATCGAAATGTTGATTTTGAAAAGTTAATTGAAGGCGCTTTAAAGGGAATGATGTCAACTCTTGACCCTCATTCTGCTTATCTACCAGAGGACAGCTTCTCTAAAATGGAAGAGGAGACTCAAGGTGAGTTTGGAGGTCTTGGAATTGAAGTAACTCTTAAAGATGGAATTCTTGTAGTTATAACGCCAATTGATGATACTCCGGCATTCAAGGCCGGAATATTGGCGGGTGATAAGATTGTGGAAATCGAAAGTGAGAGTATGGTGGGCACTACCTTAGAAGAGGCAGTAAAAAAAATGAGAGGAAAGGCCAATACGCCAATTACCGTAGGTATTTTAAGAGAAGGTGTTGAAGGCATTCGACGAGTTACGATAGTAAGAGAAAGAATAAAAGTTACGCCGGTTAAAGCGGAGTTGGTGGAAGGGAAGTATGCTTATATAAGATTAGTGCAATTCCAAAATAATTCTGCAAAATCGATTGCTTCAACACTTAAAAAATTCAAGCGCAAAGCTAAGAAAAAAGGAGGTCTTCGAGGTATTGTTCTTGATCTGAGATCAAATCCTGGAGGATTATTGGATGAGGCAGTTGATGTCTCTTCTCTATTTTTAAGAGATGGAGTGGTAGTTTCGATTGAAGGTAGAGATAAAAAATTTAATGAGATCAAATTTGTTAAAAAATCTGGATTGAAAGATACGGAAACCCCAATGGTTGTTTTGATTGACGGTTCATCTGCCTCAGCTTCAGAAATCGTGGCCGGAGCACTTAAAGATCATAAGCGTGCTATTTTAATGGGGTCGAGAACCTTTGGTAAAGGCTCTGTTCAAACAGTTGCTAAAATAGACAAGAAAAGAGGGATGAAACTTACTATTGCTCAGTATATGACTCCAAGCGGAAAGAAGATTCAGGCCATTGGCATTGCTCCTGATGTGAAGCTAGACCAAGTAAAAGATGATTGGTCAAAACTTACTAAGAAAAGCAATTTTATGAGGGAAAAAGATTTGAGAGGTCATCTTACTGCTACCATTGAAACTAAAGAAGAAAAAGAACTCCGGATAAAAGAAGAAAAAAGAGAAAGAAAAGAAAGAATTAAAAGGATTGAGCAGTTAAAAAAAGAAAGTAAAAAAGAAGTAGCAGAGATGTTAAAAAGATATAATCCTGAAGAAGATTACCAAGTTATACAGGCCGTTAATTATCTTAAAAGCTTAGAGACCTTTAGAAAGTTAAAATTTTAAGTTATAAAAAGGTAATGATAGATAATCCAATCACCGTTACTGCATTAATTTCGCAAGTTAAAACTCTTTTAGAAGGGCAGTTTAGAACGGTCTGTTTAATAGGAGAGATTACAAATCTATCCTATTCTTCTGCTGGGCATTACTACTTTTCCATATCAGATAAAGATTCCTCTATTAGCGCGGCCCTTTTTCGCGGCAATGCTATGAGAAATCCCTTAATAAAAAAATTGCAAGATGGGGATAAGGTTATTTTGCATGGAAATATGGGGGTATATGCCAAGAGAGGTACTTTTCAAATAATTGTTACGCGAATTGAAAAAGCAGGAAAAGGTGATTTCTTAGCAAAATTTGAGGCGTTAAAGAAAAAATTGGCCGGAGAAGGATTATTTGATCCAAGTATAAAAAAAGAAATTCCCCGCTACCCTAAACGAGTTGCTGTCATTACCTCTATTGGAGGAGCAGCTCTACATGATTTTAATAATGTATATAAAAGAAGATCTATTTGGATGGATATTTTAGTCGTTCCAGCAATTGTTCAAGGAAACACCTCTCCTGATTCATTGAGAAGGGCGCTTCACCAGATTAATCAATATCAAAAACAGGCGTCAGTTGATAAGAAGTTGGATGTGGTGGTTTTTACCAGGGGCGGAGGAAGCCTAGAAGATTTATGGGCCTTTAATGACGAGTTATTGGCCAGAGATATTTTTTCTTGTGCTATTCCTTGCATAAGCGCTGTAGGTCATCAGGTAGATTATACAATTTCTGATTTTGTGGCCGATTTGAGGTGTGAAACTCCTACTGCAGCGGCCGAAGTTTTAACTCATCATCAAACGAAATTAAAAGAAGATCTTCATCATTTAGTAATAAGATTAAAGTCCGAGGTTCGTCATCTCCTAGCAGAAATTAAAGAGATGTTAGATAGGGCGCATCCGCGAGAAATTTTAAATAGAATTTTGCAAAATTTTTTAAATGTGCAAAAGAAATTGGAAACTCTAAATATTTCTCCCCGCTTTTACGAATTGACTCGCATTCATGAAAAACAATTATTTTTAGATGAAATGATTACACGAATGAAACAGATGATGTTAGAGTGGCTTAGGGAAAAAACGGCACAAAATGAAAAGTCATTTGAGTTACTTAGAGTTTTAAACCCAAATAATGTGTTAAGTAGAGGATACGTTTATGTACGGGATGAAAACGGACAAATCATTCCAAGTTTATCCTCTTATTCAAAGTTAAGGGACAAAGAACACCTGAGCTTAAAATTTCATGATGGCGAGGGTCGAGCATTAAAGGATTAATCAGATGAAAACCCTAATTTTATTACTTTTTTTAGTTTCTTGTTCTAGTACAAACTTATCCTCTTATACGCCTTATAATGTTTCTATAAAGCCTGGTGAGGTTAAATTATTATCTCTTAAAACTCCCCGGAAAAATGCTAAGGGAAAAGTTTCTTGTAATAATCAAGAAATCCCCTACCTAGAGAATAATGGGACTATAAGCATCTTTTTGGCAGAGACATATTTTTCGAAGTTAAAACCCTTCAGTTGCCAGTACATCGAAAAAGAAGAAAAGGTTACTATAGCAAATATCAAGATTGAGAAGAAGGCCTTTCCTTTTGAACAATTAAGTGTTGATAGAAAAAAAGTTTTCTACAGCAAGAAAGATCTAAAAAGGATTCTTAAGGAAGCTAAACAGTTAAAGTTAGTATATAAGGGAAATAAAAAGGATGTTTTTTTTAATGGACCTTTTGCATTGCCTATCAAGTCAAAGGTGACCTCAATTTATGGCACTAAAAGACTATTTAATAATAATAAAAACTCTCAACATCTCGGTACTGATTTTAGAGCAAAGCTAGGAACTTCTATTAGGGTTTCTAATGTAGGAAAAGTTGTTTTGGCCGATGATCTATTTTTTAGTGGTAACACTGTAATTATTGATCATGGACTTGGTGTTTTTACTATGTATGGGCATCTCTCGAAAATTTCAGTAAAAGTAGGTGACCAGATGAACAAGGGCCATGTTGTTGGGCTCTCAGGTATGTCTGGAAGAGTAACAGGTCCTCATCTTCATTGGGGAGTTAAAGTTCATGGACATTGGGTGGATGGAGATTCTCTCATTT
>Ga0164315_10000346_pt1 | contig 31300 bp, 24 predicted proteins | sample GuaBasSedimGuay6_FD_113737 | JGI IMG/M metagenome (GOLD analysis project Ga0164315, IMG submission 113737) | Subseafloor sediment microbial communities from Guaymas Basin, Gulf of California, Mexico - Guay6, Core 4569-2, 0-3 cm | ecosystem: Environmental > Aquatic > Marine > Hydrothermal vents... | reverse complement strand
CTCAACAATACAAGTATAACATCATCTACCTGCATCACCACATCGTACTTTTCACTATTCGCATCTCCTTTGGGCAGACTCAATACGGTGCCAGATATGGAAAGCGGCCTGCTAAACACATAATCAATTTTACCACCAATAGTTAGTTCTACCTCAGCTCCTATTCCGGCTTTCACACACAACTCCACTGCCTCCGGATCATAGATACCAGCCAGAACAGCATCTGATACCTGGTGTGCCAGCAATCGCTCGAGGACCAGGGTACCATCACCTGCTGCACCTGCCGTAATATTATCTCCCGAGTCTGTAATAAATACGGTGCTATCCTGAGACTCCTGTGCCATCTCAATTGCATCGTCAATGCTGGCAGTCTCCACATCAAATTGAAGGTTGTTACGCTGCTCCCAAATAGAATTGGCAAGGGCTTCTGCCTGATCCTGAGCCTTCAATAAATACTGTGCATCTGCTGCCACCACCTGAACACTCATTCCGGCTCTTGCCACATCGGTCCAGGGCATACCCACAAAGATGCTAGCATCCATGAGACCTTCCATACCGGCAATTTCAGGCAATCGATCGTAGAAAGATTTGACCGGTTCCACATTGGTAATTCCCTTTTCACCCGGAATTAAAATGGGTATGTTGATATGTGCAACCTGAGGTAAATAGTTATGATGGAGTGCTTCAAGCAATAATTTCACCGTGCGCAAACGGGTCTCGTCTCCATCTACATGTGGAGCTGTTCGGTACGCTGAAAGAATGTTAAGTCCATCCATAAACTCCTGAGAGATGTTGCCATGAAGATCAAAACTGGCAGCTACGACGACATCTTTCCCTACAATCTTGCGGATTGCCTGAATGAAATCGACCTGGGCATCAGGGTAGTCCTCAACGTGCAAGGCCCCATGCATATCTAAGAAAATTCCATCAACCGGGCCAGCATCCTGAAATGCTTGGAGGATCTCATCCCGGAAAGATTCATAGGCTTCTTTGGAAACAATACCAGATGGCCCGCTGGTAGCAGTCAGGGTGGGAATCACTTCAATACCCTCTTCCTCCAGGAAAATTGCCCATGCCCGATCCTTGGTAACATCAGTACCACGCAGAATAGTAAAGTCATCTACAGCAGTCAAATACGGCATAAAGCTATTTGACTCATGCCTTATTCCGGCAGTCAATATCCTATACCCTGCTTTCTTTTCCGGTGTACACCCAAGACCGATGAAAAGAACAAGAACTATGAGAATCGATTTGATATTCAATTTAAACCACATGGAACCTCCCATTTTTTTAGTGATCCCTAAATTTAACACTAAATCCTCAAAGCTGTCAATGCCTGAGAATTGCTTACATTTATTCATGATCAAAACACCACTGCTCTTTCTCGCCATGCTACTTGGTATTATTATATCCTGTAACTCTGAAAGCTCTTCTAAGACCACTCTTAAACAACCCAATGTGATATTGATCATGGCTGATGACCTGGGCTATGAAACCATCGGGGTCAATGGTGGCTCTTCTTATCAAACACCAGAAATTGATCGTCTGGCTGCAAATGGAATGCGCTTTGAACACTGTTATGCACAGCCCCTCTGTACTCCAACCCGGGTGCAGTTAATGACTGGTGTTTACAATGTGCGGAATTATGTCCGCTTTGGCTTATTGGAAGAGAACCAAACTACCTTTGGTCATCTCTTTCAAAAGGCAGGATATGCCACCTGCATTGTGGGAAAATGGCAATTGGGAAAGGATCCAGTCAGTCCACAGCATGCAGGATTTGACACACATTGCCTGTGGCAGGTTCGCTTGGGACGTGTGGATTCCTCTGGACGGGATACCCGTTATTCCAAACCGGTGTTGGAAGTCAATGGGAAGGTGGTTAGCTATGATGATACCGATTACGGACCGAAAATAGTCAGTCAGTATGGTCTCGATTTTATACAAGAGAGTCATGAAAAAGGACAGCCCTTTCTCCTATACTATCCCATGATTCTCACCCATTGTCCATTTAGTCCCACTCCCCATTCTCCTGAATGGAACCAGGGCGACACCACCACCATGACCTACAAAGGAGAAGAACGTTATTTTGAAGACATGGTCTTTCAAATGGATCAGATTGTTGGAGGGATAGTCGATAAACTGGAAGAACTGGGTATTCAAAACAATACCCTGGTGATTTTTACCGGAGACAATGGGACGGATGTACCGGTAGTCTCTATGATGAATGGCAGAGAAATAGCTGGGGCAAAAGGTAAGTCCACCGATGCGGGTACCCGGGTTCCATTAATCGTTCAATGGCCTTATGTGATCAAGCCTCATTCCATCAATACAGATCTTATTGACTTTACTGATTTCTTGCCCACCCTCGGCCAGGCTGCAAATATAAACCTGGATTCTCAGGATTTGGATGGCCGGAGCTTTCTGCCTCAACTACATGGGGAAACGGGCAATCCCAGGGAATGGATTTACAGCTGGTATTCAAGAAGTGGAGAGCTTGACAAAGCACGTGTATTTGCCCGTAACCATCGCTATAAGTTGTATGATTCCGGGGAGTTTTATGTAATTCCCAAAGACTATGAAGAACAACATCCACTTGATAGGTCTACCCTGGATACAGACACAAAGAAAGTCTATCAGCAACTGAGCGAGGTTCTGGAACACTATGGAGGACGAAGATTGGAAATGATTAACAATAACAATTATGGCAACTGATAAAGCATTCGTGGATTTCGTTCTGGATCAAATTGAAAATGCAGGCGAAATCACGGCCAAAAAAATGTTTGGCGAATATGGAGTTTTCTCAAATGGAAAGATATTCGCACTCATTTGTGATAACAAACTATTTATAAAACCAAGCGAATCGGGAAGGGCCTTTATCCAGGATGTAGTGGAAGCCCCACCCTACAAGGGAGCAAAACCAAGTTTCCTGATTGAAGATAAAATCGAGGACAGAGAATGGTTAAGTGAACTCATTCGCATAAGCTTAAAAGAACTCCCTGAACCGAAGCCTAAAAAGAAGAAAAAAAGCAAGTGAAATTCCAAGCATTAGCCGCATCTTAGTTCAGGTCATTGTTTAGGTACAATTTTTGTGCGAAAGAATGGGTATTGCATAAAGCTATGATATGAAATCAATGCTGTCCCTTTTGGGCTTATTGATATTTCTAATGCCCCATCAGCTCCTGATTGCACAGGAGACTGATGAGACAGCCATGATTCGCTACTCTCCCGAATTTAAGTTCAAGGATGGACTATATCTAAATATCGAAGATGTAAAGACAAACGATCCCATTCCCCTGGCGCGGATCGTTACTGATCTGGGATCTTATAATAAGGATTTCGTCGATGAATTGTATAAGAGTGGAAAAATCATACTATACGATGACTATGGTATTCAAAGATATATATATACAAAGCATATCTGGGGATATGCGGAGGACGGACGACTTTTTATCATGGTAGGTGGTCAGTTTATGAGGATAATTATTCAAGGCAGTATTTCCATTTTTACAGCCTCAGCAACAACACATGAGAGAAAAACGTTTCAGCCAAGAGATACCACTGTATATTCTACAACAACAGATCTTTATCGCTCTCACAATAAAAAATACTACTATGCAAACGTTACAGGGGAGAGGCAAGAATATCTTTTTGATTTTGAATCAAATACATTAGCAGCCTATAATGTTGATGTCTTTGAGAAACTACTGGTAAGAGATGCTGTGCTTTTCACCGAATATGCTTCCCTTCGAAAACGGGATAAGAAAATTAAAATAGGAGAATTTATCCGTAGATATAACACCAATCACCCGCTCTATTTTCCTGCAAATTCATTACATAATACTGGAAAAGTTATAGATTAATGAAAAACTGGCTCCCATTAATTGTATTAATCTTCGCTCTTCACATTAGCTGTTCAACCGAGAATATACAGTATCAAATTACAGGAAGCGTTTCAGATTCTGCCGATAGAACGATTGAGATAGATGGTCAAACAATACCGATTTCTGAAGGTGGCGGATTCAGCTTTGTCAAAGAGATAGAAAGACCGGTCTTTCTGGATATTTCATATGCAAACTTAGAATGGACAGTTTTTCTGCTACCGGAAAGCAGCCTTGATATTCAAATAAGCGGAGGAAGCCTGGATGCGATTGAATACAAGGGCGACTTAATTCCCTCCAACACTTTTCTCCTTGGAATAGTGCCAGTCTCACAAGAAATCAATGATTTTCTCAATCAGAATTGGGTACAGATTCATCAACAAGACCAGGAAGATTACATCTCCACCATTGACTCTATGAAAGGACGCTTCATGGAAGACCTCCCGGCTGATGAAGTTTTTGTGAAGGCCTGGAAAACAGATGTTAATTTTGCGTTTAATAAGATCATGCTCTATTACCCAAGAAATCACTTCTATTATACAGGTGAAAAGGTGGAGTTAAGTGATGAATCCATCTCTTATATCAAGGTACCGGAAATCGATACGCTTGCCTGTTTTGATTTACCCAGTTATAAAGATTTTGCCGAAGACTGGATTGACTATAAATCGGAGCATCTGCTGGAAGGCAAAACTTCTTCGAAGCATTACAAGCTCATGAAAATGGATGCAGTAAGCAGGCTGATTCCTGAGATATTCACCAGCCAATTTTTAAGAGATTATTGGTATGCTGAATACTTAAAAGAGCATATCGAAAATAATAGCCTCTCTAACAGTCAACCCTACATCAAAGAGTTTGAAGAAGTGTGCAAATCAGATACAATTGTCACGGAGATGCAGAATTATTTAACTGCTGTTAGGGATTCAAGGGCCGACCATGAAGTTGAAATATACAAAACAGATAATTCTTTTAATCTGGAAGCACATATTTTCTATCCAAATGATACACTTGCCCTGGAGAGACATCCGGCTATTGTCATTTTTCATGGGGGAGGTTGGAATTCGGGAAATCCTTCATGGGCGTTTGAAAGAGCTAAGCATTTCAGAGACCTGGGCCTGGTGGCCATTGCTGCTCAGTATCGATTATGTAATGTACACGATATCACTGCCATTGAATCCATGTCTGATGCAAGAGACCTGATAATGTGGATGCGTCAAAGTGCAACTTCCCTGAATATCGATCCTGATCGCATTGTGGCTTATGGCTGGTCCGCCGGAGCCCACCTGGTTTCATCTGCGGCCATTTTTAGTGAATCCATCCCGGGAAATACAATTAATTCCATCCCCGACGCAATGATCCTGGTTTCACCGGCAGTATCACTTCCAAAAGGAAAGGGCTGGGAAGGTTGGAAATTTAACGTCTTTGGTGCCAATACTACAGTGAGCAGTGCCAATCCGGTTGAGCATGTTCGTGTAGGATTGCCCCCAACCATTATTCTCCAGGGACAAGATGATACCGTTACACCCTTAGATGGAGTTCAGCAGTTTCATGATCTTATGTTGGGCTATGGAAATCATTGTGAATTATTTGTTTATGATGGTGTCGGGCATCTTTTCACCCCCAATACAATACCAGATAACAGAGAGCCCCATCCGGACAAAGAAGTCCAGGGGAAAGCCTATGATCAGGCAGATGCATTTCTTAAGAAATTGGGATATATATAGAGCGTACATTTAATAATATGAACTAAGCCGCAATACTTGGGTTTACTTATAAAATAGCTTATGAAAATTATAAACTGGAAAAGCCTAGACATCGTTGACACCCCTCACAAATTGGATGTGCGTAGACTATATGATTACGACAATGCACAGGCCATGCATATCAGTCTGAAACCGGGCGATAGCTTAAAACCACATATCACACCAGTCGATGTTTTCTTTTACATTCTCGAAGGTGCGGTTGATGTGCGAGTTGGCGATGAAACAATCACAGTTGAAAAAGATAATCTTGTAGAAAGTCCAAAAGACATCGTACATTGTTTGTCGAATAGCTCAGGTAATTTGAGCCGCATACTGGTAGTGAAATCACCAAAGCCCACATCAAAAACCAAGCTTTTGTAAACAGACCTATGCAAAAGGAGTCCGTCATTCTCAATAAACTCAAAGCGTTGAAAGATGCTGCCTGGGGCTTGCCGGTGAAAAATCATCGTAGCTATTTATTTGCCAGAAAATATGCAATCAAAACCAAGGGTCTCATTGATGAAGGGGTTCGTGCTGTTGGAGAAGAGGCCGGTGAGACTGAAGAGATGGCCCGCTCTTTTTTCAAATTACTGGAAGCGAAACTGGATTTGAGTGGACGGAAAGAGCCCCCTTCCGAAGAGGAAGTTGAAGCAGCTATCGAACAGTTAAAGGATGTGGGTCGATTCTCCATCTTCACTACTCTGGTTATCTTGCCAGGCGGTGTCGTCTCTCTGCTTGGACTAGAAATACTGGCACGCCGATTTGGCATCAAAGGATTCAATCTGATCCCCTCTTCCTTCCGGAAAAGGCAGAAATCAAATCTACCTGCGAAACCTGAATAATAGCAGTGCTGGCTATTTGCCTGTCTTCATTCCTAGCATAGTATGGACTTCAGCTAAGCTTACCTCGGGATTGGCCCCGTTTTTCGAAGCTACAATGGAGCCCACGGCACAGGCAAAATTAATGGCCTCCTGAGCATTCATGCCATTCAGAAGCTGAGAGATAATGGTAGCCAGGAAGGAGTCTCCGGCCCCTACGGTATCGGCTACTGTTACCTTGTAGCCTTTGTTGTAGTAAAAGGTGCTATTGTTGAAGAGAACCGCTCCGTCTTTCCCCAGGGTTACGCAGATCTGGTCTGTGCCTGTCTGCTCAGATATAAAGCTGATACACGCTTCCAGGGATTGCTCATTAAACTCCAGGTGAGCACAAATCTCATAGAGTTCCTCATCATTGAATTTAACAAAATCAGCTGCTTCCATTAAGCTGATAATTCTTTCCGGGGTGTAATGGGGTGGCCTCAGGTTCACGTCAAATACCTTATAACGAGCATGATCAAGTAAAGCAAAAAGTGTCTCCCTGGAAGTTCTGTTTCGGACCACAAGGCTCCCATAGATAAAAGCATCTGAGGCCTTCACAGCTTCCACATCGCGCTCCAGGAGTGAAATATTATCCCAGGCACAAGGCATTTTTATTTCATATGACGCTGTCCCATGTTCGTCAAGGGCTACCAATACTTCACTGGTGGCATACTCTCCGGTCTCCTGTATATGCACAAGGCTACCGCCATGAACCTTCATAGCTTCGGCAAGTTCTTCTCCAATTTTGTCCCTGCCTATACTGCTAATCATGGCCGCCTTGTTCCCAAATGACTGAGCCCGGAGTGAAACATTAAGGGGTGCACCCCCCAGCTTTCTTCCAGCTGGCGATACATCCCATAATACCTCCCCAAAACAAATGATCGATTTCATACCTGGTTCATTTAAATTAGCAATAAAAAGATAGGAATATTTTTTGGACCAATTTTTGATCTGATTTATCTACATCAGTAGTCCTGAAATATGAAAACTATATATCTACTCCTGCTTGCATTCATGCTTACTCCTGTCTCCATGCTGGGACAAAAGGTATTCAAGGTTGAGTATGAAAGTCAGGCCGATCTGAAAGTGTTTGTAGTGGAGTATGAATCGCAGTGCGATCTAAAGATCTATTTTGTGGAGTATGAATCGCAAGCCAATGAAGATGGTTTATGGTATTTTGTGGAATATGAGAGTCAGGCCGAGAAAAAGATTTATTTCGTAGAATACGAGAGCCAGGCCGACCTTAAGATCTTCAAAGTGAAGTATGAGTCGCAGGCTGGCTGGAACAAAAATGAGAAGCAACACCTCCTGTTGTAAGAGCGCAAGAAACGGGTTTTGGAAACCAGTATCCGCGCCTATCTTTACACCATGCAAGCAGAAGTTAACTACAAACGTATTGAGCGTGCCATTCATTATTTCCTGGGACTTCAGGCCACTGGAGGGGCCATTGGTAAAAATCCGATAGCCTTCCTTATCCCCTGTCACCGGGTGGTTCGTAAGACGGGAGAGATCAATGGTTACCGGTGGGGATTAAACAGAAAATCGGCCTTGATCGGATGGGAAGCAGCTCATCGATAAGAGCTGTTAAATTAGTTTGCATTCACAGTTTAAATGCATAGTTTTAGGACCACTACGAACCTAAAACTATTTCCAAAATGAGTGGCTTCTTCGGGGCAATTGCCAAACAGGATTGCGTGTACGATGTATTTTATGGAACCGATTATCACTCCCACCTGGGTACCAAGAGGGCAGGGATGGTGTTCTACAACGAAAAGGAAGGATTCAGAAGGTCCATCCATAGCCTCGAAGATGGATATTTCAGATCGAAATTCGAACCCGATCTGGCAAAATTCAGTGGAAACGGTGGAATCGGAATTATCAGCGACACCGACCCCCAACCCATTATGTTCAATTCACATATGGGTCGATTCGCTATCGCCACGGTTTGCCGCATGGTCAATATTGATGATCTTGAACAGCACTTCCTGGACAAGAAGGGGCACTTCACTGAGAACTTCCAGGGCAATGTAAATCCCACCGAAGTGGTGGCCAACCTGGTCTGCGAGGAAAATGATTTTGTGGCAGGCATAGAAAACGTCTACGAGAGAGTCAGGGGATCCTGTACTCTGATGATCCTGACTCCTGACAAAATCATTGCGGCGCGGGACAAACTGGGCCGGACTACAGCCATCATAGGAAAAAAGGATGGGGCCTATGCTGTTGCTTCAGAGACCTGCGCTTTTCCCAATAATGGGTATGAAATTGAGTACTATCTCGGACCAGGCGAAATTGTTGAGATTACTGCCAGTGGTTACCGGACCCTGAAGCCAGCAGGCGAAAAAATGCAGGTATGTGCCTTCCTCTGGGTCTACTATGGTTACCCACCCTCTTACTATGAAGGGATCAATGTGGATGAGGTGAGGTATCGTTGTGGTGCCGCCCTTGCAAAAAGAGATACAGTGAAGCCCGATTTTGTCTGCGGGGTTCCCGATTCTGGAGTGGGCCATGCCATCGGCTATGGTAACCACAATGGCGTTCCCTACAAAAGAGCATACTCCAAATATACCCCCACATGGCCAAGGAGCTTCATGCCACAACACCAGGATATGCGAGAACTGGTTGCCAAAATGAAACTGATCCCCAACAAAGCAATGATAGAGGATAAATGCATGGTCTTCCTCGATGACTCCATTGTGCGTGGAACCCAGCTCAAGGACAATACTGCCGACCTTCGGCAGGCGGGAGCCAAGGAGGTTCATATGCGAATTGCATGTCCGCCACTCACCTTTCCTTGCAACTTTCTGAACTTCTCACAATCGCGATCCACCATGGAATTGGCCACCCGAAAGGCTATCAAACAGCTGGAGGGTGAAGAAATCCACCTGGAGGAGTATGCCGATCCCACTACTGAGAAGTACAAGCAAATGGTAGAGCAAATTGCAAAAAACCTGGGAATTGATTCCCTCATGTACCAGGACCTGGGCGATCTGATTGAGGCCATCGGGCTACCCAAAGAGAAGCTGTGTACCCACTGTTGGGATGGGAGTAGCTACTATTAGATCCTGTCTATTTCGTCTAGATTGATTATCTTGCAGGGAACCGTCAAATCATCAACCATGGTCCCCACACGTAATTTTGATCTGCTAGAACGCTTTACCACAAAGTTTCCCGGTAAAAATGCCCTGTCCGAAAAAATCAAGGGTGAATGGAATTTCTATTCTTCAGAGAAATACAGCCAAATATCCCATCAGTTTGGCCTCGGACTCCTGGAGCTGGGTTTTAAGAAAGGTGACAAAATCATAACCGTTACCAATAACAGGCCCCAATGGAATTTTGTGGATATGGGCATGTCAATGGCAGGGATCGTCCATGTGCCGGTATTCACTTCCATGAATGCTGAAGAGTATAACTATATCATGAAACACTCCGACGCTAAAATGGTGATTGTCTCAGACCAGAAACTTTATGAGATGATCCAGCCGGAAGCAAAAAAGATTAAAGCGGTGGAGCACTTATTTACTTTTGATACCATCGAAGGAGCAAAGCACTGGAGCGACGTGCTTGAAAAGGGGAAACATGCTTCTTCAGAGACCCGGGAAAAGCTGGAAGCCATCAAAAATGAGATTCTCCCCGACGAAGTGGTCTCCATTATATACACTTCAGGTACTACCGGCCGTTCAAAGGGGGTTATGCTCACACATAAAAATCTCGTAAGTAACTTCCTGGCTGCCTCCGATGTGTTCAAGCTAAATGAGACGGACCGTTATCTGGCCATAATTCCTGTTTGTCATGTGGGCGGAAGGCTGGGTAACTACCAAACCCAGTATTCGGGCGCCTGCATCTATTACGCAGAAAGCATGGGAACCATTGCTGCCAACCTGAAGGAGATTTCGGCCACCGGCTTTGATGCTGTTCCCAGAATCCTGGAGAAAATCTACGACAGTGTGATAGCTAAAGGGAGAAGTTTGACGGGCATGAAAAAGAAGATCTTCTTCTGGGCCGTGAAGCTGGGATTGCAATATGAGCCCCATGGAAAAAAGGGCTGGCTCTACTATCGGAAACTGAAGATTGCCGATAAGATGATCTTCACTAAATGGAGGGAAGCACTGGGTGGACACGCCAAAATGGTGGGATGCGGAGGTGCTGCACTGCAACCGCGACTGGAGCGTATCTTTTGGGCCAGCGGACTGAAAATTATCAATATGTATGGTCTCACCGAAACTTCTCCTATTATCACCATTAACCGGACCGAAAAGGAACGATGTAAACTGGGATCGGTTGGCACAGTGATCGATGGCGTGGAACTAAAAATTGCCGACGATGGAGAAATCCTCTGCAAGGGCGACTGTGTAATGCCGGGCTATTATAAGGATGAAGCACAGACCAAGAGCGTATTTGATGAGGAAGGATGGTTCCATACCGGCGATGTTGGTCACATGGAAGATGGGAAATTCCTGATGATAACCGACCGAAAGAAGGAGATATTCAAACTCTCCAGCGGAAAATATGTAGCTCCACAGCAAATTGAGAATCGCATCAAGGAGTCGGCTTTCGTCGACCAGGTGATGGTGGTGGGTGAGCACCAGAAATTTGCAAGTGCGTTGCTGGTTCCCGATTTCTCTTACCTGAAGGAGTGGTGCGTCAACAACAACATCAAAAACGGGAAGAAAAGGGAGGAGCTGATCAAAGTACCAGAGGTGGTCACGATGATGAATGAAGAGATTGCTAAAATTAACGAGAGTCTGTTGGAGTGGGAGCGGCTCAAAAGATTCCGCATGGTCCACGAAGAATGGTCACCTGCCACTGGCGAACTTTCTGCAAGCCTGAAACTCAAACGCAAGGTGGTGGCAGAACGGTATAGCAAGCTGCTAGAATCCATCTATAGCAAGGCTACATGACCACACAGGAGGTAATAACCCGGCGTGAGCAAAAGGCATTTCTGGATGTTCCCCGTATCATTTACCGCGACGATGATACCTGGGTATGTCCCTTCGACAAAGAGATTAATTCGATCTTTGATCCGCAGCAAAATACCTATTTCGAACATGGAGAGGCGGCCCGATGGTTGCTCTACGATGACCAGCAGCAATTAATCGGCCGGGTAGCTGCCTTTATAGACCGTAACAGCTGTGACAAACATGATCAGCCAACCGGGGGCACAGGTTTCTTTGAATGCATCCACAAGCAGGAGGCTGCCAACCAGCTTTTTGATACCGCCAGGGAATGGTTGAAAGCAAGAGGCATGGAGGCCATGGACGGACCTGTCAATTTTGGCGAAACTGACAAATACTGGGGTTTACTTGTGGATGGTTTTACCCACCCCTCCTACGAAATCGCATACAACCACCCGTATTACCAGGAGCTGTTTGAAACGTATGGTTTTCAAACCTACTTTAAGCAAGAGGGTTTTCACCTGGATGTTACTGAACCGCTACCTCCCCGCTTTGAAAGGATTGCTCAGCGAGTAGCTTCAAATCCCGAGTATGAGTTCAAACATTTCACATGGAAGGAGCCCGACCTCTTCGTCCGGGATTTTGTGACGGTTTTTAATGAGGCCTGGGCTTCCTTTAAGGAGAATTTTGAGCCCCTGGAGGTCTCCTACATCAAGAAGACCATAAAAAAGGCAAAAGCCATCATCGACGAAGAGTTCATATGGCTCGCTTATAGCAAAGGCAAACCAATTGCCATCTACCTGATGTACCCCGATGTAAACCTGATCCTGAAACACCTCAACGGCAAACTCAATCTTCCGGCCATGCTAAAGTTCCTCTACCTCAAGAGAAAGAAGACCATGACCCGGGCACGGGGAGTCCTGATGGGCGTAATCCCAGCCTACCAGAGCCGGGGGATTGAGGCGGGAATCATCCTCAACCTGGTCAGGGTATTTGAGCGGAAACCACACTACACGGAGATTGAATTTTCCTGGGTGGGTGATTTCAATCCCAAGATGCGAAAGATCTTTATGGGCGTTGGTTGCAAATCGGTGAAACACTATATTACCTATCGTTACCTGTTTGATCGGAACACTGAATTTAAGAGATATCCCATCCCGGGCGATGAGGAGAAATAAATCAAGCTGTAAGATATGCATTACGATGTCATTATTATAGGGTCCGGACTGGGTGGGCTTACCGCAGGGGCCAAACTGGTCAAAGAAGGAAAGAGTGTTCTGGTCCTGGAACAGCATGATCGGCCAGGTGGTTGTGCCACCACTTTTAAGCGAAGAGATTTTACCATGGAGGTTGGGCTTCATGAAATGGATGGGCTACATCCCAGGGATATCAAGAAGCGGATTTTTGATGATATCGGACTGGGCGAACGAGTTACCTTCCTGCCCGTACCCGAATTCTACCGTTTTATCAATGAGCGTTACGAGCTGGTGATTCCCCATGATCCTGAAGAAGCCAAAGTACTTTTGAAAAAAACCTTTCCGGGAGAGGAAAAAGGAATTGACGATTACTTCTACCATGTATTGAATGTTCGCAGGGTCATGGTTGCCCATAAGGGCAAGCCCGATCGAAGTGTGGGTGTTTTCCTGGATGAAATTATCGGTGATGAGGACCTGAAACTTGTATTGCTTGGCAACCTGGGTTACTATCACGACGATCCCTACTCCCTATCCTGGCTCTACTACCTGAATGCCCAGGGTTCTTACTATGGAGGTACTGCCAGCTTCATCCAGGGTGGATCGCAATGCTTATCTGATGCCCTGAGTGATCTGATTAAAGAACAGGGCGGAGACGTGAGGCTCAATCAACTGGTTACTTCCCTGGATTATCAGGGAGACAAAGTATCAGGAGTTTCTTTTAAAGAGATGAAAGGAAAAAATAAGGGGCAGATCGAACAGGCCACGGCACCGCAATTCATCATGAATGGATCCATACCCGGATTATGCGGGCTTCTGTCTAAAAATGACTCCGCACCACTGGCCCGGTCCATCAAGGATATGACCATAGGAGCTTCCCTGTTGACTGTTTATTATGGCTTTAATAAATCCCTGAAGGAGATTGGGAATAAGAACTATTCCACATTCATATACGATAAATCTGTTAAGTCCCAGAAAGATATCCTGGGGAATATGCATAGCGATTTCAGCACACGCAGTTTTACCTTTGTGGACTACGGACAGGTGGATTCCCGCCTGGCTCCGGAAGGCAAAAGTGTAGGTGCGGTTTGTGCCATCGACTATTCTTCCGACTGGGAAAGCCTGGAGCGTAGTGAGTATATGCGCATGAAGGAAGATGTGGCAGACATTATTACAAGCCGTCTGGAGAAGATCCTCCCGGGATTTCGAGAAGCTGTGGAATATGTAGAGGTAGCTACTTCATTAAGTGTAGAACGCTTCACCCTGAATCCCAAGGGGGCTGTCTATGGTTTTGCCCAGCATCCCGGTCGCTCCCTTGATTACCTGTCTGCATTGCCAGGGAACATATTTATCGCTTCCGCTTGGGGAAAGATCGGTGGTGGTTTTTCCGGCGCCATGGTCTCTGGCTATATGACTGTCATCGACCTGCTTCGAAAGTCTTAGTTGCTATCTGATCAGCTTACCTCCTTCAGTGCCTTTTCCATTCGGTCAAGGTAGTTATCGATTTGTGCTTCAGATTCAAAACCTACGATCATCATATCCACACTACCCAAACCCAGCACAAATTTCAAGGCTTGATCGATCTTCTCGCTTTCGTCACGAAGATCTCCGTTTCCCACCAGCTTCATACCGATCACACCCCTTCCAGAACTATGCATCTGGTGAATCACCTCCACCACTTCGGCCGGATCGGGACGATCCATAGCAATTCCAAAGGGATTGATACGTGCATGAAGCACATCCACCCATGGGTCATTCACTCCGGCGATCATGGCCTCCAGTGAGTGTACAGAAGTGCCATGGGCCCTAATCACCCCTTTCACCTTCAGATCTTCCAGAATATCCATCTGTTTCCGCTCATGATCTGTCCATTGTGCATCCACCATACAATGTAACTGGACCACATCGATATAATCGGTGTTCAACTCCTTTCGAAAACGATCCACCACAATATTGGCATCGGGGCGCTCCGGCTCCGGAATGCCCCCATCCCGGGTCCAGATCTTGGAGGTAAGAACAATCTCCTCCCGGTCCATTCCTTTCAAGGCCTCGGCCACCAGGCTGTGTGTACCATAGGTGTCGGCATTGTCGAACATCCGGATGCCACGATCATAAGCATGGCGAAGGGTGGCAATGCTCTTGGCTTTGTCCTGCCTGGTCAGATATGAACTGCGGTTTCCGCCACTGATCCCGGTACCCACACCAAGCAGTGTGGGTTGTATCCCCGTTTTCCCCAGTGCAACCCGTTGCAAAGGATCCACAGAGCTAAACCTTCCGGTAGCACCATACAGGGGATTATTAAACATCAGGTGGGCGGTACCCAGCGAAAGGGCACCCAGAAACTGGCGACGGTTCAGATCAAACTTTCCCATAAGACGACATTTTAGATGTAAGATAAATCAAACTACATTCCGGGAAACCACATATCATGGGAGGTGAGATCACATTCGTAAACCATATCGATGCCATATTCCATTCTTCCCAGGTCGCTGGCCCCTCCATTGTTGGTTCCAAAGGTAAATTTCACTCCAGCCTCCTTGGCTTTCTTGATAATCTTGGCACTGGGTATCTTGAATCGATTGTTAATCTCCAGTGCTACCCCGCTTTCGGCCAGGGCCTGTACAACACGGTCGATGCGTGCATCTGTCCACAAAGCATCATACTGGTCGGCAATATCAGCCGGCAGATAGGTGGGATTCACGTGAATATCGATGGGCTCAGTGGTGACTACCTTAACAATGTTGTCCACAAGCTGATCCATGAAATCCTGGGGATCTCCAACATCAGTCTCATTGGGCATCCAGAGCCGTTGCCGCACACCTCTATTATTGGTCCAGGTCATAGCATCGGTAAAGGCATAGTCGAAGCGTTCACGGCTCTCTCCACTGAACAAATCCAACCACTCCCTGCCCTCAGCCTGCATGGCATGCCATGCAAAGGGGGTAGGTTCAAATGCATCCAGGTAGGCCTTCAGCGAATCGTCGGTTTCAAAGCCCATTTTGAGTCCGCAATTCACTGCAAAGCCATAGGTGAATCCATAAGAGCGAGCATGAGCCAACAATTCTTCAAGAGTCAGTCCACCCTTCAGATGGGTATGAAAATCAATCAGAGGGAAATTCTGACTGGAAAGATCAACGATCTTTTTCTCAAATTCCAGGTCAGTCGGGGGAGTTCCGGGAGTTGGTAGATCATCAGCCAGGGGCTTTACCTTGATATTCTTATAAGCCACCACACTGCCCGGATCGTGGCACTGGAAAGCAAAAGTTCCCGATGAGAGGAGCCTGCCTGCAAAACTTTCCGGACGATAGACCTCATCTGGTTCGGTATATTCAGCAGCTATCTCACCATTGATAAAGGTTTGGATGGTTTTCCCCTGTACTACAATGCGGTAGTTGAACCACTCATTATCGGGGGTCACCGATTTCCAGACATTACGAATGGCATAGATACTACCGGTCATCTTGTGCTCCACATAGTCGCCCTCGCCACTGGAGTTAAGCACCTGGCACTCATATCCGTCATAGGGCCATTCTTCTTCCTGTAACTTGGTATGAATATAGATGCCTGAATTGGCTTCCGGCTGAGTCTTTACATCTACGCTGAATTCAAAGTTTTTAAAGTTGTGATCCAGCACATCGCCGGAATAGAACAGGTGGGAGCGCACACCTGCAGTGACAATGGCACCCTCCTCAATAAGCCATGAGTCGGGACTCTCATTTGCGGTCCATCCTTCAAGGGTTTCGCCGTCAAATAGTGTAATCCATTCATCTGTAACAGTAGTACAAGCACTTAAAGCCAAAGCAAGAACTGCGATGGCCATAATTTTCATATTTTTCATGGGGTATGTTTTGGTTTTCTTCTCAATGATCATAAAAATAACATAAAAAAAGTTAAGATGCTGCTAACCATGCTAGCTCCTATTTCCTATTACACCGGAAAATTGTACATTGACCGCTTTTTAAGCTAAACCCAGAGAAAATGACGTTAGACAGACGAAGTTTTATTAAAACTGGCGGTGCTGCAGTGGCAGGAACCATGGTGTTACCCCCACTCTTAAAATCTTGCCAGAACATTCAAATCTCACCTGATGTGAAAAGCTATTTAGACCATTTTGAAGTGACTCCCGAAATGTTGCAGAAAGTGATTGCAGAAGCAATGTCAAAGGGAGGAGACTATGCAGATCTCTTTTTCGAACATACCATTTCAAATAGTCTTGGCCTGGAAGACGGAAAGGTAAACAGTTCAAACTCTAATGTCGACTACGGCGTTGGAATCAGGGTTCTGAAGGGCGACCAGACTGGTTTCGCCTACACCGAATCCACCAGCTTACAGGATATGTTAAAAGTGGCAAAAACAGCCGCCAATATAGCCAATGATCCCGTCACCTTCAACCAGGGTGAACTCATCGAAAAAACAATCCCCAACTACTATAAGGTCACTCAGAAATGGGAAAATTCGACCATTGAAGAGAAAATTCCATTTGTACAGAAAGTAAACGATCGACTGTATGAACTGGATGAAAAAGTGACCAAAGCCAGGGTGTTCCAGCGGGACGAAACCTCCTATGTGATGTTCTATAGCTCGGAGGGACTGCTTACATTCGACTATCGCCCCATGGCCACTCTTGGTGTGGTTTGCGTGATGGAGAAGGATGGAGTAATTGAGAATGATTATAGTGCACGCTCCGTGCGCATGGGTTTTGAATTTATGAACGACGATTTGGTTGAAGAGCTGGCTCAGGAAGCGGTGAAAAAGACCAACTTCCTCTTTGGTGCAGGGAAACCGAAAGCCGGAGAATTACCCGTAGTGCTGGGTGCCGGTGGATCCGGAATTCTGCTCCATGAAGCCATGGGACATCCCTTCGAAGCAGATTTCAACCGCAAGGGAGAATCCATATTCTCGGATAAAATGGGCAAGAGTATAGCTAAAGACTTTATCAATATCGTTGAAGACGGAACCATGGAATACAATCGAGGAGCCATCAATGTGGATGATGAAGGGAATGATGTGAAAAAGGTGTATCTGGTTAAGGACGGGGTGCTTGAAAGCTATCTGCACGACCGGATCAGTGCCAAATACTATGGTGTGGATCCAACCGGTAATGGTCGCAGGCAGTCATTCAGGCATGTACCGCTTCCCCGGATGCGGATCACCTATATGGAGAATGGTCCCCATACTACCGAAGAGATTATCTCAAGTGTCGATTACGGGGTATATGTGGATAATTTTACCAATGGCCAGGTGAAAATCGGTGCCGGGGATTTTACTTTCTTTGTAAAATCCGGAATGCTGATCGAGAATGGAAAACTTACCACACCCATAAAGGACATCAATATCATCGGGAACGGGCCCCAGGCACTGGCCGATATTACCATGGCTGCCGGGGATTACCAGACTGCTACGGGTACGTGGACCTGTGGTAAAGGGGGACAATCGGTTCCGGTTGGTATGGGGCTACCCTCCGTACTTGTGAAAAAACTCACCGTTGGAGGAACCAGTGCATAATCCTGAAAACATTGAATCATGACCAAAGACGAAAAATACAGCATAGCAAAATGGGCAATGGAACACGCCATTCAGAATGGTGCACAGCAGGCCCGTGTAATTATATACAATAACAACAGCAGCCAGATCGAGGTAAGGAATGAGAAGATTGACAAGCTCCAGGAATCCAACCAGAGCGGTATGCGAATCAACCTTTATGTAGACAATAAGTATTCCAGCATCTCCACCAACAGGATATCAAACAAAGAAGAACTGGCCAAATTTATAGAAGAGGCCATCGCCGGAACCAGGTATCTGGCCGAAGATGAGTTCCGCACCCTTCCGGATCCGGACCGCTATTACAAAGGCAATGGGCCCGATCTGAAGACTGTGGATTCCAAGTTCAAGACAGTGGACCCCCAGCAAAAGGTAAAGGATGCCTTTATGCTGGAAAAAGAAGTGCTTGGCTCGGATGATCGCATCATCTCTGTCTCCACCTCTTACAGTGATGGGATGAGCGGCAGTGTAATGGTGGCCAGCAATGGCTTTGAAGGAGATTCTGAAAACTCATACTATTCCCTGAGTGCTTCTGTATCTGTGACCGATGGGACAGCTCGTCCACGTGGTGGTTGGTACGAGTCTTCCATTTTCAGTGATAAGTTGATTCGTAAGGATATCGGAAAGAAAGCGCTGAAAAGGGCACTGGAGCGTCTCGGGCAGGCGAAGATTGGATCTGGAAAGATGCCTATGATTGTGGAAAACAAGATGGTCGGTCAGCCCCTCCGACCCCTGATCTCAGCCCTGAATGGGGGTTCCATCCAGCAAAAGCAGTCCTTCCTGATTGGAATGAAGGGAGAGAAGATCGGTTCCGATCTGATGACCATCGTAGATGACCCCTTTATTGTATCCGGACGTGGTTCCAGACTTTTTGACAGTGAAGGAATGGCCACTGAAAAAAGGAGTGTGGTTGAAAATGGTGTTTTAAAAACTTACTATATAGACACTTACTATGCCAAGAAGCTGGAGATGGAAGCCACCTCCGGAAGTACCACCAACCTGGTTTTCAAACCTGGTGAAAAGGATCTGGAAGGATTGCTGGCCGACATTGACCGGGGCATCCTGGTAACCGGGTTCAACGGCGGAAACAGCAATGGTGCCACAGGTGATTTCTCTTTTGGTATCGAAGGATTCCTCGTGGAAAAAGGGAAACTGATCCAGCCTGTGGCTGAGATGAACATCACCGGCAATTTCAAACAGCTATGGAAAGACCTGGTTGCAGTGGGTAGTGATGTGGACAACACCCGTTCGTGGCAACTGCCATCGCTGGTGTTTGACAATGTTGACTTTAGCGGGATCTAAACCAGGCAACTTACCACTTAGGGATATTTATTCGCAAAGTGCTTATTTTGCTTCGCAAACATCCCTAAGCTAGAATGCCTGAGTTATTCCCTGGGGAATAGAAAAACCCACCTCTGAGATCAGGGGTGGGTTTTTACATGCAAAATTAGAGCTGGATCAGATACTGGGCTGAGCCTCCAGTCTTTTGATCTCTGCAGCGGCTTTCGGTCCAATCTGAAGGGCAAAATTCCTGGGCCAGGGATTACGGGCCGATCGGTCCATGATCACTCCCGGCGGTGGCAAGCAAATAAAATTGGAGTTTTTCCAGATAATTTTTTTCTCCACGACCTCTCCGGTTATGAGCTCCTTGGCCTCCTCCATAGAAATTAGCAGCATGCTGGAAATGACTTCCGGGCCCAGAAGGATAATGGTTTTGGGATTAGCGATTTCAATTTCATCCCGAATCCAGGGCATGCTCTTGAGAGCCAATTCACTATAATTTGATTTGTTCTCATTGATTGCCTTTCCAAGTCGCTTATACTTCTTCACATGATCCTCATCAAAAAGAAACACCTTCACCAGAGTGGTTAACCAGCATTTTTTCCTGGGTATCTCGAGCATTTCCAGGATCACTTCACTCAGTTCCTGCCCTGTATATGAGCTGCGCACACGGTTTCCATCATAGTAGGGCTCAATTGAAAAGGGAGCTGTTGCATCATAGAGGGGTACATCAGGTATATCATCCACAAAAAAGACCTTGGCTGCAGGCTGGGGGCCAATAATCATAATTTTTCCGATGGCCGTCTCTATGGGAACCACTGTTTGAACCGGATTTCCATACAGGTATGAGTTCTCTTTGGGAAATTTAATGCTCTTCAGGTACTCCCTTGAGCATTTCTTCTGGTATTGTTGAATTGTCATGGATCTGTTTTCTGTAAAAAAAGCCTAAGCAAATTACAACTTATTTTCAGAAATTAAAACAGAATCCTCCTGGAGCGATACCCGTACGGAATGTATCGACCGCTACTCCTTCCGGGCTAAACCTGTAAACCATCCCCTTTTGTACAAAGTCAACAGCATCGGCCACATAGATCTCAGAGCTTTGCGGGTCCACCTCCAGACCATAAAATCCATTCAACATGCTTCCTTCATACGGGCTTTCAACCAGGAGCTTAGGACCGGCAGAAGCATTTACCGCATAGCTGTAAACATCTCCATTGATGTAGTAAAGTGTATCACCTGTTCCGTTGATCTTCAGGTCCCTTGGCATCTCTTCGGGAGAGAAATCCAGGACAAGTTCAGCCTCTGTTGATCCCGCCCCGATCCTCATCAATCCTGCCGCCTCTTTTCCATAGGGACTCCCTTCTGTTCCCCCGTCGCACAGCACCCACAGGTTATTATACCTGTCCATCGCCATGGAGTTGGGCTGTTTCCTTACTTCAATAGAGTCGACCACCCGGTCCTCTTCCGAATCGATCACCAGTACCTGCTTGTCGTAACTCCAGCAATTGGTATAAACAAAGCGGTCGTACTGCAGCATCTGCTCAGTGGCGTGTTGATAGAAATCTCCATTGTTGTTACTTACCGGAATTGCCCCTGTCACCTCCATGGTTTGTGGGTTTACTACTGCTATTGACCTGGCATAGAGATCAGTTACATAGGCTTTGGTCTCGCTTATGAAATGCATATACCTGGGAGAAGTGAGTCCTGTAATTTTCCCCTTCACCTCAAAGGTGTTTTTATTGAAAATATAGATCCTGCCGCTGTTGTTGATTACCACGTAAGCGAGGCTGTCACGAATGGTCATGGAGTGAGCCACATCGCCCAGTGGCAAGGCATTTGTTTGAAAGAAAACATCATCAATAACCTGCCTGGTCTCAGGGTCATAGTAGGTCAGTGAGGCATTCCCATACATGAAATTTCCCTCATTGATGACAAATATCCCTGCATAGGGAATGTCATATGCTGGCTTTTCAAACTCCCAAAGTTCATCATCCTTCATGCATCCGGTGAGGGAAAGAAGAAGGGGCAGTCCTATATATATTATCTTCCGGATCAACATGGTCTTAGATTTGGATCTTAAAAACCAGCTGGTAATTTCTTCCAGGCATGGGCCGGTAAAGTATGGTATGATATGGCTCATTCAAGAGATTATAAACTTTGAACTCCAGGCTTAGGTCCAGTCGCTTCAAACGAAAAGTGCTCCCCGCAGAAATGTCATTCATAAAATATGGATAGAGCTTGTCGCGCCGGCTTACATCGTTGCTCGAAGTAGTATACCGTTCACTGTAGGCATTGAACTGGTAGGTGAAAAAGAGATTGCCCCACCCAAGGTGCGCCATCATGTTCCCCGAGTGAAGAGGTATATATACCAGTTGTTTTCCATAAGATTCATCACTCCAGATTAGCGGATCACCCTGGTTGACAGCGCTGGTGTAGCCATAGGTGGCAGAAAGTCTATAGTTGAACTCTGAGATGTATCCCTGGAGCTGAATGTTATATTCCAGTCCTTTTGACAGCACACTCCTGATATTGCGTGGCTCCCAGTAACCCCTGTAGGAGGGAATCCAGATTATCCAGTTATCAATCTGGCTACGGTAGAGTGAAAGCTCAGTAAGCAGCAGATGTCCAGAAAACGCCTGCTGGTATGCGAGTCCACCCTCCACAGTATATCCTACTTCGGGCAACAGGTCAGGATTGCCGCCGGGCTGCCAGTAGAGGTCATTGAGCGTAGGCAGATGATAATTCCTTGCAAGGTTCCCTTTTAAGAGCAGGTCCACCCCTTCTATCAACCTTAGGTCCATACCAAAATAGGGGATAAAGGGTAGCCTGAGCCCATCCACCCACTCCTGCCGGAGCATAAGGTTCAGGTTCACCCTGTCCTTAAAACTTTTACGCACTGCAAACATTGTAGAGAGCTCGTTTCGCTGGCCTTCGTACCCGGCACCGGAGACAGAATCGGCCGATCTCACCTTATGATAATTCAAATCTATACTGCCTTTCCAGGAAAGATCTCCATCTGTCCCTCCAGAGTAAGAGAAAGTATTGTAAAGACTCTGTTGTCTGCTTTCCGACCAGATGGCTGGAATCAGTCCCAGTCCCGGTACCTGGTTCATCTGCTTGTAATCAAGCCCCTTTTCCGCATAGCCGGAACGAAGCAATAGCTTGCCAAAATTTCCATAATATTTCCAGTCAGCCACCACCCGATGGTCCCTGTCCTCCTGACTGTTCAGATTGGAATTATCGGGCCCCTCATAAGAGGTGGGCTTGGGGATGGTCCGGTCGGCAAACTGACCCCAGTATTTCAGCGATAAAAGATGATTGCTTGCGGGCCGGTAATAGATCTCCTGTAAGAGACCATAGCGCATATAAGATGCATTATGGTTCGTATCTATGGGATTGCTAATAGCTCCTGAAACAGGATCAATGTTTGCTATCCCTCGGTTATAAAAGGTATAGTCGTTTTTGGAATAATTGTGGTACAAGCGGGTCTTGATCTGAATCTTCTTGTTGCCAACACCCACCTGCAGGAATTCATCAAAGGTGCTGTAACTCCCAATGCCCTGCAAATATGCGATGCTGTACTTATCGTTCCAGTCTGCCCTGTTGTTAATATTGATGGACCCCCCAATTCCCCCGCTTCGGTCGGCCAGTGATGCAGAGCCATGCTTAAGATTGAGCTCATCAATAATATAAACCGGGATCAGTGAGAAATCTACCATGCCGGCCATGGGACTGTTGATATTAATGCCGTTCCAGCTCACTTGAGTATGGGAAGGAGAGGTACCACGGAAAGAAGCTGTGGCCAGGGCACCGCGTCCATGATTCTTGATAAATACCGAAGTGTTCTCCGATAGAAGGTCCGAAAGGGAAAGATGGGCCTTATTTTGCAGTACCACGCTGTCCACCTGCGTCTGTTTCATTCCTGCCTGCTCCTTCACAAAAATCCGCTCCTTTGTAATGGCCACCTCCTGAATGACATATACAGAATCCTGCATTCCCTGTGAGTATAGGGGGGAAACCAGCAGTCCGGCCATTGCAATGATGCATGCCACTCTTCTCATATTACTGTTTAAGAAGTTTCAAGAATGAAGCAGATCTACTCTCACCAATCTTTAAGAAGTAAAGTCCTGGGGAGAGTTCCTGGATGCTGATAGCATCCCCGGCAGTGTAATCCTCAAGCTGCATAAGCAATTTTCCGGTGCTTTCATATAAAAAGAGATTGACCTGCTCCACCCCGCTTACATGGAAAAAATCCCTGACTGGATTGGGATAGAGGGTGGGTCCGGTATCGAATTCCCTTAACTCAAAGCCAACTTGTAACTCTGGGTTTACCAGAGTTGATACTGAAGCAGTGATGGAGGATTCTCCTACAACCGTTGCGGTCAGGGTGAGCGCACCGCTTCCGGAAAGAAATAACATATTGCTTTCATCCACCGATGCCCACTCTTCGCTACTGGTCCACTGAACCTGAGGCAAAGAAACCGGCCTGCCCATATGGAACATATATAACTCTAGTTGAATAGAGCCGGTATCGACTTCTGCACTTAGGTCCTGAATCACCAGAAGATCGAGCATGCCCGATATGGTGTGATCCGGAGCCACATCGACTGCTCCAGTGATCTCCGTGGAGATCTCCCCCAGAAAGCCTCCTTCATGCAAAATCCCAGTCTGTACTTTTACAAAATGAATCTGGTCCAGTTCCACATAAGAACCTTCCTCATTCACAGCCCAGCCGATATCAAAGGCATCGGCTCCCGAGTGCTCCACCTCCAGGGTATATGGATTATCAGGTACCGTATGTGGTCCCGATCCCCGTACCTGGTTATCTGCATAAGCGAAACTCCTTCTGAGCGATTTAATAAGAGGGGGATGGTCCACATCCACGGCTCCCTGAATCAGGGTGCCAGATAGCATATATGTATCTTCAGGTACCTCAGGAAATGAATCGCTTAAAGGATAGTAAGGCTGAGTGTGAACACTGTTGGCTTTGATCGCTCCGGAGTTCCCAAGCTGATCGGACCAGGGTACATCCCTGGCCTCTTCTCCTCCCGGATTGGCATAGCTTACTTCGTATTCCCTCAGTGTTGTGGAAAAATGGTAATCACTTCCGGCCAGTTCGTACCAGGTATCGTCGGGCAGGCTATTTTCGTTCTCATCCTTCATCACCCAGACTACCCCGGGCTCGGACCATTCGGAGGTGGCATTCCCGAAAATCGTAAAATCAATCCCATAAGGATTGTCGGGATGGTTCTCCACTGCTTCCGCAAAACGAAAAACCACCTTGCCTCCGAAAGCACCAAGGGAGAGGCTTCCATTGACCCCTCCAATCAAGGAAGAGGCCGAGACAGGTAAACCCCAGGGCATACTATTAATAAACTGTCCGGGCGCCGGCAAATATTCTATCACCTGCGATATATACTGCGCTCTGGCCCCCAGAGGGGTGAGAATCAGAAAAGCATATATAATGAGCTTTCGAAGCACAGTGCTACTGGATCTGGATCATTTTACTAATAACACCGCTTCGGTTTTGAATGCGAACAATATAAGCTCCTGCAGCCTGAGCGTTCAGATCAATGCTCTCTCCTGAAAGTAAGTGCCTGTTGGTATATACTTTCGTTCCTGTAATACTATAAATCGAAACATCCAGGACTTCCCCTGACTCCGACCCTATAACGAACTGACCTTGAGAGGGATTAGGATAGATCCTTACATGAGCCAGGGGATCATCCTCTATGCCGCTGGGATATTCCAGTGATACAAGCACTGTATCCAATGCTGCTAATCCGCCCAGGCTTCCTTCCAGAACCAGCTCAACCTCCTCATTGACATTTTTTAGTGAACTATATCTCCCACTCAAAGTCAGCTCATCACCCGCGATGGAAGCGGAAAGTATATCTTCGTTACTGTTTGATTTTACCGCTTTCACAATAGCCGAATCAGCATCGTCCGGATCAGAGAACACCTCACTGATATCAAATACATAGGCACTATCATTACTGATAATCGACAGATCGCCCATGGGATTGGCCACATAGGGTGCGCCATCTGGATGGACCATAAGGTTATCCAGACAGAAATAGGCCGGAGTATTCATTCCCCAATCACCATTGTCTGAAGACTCCAGACCAAACATCAGGCTATCCACCTTACCCAGCGAGCTGAGGTCAACCCACTGCCAGGTTTTTATTATATAATCCTCTGCTGCATTATCGAAGCGATAATCGGCCAGGTGGAACTCAACAGAATCTGTTGCCTTCCCCTTGGCCATTCCCCAAACCAGCAGTTTGAAGTAATCCGGATCACTGCCATCTACTCCCCCAAAGGCTTTTGCAAACATATCCCCCTCCAGCATGGAAAGGGCCGTGTAGCTACTATTAGTAACAAAAAAACCATCTACAGCATGGGCCTTCTCAGCAGTAAAATCTATAAGTGAGGGTCCGTATAGGTTACTTACCGCATAAACCTGATTATATTCTTCGGGACCATGAAAACCCTCTCCGGTAAAGGCGCTGTATTGATTCGTAAATCCAGCTGTACTCACATCGGAGGTATTGGAATATGCCCATCCGCTCCAGGTAAAATACTCGCTGCTGTAAGCATTAAAAAAGCGGGCTGGACCAGATGTGAATTCGCCCGTTTCGTCGGAGCCGTTCCAGTAGCTTTCCGGATCTAGTGAAAGCTCTCCAAAAGTGGAAACCAGAAGACCCGCCTCTGCTTCGGGCCAGGTTCCAATCACCGTTTCTGCCCTTACACTTCCCCCAGCATTGGTGGCAACAATCGCAAGGTTGGCCTGTCCGGCCAATCCGAAAGAGCCTGTCAACATAGCACCTTCGATGCTAAGTGTAGCTACAGAGGGTTCAGATATATAGGTCATCACAAAATCAAACCAATCCGGGTCATCAAGGTCTGTCATATAGAGGGACAGATCAAGTGGACCGATTTGATCTGACTCATACCCGGTAATCACAGGAAGGGGCGCGATGAGTACGGGAGGATAATCACCGGTATGCAGATCCGCAACTGCCTGATCGTAGCCCAGGGTAAAAAGGCTGTTACCTGCAATGGGAACAGTATAATCGCCCCTGGATTTCACCATGCCCAACCAATGTGAGGAAGTTGCGAGTGTATCATAATTGTATCCGTCACCTGAAATATTGTTCCAGCTACCAATCACCTGTGTTCCTCCCCAGGTATTCATGGTAAAGACCAGATTATCGGCAGCATCCACTTCACAATCGTAGGCTCCTGTTGGAAGATCAGATAGTTTAACGGCATCTCCAAGTTGGAGTGGAGCTGCAGCGGGCGATTCAATTACAGCAGCCAGCTGAGCACTATCCCAGCGATAGAGCGCATTGGGATCAGTAAAGGAAGATGTTCCGAAATATAGGTCGCCATGGGAATCTACAGCCAGACCGGCAGAACTTCCTCCGGTTTCAATAATAAGTCTGTGCTGGTCCCCTCCAGATGTATCCAGCACATAGATGGCATTAGGACTGTCAAAGTCGGCGCTGTTTAAGCCGGATACAAGTATGGAATCATTCCAGAAAGCCAGGTCCCAATTGGCCGGCATCCTGGCTTCCAGGCTCCAGGTTCCAGATCCTACATCAATACTATAGATTCGGGCATCCACATTATCCAGATCGGTATAAGCTGCCCAGAGTGTGGACTCGTCGGGCGACAAACAAAGAAAACTGGAGAAAGTAAGCAGGTTATAATCTGCTGGTAAGCCATATTTATTACTTAACAATCTCTGGTCAGGATCGGCCTGGTAAATAGTATCTCCATCGCAAAAATAAAAGAACTCCGTACCCACATCAAGGGTTTGGATATGATCTATGTCGGAGAAAAAGTAGGCCACTTTATGGCCCTCCTGGGGATTGAGGTAAGACTGTCCGAACGCTGATAGCGCCGCGAGAATCAATCCAGAGAGAATCAGGTAAAATTTTTTCATCAAGCTACGATTTAAGTTAATGTTTAAGTCGCAACGGGCGATAGTGAGCAAGACCAAGGGATAAAAGTTGATCAGCTTCCCGTTCACCGCGGGCTGCAAAAGCTGGGTTATCACTGGCAGGTCTTCTGACTTATCCGGGCTTCTGAAACCTTCCCATTCTAATCCCGACCGGGATTTTCAGAACAGTGGTTTGCTTTCAGAAACCATATAGCCCAAGGAGGGCCTGGCGTCACAGCAGCGGGAACTGTTACCGATTCTAACGGTATTCCCATTTGATTCCACCGGCAAGGCCGGTATACGGAAACCAACGATGAAGTAAATGTAAGAAATAAAAGTATGCGGGGAAAGAATTAAATGTCTTCCGGTGGGGTCCATCCATAATCAAAATATTCAGAGCTCAATTCGTCTCCTTTTATATGGATCATCATAAAGCCCTCTTCGGGTAGATCGCCCGGCTCATTGCTCCACCATCGCCCGCATACTGCCCCACCGGTTATAAAGTGCACCTGGTTTCCCACATAAAGATCCTCATTGAAATGGAGGTGTCCCTGGAGCACCAGTTTCAGGTTATGCTCTCCAAACAGTTGCAAAACTTTTAATGAATTGGTGATCACAATACCCTCTGAATTGGCTGCCAGGGCTCCTTGTCTCAACTGTGTTGCCGAAGTGATAAATGGGATATGTACAGTAATAGCAATGGGGGTAAGTCTATTTGTTTTCTCAAGATCCCCTTTGAGCCACTCCTGTTGTGCCTGGTCAATTTTTCCGATATAATGCCCTTCTTCACTCCTGTATATGGCATCAAGAATGATGAAATGCCAGCCCTTGTGATCAAAGGAGTAGAAACGGTCTCCCATTTTCTTTTCAAACATCCTTTTACCAAAATCGGGATTTGATTCTATTCCCTCTTCTGTCCGGTGCCAGCCATACACCTCATGGTTGCCTACAGCGTTATAGACTGGCATATTCAGCTCACCTGAGACCTCTATATACAAATTATATAAGGAGTCTACTCGACTATAAGTCTGATCCAAGGCATCCATAACCAGATCCCCGCCCGTGATCACAAAATCGGGATTGAGCTTATTTACCGAATCGATGGCCTGCCTGAAACCTGCCACCGCTTCTTTCTCGGGCTGCAAGTGGATATCTGTGAGGAAGGCAAAACTAAATCCATCCTCTTCTGTTTCTGTAGCTTTACTGGTTTGGGTTTTGCATCCCGCTATGACTAAAAGTGATATTCCCAGGACTAAGCATAATTTTTTCATCTTGAAATATTTAAAATTCAACAATTGATTTGCAGACTATTATCATTACCAACTCCAGTAAGTAAGGGCCCTCCAGAGTCGCTCCAGTGGGCCAAAACGGAAGCGCTTCAACCAAAGTGGTGAGATGATCAAGATAAGAATCCAGATCGCCAGCACAAGTACAATCTGGAATTTTCTTTCAACACTGCCGTACAGGCCCAGTCCATGTCCATAAAAGAGAAAGGTGCCGATCAATGTCATCAGTATATAGTTGGTAAAGGCCATACGACCAACAGCAGAAAACCGACTTTTCATACCTGCACATCCCTTTGATTTACTAAGTAACATCACCAATCCGATATAGCCCAGTGCAGTTCCCACACTACCCACATAGTTAAATTGCTCTCCAAGAAACATGGAAAACTCCATGATCCACTGGTTTTTAAAATTCAGGAAGACTCCTAATCCCGATAGGAGAAAGCCGACGGATAGTCCAGTGAGGGTCATTCTCAGAAAAAAGCGGGAGGAGCGTTCTGACGAAAAAACCTGCCATTTATAAAGAGCCATACCCAGCAGCATCATGGCCATCACTCTCCAAAAGGATTGCATCATGAAGTAACTGGTCTGCATAAAAATGGTCCCGTGAACCCGCAGTCCCATTTGTCCTAACCAGCCACCCCTGTATACATCCAGATGGTGCTCGATGGACGCAGCATCAGGATTCCAACTCTCCATGGTAAATTGATAGGCCTCGGCTGGCCATTGGGATATCGATCCAATGAAGAATAAATCAAGCAGCATGGGAAAAAGAAAAAATGGCAAAGCGATCCAGATAAGTGTAACCGGTCGCTTGTTGCGGAAGAGAAAAACCAACATGCCACACAGGCTATAGGACACCAGGATATCACCGGTCCATAGCAAGTAGCCGTGCATCATACCAAAGAGCAGGAGCCAGCCCATGCGCCGGTAATGGAGTAGCGCGCTGTTCAATCCCTTTGCTTCTGCCCGACCTGTGAAAAGCAAGACCCCTGCACCGAAAAGCATTGAGAAGATACTCATAAATTTTCCGCTGGCCAGGATATGACTGATAATCCAGACCCACTTGTTTAGTCCGGTAATATCACCATAAGCGGTAGGGTTGATATAAGCAGCAGTGGGCATGGAGAAATGCTGGATGTTCATGATCAGAATTCCCAACACAGCTACCCCACGAAGCAGATCAATGGAAACGATTCGATCAGTTTGTGAAACCGGAGAAAATGTGTTTCCGTTCATCTATATCCTTTATGCTGGCTCAGAATTCACCCAGGTTAGATATAGCTTGTAGGCCAGGGAAAGGACAATGGAACCGAGAAATAGGCCGATAAATCCAAAGGCCATAAATCCACCAAGGGCTCCCAGAAAAATCACCAGCATGGGCACATTCAATCCTTTTCCCATCAATAGAGGCTTTAAGATATTGTCGATCATTCCCATGACCAGGAAATAGAGTGTCCATAACACTGCCGGCAAAGGATCCATAAATGCAAAAAGGTAAATGATCAGGGGGATATTAAATAGCAGTACCGGTAGTTGTGCGATGGTCATCACCAGAATTAACACTATCCAGACAGCTGCCAGTGGTACATTAGCCAGGATCAATCCAAGCCCCATCAGGGTGGTCTGAATCACAGCCACACCCAGAACACCTGTGGTCACATTGCGGATGGTTTGCAGTGAAATTTCCAGGAACTCATTGCCCCGTGCTCCCACCACCTTTTGAAAAATCTTTCGGCCCGAATCCGAACCCTTTTCAAAGAAGATCAGGAAAATCCCAGCGATAATGATGGAGGCCGCAAACTGAAGAACTCCTAGTCCCGTATTGGCCAGTGTCCCCAGAGTCTTCTCTCCCCATTCTACGATCTGGGGCATAAATCCCCTTAATGACTCTTCCATATTTTCAGAAAGCTGCAACCAATTGTCATATAGCCATTCTCCAATTATGGGCCAGTCGGCAACTGATTCAGTGGGCGGAGGGATACTCAGATCGCCTCCCTGGATATTTCCAGCAAGAAACTTAAGCCCTTCCACCAGTTGGTTTACAAGCCAGATGCTGGGTAATATCAGTATGGAGAGTGCCACCACCGTCAGTAGAATGGAGCTAAGTTTATTTCTTTTTCCAAGCAAGTTCCTCAAACGCTCAAAAACTGGAAAGAGGATAATAGCAATGATCAGTCCCCAGATTAACATCCCCAGAAAGGGTTTCAGTATTTTAAAGCATAGCAAGATCACCAGGAAGAGGGTTCCCATTTTCAGGATCAGGTCGAAGGCAATATTCACGTACTTGCTACCCAGGTTATCAGGTCTGTCTGGCTTGTTTGTCATATCAGATAATATTTATTTGTTGGGTGATGTATAATCGATAATGTTTTAGCTTGTATCTTTAAGGCTCTATCCAACATTTGATTGCGGACATATACAAATTGAACGAATTAATATGAGAATATCAAGAAGAAATGCGCTTTCTGCAATGGCCCTGGGCACCCTGGGATTGACCAATCCAGTCCCCCTTCGGGGGGAAGGATCAAATGTTCCTTCAAAATTTCGTTACTGCTTAAACACCAGCACCATCAGTGGCCAGAATCCTGGCTTGCTTAAGTATATTGAGATCGCCTCCAAAGCGGGATACGACGGCATTGAAGTCTGGGTCAGGGATGTGGAGGCCGCCCTAAATGCAGG
>Ga0164315_10000345_pt1 | contig 31321 bp, 25 predicted proteins | sample GuaBasSedimGuay6_FD_113737 | JGI IMG/M metagenome (GOLD analysis project Ga0164315, IMG submission 113737) | Subseafloor sediment microbial communities from Guaymas Basin, Gulf of California, Mexico - Guay6, Core 4569-2, 0-3 cm | ecosystem: Environmental > Aquatic > Marine > Hydrothermal vents... | reverse complement strand
GCAGGCGGCCAGCGTCAGGCTGAGCCTGAAATCCCTGAAACCACGGCGGGCAAAGGCCACGATTGCCGAAAGATTTTGTGCCAGGATGGCGATGCGATTGGTGCCATTGGCCACCGGCCCGGGCAGGCCCATGAACACCATGACCGGTACCGTGATCAGTGAACCCCCGCCCGCCATTACATTGACAAAGCCGCCGATGATGCCAACCACTACCAGCAGCCCCCCCTGCCACAGCTGCAACTCCACTGTCAGTCTTCCGTCCAGGGCTCGCGCATAGTGACAAATTCTTCAGCCGCGGTGGGGTGTATGCCAATGGTGCTGTCGAAAGTGGCCTTGGTGGCCCCGGCTCGCAGGGCAATGGCGATGCCCTGCATGATTTCACCGGCATCCGGCCCCATCATGTGCACCCCCACCACACGGTCACTGGCCTTATCGATGATCAGCTTCATAAAGGTTTGTTCGTCCCGGCCGCTGATGGTGTGCTTCATGGGCTTGAAGGTGGATTTGAACAAGCGGATATGGCCGAATCTCGCGCGCGCCTCATCCTCGGTAAAACCGACGGTGCCGATATTGGGCTGGCAGAACACCGCTGTGGGTATAAAGTCGTAATCCACCTGGCTTTTCAGGTCGCCAAACTGGCGGCGGGCGAAGGCCATACCCTCGGCCAGGGCCACGGGGGTCAGTTCCATACCGCCGATGACATCACCCAGGGCGAAAATGCTGGGCTCGCTGGTGCAGTATTGCTCGTCGACATTGATAATGCCGAACTCATTCATCGCCACGTTTACGTTTTCCAGGCCCAAACCCGCCAGATTGGCTTTGCGCCCGGTAGCGTACAGCACTGTATCGGCCTCCAGTGTAGAGCCGTTGGTCAACTCGATTTGCAGACCGTTGGCGCCGGGACTGATGGATCTCACATTGACCTCAAAACGCAGGTCCACCCCGGTTTTGGCGATTTCCCGGGCGGCATGGGCGCGAATGTCGGTATCGAAGCCACGCAGGAATAAAGGGCCTCGATACAGTTGCGTCACCTGCGCCCCCAGCCCGTTGAAAATACCGGCGAATTCAGCGGCGATATAGCCGCCGCCGACAATGACCAGGCGCCGTGGGAAGGTTTCCAGGTCAAAAATTTCATTGGAGGTCACAGCGTGCTCGCTGCCGGGGAATTCGGGAATATGGGGCCAGCCGCCGGTGGCGATCAGGATTTTCCCAGCCGTATAGTGCCGCTCGCCGACGGCGACCGTGTGGGCGTCGATGATGCGGCCGCGCCCGTCCATCACCTGTGCCTCAACACCGGACAGCAGGTTGCGGTAAATAGCGTTCAGGCGTGAAATTTCAGTTTTCTTGTTGTCACGCAAGGTCGCCCAGTCAAAGCGGGGCGCCGTGCTGTCCCAACCGAAGCCCTGTGCGTCTTTGAAGCCCTTGCCGAATTCTGAAGCGTAGACGTACAGCTTCTTGGGAACACAGCCCACATTGACGCAGGTGCCGCCCATATAGCGGTCTTCCGCCACGGCGACGCGTGCGCCGAAGCCCGCTGCCATGCGTGCCGCTCTCACGCCGCCGGAGCCGGCGCCGATGACAAACAAGTCGTAGTCGTAGTCTCGCTCGCAGCCAAAGTCAGCCATGATTTTCTCCATTTTTTCTCACCGCTGCCGCCAGCATTTGCAGCAGTGGTGCAGGCCTTTGTTGATGTGGAAGCTGTTATCCAGATCGGGATCGCTTATCAGGCCCTTCCAGCCCACCACCGTGCGCGGTTTTTCAAAATACATGCGAAGTACCGGGACGATGGCATCACCAAGGGGCTCACAGGCGGCTTTGAACTGCCTGGCGAAATCCAGCAGGGCATCCGGGTCATGTACGGAACAGGGGCCAACGATAGCCAGCACCCGGTGGTCTTTGCCGGACAGCACCTCTTCAACACTAGCGAGGGCCCTTGATCAGGCTGCGGAACCAGTCTGTCAGCGTCTCGTGCTTGTAGTCGGTAAACTCCCCGGCATCCATAAACATCCCGTGCTCTTTACAGACTTCGTACCAGATATGAGGTTGGTCGGGATCGGAGGCTTTTTCCATATCCTTGCCACAACGCGGGCAGGAGATGTTTTCAACGGTGTCCCATTTTTTGCCTTCGCTTGCGCTGCCGGTATCCAGCGCATCACCCAGCCACTTGCTTTTGAGGAGTTCCGCCTCCCCATGATCGAACCACAGGCCCTTGCAATTGGTACAGCGATCTATAACCAGGTCACCGCCGTAGGTGATTTCGTCCATCCCGTGTCCACATTTGGGACATTCAATGCGGTGTACATCCGGGTTATATTCCATCTGGGTTTCCTATTGGTTGCAGTTTTTAGGCATTACTATCGGGGGGCAATAAACCTTGAGTGTAGCGCAGCATGAGCTAATTTTCCTGCTCCGTTTTAACCAGCACTAACACCAACTGGCTTCTGAGCCAGGGTGCTTCAGTAGTTCTTCGACATTAGCGCTTAATATACGATAGCCCACGTTACCGTAAAGAACCTGGCGCCCCTCGTTCAGTACCCAGGTTGGACTGCCCTTTACACCCAATTCGTTGGCGCTACGCAGGTCATTACTCAATGCAGCGATGGCACTGCCGTTTTGCAGGACGTTGCGCAATGATCCGCTGTCCAGCTTTTCATCGGCTGCCAGGTTCAGCAACAGCGACAAATCTCCTATGTCCCGTGCTTCACAAAAGAATGCGTGGCGAATACGCAGGGCCATTGTCTCAACCGCCACGTGGTCACCGGTGACCAACTCTACCGCTTTAAGTAGCAGGTGCGCCTGCATTGAGGAGTGTGGCCGAACTTTTAGCCAGACGTCTGGATGTACTGTGACCTGGTCGAAGGGCGAAGCCAATTTTTTAACATGGGCGCTGAATTTTTCAAAACCATCCGCCTCTCCCCACTGTCGGGGTATTTTGTTGTGGCTGTCACCAAAAATGTCGACATAGCGATGACGCAGTTCTATATCATGACCATATTGACGGTGTAATTCGTCCAACCGTGGTTGGGCAATCCAGGCCCAAACGCAAAGTACATCGGTGAAATAATCTATGACAATCGGTGAGGGTTCACTACTCATTTTTTTTACGCAGGGTGTGGTGAGTTTGTCGGGATAATTTCTTAAAGGAAGAACGCTGTCAATAGGCCATGTATTTTTTCCTCTATAGATCCAAAAATAATCGTTACATCTTTGTAATTTAGGCCTACACTGCAAATGTAGTACTTTCAATCACTACGGAGTGCATAAGTAATGTTGGATAAAGAACTGGCTCAGGCTACCAAAATGGCTGAAAACGCTAATAAGAAAGTAGAGCAACTTCGAAAGAGGTTGGTGGCCGAGTCTGAAAAGGCAAATGCCAGGGGCAAGCGAGAACTTGGTGCGGCGCGTAAGAAACACTCTGCCGCTAAAAATCGTTTGAAAAAAGCGCAGGCTGCGCTTCGTAAGAAGGCATCACTCGGCAACCAGAAAAAAGTCGACACCCTGATAGAGCAAGTGCAGAGCCTGGCGGAAGCCGTAGGGAAAATCGCCAAGGAAGCGTATGAATCTGCTGAGAAGCTGGTGACCGTCAAGACGGATGCTATGCTGGAAGATCACAAGGCCAAGGCGGCAAATCGGGCTGCGAGTATGGTAGAAAAAGCGGCCGCAAAGCCCAAGAAGAAGAAAGCTGCCGCCAGAAAAAAGCCCGCTGTCAAGAAAAAACCCGCGGGCAAGAAAAAAACTGCGGCCAAGAAGAAAGCGGCACCCAGGAAAAAGGCCGCTGCCAAGAAAAAAACTCCGGCTCGCAAAAAGGCGTAAGGCTGATAACGTAACTGTTACGGCGTCCCGACCCTGGTGCTCTCCTGTCGGTGTTATTCAACACAGCCCCCGGCAGATGTTCTAAGCCATTCGATACGCCTGCGCAGCAGCGCGCCTGCTCATCACCTGTTTTTGTTGCTTACCAGCCTCGCGCTAATTGATGCCGGCCTTCTCCCTGGCCGTGCGGCGCTGTAACATTTGCACGGCGGAAAGGCGGTATGCGAGGTGGTATTTGTAGATATTGGCCACATACTGGACCGGCTCCCGGCCGATGTCCCTGGCGGCCGCCAGTTCCACATTATCGAACCAGATATCTGGATCGTAACCCTGCTTTTTGGCCGATTTGCGCAGGTTGATCATACGGTTGGGGCCGATATTATAGGCAGCCAGCGCCAATAGTGTCTGGTTTTCCCCGGTGATTTCCGGGTTGCTGAAATAGCGATCGCGCAGGAAGTCCAGGTATTTGACACCCGCGTGAATATTGGGGTCAACTTTATGGATGTTTTTGATACTGACGTTGTGGTCGGCTGCTGTGCTGGCCTTTATCTGCATGACCCCGATGGCCCCCGTGTGGCTGCGGGCACTCTGGTTCAGGCGCGATTCCTGATAGCCCTGGGCGGCGACCATAAGGTAGTCGATGCCGTATTGTTCACCGTATTTCTGAAAAATGCCCTCAAGACTTTTAAAGCGATGGTAGTCGTCTTTGGCCAGGGCGTTGGCCGCCCAGTCGAAATCACGGAAGTAGCGATTTTTTAGTACGTTGCCGACCAGGGTGCCCTCCCGGTTCTTCTTGAGGAAATCATTTACCGCATTTTCCAACAGAGGGCTATCTTTGCGGAATGCCCAGGCTGTCTGCGCACCCGAGCGGAACACGATATCCTTTCTCACCTCCAGGTTGGTGAATACGTTGTCCCACCACTGTATTTTATAGTTGTCGACAATTGCCCAGGGCAGCAGCCCGGCATTGACCATTTCAACCAGGTCGTCGTCCTCCAGCAGTTCAGAGACAGGTTCAATGAGAGCTGGCGCCCTGCCCTCGCGCCGGAACCGTTCATTCAAGTTTTCCACACTCTCGCGATAGCTGCTGGAGTTGCGTACGTAGAGAATCTGGCCTGACAGATCGTCGATTGAATCGAGTTGCCGCGCTGATGGCCCGGTTACCAGGATCTCGGACAGAGGCTTGCTGGCGGGCATGCTGAACTCCACCAGTTCCTGGCGCTCGGGTGTGATCGAAAGGCTGGCCTGGATTATGTCACCGCGACCCGCCAACAGGGCGGGGATCAATTGATTGCGCGCTACCGGAACTATAAACACATGTACCCGAACATGCTTGCGCTTGAGACGTTTGTTGAGAAAATCCTCAAAGTGCCGGGAGGTCTCCGTGACCAGGCCTTTTTCCTGGGCATTGTCCACGTAATACCGACCGACGCTGTATACCGTGAGAACCCGGATAACCCTGCTCTTTACCATCGTGTTCAGGTCGCCAACCCTGGCTTGTATGACGTCATGGGATATGGGAAGTGCGGTGTCGTCCGGGGAGCGGACTGAGCCGCTATTTTTTTCGACAACTGCTGCAGGTGCCTTGCCTTTATCTGCCTCGGAGGTGGGTTCGGTGTCACCACAGGCGGCTATAAGGAACATGACAACAAAGCACAGTAGTCTTGCTAGGTGCATCATGGAAAACAGGACTTCTCCCCAATGGCTAAAACTTGTTTGGTTATTATATTCGTGGAAACAACGAGCAGGTCTCAATCATCCGTGCTCGAGCGAGGTTTGGCAATACCTTTTCCGCCCCTTAACAAGGGCGAGCTCCAATGCCGGGTAAATCTGTTAATCGGCCCAAGTTACCGGATAGGTGGTTGTCGCGGTATCAGCTACATTTCCAGAATGATTTTCCCCATGTGTTGGCCACTCTGCATGTGGGCGTGGGCCTGTTCCACCTCGTTCAGGGGGAATACCCGATCCACGATTGGCCTGATTGTGCCGCCTTCGAGATGGGGGTATATATGCTCGAGGATTTCCTCGACCATAACGGCTTTCTGTGCAAAATTCTGGGCGCGTAGTGTCGATCCGGTAATGGTGAGGCGTTTCATCAGCAGTGGCGCGAAATTGACCTCGGCACGGGCGCCACGGATGAAGGCGATATAGACAATACGGCCCTCCGGCGCGGCGATATTGATATTTTTCTGGATAAAATCTCCGCCGGCCATGTCCAGGATTACATTGATTTTATCTTTTAGCTCCAGCTCGGTTATCACCTGTTCAAAGTCTTCGGTTTTGTAGTTAATGGCCCGGGTGGCGCCCAATTTTTGTAGCGCCTGGCACTTCTTATCCGTGCCGGCGGTGGTGTAGACCTCGCCGCCCAGGGCTCTGCATATGGCGATGCCCAGGGTGCCGATGCCACTGGCGCCGCCGTGGATCAGCACTTTTTCCCCCGCCTGCAGTGCGGCCCGCTGAAATATGTTGTGCCATACGGTGAGCAGGGCCTCCGGCAGCGCGGCGGCCTCAGTCATGGAAAATCCGGCCGGGATGGGCAGGCACTGGCTCACGGGTGCCACGGTGCAGTCGGCATAGCCACCGCCATGGGTGAGGGCGCAGATCTTGTCACCCACCTGCCAGTTGCTCACATCGGTGCCCACGGTCAGCACTTCTCCGGCGACTTCCAGACCCATGATGGGTGAGGCGTCGGCGGGCGGTGGGTACAAACCTTTGCGCTGCAACAGGTCGGCCCGGTTCAGGCCTGCTGCGTACACCTTGATAAGCACTTCACCGGGAGCGGGTACGGGTACTGGCTCCTGTTCGATACTGAGGCTGCGGTCTTCGGTATTGATTGCCACATAACGGCGATATTCGGGTGTACTGCTCATGTCAACTCCACAGAAAATAGGGGTTTATACGGGTGAGTGTGTGAGCTTCCCAGTATAGAGTTAATTGGGGCGCATTGCGCACCCCACGAGGAAGCGGTTCGTGGGCATGTCCTCAGCCCCGTGCGCTTATATAGCGATAGTATTTGCGTATCGCCCAAACCTTGAGCTTCTGTAACATCTCAGTGCCTCCCCTGTCTGTACTGGCGCGGTGAGCTGCCGTGCCAGCGTTTGAATGCGTGGCTGAAGTTGCCTGGCGTGCTGTAGCCCAGAAGGACCGAAATCTCCTCCATTGGCAGACTGCTGGTGCCCAGGTATTCACAAGCCAGTTGGTAACGAACTTCAGTGAGAATTTGTTGATAGCTGTTGTTTTCGTCAGCCAATCTGCGCCGCAGTGTCCGGCTGGTCGTGTTAAGTTTCTCTGCTGCGTAGTCGATATCCGGGAAATAGCCGGGACGGGCCACAATCAGCTGCCGCACCTGGTCAACAAATCCGCTGCTATTACTCATGCGGGCCAGCAACAGTTGGCACTGCTGCTGGCACAGGGTAGAGGTTTCTGCGTCCCTCAGGGACATGGGAGTATCCAGGTTAGCGGCATCCATGCACAATTCCGAGTGGGGCGCATTGAACACAACCGGACACCCGAAATGCTGTTCATAGTTGTCGCGCCGTGCTTCGGCGCCGTGCATCAGGGAGACAGCCGTTAGGCTCAAGGGCTCTGCCAGGGCCATGTCGCTCCCGAAGCCGGCCGCCATCAGGTCGCGGTCGACATAGTAGGTGAGCAGGTCTTGCGGGATATCTATACAGCGTGAAAGACGCAGGACCGCCACTGAACCTTCCGTTGAGAAACCGATGTCGAACAGGGTAAAGCTCAACGGTCCGTAATTGCAGGCAATGACCAGGGCCTGGCGCAGGGTGGGTGCACTGAGAAAGGCGTAGCCGAACAGCCCATAGGATTGCAGCGTGTAGGCTTTACCCAGCTTGAGTCCCAGTAGTGGATCACCGGTGAGTTCCAGCAGGTTGCGGTGAAAGCGGAACTCCTGTTCCAGGCTGAACGCCTGCTTCGGACCGGGAGAGATCAGGTCACACTCTGTGAGCCCGGTTCCCTCCAGACACTGCTGCGCGCTATAACCAAGGCCCCGCATGGCCACAATGGCTGGTGGCAGGGCCTTGATGTGGTGGGCTATGGAGTTAGTGAATGTCATGGGCGAATAGTAACCCGCTCTGTCCGAAATTCATAAGTTTTTGTCCTGCTTAAATATTCGCCAGGTGGGTGCTGCCACTTATAGTGCATGGTCGAACCTATCTAACGTGGATGCACGGGAATATGACGCACAGTAACAGCAGGAAAAACCCTTCGGTGGCAGTGATTGGTGCCGGTATGACAGGCATTTTGATGGCTATCAAATTGCGGGAGGCCGGCATCACCGATATCACTATTTTGGAGAAGGCTGAAAAAATTGGTGGTACCTGGCGGGAAAACACCTACCCGGGGGTTGCCTGCGATGTGCCGGCCCATATGTACACCTATTCCTTCAAAGGCAACCCGGAATGGAGGCACCGCTTTGCCCACGGGGATGAAATACAGTCTTATTTTGAAAAGGTCTCCAGCGAATACGGTGTCACTGACCAGGTGCGTTTCAACGAATCCCTGGATGAGTGCCATTACCGGGATGGCAAGTGGCACCTGACCACCAGCAAGGGCAATGACCTGGTGGTGGATTTTGTGGTGGCTGCTACCGGCATTCTACATCACCCGGCCTACCCGGATATCCAGGGTCTGGACTCCTACCAGGGAGATATGTTCCATACCGCGCGCTGGAATCACGATGTGAATCTCGAGGGCAAGCGGGTAGGCATTATCGGCACAGGTTCCACCGCGACCCAGATAATTTGTGAGATTTCAAAAACAGCAGGTCACCTGACAGTGTTTCAACGTACGCCCCAGTGGATATTCAATCTGGCCGACAAGGACTACAGTGAAGCTGATAAGGCGCGCTTGCGTGGCAATCAGGGGCGGATGGCGAAGCTGGCCAACCGCTATGCCTTTATCATGCGCAATTCCTTCACAGCGGCGGTTACAGGGGGCAAAGTGTCACATGCTTTGATCAGCTGGCTGGCCAACCGCAACCTGCGAAAAAATGTCCGCGACCCCGAGTTGCGGGCCAAGCTTACCCCGGACTACAAGGTGGGCTGCAAGCGCCTGGTTATGAGTTCGACTTTCTTCGATGCGATCCAGCGTGACAACGTGTCGTTGGAAACCACCGGCATCGAGCGCATTTCTGAACAGGGCGTGGTCACCAGTGACGGCACGGAACACGAGTTGGACGTGCTGATTCTGGCCACCGGCTTTCACCCCTTTAATTTCATGCGGCCCATGAACCTGACCGGCCGCGGCGGTGTTTCTATCGATGAGACCTGGTCGCGCAAGGTGCAGGCCTATCGCTCACTCTGCCTGCCCGGTTACCCAAATTTCTTCCTGATGCTGGGTCCCAATTCACCTATCGGCAACTATTCGGTGATTTCCATGAGTGAGGTGCAAACGCAATATGTGCTGAAGCTGATCGACCAGTGGCGTCAGGGAAATCTCGAGACAGTAGAGGCCACCGAGGAAGCAAAGACACGCTTCAATGCCTATCTCAAAGCGGGCATGGGCAAGACTGTTTGGGTGGGTGGTTGCCAGAGTTGGTATCTTGACGCGGATGGGGACCCGGCCATGTGGCCCTACTCCTGGGAGCAGTGGGTGAAAGAGTTGGAAGAGCCTGACCTGGATGATTTCCACCGGGTGGTGCCAGCGAAAATTGAGCCGCTAAAAACCGCGGAGGAAGCGGCCTGATCTAGTCGTACTCCGCGCTCTCGGGGATTTGCTGGTACCAGTCCACGCCTTGCGCATCGTTGGTTCGGGTGATTCTGTGCCTGCCCAGCAGGCAATTGAGGTGAGCCAGGGTCTCGCCGGTGGCCAGGCCCAGGGAGTCGTCGTCGATTTCAATTTTGAACAGGGGCGGGAAACAATCCACGGCTCGTCGTGGCTGCGACAGGTGGTTGAACAGGCTGTTGAGTTCGTGTTTGTGTATCTCAATCAATTGGGTCGTACGAACGTGCAGTCCGTAGAAGGGCGCTTCGTGGGCCGGCAATACCAGTACATCGTCGGGTAGTATATCGCGAATTTGCGCGCTGGAATTCAGCCACTCCTTGAGTGGGTCTCCTTCAGGCTCAGTGGGGAATACGCTGACATTGGAGGTGATCCGGGGTAGTATCTGGTCGCCAGAAATCAGCAGCTTCAGTCCCGGACAATACAGTGATGTGTGTTCGGGGGAGTGGCCGCTGCCCACCACGACCTGCCAGTAGCGATCGCCGATGGTGATTGTCTCCCGGTCCACCAGTCGACGAAAGCTGTGGGGCAGGGGGGCGATGGCTTTACCGAAATTACCAAATTTTTTCTTGTAATGCTCCAGTTGTTCCCCGGTGTAGCCTGCCCGCTTATAAAAACGGATGGCGACATCCGGTGCAGAATGACCGGTGTCCCCCGCCATGGCCCGGCACATGAGGAATTCCTCCCGGGACATCCACAGCTCACAGTCGAAGCGCTCGGTCAGCCAACCGGCCAGACCCACGTGGTCCGGGTGCAGGTGAGTGCAAATTACTCGTTTGACAGGTTTCCCCTGCATAAACCCGCATAACAGCTGCTCCCAGGTCTCCCGTGCGCTGGAAATATTCAGGCAGGTATCCACCACGGTCCAGCCATCCCCGTCTTCCAGCAGCCAGATATTGATATGGTTCAGGGACATGGGCATGGGAAAGCGAACCCAGTAAACGCCCTCGGCGATTCGCTGGGGTTTGCCGGCCGTGGGGTTTATATCCCGGCCCCAGGGGTAGGTCAGGCCGCGGTACAGTTCAGTCGTATTTTCCAGCATCGGTAACTATTTCCTGATGAGATGAATTGCAGTGGATCTCCATGGTCGAGCTATCTAACGTAGCCAATTATGGAGACAAAGTGGCATAGAGTACCTGTGAGAACAAATATGTGCCAGATACCGTGTGCATGATCCAGCTTTTTTAACTCGTCCAGAACATAGAAAATGACCCCCACGGAGTAAGCCAGACCGCCGGCTACGAGCCAGTGGAGCCCTGGTTCTGAAAGTGCGGCCTTGAGGCTGGCCAAATCGTAAGAACAAATCCAGCCCATTCCCAGGTATATGATCATCTGGCCGACTTTGACGGCCCGCCCGGATAAAAATATTTCGCTGAGTGTGCCGATGGCCGCCAATAGCCATACGATACTCAGAATTAGCCAGCCATTGCCGTCGCGCAGGCTGACCAACATGAAAGGTGTATAGGTGCCGGCGATTAGCAGATAAATCGCTATATGATCGAACAGCTGGAACAGACGTTTGAGCCCCGGGGGGTGAAAACTATGGTAAAGGGTCGACATGGTATAGAGCAGGACCATGGTAAGGCCGAACATAGCAAAACTGGCGATTATCCAGGGGTCGCCGGTCTGAATGCCAACGGCAAGCAGTGCACCCAGGCCGATCAGCGCCGCCGCTGCTCCCACCAGATGGCTGATACTGTTAAGTTTTTCTCCATAGTACATAGCGTAATTTTAACCGACTTTATGTCGCGCGGGTACCAATGTACTGCGGCGCTTTATGGTGAAAGGAGTATGGTCGAACCTGACACTCTGGAAATCCGGGACTGATGTAAACTCGATATATGTCAATACAGCATTGTAAATTCCTTAGTATGATTATCGGCGGTTTGTTATTCGGGAATTGCAGCTTTGTTATTGTCGCCACTTAAACCCGCTAATATATACCCATAACTGGGGATCCATCGTGGACTACGGCATAACTGACATAGTGACACTCCTGGGAGCTCTCGGCCTGTTCCTGTATGGCATGAAGGTCATGAGTGATGCTTTGCTGGAACTGGCGGGGGACCGGATGCGCAAGATCCTGGCGACCACAACCTCCAATCGTTTTTTCGCGGTGCTCACGGGGTTTAGCATTACCGCCATTATCCAGTCATCCTCGGCTACCACCTTGATGGTGATCAGCTTCACCAACGCCGGGTTGCTGACACTGACAGAGGCCATAGGCGTGATCATGGGCGCCAATATCGGCACGACGGTGACCGCATGGCTGATATCCCTGTTCGGCTTCAAGGTCAGCATCAGTGCCATGGCCCTGCCACTGGTGGGTCTGGGCTTCATGCTGACCCTGTTCAAGAAGCGGCATTACCAGCAGTGGGGCTATTTTATTATAGGCTTTGCGGTGCTGTTTATCGGCCTGCAGTTTTTGAAAGATTCCGTGCCGGATATCCGCAACAACCCGGAGGTCCTGGCGTTTCTGTCCGCTTACACCAGCATGGGGTTTATCTCTGTCCTGCTGTTCCTTGCGATCGGCACTGTGCTGACCATGGTGGTGCAATCCTCCAGCGCTGCCATGGCCTTAACTCTGTTGATGACTTATGAGGGATGGATACCTTTCGATATGGCAGCGGCCATGGTGCTTGGACAAAACATAGGCACCACCATTACCGCCTATCTGGCATCACTGATTGCAAATTACCAGGCAAAGCGTGCGGCGCGGGCCCACCTGATCTTCAATGTCCTGGGCGTGATATGGATCCTGGCATTATTCTATCCGTTCCTGCGGGCAATGGATTTCATTTTGCTGCGTACGGAAGGTATATCGCCGTTTGTCGAAGCGGCTGCTGTGCCAGTGGCATTGTCCCTGTTCCACACGATCTTCAATATCCTCAATACCGTGTTGTTGATCGGCTTTGTAAACCACATCGCCAGGTTTGTAGAGCGGCTGGTGCCGACAGTTGTGGAGAAGGAGGTGCAGATAGATCAGCCAGTGTATCTGACGAAGTCCTCTCTGGAATTTTCCCAGGCAGGCATCAAGGCACTGTTTGACGAATCCCTGCGCCTGTTACACAACGCTGCCTACAAGGCGATCGCCCACGGTTTAAGTGTACATCGTGAAGACCTGCAATCGGACACACGGTTGAGGCAGCTGGTCGAATCCGGGGAAGTGATACCGGTGGACATCGATCAACTCTATTCGACCAGGATCAAATCTATTTACAGCCAGATTCTGGAGTATGCAACGCGTCTGCAAAGTGAATTCAGCCTGGAAGAGGAGAAGATCGAGACGATTCGCAACATCCTGATTGCGGATCGCATGCTGGTGCATATCGTCAAGGAAATGCAGCCTCTGCACGATAACATCGTGCTCTTTATGAAATCAGGTAACGCCAGCATCATGCACGAGTACAATACTATTCGCCGGCGTATTCTCAAGGTGATCCGGGAAATTCACCGGGCCGGTGAATCTGACTACCCACTGCGGCATATCAGGAAGATCGAGAAGCAGCGTGAGAAGGCCACAAGGTTGGATGCGTTACTGTCTGGCAAAATCAACCAGCTACTACTCGATGGCAAGATCACCAATGTCATGGCCACCTCGTTGATTAACGACAGTGAGCAGGCCAGTCAAATCATTCGCAATCTGATCGATGTCGCCACGCTGCTGTATTATCCGAAAGACCGGCTGGTCAGTGACATGCAGGACGAGAAGCCCGCAGTGGCGTAGTCTGTCGCCGCAGTGGCTATACGAGCAGCGACCGCCCCGGAATAGATTGCAACAGCTGTTGGGTATAAGCCTGCCGCGGACGCTCGAACAAATCATCGCCACTGCCCTGTTCCACCACCTGCCCCTGGTACAGCACCAGGATGCGGTCGGCGAGATGCCGCACCACCGCCAAATCGTGTGATACAAACAACATAGTCAGCCCGTACTCCCGGCCAAGTTCCTGCATCAGGTCCAGGATCTGTGCCTGGATGGTGACATCCAGTGCCGATACCGGTTCGTCCGCTACCAGAAATTCCGGGCGGGTGGCCAGGGCTCGGCCGATAGCAATGCGCTGGCGCTGGCCGCCGGAGAACTCGTGCGGATACTTGCGTACGAAGGCCCGGGCCAGGCCCACGTCGTCCATCAGCTTCAGTACACCCCGGGCCACGCTCTTGCGGCTCTCTATGGCGTGTAGCAACAAGGGTTCGGCCAGTGTGTCGAAGACGGTCATGCGCGGGTTCAGGGAGGCGAAGGGATCCTGGAAAATCATCTGCATGCGTCGTCGCATGTTTTTCAAGTCACGCCCCTGAAGCTCCGTTACGTCGGTGCCATCGAAGGAGATATGCCCTGATGTCACTGGCACCAGGCGCAGGATAGAGCGGCCGATGGTGGACTTCCCACTGCCCGATTCGCCCACCAGGCCCAGCACCTCACCGCGGTTGATGTCGAAGCTGACGTCATCAACCGCCTTCACCGGCTCCACACCCCTGCCTTGACCGAACCAGGTACACAGGTTTCGCACCCGGATCAAGGGTTGTGGTGTGCCCGGCGCGGGTTGCTTGCCGCCCGCGGGAATCGCCGCCAGCAGCTTTTTGGTATACGGGTGCCTGGCGTGGCCGAAGATGCCTTCCCGGTCGCCGGCTTCCACTATCACGCCCTGTTGCATGACCACGATCTGGTCGGCGATATCGGCCACCACCGCCAGGTCGTGGCTGATGAAAATCACACCGATATCGCGCCTGGTTTGTAACTGGGCGATCAGCTTCAGTATCTGGGCCTGTATGGTTACGTCCAGGGCGGTGGTGGGTTCGTCGGCGATAAGCAGTTTGGGCTCGTTGATCAGGGCCATGGCTATCATCACCCGCTGGCGCATACCGCCGGAAAACTGGTGGGGAAAGTTGTCGATGGTTGATGCGGGGTCGCGAATACCCACTTCTTCCAGCAACTCCAGGGCTCGCCGGCGCGCTACGTGCTTTGGGACCTTTTTGTGATAGCGCAGTGGCTCCATAAGCTGCGCACCCACGGTCATGAACGGATTGAGGCAGGTCATGGGGTCCTGGAAGATCATGGCGATGTCGCGGCCGCGAATTTTGCGCAGCTGCGCCTCGCTCAGCTGCAGCAGGTCCCGGCCCTCGAACAGGGCGCGGCCACCGTCGATACGCCCGGGTGGCATGGGTATGAGACCCAGCATGCTGTAACAGGCCACCGATTTACCCGACCCGGATTCGCCAATAATGGCGGTGATCTGGCCGGATTTGACGCTAAAGCTGATACCGTCCACCGCCTTATTGGTGCCGATACGGGTGACAAAGCTGACACCGAGGTTTTGTACATCCAGTAGTAGTGCCATGGAATCAGTCCCTGGCGCCGCGCACGTCCAGCGCGTCGCGCAGACCATCGCCGAGGAAGTTCAGGGAAAACAGGGTCAGTGTCAGTGCCAGGCCGGGGAATAACAGTAGCCAGGGATACTCCTCCATGGTCTCGGCTCCGTAGGAAATCAGCAGGCCCCAGGAGGTCTGCGGTGGCTGTATGCCCAGGCCCAGGAAGCTGAGAAAAGACTCCAGCAGCATCACGCCGGGAATGGTCAGGGTGGTGTAGACGATGATGGGTCCCAGGGCGTTGGGGATCAGGTGGCGCCGAATAATGGTCGAAGGCGGCAGGCCCAGTGAGATAGCCGCCTCGACAAATTCCTGCTGGCGCAGGGACTGCACCTGGCCGCGCATGATACGGGCCATGGTCAGCCACTCTACCGCGCCGATAGCCAGAAACAACAGCAGCATGTTGCGCCCGAACACCACCATCAGTAGCACAATAAAAATCATGAAGGGCAGGGCGTAGAGAATATCCACCAGGCGCATCATTACTGCATCCACCCGGCCTCCGACATAGCCGGCGACAGCGCCCCAGGTTACCCCGATCAGTAGTGCGACAGCGGTGGCGACAAAGCCTACCGCCAGAGAAATGCGACCGCCGTACATGATCTGGGTCATCAGGTCGCGCCCAAAGATATCGGTGCCCAGCCAGTGTGCGGCGGATGGTGGTGTGGCCCCGAGGTCCAGGTTTTGCTGGGCGTAGCCGTAGGGCGCGATCCAGGGTGTGAGCACAGCGATGCTTATGAACAGGGTTAGTACGCCCAGGCCGAACAGGGCGAGCCGGTTTTTGCTAAGGCGCCGCCAGGCATCCTGCCACAGGGAGGTGCCCTGCTCCGCTTGGGAGATGTTTGCAATTGCTGTAGTCGGCATTTAATGATCTCCGAACTGGGCGCGCAGCCGCGGGTTCATCCAGGCGGCGAGAATATCCGACAGCAGGTTGAACAGCACGATGAGGGTGGACAGGAATACGGTGGTGCCCAGGATCATGGTGTAGTCGCGGTTGAAAGCGGCCTGTACATAGAAACGCCCGAGACCGGGAATCTGGAAAATGGTTTCCACGACGAATGAACCCGACAGCAGTCCGGCAAAGGCCGGGCCCAGAAACGCCACTACCGGAACAAGGCCGCCGCGCAGGGCGTGCCTGGTCACCACCTGCCACTCCGGCAGGCCCTTGGCGCGGGCGGTGCGGATGTAATCCTGCGACATGACTTCCAGCATGCCGGCGCGGCTCAGCCTTGCGATATAGGCGGCATAGCCCGCGCCCAGAGTGATCGCCGGCAGTATCTTGTCGCCTGGTATATCACCCCAACCCGATACGGGCAGCCAATCCAGGTAGATGCCAAACACCAGGACCAGTAGCGGGCCCAGCAGGAAGGAGGGCATGCAGATGCCGATCATGGCGACGGACATCGGGATATAATCCTGCGCCGAGTTTGGTTTGAGGGCGGCAATAACCCCGGCCAACCCGCCAATGACGAGAGCCACCAGCAGGGCGTAAAGGCCTAATTCAGCGGTGACCGGCAAGCCCGCAAAGATCAGTTCATTGACGCTGCGCCCGGGGTATTTAAAGGAGGGCCCCAGATCACCCTGCGCCAGGTCACCCAGGTAGGCGGTGTACTGCTGCAGCAGGGGTTGGTCCAGGTGGTACTGGGCTTCCAGCGCCGCTTTTACCTCGGGGATTACCGCCTTTTCACTGTCGAAGGGGCCACCCGGCGCCATCCGCACCAGGAAAAAAGTGACGGTGATAACCGCCAGTACCACCGGTACCGCCTGTAACAAGCGATAGCTGATGAATCGCCACATGCCTATTTGTGCGCCTCCGCGGGTTGCCCGCTCTTGTCCAGCCACACGTACTTCAGGTTCAATGAATCCATCAGGTTCGAGGGCATACCTCTGACACTGGGATGAATCAGGTGATTGCTGGTGTAGGTATAAATCGGAATGATGGGCATCTGTTCCATCAACCGGGTCTCAGCGGCATGGAAAATCGCGTAGCGTTCGTCCCGGGAGCGCGCCTGCGTAGCCTGCCGGGAGATCATGCCGTCGTAGAGCGGATTGCAAAAGCCCGTGTTGTTGTTGCCGCCATCGCACAGGAACAGGTCCAGAAAATTATTGGGATCCACATAGTCACCGATCCAGCCACGCCGCGCCATCTGAAAATCCATCTGGTCCACCGAGTCCAGGTAGACCTTCCATTCCTGGTTGGTAAGTGTGACCTCGATGTTGAGCGCGTCTTTCCACATGTGCTGCAGTGCCACCGCGATCTTACGGTGGCTCTCACTGGTGTTATAGGTCAGCTCCAATCCCGGCCAGTTCGCACCGCCGGGGTAACCCGCGTCCGCCAGCAATTGTTGAGCTCGCTCCACATCGTGATGGAACACTTTTGGCGGATGATAGCCCAGGGTGTCTGGTGGAGTGATGCTGTAAGCGGGGACATTGACACCGTGCAGCACCGTGTTGTTCAACTGTTCCCGGTCTATCGCCATTGACAGGGCCTGGCGCACACGCACATCGTCCAGTGGTGGCTGGTTGATGTTGAGCAGGTAGTAATAAGTGCCCAGGTAAGGCGCGCTGACGTAGGGGCTGTTTGTCATGGCCCGGTACACGGGAATCTTGTCCAGCGGTATGGTCTGTGTGTAATGCAGCTGCCCCACTCTGAACATGCGCTCCTCGCTGGAGATATTCTCGGTGGGGTAGAACACCACTCCGTTGAGCTTGACCCGGTCACGATCCCAGTAGGTCGGGCTTTTCTCGATGACAATACGGCGATTCAGCCGCCATTCCACCAGGTGAAAGGCGCCGTTGCCAACAATGTTTTCCACCCGCGTCCAGCGTGTGAAGCGGTCCGTGGCCGCACCAAACTTCTCAATGGTGGGACGATGTACCGCAAACGTGCTGTAGTGATCCATCAGTTGCAGAAAATAGGGAGTGGGCTCGTTCAGCCGCACCCGCAGGGTGTGCTCATCCAGCGCCTGTACGCCGACCTCGTTAAAATCCTCCAGTTTCCCGGTGGCGAAGGCCTCCGCGTTCGCCACCGGGTACAACATATAGGCGTACTGGTTGCCCATGGCCGGGTTGAGCGCCCGTCGCCAGGACCACACATAGTCCTGTGCCGTCATCGGGTCGCCATTGGACCACCTGGCCTCGGGGTTCAGGTGGAACGTGAAGGTGCGCCCGTCCTCGCTGATATCCCAGCTTTGCGCGACGCCGGGTTCCGGCTCCAGGGTATACGGGTTTTTCACTGCCAGCCCCTCGAACAGGGCGCGCACGATATGGCTCTCCGGCAGGCCGGTGACCACATGCGGATCCAGCCCCTGGGGCTCGGTGCCGTTACCGTAATGCAGTATGCCCTCGCGATTGCCCCGCGCCACATTGGATTCGCCGCCGCCGCAGGCTGCCAGCAGTATGATGATGGCACCGAAAATCAAGGGTATGAAGGTGTCTACTCGCATGGATCACTATTCTGGAAGAGGCGTCAATTCTACCTTATATATCGTTATTTGAATTCAATTCTCGTGTGGCTGCCGATCAATCCAGAGACTTGCGGAACCGCTTGGTGGCGATGGCCAGCATGATGGTGGTGAAGGCCAATAGCCACAGGATATCGGGCAGTAGTTGCGCGGCGTTCGCACCGCGCAGGACAACGCCCCGGATCAACCGTATGAAGTGCGTCGCCGGCAGTGCTTCGGAAATATACTGGGCCGGCACTGGCATGGCTTCGTAGGGAAACATGAAACCGCTGAGCAGGATGGAGGGTATGAGGATAAAGAAAGTCATCTGCATCGCCTGCATCTGGGTTTTGGCGATGGTGGAAATCAGCAGTCCCAGGGTCAGGCTGGCGGCGATGAAGGCGAGGGTTACTATCGCCAGGCTGGCGAAGTCTCCCTGGAATGGCACCTGGAATATCAGGCGACCCAGGCCCAGGATAATGGTGACCTGTATGATGCCCACGAAGATATAGGGTATTAGCTTGCCCACCATCAGTTCCAGGGAGTGTACGGGCGTGGTGATAAGCAATTCCAGGTTACCCTGCTCGCGCTCGCGCACCAGGGCTATCGAAGTGAACATGATCATGGTCATGGTGAGAATGATGGCCGCCAGCCCCGGCACGATATTCACTGCGGAGCGGCGCTCCGGGTTGAAAAACAACGCCACTTCGAAACTGGGGTCAGGCATTCGGTAGGCGTCTTGCGGGGCTCCAGCGCCCAGCAGCAGGGGCATGCTGCGCAGTGCCAACAGGGCCGAGCCCACCATGGTGTCGGAGCCGTCCACCAGCCATTGCCCCACAGGCTGGCCACTGGTGACCCGTTGCATCAGGTTTTCGGGGAACACCAGTGCGGCGCGAACCTTGCCGGCGACAATTGCCGCCTCGGCCTCGGCCGGGGTGTCATAAAAGGCGGTGATTGTTACCACCTGGGTGACGCGCACCTGTTCCGTGATAATGCGTGCGGCGACATTACCGCTGAGATCCACCACGGCAATGGGTATATCGCGCACCACACTATTGATGGCGAAGCCGAACAGCAGCAGCTGGATCAGTGGGATCATAACGACCATACCGAAGGTGACCCGGTCCCGGGACAGTTGTTTCAGCTCCTTGGTGGTAATTGCCCCTATGCGGCGCATCGAGTTCATCTGCCGTCACCTGAGCCGGTGGAGGCGACAAAGACATCTTCCAGGCTCGGCTTGGTAAGCTCAATGCTCAGTTCTGTGTTGCCCAACTGTTCGCGCAGGTAGCCAACGGCATCAGTGGAGCCCCGGCGTAGCAAAACCCGCAATTGCAGGCCCTGCTGGGCGGTGGATTGTACCTGTGGTAACTGCAGTGCCTGTTCCTTCACCTGGCGCAGGCTGGAGCCGGTAATCTCCACCACGCGCCCATCGAGCTGGCCCATCAATTCGATGGGTGTACCGTGATTTCTCAATTGCCCGGTTTCCAGAATGGCCAGCTGGTGACAGCGCTCCGCTTCATCCATGTAATGAGTGGACACCAGTATGGTGGTACCGCCGTCACTGAGGTCGAACAGTTTCTCCCAGAAATCCCGGCGATTTTCCGGGTCTACAGCGGAGGTAGGTTCGTCCAGAAAAAGCACCGTGGGGGAATGCAGGGTGGCAATTGCCAATGCCATGCGCTGACGTTGGCCGCCGCTCATGGCGCCGGCCAGCCGGTCTCGCATGGCGGCAAGGGCGTAACGGTCCAGCAATTGTTCGATGCGCTCCCTGGCATCGCTACGTCGCAGACCGTAAATTCTTCCCATGAATTGCATGTTTTCCGCAACGGTGAGGTCGTCGTAGAGAGAAAACTTCTGGGTCATGTAACCAATTTTGAGGCGCAGGGCTTCTGCTTGCGTGGGTATTTTAAGTCCGAGTACGGAGATATCACCGGCGGTAGGGGTGAGCAGCCCGCAAAGCATGCGAATAATTGTGGTCTTGCCTGAACCGTTGGGGCCGAGGAAGCCATAGATCTGGCCCCTGGGGATTTCCAGGTCTACACCGTCCACGGCAACCACATCGCCGAAATGCCGGGTGAGTTGCCGCGCCTGTATGGCGGACTCAGTCATTGCCGAGTAAAACCTGGGCGGGTACACCCGTGGGCAGGTCCGCCCCCTTCTCCAGATCGAATTCAGCCATGTAGACCAGGCGGGCGCGGTCGCTGGCATTGAGGGCGAAGTACGGTGTGAATGCGGGGTCCTTGGCGATCCAGCGCAGGCGGCCGGTAAAGGTCTTCTCAACCCCGTCGACTTTGACCGGGAAACTATCGCCGATATGTAGCCTGGCGCGCCATGGTTCGGGTACATAGACACGCGCATACGGTTTGTCTCCGGCCAGTAGCACAGCGAGAGTCGCACCCAGTGTTACCCGTTCTCCCACGTTCCAGGGCAGGCTGTCCAGATAGGCGTCGCGGGTGGCGACAACGCTTAATTCCGATAGCCGGTGCTGCTCGAAGGCCAGTTGTGCTTCAGCGGATTGCAGTGCCGCCGCCCCCTGGTCCAGTTGTTCCTGGCGTGTGCCGTTGGTCAGGCGCAACCATTCTTCGTTGGCCGATTCCAGGTTGGCCTCGGCCGCGTCGCGGCTCGCCAGGGCGCTATCGAGCCCCGCCTGCGCCGCCAGTTTTTGCTCGACCAGGGACACTGTCCGCTTGTAGTTTGATTCAGACTCCAACAGGGCGGCCTTGGCTCCGTTCACCCGGGCGCCTGCCGCCGCGATATCCTCGGGCCGGGCGCCATTGCGCAGCTCTTCCAGTCGGGCTGCGGCCTGCGCCACCTCCGCCCGGGCGCGAGCTACCAGGGCAGATTGGCGCCGGTCGTCCAATTGCACCAGCAACGTGCCCTTCGCGATCACAGTGCCTTCCGGGACAGGCTGCTCGAGAATGATTTCGTCGTCGGTGGCTTTGAGCATGATGCGATCCCGCTCCAGAGTGCCCAGTGCCTCGCTGACCTTATCGCCGGGGCATCCGACCAGTAACAGCGAGGTCAGGGCTGTAGCCAGAATTCGCATAATTAGAGCCTGTATTGGTTCACGGGGGATAATAGTTTTATACGCATACATTTGCGCAGTTGCAACGAGGGAGGGCAGTTTGATGGTGTCTGACAGCAGGATTTGCGCTGTAAAAGCTTGCGCCGCCTGAATTAGCGGCGTGAAGGAGTGTTCTAGGCGGCAGATTTACCCCGTTCGCCGATCTGTGGGCCGGTATACAGGGCACGCGGACGGATCAGGTGGCTGTCTCGGCGGAACTCCAGGAAGTGGGCGATGTAGCCGTATACACGCGACATGGTGAATATGGCTGTGAAGTAGTGACTGGGAATGCCCAGGCTGTGAAATACGGCGCCTTTGTAGAATTCTACATTGGCCCAGATTTCCTTGTCCCTGGCGGCGAACTCGCGCTGGCAGGCTTCTTCCACCGCTACCAGAGTTGCCAGCAGGTTTTTGCTTTCCTCGTCCTGGCACATTTCTACCGCCATGGGTTTGAGAATCTTGGCGCGCGGGTCCACAGTGCGATATTCCCGGTGGCCCATGCCCATGATTTTGACCTTGTTGGCCAGGCAGTCCCTGACGTAGTCCTCGGCTTTGTCGGGACTGCCAATTTCCATGGCCATTTCCAGTGCCGCCTGGTCGGCCCCGCCGTGCAGCTTGCCAAACAGGGTGCCGATGGAGGCGGAGATACAGGATTGGATGGGGGCCAGTGTGCTGGCGCAGATGCGCCCGGCGAATGTGCCGGCGTTAAAACTGTGCTCCATTTGCAGAATTTGGGCCGCGTCCAGCATACGCACCTGCTCCTTTGTCGGGGCGCTGCCATGGAACATGTTGAGGAAGTTCTGGTGGACGAGCCGGCCGGGAACAGGGGGAAGAACCGCCTTACTCTGGCTCAGTCGATGGTGGGTGGCGATCAGCGCGGAAATCTTGGCCGCCAGGAACAGGCCCTGTTCCGCATCCTTGTCGATTTCCAGGGTTTCTTCTTCTGGCAGGGTGAGCAGGGGTATTAGTCCCTGCAGCATCAGCATGGGATGCAAATCCCGGGATACATGTTGCAGCAAATCAATTTCGGTGTAAGTCAGGCGTGCGTGCAGGCACATAAACGCTTTAAGCCGACTTTTTTCCTGTTCGGTGGGCCAGTCCCCGAACAGGACCATCCATACCACGTGCAGGTATGGCACACCTATCAGGTCCTTGATGTCGATGCCCCGATAACTCAGCAGTCCCTTTTCTCCCTGCACGTCAGAAATAGCGGTCTCACCGACAACAACGCCAGCCAGGTCGTTTGAATATACAGTTTGTTCTGTAGACATACTAATAACTCAAAAATGGTAATTTTTCACAGTATACGGCGGGTAATTTAATTAGTAGAGTTAATGTTACTTATTAATGTATAAGTAAAACTAATATGCGCTTAGAAAACAGTGAGTTACGAGCCTTTCGCGCAGTGATCGAAGAAGGTGGCTTCAAGCGTGCGGCGGATGCACTGCATATCAGCCAGTCGGCGGTAAGCCAGGCGGTGGCGGGGCTTGAGTCCAAGATCGGTATGTCACTGGTGCAAAGGGGCAAGGAGTTGAGGTTGACTGACGTGGGTAAGCGCCTGTTCGAACATGCGGTTGACGTGCTGCGTGATGAACAGCAGACACTGGAAGATATCGCCCAGTTAAAACAGGGTAAGACCGAAACCCTGAACCTGGCCCTCAGTGCCTCGCTTAACCGCTTTTATGCACCCGAGTTAATAAGCACTTACTACCAGGAAAACCCCCGTACCAGGATGAAAGTGTCTGAAATGCCGGCCCGCAGTATTATTTCCGCCGTGCTCTCGGGTAATGTGGAGTTGGGGCTTGGGCCATTCCAGAAAGACATGGCGGCCTTCGCAACGACTCCTTTGTACACTGATTCCCGCCACCTGGTGGTGAGCCCCAGGCACGCCCAGTACCAGCAGATGATGCGTGGTGATGAGTGTGCCCTCAAGCTCACCCCGCTGATCGCATCCGCCCTTGACAGCCCCGATATGCGCCCGTCCATCGCGCGCCTGCGGGACCAGTTCAGCACCGTGTGGGAGGTGAGCAGCCTGTCCTTGCGCATACATATGGTGGAGCAGGGCATGGGGGTGACCTTTATCGATCGCAAGTTATTGCTTGAACATCCGTCCTGCGTAGACTTTCGCATCATGGATGATGTCTCTTTCGGTCGTATCGACAAACAGGTGGGGCTTTATTACCGGGCGGGAAAGAATCTGAGCGAGAGCGCCAGAAACTTCGTAGCACTATGCGAGCGATTCTGGAGCTTGTAGTAAACTGCGCAGCCGATGCGCTTTAAAAGGAAAGAGCAAAATGGCGGTAACACTGCGCGACAGCAATGTGGAGAAACTGGGTGAGCAGGCTTTCGATGTGCTTATCGTCGGCGGGGGAATCAACGGCGCGGTTGCGGCGGCCTCCCTGGCGGCGCGGGGGGTGCGCGTGGCGCTGATCGATCAGGGCGATTTTGCCTGTGGTGTCAGCTCCAGTTCCTCCAACCTGGCATGGGGCGGCATCAAGTACCTGGAAACCCAGGAGTTTCTGCTGGTCAATAAACTGTGCAAGTGCCGCAATCAACTGATGCGCGCCTACCCGTCCACCGTGAAGGAAATCCGCTTCTTCACCACCATACAGCGGGGTTTTCGCTTCCCGCCCTTCCTTGTCTACCTGGGTAGTGTGCTGTACTGGATTATGGGGCGCTTTGTGACAAAAGCGCCGCGCTACATTACGCGGCGGGCCATTGAGGAGGCCGAGCCGATAATCAACACCACTAACGTCGCCGGCGGCCTGGAGTATTCTGATTGCTACCTGTACGACAACGATGCGCGTTTCGTCTTCAATTTCATCCGCAAGAGTCTTAATTACGGCTGTATTGCCGCCAATTACGTGGAGTCCACGGGAGCCCGGCGGGAAAATGGGCAGTGGGTCACCCGTGCCCGGGATGTGATCAGCGAGGCCAGTTTCGAGATACGCTCAACGGCCGTGATCAACGCCTGCGGTCCCTGGGTGGACGCCCAGAACCAGGTCAGCGGGGAACAAACGGAATATCATCACCTGTTCTCCAAGGGTATTCATCTCATCGTTGACCAGATTACCGACAACCAGCGCGTACTGACCTTCTTCGCCAGCGACGGACGCCTGTTTTTTCTGATCCCCATGGGTCCCAAAACCTGTATTGGCACCACCGACACCCAGGTGGACAGCCCCGCTGTGGAGGTTACCGATGAGGACCGGGACTTTGTGCTGAAAAATGCCAACGCCCTGCTGGATCTCGACCCGCCCCTGACCAGGGCCAGTATCATTTCCGAACGAGTCGGGGTGCGGCCCCTGGCGATCAAGGGAGAGGGGGGCGTGGCCGATTGGGTGGAGTTGTCGCGCAAGCACGTGATTGAGGTGGATGAGCCCGGGCAGCACCTGAGCATTTTCGGTGGCAAGTTAACCGATTGCCTGAATGTGGGTGACGAGGTGGCCCAGTGGATCGAACGCCTGGGCATCGCCGTACCGCAGGCTGACAACAAATGGTATGGCGAGCCGGGCGCGGAACTGCGCGACGAGTTTATGCTACAGGCCAGGTTGATGGATCTGGACGCACTGACCGATCCCTCGTCCTCCGAGCCTCTGTCGGAACGCTTCTGGCGCCGCTACGGCGAGAGCGCCTTCGGTTTGCTGGAGCGTATTCGGGAGGACGAGAGTTGTGTTGAGCTGTTGATAGAAAATGCTGAATACACCCGCTGCGAGATCGAACTGGCAGCCCGCCGGGAGATGATCGTCAAGCTGGAAGATTTCATGCGCCGCCGTTCCAAGATCGAGCAGGTGGTGCGCCGGGAGGATCTGGAGAAAGCGCCGGGTTTGCGTGAAGCCTGTGATATTTTGTTTGAGGGTGGGGCTCAGGAGCGGTTGCGGGAGTATCTGGGGAAGCAGTCCTAATGGGCTGTTAAGCCCCCGGCCCCGCTTTTCGGGAAGTTGCTCCATGGGTACCACCAGGTCAGTGGTTACCGGCCAGGTTTCCAGCAGTTCAGGCATATAGCCCTTGGGGTAGTACTTGCTGGGGGGCCCATCTCCGGTCCAGACAAAACACATATCATTCCAACCCAGCATTATGCGCATACCTTCAACCATTTTTTTGGTGCCGTATTCAGGGGTGCGACCGGATGGCCCAAAATACACCAGTGAGTGTGACATTCTCACAGTTGCCGCGCCTGCGATTGTACAGGCATACCCTATCCACTAGAATGCGCGGCCCTTCCTCTCGTCGCATAACTACAATCCCTCGCCGATTGGTCTAATTATTTGTCTGCTGACGGCCGCATCTGTGCGGCTGCAGGCGGTGTTGCCAGTGAGAGTTTGCGATGTTTGAGTTCCACCCCAGTAAAGTCGCCACGGTAAAAAATGATGTGCTGTCAGGCCTGACCGTGGCCCTGGCCCTGGTGCCGGAGGCTGTCGCGTTCGCCTTTGTCGCCGGCGTGGAGCCTCTGGTCGGCCTGTATGCAGCGTTTATGGTGGGATTGGTCACCGCCTGCATCGGCGGTCGCCCCGGCATGATTTCCGGTGCAACCGGCGCCCTGGCAGTGGTGATGGTCGCTCTGGTGGCCGACCATGGAGTGCAATACCTGTTCGCCACCGTGGTGTTGATGGGCGTGCTACAGATTTCGGCGGGAGCCCTCAGGCTGGGTAAATTTATCCGCATGGTGCCGCACCCGGTGATGCTGGGCTTCGTCAATGGCCTGGCCATCGTGATTTTCCTGGCCCAGTTGGGTCAGTTTGGTATTGCCGGCGAGCCGGGCTGGCTCGATGGCACCTTTATGCAGGGATCGATTCTCGATGTTTCCTGGATGGAGGGCGCACACCTGTACATGCTGCTGGGCCTGGTGGCCCTGACCATGGTCATCATCCACTACCTGCCCCGCTTTACTACGGCGATTCCCTCATCCCTGGTGGCCATACTGGTGGTCAGCCTGTTGGTGTTCGGCCTGGACCTGGATACACGGGTGGTGGGTGACGTTGCCTCCATCAAGGGCGGCCTGCCCAGCTTCCATATTCCCTCGGTACCGTTTAATTGGGCAACCCTGGTCATTATCTTTCCCTATGCGGTCATCCTGGCGGCGATCGGCCTGATCGAATCCTTGTTGACCCTGCGTCTGGTAGACGAAATTACCGAGTCACGCGGGCGGGGCAACAAGGAGTGCGTGGCACAGGGTATAGCCAACACGGTGACCGGCGTGTTCGGTGGCATGGGCGGCTGTGCGATGATTGGCCAGAGTATGATTAATGTCAATTCCGGTGGTCGAGGTCGTTTGTCGGGCATTACCGCGGCCTTGAGTTTGCTGCTGTTTATTCTGGTGGGTTCTTCGCTGATTGAGCAAATTCCCCTGGCGGCATTGATCGGGGTGATGTTTATTGTGGTCATCGGCACCTTTGAGTGGAGTAGCTTTCGGGTTCTGCGCAAAGTGCCTTACACTGATGCCCTGGTGCTGGTTTTAGTGTCTGCGGTAACCGTGGCCACCGATCTGGCGATTGCTGTGGTGGTGGGGGTGATTGTTTCCGCACTGGTGTTTGCCTGGGAGCATGCCAAGCACATTCTGGTAGAGGCGCGTGAGGACCACAAGGGTTCTACCGTCTATGCCGTGACCGGGCCGCTGTTTTTCGGCTCGGTAACCTCCTTCCTGGAGCACTTTGACCCGCAGCAGGATAATGATGATGTGGTCATCGACTTCGCCCGCTCCCGGGTGGCTGATCACTCAGGTATGGAGGCGATCGATACCCTGGCTGATCGCTACCTGAGTGCCGGTAAGACTCTGCACCTGGTACACCTGAGCAGGGATTGCCGCAAGTTGCTGCACAAGGCGGCGGGCCTGGTGGAAGTTAACGTGATTGAAGATCCCAAGTATTTTGTCGCGGATGATGAGCTGGCCTGACGCTTGAGTGGGTGGTAAAACTAGCTTCCCATATTGTCTTCTACCGCGTCGAGGAAGCCGCCCATATCCAGGATGGTTTCCGCGCCGGGGTCGGTGGTCTTGCCTTTCAGGTCGCCAGTGATTTTTCCCTGCGCCACGGTTTCGATTAGCGCTTCTTTCAATTTGTTTGAGTAATCGATGAGGGTCTGGTTGCCTTCGCGCAGTGCCAGCGTTTCCAGGCCATTTGCCAGGGCATAAATCAGAGCGGAGGAATTGAAGTGCGCTTCCCTGCCGTCAGTCTCCAGATACTTAAGGTAAAGGTCATGCGCGGTGCCGTGTGGCGCCTCATATAGCATGGTGCCCTCTTTACTTTCAATAATCGAACTGGCGGTGGCCAGGCTGCCGCCCAGTGCCGCCGAGATATCTGAAAAAATATCACCGTCCAGGTTTTGTGCCGGGTAGAGCCCGTTTCTGGGCGGGTCGGTAATCATTTTTTTCAACTGGCTGGACGGTCGCATAATCATAAACGATGGGGGCCTGGTGCCGGATTTCGCCAGCGCATAGCGCACGTCTGTGATAGCGGTGCTGAATACCTCGTCGTACTCCATGTACTCGCGTTTCAGGCCAAAATACACTTCCTTATCATTTTTTGCCGCATCACGAAAAACCTGGCTGATCCAGTCTGTGATGGCCTGTTGGTCGTTGGACATCAACAGGATCGGGTCATTTTTCCCAACAGTGCGCGCGTGTTTTTCCTCTCCGTCGACAATCACCTTGAGGATGCCATCTTCTGCCATAGGCATGTTGAAACTGCCGTACTGGTCGCCGCCCCCGGCGCTCATGCGCGACAGGGATACATGGTGCTTACGGGTGGGAATGCCATATATTTTTAACTTTCCCACCAGTTTGAACAGTTTTCTACCGGTGGTGTTGTCGGGTACTCCCCACAAGGCGCGCTGCGGGGGGTTGGAGACTATGCGCGCTGCCTGGGCATCGATCAATTCGTAGTGATAGCGCAGTCCTGCTTGCTTGAGGCGTTCTTTGTAGTCTTGTTCATACACCTCTTCGATGGCGGCGCGCATCACGCCGTCATAGCCGGGAATTACGGTGTCCTTCAGTCCGAGATAGGCGTCTCTCTTTTCGTCGATGGCGCGCTGGAAAAAGGCGTGAGCCCAGGCCCTTACCTCATCGATATCGTTAGTGGCCAGTAACCAGGGATCGCCCTTATTGACGCGGCGACGGTGCAGTTCCACCGGGTCGCCACTGCTGCCGACAAAGAGAAGTTTGAGCATGCCGGTGGTTTTGGACAGCTCATTGTGGCTGTGCTTTATGCCGCCGGTTTCCATGGTCATCACTTCGATGTCGCGGCCGATCCATTCCGGCGGGTTGACCTGCAGGTTGCGAAACTCAATATCCTCCCGGGTAATGTTGCCGCCGATGCCTTTGCGGATGGCGCCATTGGGCGATTTGGTCGCCAGTTTGTTCAGCTTTGCTTCGTCGATATCGGGGTGTTTGGCCAGCAGTTCATCCAGCTGCTGGCGGTTGACGGTCATGCCGGCGTTCTTGATCCCCACACCGTGTTTTTTCAGCGCCACTATCGCGTCAACGACAGATTGCCCGTTGGTGGTGAGGCGATTTTCCGCCGTGAGGTCGATCTCGACCAGCTCAATGTCCAGCCTTTGGGTTACAAACTGTTGCAGGATCTGCTCAAAGGCGATTTGCGCCATTTCATCCCCATGCAGGATGACCAGGGGTTTATCGACCTTGATTTTACCGCTCATTCATCCTCCAACAGTGTGCCGAAACACAACAAGATAAGCTTTTTTGGGCGCGTCATTATACGCTGATTTTATCAGGCCGCCGGGTACACGGTGTGATACTGAGCGGACTATACCAAATAAAAAGTCAGACTTATTGGGCGGGCTACAAAATCGTCTTCAGACGATACCGTAGTGATCTGCCGTCTTGTCCAGCGCCTCGTGTAATTTGTCCACCAGGGTGTCGATCTCCCCCATGCTACACACCAGCGGCGGCGCTGTGATCATAGCGTCGCCCGTTTGTCGCACCATCAAACCAGCGGCATTGGCCATATCGCGGCAGTACACCGCCCCCGCCGCATCCGACGCGAGTCGCTCGCGCGAACCCTTGTCGCTGACCAGTTCCACCGCAGCGAACATACCGAGGCCGCGCACCTGGCCTACAATACGGTGGTCTTCCAGTTCCCGCAGCCGTGCCTGGAAATGCGGTGCGATGTCAGTTGCCACGGTTTCGATGATGTTGGTGTCGCGCAGTATCCGCAGGGTGGCCAGGCCGGCGGCACAGGTGGCCGGGTGGCCCGAGTAGGTCAGGCCATGGGTGAACTCCCCCTCATGGCTCAGCAATACGTCGGCCACCTTGGTGCCTACCATGACGCCACCCAGAGGCTGATAACCATTGGTAACCGCCTTGGCGAAAGTCATCAGGTCTGGCTCCAGGCCGTAGGTCTGGCAACCGAACCAGTTGCCAGTGCGGCCGAAACCACAGATCACCTCATCCATGATCAGCAGAATGTCCCGCTCCTCACAAATACGCTTGATTTCCGGCCAGTAGGAATCCGGTGGGATGATGACGCCGCCAGCGCCCTGCACCGGCTCGGCAATAAAAGCGGCGACCTTGTGTTCACCCAGCTCGTCAGTTTTGGCTTCCAGCTCCCGTGCTACACGAATGCCGAATGCCTCCGGGGTGTCGCCGCCACCTTCTTCGAACCAGTGTGGCTGGTTGATGTGGTGTATGTAATTCAGGCCACGCGTCTGCTTGTGCATATTACTCATGCCGCCCAGGGAGGCAGCGGCTATAGTTGAGCCGTGATAGGCATTCTTGCGGCTGATAATGAGCTCTTTCTCTGGCTTGCCCAGCAGGTCGTAATAGCGGTGCACCAGCCGCAGGTTGGTGTCATTCGCCTCGGAACCTGAGCTGGTGAAAAATACATGATTGAACTGGGCCGGTGTCACTTCCACCAGCGCCCTGGCCAATTCCACCGCGCTTTGGTTGGAGCAATTAAAAAAGCTGTTGTAGTAGGGCAGTTCCTGCAGTTGGGCGTAGACCGCGTCGGCGATGCTCTTTTGGCTGTAACCCAGGCCGCAGCACCACAGCCCGGACATACCGTCCAGCATTTTGTTGCCATCGGTATCGTAGATATAGATATGTTCCGCCCTGGAAAAAATGCGGCCACCACGCCGGCTGTAGCCCTGTAGGTCGGTAAAAGGATGCAGGTGGTGTGCCTGATCGAGTTGTTGCAGGCCAGTGGCATCAACTTTGTGCATTCGATTATTCTCCCTGGCTGAAACTCATCGAGGGTGGCCCTGGGCTACCCTCAAGTGTTACAGCCGATTCATATGCAGCGTTATTTAATAGTGTGGCATAGTCGCCATGCGATGCAATTACCCCTAAAGTGGTGTCTTTATATAGATATTATTACGTCAGAGTCAATGAGCAGCACTTTAACCGGACAGCAGTGATATCTTCTGTTATTTTCCGCCTCACCACACCAATGGATCAAGGAGAACACACATGGCACAGGGCAAGAGCTGGCAAAAGCTGAATTGGCAGGATCCCTTCAGACTGGAGCAGCAACTCAGCGACGAGCAGCGCATGGTGCGCGATACTGCCCGCCAATATGCGCAGGGCAAATTGCTGCCGCGGGTACAGGAGGCCTATCGTAAGGAGGAGACCGACCCCGCCATTTTTCGCGAGATGGGCGAGCTGGGCTTATTGGGCTCGACTATTGAAGGCTACGGTTGTCCCGGTGTGGATTATATCTCCTATGGCCTGATCGCGCGGGAAGTGGAGCGGGTGGATTCCGGCTATCGCTCCATGATGAGCGTGCAGTCTTCTCTGGTGATGTATCCCATTTATGCCTATGGAACACAGCAGCAACGAGAGAAATACCTGCCCAAATTGGCTAGCGGGGAGTGGATAGGCTGCTTCGGTCTCACCGAACCGGACCATGGCTCTGACCCCGGTGGCATGGTGACCCGTGCTAAAACTGTG
>Ga0164315_10000344_pt1 | contig 31360 bp, 28 predicted proteins | sample GuaBasSedimGuay6_FD_113737 | JGI IMG/M metagenome (GOLD analysis project Ga0164315, IMG submission 113737) | Subseafloor sediment microbial communities from Guaymas Basin, Gulf of California, Mexico - Guay6, Core 4569-2, 0-3 cm | ecosystem: Environmental > Aquatic > Marine > Hydrothermal vents... | reverse complement strand
TTGCCCGATGGCCGATAGAATCCTCTCAGGGCCAGAGCATCCGTTATGGTTTTGAATTCCCGGATGGCATGCCGGGCTTTTTGAGACTCGGTGAGTTCGTACATACTGATACCTATAGTTTTTTAGTTTGTTGAGTTTATTGGGTTCGTTGGGTTGCTTCCGGCTGCTGGCATCTCGCTCTTAACCCGTATCAACATTCGACGCTTAGTTAATGCTTTCAGTAAAACAACTCAATAAACCCAATGAACCCAATAAACAGATAGTTTCTCGAACCCTGGTCTTTAGTCTTTAAACACCAACTTCCCACCGATCAATCCGGCGATGGCTGCCGCCGCCAGCATGATCAGGCCGACGAAAAGAAAGGCATTTCGCGCCATGGACGCTGTCTGCAGGATGTTGGGGTCAACAACCCACCAGAGAACCAGGAGCACAGACGTGACGGTTACAATGCATGCACAGATGATTTTTGTGATGAAACGGGACGAGCGCAGACCCTTGTAACGCTTTTGCCATTCGATATAGCCTGAGAACAAAACAAAAGGGAGTGTCAGGACCACAAAGACCATATTGATATGGGCTGCCGTTGCCAGGGAGGTGGCACCTGTCAGGGTGCTGAGGATCATCAAGGCAAAGGATACGGGCAAAACGCCATTGGGGATGTGGACGGAGACGGGATGGGCATGGTGTTTCAGCATCATTTGGATCTTGAATCGGTAGAGTCGGCCAAAAACGGTTTTTGGTTCGGGACCCGGATCCATGCCTTTTGACATCCCGGATGCCTGGGTTGGTTTTTCGTCCGGTTTCTTTGAATCCTGCTGTTCGGCGGGCGTTTCTTCGATGATTTCTTCGAACAGACTTTTGTCCGCACCGCAAACCGGACATTTCTCCGGGGGTTCATCTCCGCTGTGAATATATCCACAGACCGTACAACGCCATTTTTTCATCTGTACCGTCTCCTGTCTGTTATTCGTATTAGCGACAACATTGCGTATCATAAAATCGTGAAACGATTTTATTTATAATAGAATTGAAACGTGATTTCAATCATCCATTTGCCCTGGGCTTCGATGGCCATCTCCTGCTGATGACACAGGCGTTGATACCGCCGACCCCCATATTGATTTTGCCGGCAATATCCCCTTCCATGACCTCTGACTTGTCATCCAAAAGGCATCGGTGATACGGACGAACCCGGTCGTGCAGTTCATCTTCCTTCAGGTCGATGGGCATGAGTTTGCCTTTTGAAAAGCCCATGTGCTGCGCTGTCAATTCCCAGCCGCCACACACAGACATGCCGTGTCCGAAGGATCCCTTTCTGGCCGTGAATCGTGTGGTTCCGGGAAAGACCTCCAATGTGTTCTGCAGTTCCGCCCAGTCCCCCGGGGTGGCAGTCGCATGCATATCCCAGGTGGCCACGTCTTCGGGCAACACACCGGCGGCGTCGAGCGCCTCGTGAATGGCGGTCCTGGGCCCTTTTTGAGATGGGGTGATGATGTGGTCTGCGTCGGATGTGAGGGAAACACTCAGGATTTCAAGACCCAGGGGATGAAACCCTTTTTTCATGAAATAATCAGCATCCCCGATGATCCATATACAGGCACCTCCGGAGATATGGGTGCCCCGTAAGCCTGAAAAGGGTTTTGACACCTGGCCGTCATGCGAAAGAACCCGTGCGCCATAGAAGGTGCCCACGGAGAGGGGGTGGGGTTGGGGGTCTGTGGCCCCGATGACAACGGCTTTGGCTTGATCGAGCTGGATAGCGTTTAGGCCCAGTTTCAGGGCGGTACCAAACCCGGAGCAGGCCGCTACCGGTGCAAATGTGGCCCCGGTTATTTTTCCGATCATGGAGATCTGGGCTGCGGGAATATTGGGGATGTTCCAGAGCAGCATGGGGTCCACGGCACTCCATGGTTCAATTGGGCAGCCATAGGTTTCATTCAGCTTGCGGCGGGAGTTGGATTTTCGCCGCATGACATGCATCTTTTCTTTGTTGATGTCGCCCGTGATGCTTTCTGCTTCGATTTCCTTCAACGCCGCAAGATACTGATTCAATCCCGGTGAACGATTCACCCAGAAAGCATACCAGTCTTCGGTGATATCGTCAAAGTCGACATTTTCAGGATCGGTGGAACCGGGGTCCTGAGGCGCTCCCGCTGTTTCCAGAATGTGGTGTTTTTCTGCGGCAGAGGCCTGGATGTACGCTGCCAGTTCAGGATGGTGAATCTTCCGGCACCAGAAACGGTTCCAGCGTTTTTGGGCCTTATGGTAAATCAGAACCTTTTCATATTGCAGGGGGAAATCACCGAGTCCGGTGCCAACGTATATGTGTGCTTTTGTTTCCAGTTCCTGTAACACGGATTCCAGGCCGGTATTCTGGCCCAGAGCCTGGATAAATGCACCCATGGCGTACTTGGCCATGTTGCCCATCTTTTCGTTTAGCTGGGAAAATCGTCGTGTGCCGAATCGTTTGTCAAGCCAGGGTTTGTAAACGGAAAAGTCGAATTCCGGACGACCTACCAGGAAGTTGGAGGGTCCAAACCCCGCATGGGGGGTCAGCCAACTGGTGGCATGGTCGAGATTGTGTTCAAACGACTCGATATTGGGTGATTTAGGGGCAACCACGCCCCATCCAAAAATACCGACACGCTTCATGGAATGGTTGTTTCCTTTCAAATAAGATCGTTGCACGCGTTTAGTATTGGCACGCCTGTCATCATGTGCAGACACCATAAGTATCAAGATCCGGCGTTAAAAACAAGACAGTAACGTTCTATGGGATTTTGAGAGCGCATGTAATTTGTTTTTATCACTAGCAACCAGGGCTTCCTTCTTAGCTCTGGACCATTTCGACGCGGTTTTTGCTCCGGCCGGAGGCCTTGAGCAAGAAAAGGGCATCATCGGATTCTTGATGATGCCCTTTTCGCGTCGAAATGGCTGGGGGACCAGGGTTCGAACCTGGGTTAACGGGGCCAGAACCCGTCGTCCTGCCACTAGACGATCCCCCAATAAATTTGTTTCACAAATTTATGTGACGCGGCTTTCGCCGCTATTTTTATTGTCTTCAGGTGATATGAATTTTTGTTCTACTGTCAACAGCAGTGAAACTCACATCGAATTCTCGTGGTCTGATACAAAATAATCGGGTGGTAAGTCAAGCATAAATTTTTAACTCAGCAAACCCAATAAACTCAATAAACTCAATGAACTCAACAAAACGCAACAAACCCACGCCTATTCTTTAATCGTTTTCTGATCTATAAATTCAATGGCCTGTTTCAGACGACGGATTACCTTTTCCTTGCCGATGATTTCGGTGATTTCAAATATACCGGGGCTGGCTGTCTTGCCGGTCAAGGCCACCCGCACCGGCTGGGCGATTTTACCGAGCTTCAGACCGGTCTTGTCCATAACGGACTTAAAGGCATTTTCCAGATTCTCTTCGGTAAAGACGTCGATGACGCTCAGTGCATCCATGAGGAAGTGCAGGGGTTGTCGGGTGTCAGGTTTTAAAAACTTCCTGGCGGCTTTTTCCTCATATGCGATGGTTTCGGTAAAATAGAAGGTTGCCGCCGTGGCCATTTTCTCCATCGTCTTGCTTCTCTGAACCAGGGTCTTGACGACCTTGACAAGAAATTCGCCGGATTCGACATGGATGCCGATCTTTTTTAGAAAGGGCACCAAAAGCTCGGCTAGTGTTTCAGGGGCTGTGGCCTGGATGTGATCGGCATTGAGTGCGGTAAGTTTTTCCAGGTCGAATATGCCGGCAGCACGCCCGACGTTTTTAAGGCTGAATTTTTCAATGAGTTCATCCCTGGTAAAGAATTCCTGGTCACCATGGGACCAGCCCAGCCGTACCAGGTAGTTCACCACCGCTTCCGGCAGGAACCCCATGTCACGATAGGCCGTGACGGATGTGGCACCATGCCGCTTGCTTAGGCGGGAGCGATCTTTTCCCAGAACCATGGGAACATGACCAAAGACCGGGAGCGGCGCACCCAGGGCCTGGTAGATCAGCATCTGTTTGGGCGTGTTCATTACGTGATCATCGCCCCGTATGATGGTGTTGATATGCATGGTGATATCGTCGATAACCACGACGAAGTTGTAGGTCGGGGAGCCGTCGCTCCGTGCAATGATGAAATCGTCTATTTCGTCATTTTGGAAGGCGATATTTCCTTTAATGACATCTTCCAGGAGGGTCGTTCCGGTCAGGGGCGCCTTGAAACGCACAACAGCATTGTCTGTCTTTGGTAACCCTTTATCCCTGCAGGTACCATCATATTTGGGTTTTTCGCCGGTAGCCTTGGCCTTTGCCCGCATGGATTCCACTTGTTCCGGGCTGCAGGTGCAGTAATAGGCACCGTCGGTTTCGATGAGCTTGTCGATGTGTTCTTGATAGATGGGGTAGCGCTGGGATTGAAAGAAGGGACCTTCATCCCAGTCGATTCCCAGCCATTCCAGAGCTTCGAATATAGCATCCACAGAAGCCTGGGTCGAACGGGCCGCATCGGTGTCTTCGATCCGGAGAACAAATTTGCCTTTCATATGCCGGGCGTAAAGCCAGTTGAACAGAGCCGTCCGGGCGCCGCCTACATGCAGGTAGCCGGTTGGACTTGGCGGAAACCGGGTGATGATCTTATCCATGTTGTCACCTTTTTACTAGAAATTATCTCAAAGTAATTAGTCAATTTATTTTTCTTGGTGCCTGTCGTGATCTTTGCAGCCGATCGATGCATTGTCTTTTGAATTTTTTTTTGTATGCAATAAATTTATTTTTTAGTTGTGAAAAAAAGAATGTATTATACATATAAACAATTAGTTACATAAATTAAACATGGTTATTTACTTTATGGATGAACTCAGTAACATATAAAGAGATACAGCACAAGAGGGCAAAATAAAAAATCAGGGAAAAATACTTGACAATTGGAATGAATTAAATTACTAGAAAGCCCACAATCTTTTTAAGCATGTAAACAAATTAATATTCATTAAATACAAAGAGTTAGGAGATTACTTATGCCTGTTCCAAAAAGGAAAACCTCAAAGTCAAAACGAGACAAGCGACGGACACATCAAAAACTGACCGCGCCCAATCTGGGAACATGCCCCCAGTGTGGCGAGGCTGTCCAACCCCACCACGCATGCCCCAGTTGTGGAACCTACAAAGGTCGGACCATTATCGATACAGAAGAATAGTTCTGTCCCGGACGGACACAACCCTTGTCGCAAATCGAAAATTATTTTACAGGTAACTGAATGTCAACACGTCCCATTGATGCAGAAACAGTGCTTTGCGGAATCGACCCGGAGATGAGGCAGATGGTCATCGAGACCGTCAGGCAACTGCGGAAAAAATTGTTGTCAAAGGAATTGATTCTATCCTTTGATAAGGATGGGGTATTTCCGGAAGAGACAATCCGCAAAATGTTGGGACCCGATATCGGGCTGCAGCTCATTTTTATTCCCGAAGCATACGGCGGGATGGGGGGCGGCGCCAGAGACTGTTTTGAAGTCACCCGAGAAATGGCCAAAATATGTCTGGGCGTGGGGACCGCTTTTTTCGCGATTCAACTGGGTGCAGATCCGATCATTGTCGGTGGCACCGAAGCGCAGAAAAAGAAATGGCTCGGCACCATCGCTGAAGGGGCGGTTCTGGTGGCCTACGCGGTGACCGAGGCCGGAGCCGGAAGCAACCTGGCTGCACTCAAGACCAGGGCCGAACCCGTGTCCGACGAGGCCGGCCATATTACCGGCTACAGGATCAATGGTACCAAACAGTTTATTTCCACCGGAGGATCTGCGGATTTTATCACCCTTTTAGCAAAAACACCCGAGGGGCCTTCCTTTTTTATTGTGGAAAAAGGAACCCAGGGGTTTGATCAGGGAAAGGGTGAAGAAAAACATGGTATTCGCGCCTCGAATACGTCCCCCCTATCTTTTAAAGATGTTTACGTCCCGCTTGAAAACCTGGTGGGCGGCATTCCCGGCAAAGGGTTGAAGCAGGCCAACAAGGTTTTCGGCTACACACGGCTCATGGTGGCTGCCATGGCGCTGGGCGCTGCCGAGGCGGCCATGGACATCGCGATTCAGTATGCAAAAGAACGGGTCCAGTTTGGTTCCCCCCTGTCTGAAAAGCAGGGCTATACCCACAAACTGGTGGTGCCTCACGTGGTAAGGCTCGAAGCGGCCGGCGCTTATATCGAGGAGATGGCCCTTGAAGTGGACCGCGATGGCGAGAAAGACATCCAGGTGGAGGGATCCATTGCCAAGCTGTTCACCACCGAATCGGCAAACAATGCCGCAGACGACGCTATGCAGGCACTTGGCGGTTATGGGTATATTTCTGAATTCGAAGTCGAAAAAATCAAGCGCGATGTCAAGATTACGTGTATTTACGAGGGCACCAGCGAGATTCAACAAAATATCATCAGTATGTACCGGTGGAAGATATCGCGTAAAACAAAGGGTGAATTCTATAACCGTCTCAGCTCAGAAATGGCATCCCTTGAGGTTTCTTTCAAGAACGGCGGCGGTGCCCTTCTGGGGCTCTGCGCCAGGCTATTGAACGAAACCATCAATCGGGTTCACGACAACCGGTTAGTCCGCCAGCAATATGTCATGTTCGCACTGGCAGACCTGATGACCCATCTGGAAGTGGGCGCAAGCCTGGCAAGAAAGGCGGCAGGTCTGACAAAAGACAGGCATCCTGATGCGGAAAAGTTCCGGGCCATGTCCAGAATCTTTGCCAACGAAACGGCACAGTTGACAGCAAAAAATATTCCTTTGATAATGATGGGAACAGGGGTTTTCAGCCCGGAAGAGATGGCGACGTATTTACAGGATCTGGATTATGCAGCGCTGATGCTCGGTTATGACAAGGTCGTCGCGGAAATGGATATTGTTGCGGATGTTCTGTTCGAGAGGGCTTCATGACACAGGGTGAAAAACGTATCGTAGTCGTTACAGGTGGCTCCCGGGGCCTCGGGAGGGTTATTTGTCAGACCTTTGCAGATCCCGACACCCATATCTATTTTAATTACCACGCATCGAAAACGGGTGCTCAAGAGACCGGGGAACTGATTGCTGCTGCCGGCGGGAGCTGGGACTCAGAGCGTGTAGATATCGTCTCCCTGGATGCGGTCAGTACCTGGTTCAAGCGGATTGCCGCTATATCCCAAAAGATCGACGTTCTCGTAAACAATGCGGGGATAACGCGTGATGGCCTGATTGCCATGATGAAGGAATCGGATTGGGACGATGTTCTGGAAACCAACTTAAAAGGTACCTTCAACTGTATCAAGCCCGCGATCCGTCTTATGATGAGAAAGCGCTACGGCAGGATTATCAATGTCACGTCTGTTGTGGGAGCCATGGGGAACCCGGGTCAGGCCAACTATGCCGCATCAAAGGCGGGCATCATCGGGCTTACCAAATCGGTTGCCAAAGAAATAGCCACCAGAGGGATCACGGTGAATGCCGTGGCCCCGGGCTATCTGGAAACCGATATGACTGCATCGCTTCAGGAAAAAGCTAAAGAAGCCATGCTGGCGTTCATTCCCATGGGAAGAGCTGGAACGCTGTCGGAGGTTGCGGCAGCCATCAAGTTTCTTGCCTCTGACGAGGCGGCTTACATTACGGGCCAGGTACTGCATGTAAGTGGGGGGATGTATACGTAGAGAAGGGTCCGAGGATCCAAGGGTTCGAGGGTTCAAGGGAAAAAAGAGCAGGGTAGGAGGGTCTGAGGTTTGGAGGGTTTGAGGGCGTGATCCGCTTATTGCTTAAGGTTAAGAGAAAATTAATCATTCAAAATTATTACATGTGGTCCGGTTTATGCCGGACAGATTAAAAGGAGACTCATTCAATGTCCATCGAAGATAAAGTTAAAAAGATCATTGCGGAAAAGTTGAGTGTCGATTTGGTAGAGGTCATACCCGAAGCATCGTTTGTCGATGACCTGGGGGCGGACTCACTGGACCTGGTGGAACTGATCATGACCATGGAAGAAGAATTCGACATCGACATCTCCGATGAAGATGCGGAAAAGCTTGAATCGGTCAAGGATGCCATCGACTTTATTAATGCCCGCTAATTTAAATTCGAAGCACGAAATTCGAATTTAGATATTTTAAATAACAAGGAGTTTACTTGAGTAGACGAGTCGTCATTACGGGAATGGGCCTTGTTACGCCTGTCGGCATCGGTGTCGAGGCATCCTGGGAAGGGGTGCGCGCCGGAAGATCCGGCATTGGTACGATCACACGATTCGATGCGTCAAGATTTGCCACGCAGATAGCAGGAGAGGTAAAAGATTTTCGTCCGCAGGATTTTCTGCCCAGGAAGGAAGCCCGACGAACCTCGCTGTTTATTGCCTATGCCATCGCTGCGACGCGAATGGCGATGGACGCATCGGGGTTGCAGATCGACAAACGCAACGAAGATCGCGTGGGGGTATTGACCGGCTGCGGTCTGGGCGGTTTGGCCATCCTGGAAGACATCACCCGGGTTGTCGACAGCAAGGGTCCCAATCGGGTGACGCCCTTTTTTATTCCCATGATGATCGGCAACATGGCACCCGGTATGATATCGATTCACTTCGGGGCCAAAGGACCGAACGCATCTGTAGCCACTGCTTGCGCTGCCGGGTCCCATGCTATTGGCGATGCATTCAAGATTATCCAGCGGGGCGCAGCCGATGCCATGATTGCCGGTGGTGTTGAATCGACGATTACATCCACCGGTATTGCCGGGTTCAATGCCATGAAAGCCCTGTCGACACGAAATGACGACCCACAGAAAGCGTCAAGACCATTTGATCGGGATCGTGACGGCTTTGTCATAGGAGAAGGGGGCGGGATCGTCATCATGGAAACACTGGAAAACGCTCTCGAAAGAGGCGCTCACATTTACGCCGAGGTGGCAGGATACGGAATGAGCGGAGATGCTTACCACATCACCTCGCCACCCCCGGACGGCGGGGGGGCTATCAGATGTATCCGTGCCGCTCTTTCCGATGCCGGTCTTTCCTACCGAGACATTGACTATATCAATGCACACGGCACATCGACCCAACTCAATGATCTTTACGAAACAAGGGCGATCAAAGCCGTGTTCAAAGACAAGGCTCACGCTATACCTGTGAGTTCCACCAAATCGATGACCGGACACCTGCTGGGGGCTGCCGGGGGTGTTGAAGCGGTTTTTACGACGCTGGCAATTCATGACGGTATCCTTCCACCTACCATCAACTATGAAAATATTGACGAAGAGTGCGACCTGGATTATGTGCCGAAGGTGGCCAGGAAACAGAAAATTACCACAGCCATGTCGAATTCTTTTGGTTTCGGTGGGACCAATGCCACGTTGATATTCAAGAAGTACCCATCCTGATATAAGCCGAACGTCTACGACGGAGACAAATTCCGGGCACCACAATTTAATTCTCCATCAGACCATTTTCATGGAGTCTGTTTACCCTGATGAGAAGTGATAGGGTAACCTTTTTTTACTTGCGGTAATCGGTGAATATCGATAAAGAATATTTGACGTGTAACGCATAACAGTCACTAAAGACCTCAGACAGTTTCACGATCGCACAGGGATCACCCATCGGCCTCAGAGTGTTGCCTCTTTTTTGTTTATAGGTCTGAAACAAATAAGCGACACAGTCGCGTTAAATAAAATCGTTTCCACGATTTTATGAAAGAAGAAATTTTAATGAAGCAGGAAACAATTATCATCGGCAGTGATCATGCTGCCTACCAGATGAAGGAAACCATCAAATCTTACCTTGAGAACGAGGGCTTTACCGTTGAAGATGCCGGTGCCATGGGGACCGACTCCGTGGATTATCCCGATTTTGGTATCAAGGTGGCATCCACGATATCCTCTGGAAAGTATAAACGGGGTATCCTGATGTGCGGTACCGGTCTCGGTATGTCCATGGTGGCCAATCGTTTTCCAGGCGTCAGGGCGGCACTTTGCGGCGATATTTTTTCTGCGGTCATGAGTCGGCAGCATAACGATGCCAATATCCTTGTTCTGGGGGGACGGGTCATCGGTGACGTGCTGGCCAAAGAGATCGTGAAAGCCTGGCTCAAAACAGAATTTGAGGCGGGGCGACATAAAAATCGTCTGGATAAGTTTGACCGGATTGATTTCACCCGCTGCAGTGGAGAATAGAATAGCAGATGGGATATCATGCCGGTAGTGACCCAAGGGGGAGTATTCGATGGATCATCAAATGATAAGAGATTCGGATCCTGAACTGGCAGCGGTTCTTGAAAAAGAACTGAACCGCCAGCAGTTCAACCTGGAACTCATTGCATCGGAAAATATCGTCAGCCGTTCGGTCATGGCGATACAGGGAAGCGTCCTGACCAACAAGTATGCGGAAGGATATCCCGACAAGCGCTATTATGGTGGCTGCGAGTTCGTAGACCTGGCGGAAGAGCTAGCCATAGAACGCGCCAAAAGACTTTTCCAGGCATCTTATGTCAATGTGCAGCCGCACTCGGGTTCTCAGGCCAACATGGCGGTTTATTTTGCATTGCTGAAGACAGGGGACACCATTCTGGGCATGGACCTGGCGCATGGGGGGCATTTGACGCATGGAAGTCCTGTCAGCTTTTCGGGACGCCTTTTTCATTTTGTTCACTATGGCGTACATCCGGATACAGGCATCATCGACTATGACCACTTGAAGGTGTTGGCTGAACAGCATCAACCGAAAATGATCGTTGCCGGGGCTAGTGCCTATCCCCGCATCATCGACTTCAAGCAATTTTCCGACATTGCAGCCTCCGTCGGTGCGTACCTGATGATGGACATGGCCCACATTGCCGGTCTGGTTGCCGCCGGTGTTCATCCTTCCCCCATTCCCTATGCCGATGTAACGACGTCGACGACCCACAAGACGCTTCGGGGTCCGCGAGGCGGGTTGATTCTCTCGAAAGCGAACTATGGTCACCAACTGAACAAGGAAATATTCCCCGGCATCCAGGGGGGACCGTTGATGCATGTCATCGCGGCAAAGGCCGCGGCTTTCCAGGAGGCTTTGTCGGACGATTTCAAAACAGACCAGATACAGACCGTCAAAAATGCCGGGGCATTGTCCGAACATTTGATGGCAGGCGGTGTCAGTCTCGTGTCCGGCGGTACGGACAATCATATGCTGCTGGCGGATCTGCGCAACATGGGTATCACCGGAAAGGATGCCGAGGCAGCACTTGGTTTGGCGGGGATTACGGTCAATAAGAATACGGTTCCGTTTGACACGCTTGGGCCGGCCATCACCAGCGGTATCCGAATCGGGACGCCGGCTTTAACCACAAGGGGTATGAAAGAGCCGGAGATGGCCCTGATCGCCAAGATGATACTCGACGTGTTCAGAAATATCGATAACAAAGACATCATCCGGAAAGTGAATGGTCAGGCCAGGGAGCTTTGTGCTGCCTTTCCGATTTATGAAAATTAGGGTTGAAGGGGAAACGTTTTAGGTATTAGGTTTTAGGTATTAAGTTTTAGGTTCAGCTAATAGCTGATAGCAACAATGAATGACGCGCGAAGCGCAAATGTCGTCCGAAGGACAAATGACGCACGAAGTGCTAATGACAGTAGTTTAAGGTTGATGACGAACGCGAAACAATTTTATAGTTAAGGGATGATTCTTTATGTCTAACACCGGCGAGCGCCCATCGTGGGAAACCTATTTCATGGAAATCGCTGTCATGGTGGCCAGGCGTTCCACCTGCTTGAGGCGTTCGGTGGGTGCAGTGGTGGTAAAGGACAGGCGGATGCTTTCCACCGGTTATAACGGCGCCCCGACCAACATTCGTCATTGTCGGGAAACCGGGTGTATCAGGGAGCAGTTGAACGTTCCTTCGGGAGAACGACACGAGTTGTGCAGGGGGATTCATGCGGAACAGAATGCCATCATTCAGGCAGCCTTTCATGGGGTTTCCATCCGGGATGCCTCCCTATACTGTACCAACCTGCCTTGTTCCATCTGTGCAAAAATGATTATCAACGCCGGTATTAAAGTCATATATTATTTGTCGGGATATGCAGACACCATGTCCGAAGAGATGCTGACAGAAGCGGGTGTCGGCATTGTAAAACTCGATATCTGAACAAAGGGGAGGACTCATGAAGTGTCCATTTTGTGGCGAGATTGACAACAAAGTCATTGATTCTAGAGTAAGCAAGGATGGTAATGTCATTCGCAGGCGTAGGGAGTGCCTTATGTGCAATCGGCGGTTCACAACTTACGAGCACATAGAGGACATTCCCATCATGATCATCAAAAAGGATGGGAGAAGAGAGGTATTTAATCGCGGCAAGGTACGTTCCGGACTTAAAAAAGCCTGCGAAAAACGCGATATCAGTATGAATCTCATCGAAGAATACGTGGACGAACTCGAGCGGGACCTCAGGGAAACCGGTGAAAAAGAGATCGCGTCATCTGTTCTCGGAGAAAAAATCATGCACATTCTTCATGACGTCGACGATATTGCCTATGTCCGCTTTGCATCGGTGTATCGCGAGTTCAAGGATGTAAACGACTTTGTCGCGGAATTAAAAAACATTCTCAGCAAAAGTAACCCAACAGGTTCGTAGAATACCCGGACCGGGCGCACTCCCGTGCGTATTAATGATCGGCCTCGAAACCAACCCTGAACGATAATGCCATGCAGGATGACGAATACTTCATGAAAAAGGCGCTTGACCTGGCGTCAAAAGGTCAAGGCAAAACATCACCAAACCCCATGGTGGGTGCGGTCATCGTCAAGGATGGCGATATTGTCGGGAAGGGATATCATCTGTCCGCCGGAAAAGCACACGCGGAAGTCAATGCCATCGATGATGCAGGCATCAATGCAGAAAATGCGACTCTCTACGTTACCCTCGAACCCTGCAACCACCACGGTCGAACCCCGCCCTGTACTGATAAAATTCTGGAAGCCGGTATACAACGTCTTGTGGTAGCCATGGAAGATCCCAATCCGGAGGTCAAAGGCGGCGGCATGGTCTATCTGGCTGCCAGGGGCATCACGGTGGTGTCCGGGATTCTGCGGGCAGAAGCCCAAAGGCAGAATGAAGCCTTTGTTAAATTTGTGAAGAAGAAAACGCCTTTTGTGACTCTAAAATGTGCCGCAACGCTGGATGGGCAGATTGCCACCCGGACCGGTGATGCCAAATGGGTTACCGGGGAGGCCTCGAGACAGTATGTACATTGTCTGCGGAACAGGACAGATGCCATCCTGGTGGGTATCGGGACGGTCCGGGAAGATAATCCGCGCCTGACCACACGGTTGCAAAACAAAGAGGGCAAGAACCCCATCAGAATCATTCTCGATACGAATCTCACCATTTCAGAGGAGGCAGATGTTATCCAATCCACGTCTGAGGCTGAAACATGGGTAATATCGGGGAAGCTTCCTGCCGGTGCCATGGCCAAACGGGATCGCCTGGAAAAAGCAGGCGTCCGGTTGATCGAAGCACCGGTTAACCATGGCCGTATCGATCTGCCGCAGTTGATGCGACTATTGGGACGCAATCATATCACCAGCTTGCTCATCGAAGGAGGGGGAGACATTATGGCATCGGCTGTTTCAGCCGGTATTGTGGACAAAATCATGTTTTTTTATGCGCCCAAACTGCTGGGAGGAAATGATGGTGTTCCCATCTGCAGGGGCAAGGGACCGGAGTTGATGAAAGGGGCCTGGCCGGTCACCGGAATAACGGTTCGAAGGTTTGATGACGATATTATGATAGCGGGGTACTTGGGGTCATAATAAATTGATGTCTGTCGGTTGCTTGTCGGGCTAATAATGCATATAATATATGTTTCTGGATTATCTCTAAGAGAGTTGATTCAGATCAAGGAGTCAAGGCGTCTACAGATAAGTCTTTATTTTCAGGCTGTAGGCTATAGAATGTCAGGCATTTAGTCGCCAGGTTAATAAGACGCAGGGTTTATGTTTACAGGCATTATCGAAGGGTTAGGCAGTGTTGTGGGAATTCGTCCGTCCGGGCTTGGCAGACGTTTGACCGTTAACGCTGATTTCGACCTGGGTGACACCAAGATAGGAGACAGTCTCTCAGTCAATGGTGCCTGTCTGACGGCTGTCACCGTTGAAGCCCGGCGGTTTCAGGCAGACGTATCTCCTGAAACACTCGACAAGACAACATTTCAAAAAACAAATGTCGGAGAACGTGTCAACATCGAGCGGGCGCTGATGTTAACCGGCAGGCTCGACGGGCATCTGGTATCGGGCCATGTGGATTGTATCGGGACGATCAAGGACAGGAAACCGGTTGGAAATGCAACGATCATCACCATCGAGGTTCCGCCGTCCCTGAGCCCCTATATTATCGAAAAAGGTTCCATTGCGGTGGACGGCATCAGCCTTACCGTCAACCACTGCGCCCATACACGTTTCGATGTCAGCATTATTCCGCACACCGGCATGTTGACCACCATTGGCCATAAAAAGGTTGCTGAACGGGTTAACATCGAAACCGACATGATCGGCAAATACGTGGAGCGTTTCTTGTCTCACTATCACAATCAAAACAATTCAAAGGAAACCAGCGGATCTTCCATCGGTATGGATCTTCTGGCAAAGACGGGTTTCCTTAATCCGGGATCATAGGAGTTTAGAATGCCCCATTTGAGTATTGAAGAAGCCATTGAAAAGATTAAGGCCGGCGGGATGGTTATTCTCGTGGATGACGAAGACAGGGAGAATGAAGGTGATCTCTGTATGGCCGCCGAGGCCGTGACACCCGAGGCCATCAATTTTATGGCCAGATTCGGCAGGGGATTGATTTGTCTCCCCATGACGAGCGAAAAGTGTGACGCTCTCAACCTGCCATTGATGGTCAATGAAAACACATCGCGTTTTCAAACCGGTTTTACTGTTTCCATCGAAGCCAAAAGCGGCGTCACAACGGGGATTTCGGCGGCAGATCGTGCCACGACCATCCTTACGGCGGTGGCGGATCACGCAAAACCGATTGATTTGGCGCGACCAGGGCATATTTTTCCACTGAGAGCAAGAGATGGCGGTGTTATGGTCAGGGTCGGTCAGACAGAAGGCTCCGTGGATCTGGCCCGTTTGGCCGGTTTGAAACCAGCGGCGGTGATTTGTGAAATCATGGACGACGATGGTACCATGGCCCGCATGCCGGCCCTTGAAAAGTTCAGTGAATTACACGAGATCGGTATCTGCACCGTAGCGGATCTTGTGGCGTACCGGACGCGTACAGAATGTTTTGTAAGAATGGCGGTCCAGACGAGCATCCCGACAGCCTTTGGGGGTGATTTCAACATCCTGGCCTTTGAAAACGATATTGACGACCTGACCCATATCGCACTGGTAAAAGGCACCATCGATCCGGAACAACCTGTTTTGGTTCGGGTTCACTCCGAGTGCATGACCGGAGATATTTTCGGATCCATGCGATGCGATTGCGCCGATCAGCTTCACATGGCCATGGCGATGATAGAGGCGGAAGGAACCGGCGTCGTCGTCTATATGCGGCAGGAAGGCAGGGGCATTGGACTTGTCAACAAATTGAAGGCGTATGAGCTCCAGCAAAACCACGGATTCGATACCGTCGAAGCCAACCATGAACTGGGCTTCGAGGACGATCTCAGGGAATATGGCATCGGGGCGCAAATCCTGGTATCGCTTGGTGTGAAAAAGATGCGTCTTTTGACCAATAATCCCAAAAAAATGGTCGGTCTCGAGGGATATGGTCTCAGCGTCACCGAACAGATCCCCATCGAGGTCAAACCCAACCAGTACAACAAGGGCTACCTTGAATGCAAAAAGTTAAAAATGGGACATAATTTGAGCATGTGTGAGTCTTAAACTCAACCCGGACAAGCCTGTCGGATCAAGCGAGAAACTTGGGTTGCCGTGGAAAAGAAATCGCTTTCATCACGAAAACACGAAAAAGCAAAAACACGAAAAAGACCATAGAAAATTTCGTGCTTTTTAAATTTCGTGTTTTCGTGATAGTTTTTATTTTTTTGTTGAAGACAAGAAACTATCAACCTGGAGGAGAAGGATGCCAAAAATTGTTGAAGCCAATCTAATTGCAGAGGGGAAAAAGTTTGCTGTTGTGGTGAGTCGCTTCAACGACTTCATCACAGAGCGACTCGTCGGTGGTGCCGTGGATGCGCTGGTGAGATGTGGCACCAATGATGACGATATCGATATCGTAAAGGTGCCGGGCGCATTTGAGATTCCTTTGATCGCTAAAAAGATGGCGCAGAAAAAGAAATATGATGCGGTTATCTGCCTGGGCGCGGTTATCAGGGGATCGACACCCCATTTTGATTATGTAAGCGCGGAGGTCTCCAAGGGCATCGCCGTCGTCAGTATAGAATCGGAAATTCCGGTAATATTCGGTATCATTACAACCGATACCCTTGAGCAGGCCATTGAGCGTGCGGGTGCAAAAGCCGGCAACAAGGGTTTCAACGCGGCCATGGCGGCCGTGGAGATGGCCAATCTTATAGAGGCCGTCGGTTAAGTATTATGAAGGGGAATCGGCGAAAATCAAGAGAGCATGCTATGCAGGCTCTCTTTTACCTGGATATGATTCGGGATGAATCCGTGGAAAGCCTGGATATTTTTTACGATAACTTTTCGCCCTCCAAACAAGCCATTCCTTTTTTCCGAAAGCTGGTTGAGGGAGTGAGACAATCGAAACCCGATATCGACTCGATCATAGAGCGTTTTTCCAGCAACTGGAAACTTCATCGCATGCCGCATGTCGACAGAAATATACTGCGGATAGCGGTGTTTGAAATGCTGTACTGTGAGGATATCCCCATCAAGGTCTCCATTAATGAGGCCATCGATATCGGAAAAAAGTATGGTACCCACGAATCCGGACCGTTCATCAACGGTATCCTGGATTCTCTTCGAATCTCCATTGAAAAAGGTGACCTGAAAATGAAAACGGGTGATGATAAAGATTCACTGGAACGGCGATGCCCGCGGCTTGGCGGACCGGTTCCCTTCAAATACTGCCGGACCATCGGAGAAGGTGGTATGCCGTGTTTCAAGATCATGGATTGCTGGTGGGAGACATTCGATATTCGGACCTACTTGGAAAACACCCTGCCCGAAGCGGCATTCAAATCAATTTTAGAGGCCAAGCCACCGGACAAGATCGCGAGCATTCTGGATCTGATCGAACAGGCGAAGCAAAGACAGTAGTTCGCTTTGCTCACAGTTGGAATAGAGAAATAATGGAAGGATGGAATAATGGGTTTGTGGAAACGGTATCAATGACTGTGTGTCGAGGACCCATATTCCAATGTTCCAGTATTCCATTCTTCCAGCCGTATTTTTAATAGAAAAATAAAGATGTGAAAATAGGAGGTTGCATTGATCATCAAGGACCTGACTGTCGGGCCAATAATGGCAAACTGTTATATCGTGGGCTGCGAAGAAACCAAGGCAGCCGCGGTAATCGATCCCGGAGATGAAGCCGACAGGATTTTAATGGTTTTGGCGGAGTCCGGGCTGACCGTAAAAACCATTATCAATACCCATGGTCATTTTGATCATGTGAGTGCCAACCAGCGCATGAAAGAGGTGACCGGGGCTGAACTGTTGATTCATTCACTCGATGCTCCCATGCTGTCTCAACTGTCGGCAACGGCTGCAGCGTGGGGGATGTCTTCCGATGATTCACCACCCCCGGACCGCACAATTGCCGATGGTGATGTGGTACAGGTGGGCAATATCACTTTAACGGTGATTCATACCCCCGGGCACACCCCCGGCGGTATTTCCCTCCATTCAGACGGTGCCGTCTTTGTCGGGGACACGCTTTTTGCGGGATCCATTGGAAGAACAGATTTTCCAGGGGGTGATTTCGATGTGCTAAAGGCGAGTATTCAGAAGAAGCTGTTTACGCTCGATGATGATGTCACGGTTTACCCGGGGCACATGGGACTCACGACCATCGGCCGGGAAAAGCGCACCAATCCGTTTGTGGGGCTCTAGTCCATTTTTGACAACGCCTTCAAGGGGACGTCTTGAGACCTCCCGTTCCACGGGTGGAGACTCAGTATACACCATACTCTTGAATGGCCTGCACAACCGCCCTGACATTTTCCGGCGGTGTTGTGGCACCCAGATTGCACAGGTAGAGAGCCAGTCTTCCGCCCTTACCGCCAACTTCGATATACTGCCGCACCCGGTCCCTGATGTCTCCAGGTTTTCCTTGAGCCAGGAATGCTGCACCCACACCCAGGACCAGAGGCACACCGCGCTTATTTGCATACGTTTTATAAAATGAGGGTCCCAGCAGTTCCACATCCGGATCCTGCCCTTCCACAAATCCAGGGCATGCGTTCAACTTTAAATCGAGCAGCTCTACCGGGTTCTTCAAGAACGACTCACCCACCCAGTTGGGCACATATACCCCGGGGCCGCATTGCTCTTGAAGCTGTTTGACATAGGGAAGAATCCAATGCTCTATAATTTCGAGGTTCACGATGGGTATGGATGCAAATGCGTCGTTGCCACAAATTCCTGTAGCCTCCGGCCATGTTTTTTTTAACTGCAATATCCAGGGCACCAGGACATCCTCAGTTAAACGATCAAAAAGCTCCTTTGCGAATTCGGGATCTACATACATGTCCATCAACAGTTGTTCAATGCCCCTGATATTTGCCGCAAGGCTGAAGGGCGCACAGAAGCTAGGTGATCCTTCCACACATCCAGTCATTTCCTGGAACAGTCGATTCATCTCGAGCACTATAGGGAATCTGCCATCTTTTTCGAAATCCGGTGTACGTATTTTTTTTAAATCGCTTTTATCCCGGATCAAGGGTTTTGTGCGATCAACATCAGGCATGCCCATGTCCGAGTATATAATCGCCTGCCCCAGCGCCTCGGCTTCAATATTGTACACATCATAATCTAGTACGGCCACATCGATGCCATATGCCTCCATGGTGTCCAGGGATCCTTTTATAAAAAGTTCGGGTGTCGCATAAAATTTCTTCGGTGAGACGTTCAGTTCATTCAATGCGAACTCGTGTATTTGAGCATAAACCGGTACCCTGTCGGGAATTCCCCTCATGGCTGCACTGTAGCGCCGTGATCCTTCCTGAAAAATAGATGCACTCATTAGAATTCACTCTCATTACTTAGATTCGTGAAATTTCCGGGCTAAGGGTTCGCGCAAAGATGGGCTGAAGCTGAGATGCCAAAATGTGAAGTTATTGTTTGCGCGATCCCTAAGCCACCCCCTGCTCTTTTTCGGCTTCGTGTACAATCTCTCGAATATCCTGGCGCACGCTGTCAGAGAGCGGCGGTGGCTCATACGTTTCCAGGATATCGATCATCTTATCGTGCGCACGCTGGTAGAGGTCTGTGCTGCCGTCCGCCTCCCAGTCTTCACGCATGCGCCGGTCCATCAGATCGGCCCGGGACTGGGATGCCATATGCTTATACGTTGATTCGTGGGATAAATAGTCTTTTCCAATGCCCATTTCCTTGATGATGTCCACCGCCAGGGTCTTGTCGTTGACGGGTATTCCTTTTAGGGTGTATTTAATCATCTCTGCAATTTCATTGTCGATGACCAGTTGTGCTAAATCAAAGGTGATTCCCATTTCGAGCATTCCCAGGCCGTATATGACGTTGGCTCCTGCCAGCGCCGGTAAAATGCCTGTAATGGTCTTTTCGTGTCCCGACTGGGCATCCACCACCTTGCTGTCGCCCTACCCACCGGCCACAAAACACGGCAAGCTGTAATAGCGCGCCAGCCTGGCGACCGCGGCGCTGATCATGCCGGTTTCCGGCGATCCAACGGTAGCCGTTGCACGACGCAGGTCCAGCGGGCAGGTGGAACTGCCATACATAAAGGGAGAACCCTTTTGGCACAGCTGGTTCAGCACCAGGCTGGAAAGCACCTCGCAGTTCTGCACAACCAGGGTTCCTGCAAGGTGGACCGGTCCCGACCCCCCGGACATGGCCATGCCGATCACGTTCATACCCAGACCATGCTTTGCCGCGCCCATGATGATCTCACAGTGGTGATCCGTCAGCTTCAGCGGGCTGATGGGGCATGTGGAAAACGATAGCAGCGGCCGCTCTCTCAGTTTCTCTTTGCTGCCGGTAATTGCCACGCATATGTCAACAATTTTCTCCAGCTGAAACTTGTTGACCGGGCCCAGCCAGTGATGTTTGGTGGTATTGGTCAGGGAGGCTTCTGCATTGTGGATCGCTTGTACCTCCGGCGGTTTATCGTGTGAACACATGGCGCGTTCATAGGTTTCCACATTTTCCAGATAATCGATGAGGCGTGATGCCTTTTCGATGTCTGCCTTGGTGGTGTCCCGATGTTCTCCTGTATAGGGGTCGACAAACATGATCCCTTCACCGAAATTGGTGAACGTCACCCGGTTGTCCTCCAGCACGACGTCGCTGTCGGGAGTCCGTCCATAGGCAATAAATGTGGCCGGTGCAGACCGGATAGCATCCTCCACGACAAAATGAGGAATTTTCACGGTTTTGCTTTTGGCATCCACCGTACAGCCCGCCCCATGGAATATTTCAAGGGCTTTTTCATTCTCCACGAATACACCGGTCGTATTTAATATTTCCAGTGTCGCCAGATGAATCTCGTGAAGCTCGTCATCGGTCATGAGATTGAGACTGAACCCGCTGTTGCGATTGATACCGGCTTTTGGTCTGCGTTTCATAGGGCCCTCCTTAATTCCGTCATTTAAAACCTGGTCCTTTGGGCCAGGTCAGAGATATTTGGCTATGCCGATGTTGGTAGTTACTTAAATCCGAAGCAAGAAATTCGAAATCCTAAACGGTTCGACAGGCTCACCGCCCTGAGCAACGTCGAAGGGCAATACAGAATGATCCAAATTCGAATGATCAAAATAATACCTTGGAGATAGAAGTTCAAGCTATGTTTATATCATTTGAGCATTTGATATTTGGATTTGTTTCGTATTTCGATATTTGTATTTAGAATTTTCACACGCTGAAAGTGCATAACGTTAACTCTTATAGGGTTGAATCAGTGCCGGGCCCTTTGGACCCGGGTATCTACTGATGCTTTCTTCTTTTTGTCAATTCCATCTCGTACGCGTCGACAATCTCTTTCATGGTTTCGGACGCATTGCCCGGTAGGGGATACGGTTCATGATTCTCAAGGATCTCGATGGCCTTTGCATATGCGCGCTCCCGGATACTTTTACCTTGCGTCACATCCATCCAGTCATCCCGTGAGCGTCGGTCGAACAGGTTGGCCCGGGATTGGCTTCTCATGTTGCGCAGACTGTGCTCGTGGGAAATATAGGCACCGCCGGGACCGACATCGTGTATGACGTCCATGGAGAGGGTCTCATCGTTGACGGCAACGCCCCCAAGCGCGATATGAATCATCTCCATCATTTCCGCATCCATGATTAGTTTGGCATAGTCCATGGTCAGTCCCTGTTCCAGGACGCCCGATCCGAAGATGATATTGCCGCCGGAAAGTGCGCTCAAGGTCGCACTCAGGGTAAACTCGTAACCGGATTGGATATCCGGCTCCTTGCTGTCCGATGCGCCGCCGCCCACCCATCCGGGCAGCCGGTAGTACTGGGCCATTTTGGCAAGCGATGCGTTGATCATACCATACTCCGGAGATCCTATGGCAGAGGTGCCGAATCTCAAATCCAGAATGGTGCTGGTGCTGCCATAGGTGCAGGGCATGCCCTTTTTTATCAACTGGGCCAGGACAATGGTGCTCAAAACCTCTGCGTTGTGAGTCACCAGTGTACCGGCCAGCGATGCAGAGGCTGTACCCCCGGACAGCGCCATCGGGAGGATCAAGATCCCCAGGCCCTGCGCAGCGCACTCCATAATCACATCACAGGTGCTTTCCCCCAGGGTGAGCGGGCTGATGGGGCAGACACTCGCTGTAAATATGGGTCGTTTTTCAAAGACCCCCCGGCCTCCTACACTTGCCGAGGCAAGATCGACCATCACCTGCAGGTTTCTCACCGAATCGGCGCCTATAAAGATATGTTTTCCCGTGTTGTTGATTATCGCATCCAGATTGTGAACCGACTGTGCCTGTTCCATGACATCTGTCGAGTTCACCGCACGTACGGCCACACTGATCTCGTCCAGGGCATCGCACACCCTGATCAGGTTGCCGCAATCTTGTTTTGTTGCTCGCCGGAGCTCACGGGTATGGGGGTCTATGATGTTGATACACCCGCCGAAGGTGGTAAAGCCAACCCGATTGGGTTCCACGATATAATCGTCGACAGGGTTCCTGGCATCGTATACCAGGGTGTGCGGGGCAGTGTATGCAGAATCTTCCACCAGGAAAGAGGGTATTCTCACGATCCCGAAACCCTCATGCCTCTCCACCTTGGCGCCGCCACCATGAAAAACTTCGAGTGCTTTCTCGCTCATCACTTTTATGCCACTGTCCTGGAGAATCTGCAGAGTTGCATAGTGGATCGAATCTAGCTCGTCCCGTGAAAATGAATTGAGCCCCAGGCCTGATGATGAACTGATTCCGCTTCTGAAACGTCTTTTCATGACACCTCCCATCACTAAAGATAGTATTTGGTAGTTGTGTCTGATATGTTGTATGTCTTCAAAAGATTCTGATAGAATCAAGCACAAAATAGAAAAGAGATTTTCAGGACCCAATACATTTTATGGGTGGTATAAGCAACCATTTATGTTTCAATTTAAAAATTTATTTTGTTGGTTGTGATACAAATTAGAGCAATTACCGTTATACTCAGGCAGTTCATAAAAGGAGGGCACAAATGGGAAAAATAATGACCCGAATGGGGGATGGGGTACGCGTTGAAATGACTGAGGATGAAATCCGGAGGGATTTGGAAGCCGGCAGCCAAGATGCGGCCGAACGTGCGAATGTACCGACCTTGATCGATGATGAGATAAAATACCTGATGGATCTTTTTCGATCCAAAGACCGTGTGGTAGGGGTTGAAGTGGGCAAGGAAGTCTGTCTTAGTTATGACAACATGACGTCTAAAATCAAACGGGCCCATATCCCCATCAGCAAAATACAGCAGTTACTATTATTCGAGAGAGGACTGGGTGCCGATACACTGGAACTGACCCATATTGATTACAGTTTTAAGCAATGCAAACACGTAGTGCAGTATGAAAAACCAAACATGGAACAGGCGGTACTGCAAACCATTGCTCCGATTTTCTACGGTGCCATGCCGAACCTCGGTCTGTACAGTGTGCCCGATGGACCGGTGGTCAACCCTGGTGATCTGCTGCCTCAAGGTAAGATTACCGAAGCCCAGCAAGCCTATGAAGAAATGGCGGAATACGCCATCAAGGACATGGTCTACGTTGGCAGTGAACTTTACGAAAAAGCAGGTGCGGACGGTATAAATTTCGATACAACCGCAGCTTCCGGAGATGCTGAATTTTATGCGACCTTAAAGGCTGTTGAAATTCTGCATGAAAAATATCCCGATATGGGCATAGAAATGGGAATGTCCGGTGAGTTTATATTGGGCATGCACGGGGATTTGACATATGACGGTGTGCGTCTGGCCGGACTTTTCCCTCAGGACCAGGTTAAGTTGGCGCAAAAGGCAGGGGTGACGATTTTCGGTCCTGCCATCAATATTCTCACTAACGACTCGCTTCCGTTTAACCTGGCGCGTTCACTGGTTTTTACCAAAGCCTGCTCTGAGGCCTCGGAGATTCCGATTCATGCAAACCTGGGCATGGGTGTCGGCGGTGTCCCTCTAACCCTCACGCCCCCTTTGGATGCCCTGTCACGGGCGTCGAAAGCCCATGTCGAAATTTGTCGTTTAGACGGGTTGTAGGTGGGTGTCGGTGACCCACTGGGGATGCATGCTGCACATGCAGTTGTCTCGGGAATGGGCGGATTACGAACTGCCGGAGATCTGGTAGCGCGTATGCAACTGAACCGGGGTATGCGAATCGATGCAGCCAAACAATACGTGGCCGACAAACTGGGTGTCACGGTTGCCGATCTGGCGGACACGGTTGTCATGAACGAAGTCCGGGAGGATCTGGATATCGGTCGTGTCAATGAAACGCCTGATGTTGCCAAGGGAATCGATGCCAAATTCAGAATAGCGGAACGTCTTGACCTGGAAATCAATTGCGTCAATATGTTCATGAAAAGAGTGGGTATTGAGTCCTACCACTCATTTAAGTAGAACCCATATAACATCAGGAGTGATCGATGAATCAACAATTTCCCACCCAGGCACAAATTGTCATTGTCGGCGGCGGTATTGTGGGGTGCAGTACGGCCTATCACCTCACGAAAATCGGATATACCGATGTCGTCCTGCTGGAGCGCAAAGAGCTCGGTTCGGGAACTACCTGGGCTGCAGCAGGTCTTGTGGCCCAGCTGCGTCAGAATCGGGAGATGACCAATCTTGCCAAATATGCCACTGAACTCTACCCTGCCCTTGAAGCGGAGACCGGGTTTGCCACCGGATATGTCAAAACCGGGGCGCTGGGCGTCTGCCAAACCGAAGATCGGCGGCGGGAGTGGCTTCGAGGGGCGGCAATGGCCGGTGCTTTCGGAATCGAAATGGTCGAAATCAGTTTGAAGGAAGCCGAAGATCTTGTTCCCGGCATGAGCACCAAGGATCTTGTCTCGGTGTTTTATCTTCCCGGTGATGGTCATACAAACCCTCTGGACACCACGCAATCACTGATCAAGGGTGCCAAAATGAAGGGTGTCAAAGTGTTTGAACAAACACGGGTCACCGGAATAAACGTGAAAAATGGGGCTGTTTGCGGCGTCAGTACTGAATCTGGTGACATAGCCTGTGAATATGTGATCAATTGTGCCGGGATGTGGGGCAGGGAGGTCGGGAAAATGGCCAATGTCAGTGTTCCCCTGTTTGCGGCCGAACACATGCATGCCATAACCAAACCCATAGATGGCATCAAGAAGATTTTTCCCACGGTGCGTGATTTCGATGGACGGACCTATTTTAAGTGTGAAAACGGTGGGATCCTTTTGGGTGGCTTCGAGGCTGTTTCCAAACCATGGGGGATGAAAGGCATTCCTGAAAAATATATGTACACTGAACTGCAAGAAGACTGGGATCAGTTTGAGGTGTTCATGGACTGCGGGCTGAAGCGCTTTCCAGACCTGGAAACCGCCCAGGTCCGGCACCTGTCGGTTGTACCTGAAAGTTTTACGCCGGACAATGCTTTCATGGTGGGAGAGGCTCCCGGCATCAAGAATTTTTTTGTGGGCTGCGGTATGAATTCGGTTGGCATCGCCAGTGCCGCCGGTGTCGGCCGTGCGCTGTCACAGTGGATCGATCAGGGGTATCCGGAAGAGACTTTGTGGCCTGTGGATATCCGACGCTACTTCAGCTGGCAGCAGAATTCCAGTTATCTGTACGATCGAATTGTTGAATCCGTGGGGATTCTCTACGAACATCACTACCCCAACCGCCAGCGCACATCCGCACGACCTGTTATCTGTTCACCCGTACACGACCGGCTCGCTGGCAGAGGTGCCTGTTTCAGTATGCTTGCAGGCTGGGAGCGGGCAGACTGGTTTGCCCCCCAAGGGGTCGACCCCGTTCATGAGTATAATTGGGGTAGAGCCAACTGGTTTCAGTATCAGGGCCAAGAACATATGGCTGTTCGAGATGGTGTGGGTATGTACGATTTAACCTCCATGCACAAATATCTTGTTCAGGGGCCGGATGCGGAAAAGGTTTTGCAGCGATTATGTGCCAACGATGTCGCGGTACCCGTCGGCAGCGTCGTTTATACACCGGTTCTCAATGAACACGGCGGTTTTGAGTCCGATCTCACCGTAACCCGATTTTGTGATGATTCCTTTTTTATTGTAACCGCATTGGGTACGGGTGTGCGTGATTTTGATTACATCCAGCGTCGTATTCCTGCCGAGGCCCGGGCCACGATCACCGACGTGACCCATGGCTATGCAATGCTGGCGGTAATGGGGCCGCAGTCCCGCAACCTGTTGTCAAAACTGACGGATACCGATCTTTCCAACGAGGCATTTCCCTTCCGAACTGCCAAAGAAATTGATCTAGGATATGCCCGGCCCTGGGCCTTCAGAATTTCCTACGTCGGTGAGTTAGGATGGGAACTCTACATCCCCTCGGGATTTGCAACCGCCGTGTTTGATGCTCTTATGGAGGCTGGTAATGAATTCGACATCCGGTTGGTGGGGATGCAGGCTGTAAACTCCCTGCGGGTGGAAGCCGGCCTGCGACACTGGGAATCCGATATCGGACCGGAGGATACGCCTTTCGAAGCCGGACTCGGCTTCGGTGTCAGGTTGGACAAAGAAGATTTCATGGGCCGGGAGGCTCTTGTTCAACAGGAAAAAGTGGGATTGAGCCGTAAATTGGTCATGTTCACGTTGGATGACCCGGAACCGCTTCTGTTTCAGAATGAACCGATCTATCGCAACGGCAAACAGGTATCACAGATCACTTCCGGAGCTTATGGATTTAAGCTCGGAAATGCTGTCGGCTTCGGATACCTGAGCAATCATGACGGCATTTCCGATAAATGGATCCTTGACGGACAATATGAGATAATGGTTGAAGGTAGGAAAACTCCGGCCAAGGTGCATCTGAGATCGCCCTATGATCCGAATAATGAACGTCCGAAGATGTAAAGCATAGTGAGAATCCTATGAGAATTATTTATTGCTTGGTTTTGGTTCCGGTTTAATATACAGGGCACAAAGGGTATCCTGAAAAGAAGCCGTGCGCCTGTTGCGGCAACAACCCAACGCATGCTGACGAAAGGGATGAAAATGCAGATCGAAAGAACCGGTGTGTCTGTTTTTAACGGCCTGGGATTGAATTTTCTGGCCCATGACGATTTGGAAACCATTCATCATGGCGCCTGCCATATTATCAAACACACCGGTGTTCTGGTGGAGCTTGAAGAAGCGGCCGATCGTTTTCAAAGTGCCGGAGCTTCCGTGGCACGGTTAGGGGAAAACTGGATCGTTAAAATCCCCGAGTGGCTGGTGACCGAAAGTCTCTCAAGCACACCCAAAAGCGTCACTTATTATGCACGGGATCCGGAAAAGGATTTCCTGTTGGATAACAACCGTGTCGGCTTCAGTACCTTTGGAGAACAGGTCAATATCATCGATCCAATTACCCGCGAATATCGTAATTCCACAAAACAGGACTGCTGCAAGGTCTACCGCCTTATCGACGCACTCGATGGGCTGACCTTCTGCCAGCGGACCATCTGCCCGGGCGATCAACTGCCCGCCGCCCAGGCAGTCCACAATTTCCATGCCATGATTAGCCACAACAGCAAGCACATCACCATTGGCATGGCCAACAGTCCCAGCGTGGAAGTCATTGTAAAAATGGCGGCAGCGGCGGTCGGCGGTATTGACAAACTGCGTGAAAGACCCATTTGTACCTGCTCCTGCTGTGTCACCAGTCCCCTGACCCTGTCCGTTCAGTTCTGTGAAACCCTCATGGCCGCCGTGGAGGCGGGCATCAATGTAGACATCATGAGCATGGCCCTGGCCGGCGGTACCGGTCCTGTCACCCTTGCGGGCACCATCGTCCAGACCGTGGCCGAGCACCTGTGCGGTCTGGTTCTGGCTCAGATCACCCGAAAAGGGGTAAACGTCACATTTGGCTCATGCAGCACCATTATGGATCTGAAAACCGGCCTGGCATCAACGGGGGCACCTGAATGGGGTCTTGTGGGCGCTGCCATTGCACAGATGAGCAACTATTACCACATTCCCTGCCGTGTGGGCTCGGGGGTCAGCGATTCCAAGATTCCCGACGCACAAGCCGCCTACCAGTTCACTCTGAACGTTCTGCCTTTGTCGCTCGCCGGTGCAAATATGATTTTTGGTGCCGGCGGCATCGACAGCGGGCTTGCTTTTGACTACGCCAAACTGATCATGGACCATGAATGCATCTGTAATATCAGGAAAATGCTGGAAGGCGTGCGCGTGGACAATGAAACCATGGCCCTGGATCTTATCCATGAAATCGGCCCCGGCGGCACGTTTCTCACCCACCGCCACACCTTTGAGAGGACCAGAACCCAATCGACTGCCCAGATGTTTGACCGGAACACCCGGGAGGTATGGATGGACACCACCGCCGGAAAAGATCTCACCGAAAGGGCCTATGGAAAAGCCTTGGAGATTCTGGAAAGCCATCAGCCCCCGACCCTGCCTGACGGCGCCGCAGAAAACATTAACGGTCTGCTGGATGAATTTGAATCCCGATTAAAGGTTGACAAGCCACGGGGTTAGCGAGTGCTGTTGCGGCTCAAACAGCGAAAATCGCCATCGGATCACCCATTTCGCTCCTAAAATGTGAAACTCGAAAGTTGAGTTATTAATCGGCGTAAGGGCAAAACTAAACAGGCCGAACACAAAATGTGTCGGCCTGTTCAATCAAGATTTAAAACATTATTTTATTTGAACCACCATCGTTCGCCATTTCTCATGCCATCCAGAGCCATGTGCCCTGAGATAGGTCCATGTGCCAGCTTACCTGAACTGGCTTCAACCATCTGGTTGAACATGGGAACAACAGTGCCGCTGTCATTTCTACATATTTCCTGCATATCCTCATACAGCTTTCTGCGTTTCGTTTCATCCAGCTCTGCTCTTGCGCTTATCAGCAGTTTATTAAAACGAGCATTTTTCCAGTGGGTATCATTCCAGGGGGCTCCATCTGAGTATGCCACCGAGAACATCATGTCTTCAATGGGACGTCCGCCCCAGTAGCACATGCACCACTCTTTTTTCATCCAGACATTGCTCCAGTACCCGTCATCGGGCTCCCGGACAACATTTATGTTGATACCTGCTTTTTTTGCCTGTTCCTTCATGATGACGGCAGCGTCCACTGCCCCGGCAAATGCGGCATCGGCAGCATGCAGATTAAAGACATGGTCAAGCATGCCTGCTTTTGTCATATAGAATTTTGCCTTGTCCGGGTCATATTTTCTTTGCTCAAGATTTTTCGCATGATATTTATTTACAGGTGCAATGGGATGATCATTGCCGGGTTCGCCATAACCGCGCAGTATTTGTTTCACTAATTCCTCACGGTCAACAGCAAGCTTTAATGCCGTGCGAACATTGTTGTCATTGTAGGGTTGTTTATCTACAAGCATGGGGATGGTGTAGTGCGCTGTTCCCGTTACTGCTGAGACATTTATACCCGGCATCTTTTTCATGAGATGGACTGTTTTAAGTTCAACACGATCCATGTAGTTTATCTGGCCGGTCTTTAATGCATTTGTTCTGGCATTGGTATCAACAATAGACAGGGTTTCGATCTCGTCAAAATGGGCTCTGCCCTCTTTCCAGTAATTGGGATTGCGTTTTGAAAAAGCTCTGACACCCGGTTCCCAGGCCTCCAGGATATACCCCCCGGTACCTATGCCTTTTTCCCATTCCTGGCCTTTTGTTCCGGCGGGACAAATGGTTAAGTGATAGTCACCCAGGATAAACGGAAAATCGGCACTGCCTCCGGAAAGCTCAAAAATAACTTCATGTTTTCCGTCAGCTTTAATATTTTCAATACTTTTTAAATATCCTTTAGCGGCAGATTTGGAGTCTTCGCCCAAATGATGGTTTATGGAAAAGATCACATCCTCTGCCGTCATGGTTTTGCCATTGTGAAATTCTATGCCCTTGCGCAGTTTAAACGTCCACACTTTTGCGTCAGGAGTTGATCCCCAGGACTCAGCAAGTTCCGGGATGGCATTGAAATTGTGATCGATTTCCACAAGACAGTTTCTTATCTGCCAGTTGAGGTTCTGGTTCATGTTGGAAGTCAGTGTCCCAGGGTCCATGGAATCCGTGGTTGACCCGCCGGTAATTCCAATAATAAAACGTCCTCCTTTTTTGGGGACGGCAGCGCGGGCTGTGCCTGCGAGCAGAGCTGGAGAAACAGTCACTGCAAGACCAAGCGCTGAAACCTGGGCCATAAACTGCCTTCTACTGATTTTGTTTTGGTCAAACATTTTGGTTAATTTTGATAGTTCTGACATGTTGATCTCCTTTTCTATTGGTAATTAATAAAAGTCGAAACACGTTCATTCAATCAGAAGTGTGAAAATACCTTCAGCTATGAGTTGATCCATAGCAGATGTTACAAAGTAGGGGCTTACTTTTTTCAAAAGTAAGCATGTCAAAATGTTGCTTGCACGTCAATACTTATTTAATACAGCATGTTGTCCTGATAGAAAAAAACTTCTTTAATCATCGGCCTTGATAAACGCGTAAATCTGTTTGTCGCGTGCCGAAAGGGATTCCCCTCGTTCATATAGCTTGTCGAGAAAATAGTGATAAAAGTCATGACGAAGGCTATCCCGATTCGCAATCACGAACCAGTGGTTTCGGGTCCAGATGAAGGGAGAACGGTTAACATTGTCTGTTTCGAATATGCCGGCGATTGCTTCAGATTTATCGGCGATGATATCTATTGATTCACCTCCGAGCCTGTTCTTAAGATGCTCAACATCAGGATGATATACTTGAATATCGTAAACAGACGCCATCGTACCCATGGATATAAAGCGGATAACGACTCCCCGGTGGATTGCCATATCAATGCTTTTCCTCAAGCGCTTCCATGTTTCCGGGAAAAGGCGTAAGTAGAGTTCCTGGGTGGCGGAGTTGATGATATCCATTGCTTTTGTAATGACTTCATCCACGCCATTGAGGGTAAACAGGTACTCAAAACCGGACTGCTCAACCATTGCATCAAGCTGGTCATCCAGAATTTTAAGATTTGAATCGAATTGGCTCCGAAGACGTTTTTTTAATTCCTCAAAAGGCAATGGTACATACAGTCCCTTCTCGATCTCAAAAACAAGCTTCTTTTTTGCGAGCCCGCGAAGAACATCATAAATTCTTGACCTGGCGATACCTGAAAGCATGCTCAATTGGGAACCATTCGATGGATGTTTTGCAAGCAAAGCCAAGTAGCATGATGATTCATATTTTGAAAAAGCGAAATCCCTTAAAATAGACGCAATATCCATCCATCATTCCTTGAATTCGATAAAATCGTTTTACGCTTCTATTGTTGCTATTTTGGTGGCAACATTGACTCGGCACCACCAATTCACTTGTCGATCCGGAAACGATACATAAAAATGAGAATTGTGTCAAATATCTCTGAACCGAACCATGAACAACACTTGACAATCCACCGTATCCATGCAATAGTTGCTACCAAGATAGCAACTAAAATGGTGGAGGGACTGTCATGCTGAACATGCCGACGGAAATATTCGATACCCCTGTTCGT
>Ga0164315_10000343_pt1 | contig 31390 bp, 57 predicted proteins | sample GuaBasSedimGuay6_FD_113737 | JGI IMG/M metagenome (GOLD analysis project Ga0164315, IMG submission 113737) | Subseafloor sediment microbial communities from Guaymas Basin, Gulf of California, Mexico - Guay6, Core 4569-2, 0-3 cm | ecosystem: Environmental > Aquatic > Marine > Hydrothermal vents... | reverse complement strand
GTCGATAATTTCCGTAATTACCCCCACTGCCTGTGCATTCACTTCGGTATCTGAAAGCGCCAGAACAAAGAATCCCGGTGTGCCTGGGTCAGCCCTTACGGCTTGCTCTACTGAAAACCCATGCGCTGGTTGCACAACAATAATCTCGTTCTCGCCTGTGCCTGGCCCAGGGTCTTGAGTACCGACAACCTTCCCAATCATATTCATAACCCAGCCTTCATCATTTGGAGCATCGACAGAGTTAAATAATACTTTTCTCACCTCACCCGAATTTTGCGGGGTTGATAAGGTCATGGCCCCGGCAACTGTCGTCGAAAGGAAGTAAATCCCCTCCATCAGACCTGCACCGATGAACGTTGTTTCGTTGTAGCCGACTTGCTGAAGAATAAAATTATCATCATCCACCTTCAGGCTGACCACTCCCGCTACCTCAGCATTCACAGCGTTATTTCCGAGCGCCAATATATATTTGCTTGTGGACAAGTCCCAGCGCACCCATTCTGTGCCTGTAAACCCATGTGCTGCCTGCTCAATAGGATGAGTAACTGCGCCACCACCTCCGGTCACGCTATCAAACATGGTGTTCTTTCCATCACGCAAACCAGCGAATTGATCGCCCACCTTGGCCGCGCCACCTTGCACAAACTGACTAAATTTTCTGGTTTGACTAGACATGAATTAAGCCTCTTGAATTGCGTAAAAAGCGACTGAAACTTGAGCGCCAGCAGTTGAAAGAAGATGAATTGTATCTCCCGCCTTCACTACTTTAGCACTCGGATTTAGCTCGCTGCCAGCCGCAAAGGCAGCCCCTGCGGGAGCGGCAGCCGCAGCATTTAATGCTACATAAACCTCGGCATCAGCGGCGTAAGAGAATACAGCCACATATCGATTAGCAGACGCTTGAACGGATCCCATCGCAGAACTTAAGGGAACTATAAGAGATGTATCAGCAGCCGCAGCAAGAGCCGCAGAAGCGACATTATCGCTAAACGGCAACCCAAAGCCATTTCGACCTTTCGTGATTTCATTAATGTTATATTGAGTAGTCATACTTTATCCTTAAACTATTCCAAGTCTTGAGTCAGAAACATAATGGTAAACATTCCATCCTGAACCGCCAGAGGCATGGCCACCATCGGCTGTTGCTGGGAAGTTAACGTTAACCCCGAGCGTAAACACAACGCCAGATTGGGAAACCGTTTGCGCCCAGTTGGCAACTCCGTTAACCCCACTCACCGTCCCGCTTCCAGGAGAGAACACCTTCGAGTCCAAGGATGCAACCGCCCCAGTACTTGGCGCGTATATTAAAACCGTGTTGGCTGTGACCATCTTGGCTGTTCTGTAAGTAAGTCCAAAAGATGCATTTTGAAAAACTACATTCGGAGAATTTAGATATGATGATTGAGCTGCGACTACAGCACCCACGCTGGTAACTACCCCGGGCAGGATATTTGAGTCGTAACTCTTCTCATAATAGCGTTCACAGTCAGACAGAGTTTCGCTTAATCCCTTCGGAGCTGGTCTAGTTGCAATGTCACCAGAGCAAAGAGATATAGAGTCAAAATGCAGCGCATTGGTGTCAGCCAAAGCTTTAGTGCTAACAACAATTGCAAAAAATGTTGCCGTATTAACACCGGCTATTCCCTGCAAATCCCAGCCACTAAGCCCGTAATCATTAAAGTTATTCGTAGCAGACGGGGAAATTGTAAGCTCAGCAGTACCCAAGCCACTCCGGGGAACTTGGTTCCAGCTTCCATTTTGAGTCGCAACCGTACCATCAGCCGCCAAAGTTGCCACAACGGAATCATTCGCATTCACATCGGGCAACGTAGCGTCATCCGTATACCAAAGTGACACCACGCAATCCACATCGGCATCAGCCTTGGCCGCAATGTTTACGGAAATCCTGTCGTTTAATATGCTTCTAGCCCTTGGCTCTTCAAGATACTGAACCAATGCAAGCTGAGTATTCGCAACATCAATATCCAAGGACAAAGCGCCCTCAGCCGAACGCAAAGCGTTAAACCCGCTATCCAAAGACTGAAAGACAATGGTTTGATCCCATACATAGGCAGACTTATTAACCCCAATCGCAGCAGCAGCATAAACCGCGCCAAACTGAGCAGGGTTAGCCGGGAAATCCCAGCCGACCAGATGAGATGGAATGGCCTTGGCTGCCAACCTTGAGTCGTAATAACTTGAAAGAGAGTCTAGCTGTTTGCTCACCGGCTCTTGCTGATACTTAATTCCCGTGTCGTTTGCGTTTAGCCCAACTACCTGCAAGCTCGTAAGCCTACTTGGATTAACGGGAGATAGGGAAAAGACAATATCCACAAATCCACTGTCGGATGTGTCCGTATTCGAAAAGGGGACTAGTTGGGCTGTGTTGTTAAATTCCTGAAATAACCCGCTGCCATTTACGCCTGTGGATAGCAATGTCTGCTGCCCTGGCTCGCCTGGCACACTAGGTCGATAAAAAACTGTGAGGTCTGTATTGGGTGCTATCGTAACTGAGGTAGCTACAAAGCCATTAGAGTTATCGCCGGTTGGCCCCCAGATTGCCGTGTCATTCTCCAACCTTTGGATTAACTCCACCGCAGTGGTATTTACACCGGGTGTAATGTCCAAAGTATAAGCTGGGTTAGTGACAAATCCAGATGTCCCAACAATTGATGTTCTCGTAACTGTGGTTGTGCCTGCTCCGCTATGGGAAAGACGCAAAAGCCAATCAGGTGCTATCTCCACAATAGTATCACCCGCGCCAGTGTAATCTATCTCTAACGGCTTAGTAGGGTCGAACAATACAGCTGGGAACTGAGAATTTGAGATTGAATTGCTCACACTGTTGGAGCTGGCTAACGGGTTGTTGCTTCCAACTATGTTTGGCCATGCTTCGCGCGTGAACTGCTCAACATCATTTGCATCTGTTACCCGAATATAATATAGGTCAATATTGTCAAAACTATCATAAGGATAGTAGTACAACGCTACATTGTTTTCGTCAGCGTCCTGAATGGTTCCCTTTGAACTCAAAATTATTGGATTCGGGAATGGAGAATAACCATAATTGGGGGGACTTCCAGATAGCTCAAAAACATCTTTAAGCGTGTTTCTATTGTTGTCTTCATAAAAATATAGTTTGCCACCCGCCAAAGGTAAGCCAGTGGTTTTATCTCTAAAAACCGGCTCAAGCGTTAGGTCTAATATATATCGTGCGTCTAGTGCCATGATGGCTCCTTACTCAAATAACGTGTCATAAGCTTTTTTGCCGCCAAATCCACCAGCACCAGCAGCACCTAAATATAATGATTTTTTACCCAAAGCTTTTCCCAGCTCTCTTAAGGCTATCTCTGGATGCTCGGCACCTTTAGCCAGCATGAACTCATCACTTTTAGCTACGGCAGAGGGGAGTTTTCCTTCCTTCATAGTTTTTGATGTCACCTTTGATAGGGGCTTTAGTTTTAGGTATGGCAGAACATTGTCCCTATAATCTTTAGTGGCTTCGCTGTATTTCTTTGCCAATGTAGGGTCTTTTTTTGTTATAGCTGTTTGCATGCTTCCGCGTATTCTTCTTTTGGCATCCTCAACAGACGCCAATGCCTTGTTCTCGCTAGAGCTTAGGCCGCTAGCCACCTTCTTTTTATCAAGCGCTCGGCCAATCTTTCCAAGGTCACTTTGCGCGTCATGGGCATTATTCAAAGTTGGAGATTTTATATATTTATCTACTCCGGCCATATCTTTTTTGGTGGCGTACCCTACAATGTCATCCATATTTATTTTGGGAACCTTCACATCTTTAACGCCAGCCTTTTCAGCTTCTTTAAAGACACTTTTATATAGTGATGATGATTTGGCCAGCGCCTTATTTTTCGCAGTTGTTAGAGCCTCGCTTATCGCCTTTGAACCAGTTCCAGCCAGAGAGGTGAGCGCCCCGCCTAATGCCGCTGAACCGCCCCGCCCCATTGGAGTTCCTTCGCCTGTCGCATAGCCAGTTGCAGCCCCGCGACCAACGTTTGCACCCAACATAGAGGCAGCACCTTTCCCAATCTGTGGGATTACCTTTGATGCAGCTTTGAAGGCCGCGCCAGCTGCCGGAAGGCTCCCTCCAATCTCGCCCCCAAGAAAGAGTGCATCTTGCATGCCACCCTTTTCAGTTAAGTGTTGCTTCAGCTCTGGATGTGGAATGCGCTTATCGGTAAATGGCATTAAAGCCAAATTTCCAACTGATGCAGCCATATCGCCAGCACCCTGGTAAACACCCGCTCCAACGGGAGCCAAATATTTATCCCCAAACTGATTAAGCTTATCGACACCACCCCAAAATCCATTTTGGCTATCTTGAGACTGTCCCTGGCCTTGAAGTTGATTGTCGTCTAGGATTTCATACCCGCTTCCTGCCGGTGCCTGGTCGTCCACGATTTCCCACTTGCTCATGATTTGCCCATCCTTTTGTTTGCCTCAGCTCGGGTCACCCTCTCTTCTTTTCCTGTTTCCGAGTTTCTGAGGGTTACCATGTCTAATGACCTTGCTTTGTCTGTAACACCCTTAACATCCATCTCTATGGCTGCCCGTGCCATCTCCATAGCTTTTGCTGGCTGAGTATTGTGGTTTCTAATTAAATCCATCGCGAGCATATTGCGCTCTTGAGTGACTCTATGTATCTCTGTCAGAGCCTTCATTTTCCCTCGGAAAACCGATGGCGTGTCATTAAGAGTAGGTTTGACCTTATTTATCATTGCTTGGTCTTTCCCGGTAAACGCGCCTTTAACACCCTTGGATGTTTCCAGCATGATGTTGCCAAGGGAAGTTTCAAGCTCACCAAGAAGGGTTTGAGCTTCCTCTGAACCGAGTAGCTTAACGACCTTATTCCTAAGTGGCCCAATGTTATCGTCAAATAGCTGCTCGTTTCCGGCTACAGTTTCATTTATGTAATCATAATTTGTCTGCATGTTTTCGCCAGCGGCTACGCGCTCACCCATTGCATCATATTTATCAACGTCACTTTTAGCGAAACCCTTTTCCCTTTCTAACTGCTCAGCTGTCATTCCCGCTGGAATAACCTCGGTTTCAGTTTTTCCTGATGGATAGGTTGTTATTTTTATAAGCTCGCCGGTAGCCTTGTTCCACTCTGTTTTCTCACCAGCATTTGGAAAATACTTTTTGGCTTGCGCCCTAATTAAAGGATTATTTTTCCATTGTTGATCAACCCTGCTTAGCTTGGACTGAGGTTGGGGCTGCTCTTGCTCTTGCACCTGAGGTTGGGACTGTATGTCCTGTGCCAGCTGCTCTTCTGGGCTTGCTTGATATGGTGCTTGGCTTGGTTGCCCTTGTTGTGCAGCATCCATACTCATGCCGCCCATGTTTTGGTTTGCCATTGGGTCTTGCCCAAGGTCGTACCCAGCCCCATCTTCTGGGGTAACTGCACCTTGACCGGCTCCCGGGGCTTCCATGCCACCATCATTGAGAGTGTCTATAAACATTTTATTTACGCTTGCGTCACGCTGAGCCTGCTGATTCTCCAACTGCCTGGCAAATGCTTCTTGCTGATACTGATTTGGCAAATATTGATTCTGTATTCCATATTGCTGTGCTTGAGCACCTGCCAACCCGGTTTGAGCACCCGTTAATCCACGCTGAGCCTGTGCTGTATCCATGCTAGAGCGATGAACTTCAGGGGCATACTGAGCTACATAGTCTTGAATCATGTTGTCAATTTGAGTGCGCTTAAGATTCGCACGCTTTTGCCTTACTTCTGTTGGAGCATCATAAGCCTTTTGCATATCTGTAAACGCAGTATCAAACGCGCTTTTTTGAGCAGGTATGTTTGAATAATCGGTAAAATTAATTGGCATAAGTCCCCCTTATCTTGGTGTAGATGCCCCGCCGGTTGCGCCACCAGCCCCCGGCATGCCAGCAGCTGAAGCAGCCATCTGCCCAATAAACTTCATGAAGTCTTGCTGTTGCTGATTCTTTTGCTTCTGGCCTTGGAACGCTAAGCTAGCTTGAGAATTAAGCGTGCCGCCAAGCATGTCAGCCATACTTTGAGTTCCCTGAAACCCCTGTTGCTGAATTCTGCTTTGACCTTCCATGCCTGCACCCTGAACGCCCAGTACATTGTTCATCCAGTTTTGCATATCGCCCCCGGCCAATCCTGATGCCAACTCTGCTTGCCTTCTCTCATCTTCAGGGGTGCCTGAGTACCCACGTGCAGCCGCCGTATTCTGAGCGCCTTGCATAGCCTGCTCTCGCATAAAATCATAGCCGGTAGAGGGCTTATACTGGCTCTGCATCTCATTCATATAGCCCGTTGGGTCTGAGGTCATTTGCTGCAAGACCGGGTTCATGTTTTCGTAAGCTTGCTGCCCTTGCTGGATGTAAGGGTTGTATTGCTCCCTAGCCATTCCGGGTATCTGTTCAAGATAAGGGTTAGCCGCTTCCGCTGGGTTTTTCCCGAAAAGGAATCTGCCGACTCCGCTAAATAATCCCATATGTCACCTATTTATATACTTTGAATTGTTTCAATTATTCCGTCTGAAACGCCTGGAACAGCCGCAACAACAAGAACCACTAATTTTGCCAAGTCTGTGTCAAACCACATTGTGCCAACTGGCAACACAGGTCTAAAACTCATCTGTGTTAATGCCGTTATGTCTGCGCTGGTAGCTTGGGTAATTCTAAAGCCCAAATCTCCAACACTTCGCGTTAGCTCTTCATTTAACTGTCTGTGATAATCCTGCTGATACTCGCCAGCCAGAAACCTTGGTATGTCCATTAAAATGTCTCCAACGTGCCGTTACCGACTATCACACGCCCGGATGTCCAGAATCGTACTTTGGCCGTCCATTCGTTATACATCCCCATATTTTCCCACTGCATAATGTTGCGCCTATCGCCACGTGGGTTAGTCCATCTGGGAACGTAATTGCTATAAGTCTCGCCGCCGTTTCCAGATATTGCCAAATCAACACGACCGCGATACGGGGTGCTGTGGCATACATCTTGGCTTGCGTCCTCTGGGATTACCTGTGCGTCATCCTCTGTTATGATTCTCACGCCATCTTCTGTAATCATTAAAATTGTGCATTCATCGCCTTTGGGTAAATCATTTCCCATATCCATCAGGAAGGTAAACGAGTTAGCGCGAAACGGTGCAGTGTTATCAGCCCGAACGGTTTTGCAGATTCTAATTCTCGGGATGTCTTCAATTAATCTAGGGTCATCATCCCAACCCGGCATGTCAATGTTGTGATTTATCCTGGTAAAATCAGTGCTTAACTCATAAAGTGAGCCGTTGTTTATTGAAACAAAAAAGGTTTTATTCTGGAAATATGCAAACTGCCTTGCAGGATGGAAATTCAAATCGCCATCAGACAGGTGGAAAAATTTACCCGTGTTCACATCAAACATCAAAGTTAGATTGTCATCAGGATGAAAGAAAGTTATCACGTACAAAAGATGTCCGTCTTGCCTGACAAACGAAGCGGTTGAATCTTGAGGTGCCACCAATGAGCGCATAAGGTAATCGATACCATCGGATGATATTTGTTCCGCACTCTGGCCGGTGAACATCATAATAACCGGGGCATTCTTTTCATTAACGCCAAGCCAGATTATATGTTTATCGCTGGTCGCAATTGTGGAAACGCTACTACAGCCGTAATCTATACTGACCGACCTATTAAGGGCGTAGTTTTCCAGCCCATCTACCTTGGTGTGTATTTCGCATACAGTCGCGCCAAAAACCATAACATTGGATGATTGTCCTGGCACACGCTCAACAGCCAAAGCATAGTCTGGCTTCGTTGATACGGTGTGAAATGATGTTTCGCTAATGGTTGTGGCTGTTGCAGGTTGGTATACGAACCACCTATCGCCGGGCAGTCCCTTTGATGCGTTGCCGAACAGAAAGAAGGTGCTATGAAATCTAACGTAGTTTGGGACTAAATCTGGGGATAATGTTTGCTTAGTCAGGTTGGGGGCTTCCTGAGTATTGTAGATATACGCGTTTTGTCCGTCAACGATGCATATCTGATTGGCCAGATTCTCATCCATGTACACTTCACCCGATTGGGTTTCGATGTTGCCGATAAGAACAGGCGCAAGGTTGCTGTCAATTCTATACACGTTGCTATTAACAACGGCAATCATGATGTTTCGTCTTGAGCTTTTGTAAATCCCACGACCTTCACCAGAGGCAAGCATCTCTGCCACGCGCTCATAGCCTGCGAAGTTCACAACGTCTTCACCCGAGATAAACATGTTGTAGGTTTTTTCAGCGCTGATTTTTGGATATCTGCCAAAGACGCTAGAGCCAACCAGGTTTACGGGAACTTCATTTGCCTTTTCTGTTACTCTCATTTGCAATTATTCCTGGTTATATCAGTGTTTTACGGTCTCCACCCTTTGCCCAGATTGGCATCTTGATAGAGGTCGCCTTGCCTGCGTTTTTGCAACGTTGATAGCTTCTGTACGCTTAAATCCAACGGAGCCATGCTTTTAGACATGGTTGCATAGAACCGCTTCAGCTCTGACTCTACGCCATCAGGGATGGTAAAGTTATATTCAACACACAATCTTCTAGCCAGCTCAAACTCAATGAAGTCAATATAAAAAAGCTCTGTGGTTAGCTCTAAATCATCGTTAAAATCTACACTGCCAAGCCTAAACTTACCCCAAAGTGTTATTGGGTAGTTTTGCTGGGGTAGAAAGTAAAGATAAATGCTTGCTCCACCTAACTCTTGCTCTAAATGATAGCTGTAAGGCAAAGATGTGATGTTCTCAGCTCTTGGCCCACCAAAATATCTACGTCTTTTAAGCCGGTTCATCGCGTATCGCACAGAGTCCAAAAAGAACACCGCCGTATCTACGTCGATTAAATTTTCAATAAAATACTTTTCCTGGGCTGCCACAGCATTAAACTGATGCTCCGTGTAATACGGAACAAGGTATTCTTGCACTGTCTTGTCAGCAAAAAGTTTGTTAAGGGAATCTAACCCCACGGCCTCTTGGCTGCCTGAAACAGTACTAAAATCTCTGGATGCTATGCCAGATTTGTAATAAGCATTTGTAATAACCTTGAGTACTGGGTATACCATTTATTTTCACCTCATCATGCACGCAACCCCAGCGAACCGGGGCATTGTAATAAACCCTGAATAACTCAGCGCTTATAGCGGGAAAATCAAGCTCATGGCATATTCGGGAACAACAGTTGAACCCCATATAGCATCGTGAACCATGCCGCGTTCGTTGAGGCCGAACTTAGAACCGTGATACATACGCATTGATACGCCAGTATCTGGATCGTAAGCGTTACCTGTAGGGAACGGAGTTTCTTCTGGCAACTGAGGCATAGCAAGATAGCCAGCGTCACCCGAGATAATCATACCCGCGCGATGAGATGGTAGCGCTTTAACCTGCATGCCAGCGGCCACTAGGTTATTGGTATTTTGATTTCTGCCAGCTGCGTTATAAAGCTTAGGCGTAATCTGAACTGTAACTTCACTACCAGCGGTAGAAGCAGCATCGGCTGTAACTCTAACTTGGACTGTGTTGGCTGAGACTTCATGCCCGATGAATGTTCTGTATCTCATGTTGGGTTGCCCGGCAACACCGTCTTGGAACTGAAGCTTATCGTTGTTCTTGATAGAATCCGCATCAGCTGCTGCGTTAGTGCCACTGAATGTGATGGCAGAGATGCCACCGTCAGCGTCAGTTACGACAGAAACAACTGTTAGGGTAGTATCTTGTTCGCCTTCTGTTCCGGCTACATGTACTGGAAGCAAATTAGATTGACACCAGTCAGTACGGGAGAACGATCCAACTTCCCAGCTGTTTGCGATTTCGTTATTTCGATTTGTCGCGAACTGAGTTAGGCCGGAACCAATGATTGTTGGAACTGCAACATCAGAAAGATAGCCGATTGTATTTTTGGTAGCTGCACCGTAATTTCGGAACAATGCCAATGCTTGTGCTAGCTGAGTGTAGCTATTGATTGGGTTAATACCATCACCAAAGAAACGGTAAGGAGCAGTCACACAGTTTTGTGCTACGTTAGCCTCTACAACTGCGCCCATTTCGGCGGTAGCTGATTTACCGAATTTTTCCATGTAGTCTTCAACGTTAAAGATGAATTCCTGTGCGGTGAATTGGTATGCAATGTTTTCCGCTTGGTCAACCGTTAGAGATTGAACGCGCTGTTCAGCGTCTTGGAATACGGCAATCAAAGAAGGATTGGAAATAAAACGTGGTGGTAGGTCAAACGTCACTGTGTCGCCACGGTTAGCTTGAATCTTGTTAAAGTCTTTAAATTTTGTATTAAATGTAGAAATAAAGCAGTTCAGATTTTGCAAAAGAGCCAAGTTGGCCATTTGGTACGTCTGAACCTGTTGTAGAATATTAGCCATGTCATCACCTTAAAATTAATTTAGGTGCTGAGGATGTTTGTTAGCCTTTAAACATCGACTTAAAGTCGCGTACTGTTCTTGCTTGTCCATCAGCGCCCGATGCGGAAGATGGTTTAATTCGTGATAACGGCTCTTGAACGCCAGATTGCTGGGCTTGCTCAAGTGCTTGTTGATTAGATTGGATTGAGGTTTGAAGCTCGCCAAGCTGCTTTTTAGCGTACTCGGGTGACTTCTGTGCAAGTGTGGACATTATCGCTAGCTTTTCAGGGTTCTTTGCAAGTTCATACATCACCGATGCAGTATCATCTAAATCTGAAGCGAGCCACACGATTTCTTTGAATTCGGATGGATTGAAGCCGGACATTACCGATTCAAAATCTTCAAATTTATCGTTACCCTTTCCCATTTTCTCCATGTAGGTTCTAGCCACTTCCGTAGCCTGGGCGGTGTACTGTTGTTGTTCTTGCTCTGCACGCTGGGCTTCTGCGTCTGCCATTAAACGCTGTCGAATGCTTTCATACATTTCTTGCTCGGTTGGCTGTGGTGCTTGCGCTGCCTGTGCCGGTTGTGCTGTCTGTGCTGATTGCGCTGCTTGAGCTTGTTGCATCTGTTCTTGGGCTTGCGCCTGTTCAAATACTTGAGCTTTTTGCTGTTCGATTTCGTTCATAACTTGTTGTCTCGCTTTTTCCGCTGCGTTCTTTTTGGCTTGTCCGATTAGCGCGTTTACCTTACTTTGAGGAACCATTTTTTCGGGCTTCTCGTCGGCTTCGTCGCTAATGTCAGGCTCAGTAGTAATCGCATCGTCCAATGCATCTTCAACTATCTCGTCATTCATTAATTAAACCCACTAACTATTAACCCCGTAACGGTGATTTCCTCTTTTCGGCGAGTAACCGCATATTTACCTGACTATGACAGTACCCCAATGCTAACACCAAGGTACTATCTAAGGCAAATTCATTCAGCTGAACAAGAACTTTCGGCGGAGATAGGCGCATTTTCCGTGGAGATAGGCGCAGTTTCAGCCACTTTATCTTTTGACAGATGGTCGTGGATAGCACTGCCAGCATAACCAGCGGCCATTCCGGTTAGGACAGATGAGGCTAGATTACCGCTTTGCTTCGGCGCTTCATGATGATGATGGTGAACCTCGGTTGGCTGTGCTGAGGCTTCCTTTTTAGGCTGTGAATCCTGCTTTTTAGGCGGGTTGTGTCCTCTTTTGGGAGTCGAACTATGCCTAACAGACCTAGACGCGCCGCCTTTTGAGCTGCGTGCCTCTGTGTCGATAGCAAAAAAGAGAAATATAATCGTTACCCCAATCGCCAATACCCATAGCTTAAATATCATGCTCCACCACCCCCAACAGACGATAGAACGGCGTAATCTCGTGTTACTTCATCGGTTATATGCCTGGCAAAGCGTTTGGCAATATCGAAGTTTTCCTCTACCTGGTCGGTAAGGTTCATCGGGTCTCCATGTAGGTCTGCATCCTCGATTGCAATGTTCATGACCTGTGAGCCACCCACGACAAGAATGTATATATCCTTTTGGGTCGCAAAATGCCTGTCTCTAACTACCTTTATCGACTGCCCTAGATTTTCCAATATCAGATTCTTAATATAATTTTCGTTCATAAATCCCCCCGTAACCCCTCAACAACCGCCAAAAATATCTTATCTTTTGCCTTCTGGCTCGTTGGCAGCTCATCGTATGGAACCATGCAAGGATGTGTTTTTGCCTTATCGTCACGCGCCCCAACAACCCAGCCTAACTCCTCTCGATTCGCCAGCCAGTTTGTGTGCGACTGTCGCGGTGTAGTCCCGCCAAGCGCTCCCTGAACGCCCGACACAATAGACGCCCTCAGCCCTATGCCCATACCTTTCCACGGAATCACCTTGTCGCCTACCACCGTGCAATATGCTGAATTCACCTCGTGGCACGCTTCCGCTATCTCCAATATCCTGTCGAAATCGCTCATGCATTAATTTTCCTGTTGTCAAAGTTAGCCTTGTGGCATTTCATTGTCATACATCATGCTGCCATCAGCCATCTTGTGCTTGCCGTCCGCTGAACTTTTAGCCTTGGCCACTTCAATTGCGTTTTTAACTGCGTTTTGCGCGGTATCTGCCAATGCTTTTTGCTCGGTCATTTCATTTTTGGTAGCATCATTTTCAATTTTCGCCATCATGCCAATAAAATCTTGATAGGCTTTTTGCTCTTTAATTGCAACATCAGCCACGGCTATGCTTTGCTTACCTTCAGCTTCCTCTCGTTTCTGCTCTATCTTGTCTTTTTCGATAGCCAGTTCAGCCATAATAAGCTTATCAGCTTCGCTCGGTTGGCCTGCTTTCTCTTGCTCAGCTTGGAATGCAGCCTGTTGCATCGCACGCTTTTGTTCCATGAACTGTTTCGAGCGCTCTTTTAGCTCTTCAATGCCACGGATATCAATGTTTTCAAGCAGAACTTCCAATCCTTCCGTGTTCATGAACTCGCTGAATAGCTCACTAGCACCCATCAGTGTGACGATAGTCTCAAGCGCTATTTGCTTTTGCATTTTGGTATTAACGCCAACTTCAACGGAAATGTTAAGGCTGTTAGGGTCATAATTTAAAAACACTGCATCCTCTTGCCCCTCATCATTGGCTACTACATAGCTACGCTTTCCGTTGTCTTTCTTGATTGGCAATGTGCGCGGGGTGATGTAGAACTTTGGAATTAGGTCGATAATAATCTGAGCAACTCTATTCATCCCGTTAATGTAGCCCATAAAATATGGCATCGCTGATGTGTTTGATTGCATTGCGCCCATCTGAATCGCTTTGCCTGACAGGTCGTTGGCTCCAATGTGGCCTTGCTGAGCGTCGAACGAGCCAAGAACGCTTTGCATTGTCGCATCACTACCCATAAATGTTTCGATAACAATAGGGGGTGTAGGTGTGCGTTGAGCCTCACGCGGTGGGGTTAGCTTTATATCTGGATTGCTTTTGTAAAACTCATTATAGACAAGCGTTTGTGCGTGCTGTGGGTTAAGGTGAGCTTCCAAATACTTCTCCGGTATTGAGTCTAATGATGTTACCCATGTTGTCATGCTCATATTTTCAATTTCGTTGCCGACTGTTTGGCCTGCGAAGTTCTTAAGCTTTTGAATGCCTTTCGCGTGATAGACGTAAGGGCGTGTCATTTGCTGGCTAACACCAGAACCCTTATCATAAACAACCATTGAATTGCCATCAACAAAAACCAAAGGCAGCTGTTTGTACGCTGTAAGCTTGTGCTCTAACACTTCAGTCCCACATGTTCTATATCTGTGTATCGTTTCAAGCGATGTCCAGCGTTCGCTAACAACAATCGGTGCAGCTCGAAGCATGCCAGATTGATTGATGTGGTCGGCCATTTCCTGATAATGTTCTTTTAGAATCACTGCGCCATTCGATAGTTTTACAATCTTTTTACGCTCGGCAATCTTCTCGTAATAATCTACGAGCATTACAATCTCTTGCTCTTGAGCCTTGTAACTCCAGTTGAACTCAGAGCCGCCGGTTTTGGTGAATGTCATGTTCTTTGTTAGCTCTGCGCCGAACTCATTTTCGAAGTCGTCGCGGGTCATTGGGATAATTTCAAAGCAATAACGGCCATCACCTTTGTGACTGTCTCTCGCCATTGGATCAAAGCCGGTCAATGTGGGGTCGAATACACGCTCAACATAAATATTTTGCTCAAATGACATATCGTTGATGTAGTCAGTGTAAATGCCAACAACACTATAACCACCTGCAAGCACATCGTTGAATATCTTGTTCTGAAGTGAATCGTTTTTAGAGTTGTCGAACATCTCGCGGATGTGTTCTTCAATCACCTTCATGGTCTTAAAGAACTTTTCATCCAACACCTCGGACGGTGTGCCATCAGCCGCCGACACTAAGATTCCTGGCTCATTGTCTGCGAACTCACCGCGTAGCCTGCTTACATACGATTCCAATACGTTGAATTCAATGTTAGGTTTCTGCAATGCTTCCAACGCTGCCAGGTCTTCATCGCTTAAAGCTGTGTCAAATACAAACTTAACAAACTCTTTGTATCTATCAATGTTTTTTCTAAAGTATTGATGCGATTGCGTCACATCCTCTCTAATCTTTTCCAATTTGTCTTTGTGTTTAGCTGCTAATACCATGATTTTGAATCCTCTTTCTAGCCGCGAGTGTTGTGCTTAGTCTGTTTGAAAGCTTATCTAAAATAGCATCGTTCGCCGTGTCGGTTTGGTTGATACCAAGCAATCCTGTTGTCTTGTCAATCAACGCTATCTTGCAAGCATCATATAATGTGTCCGCGATATCGTCCCATCTGTGTGTGTCGTTCGCCGTAATCTTGAGCATGTGCTTGACGCATTTCTCTGCGTGCTTAGCGCCGCGCGTGAGTGTTACTAGCCTAGCTGACAGTATGGGTTGCATCTCCAAGTATCTAACCGCTTTTGAACCTGATGCCCGGGTTCTTTTGACTTCAATGATGTTTAACCCGCGCATGTTAGACAGTACGCTACATAACGTTACGCCTGTTGATTTCTTTTCTATGGCGGCATGAAGAGGCTTAACAGAATGAAGCATGCAGTCTGAATAAAAACTCCTGAACTCTGTCTCCAAGTCCTTTGGTTCTACCCTAACCTCAAGGCAATCAAGCCAATGCAATGCATAAGCGCCGGTCTCTTGGCCGCCCTCTACAATCTTATAGACACCCCAAAAGCTGAACACTGTTGCATCGTTGTAAGTCTTATCTGTTTCCGCTGTGTCAGCCGTGATAAACGTTGATATGATTTCTGGCTCATCATCGAGCATAAGAAAGTAATCCTCTTTGAACAGCGCGCCCCCAGATGGTACCGGCTCTTGCTGAAACTGGGAGCTAAAAACGTATGGATTCTTGTCTTGCTTCTCCCTCAGTAATCCAATGGGACTAACTTCCGGGTACAGTGCATTGCCCGCTACGTCTATTGATTGCAATATGATTGGCTTATAAGTACGCTCATCTTTTCCGCTTAGCATGAACGCTGCAAGGTCATCCTCATGCAACCGCTGCCCAATAAATATAACCGGAACATTGATATCACGTGGCCGCTGTAGAATAGTCTCGCGATAGTTATCAATAACAGTCTGTCGCATCGTGTCACTGTGAACTTCATCGGGTTTGTGGGGGTCATCGATGATAACCGCGCCGGTGAATCGACTCTCGCCCGGCATCCCTGCATCTTGCCCCGTCACTGCACCTGATGCGCCGAACGCTGATACCATACCACCTTGCTTAACCTGGAACTTCTCACGCCCACGGACATCATGCTTGATATGTATGCCAAAGATGTCGCCATACTGCCTGCACATAACAATGTCACGCACAAACGCCGTGTGTTTAGCTGCCAGTGCCTTGGCATAAGATATGTAAAGATACTGCGAATCGGGGTAACGGCTCATAGTCCATGCTACCCACATAGACAATAATACGCTCTTGCCGTAACCGGGTGGCACATTGATAAGCACACTCGGTGATTGCATTCGCGCTGCAAGTGTTAGCTCTCGCGCTATCGTTATAAAGTGAGACTCACGCCCCACGGGTTGAGATATCAGAAACTTACGGCCTGTCACAAGCGGAAAGAATGTTTGCGTGAACAAAAGAAAGCTGCCCCATAACTTAGACCGTAAGTCCGCTATTTCGTCCGCTTCGCTAATAGTCTTTTTCATCGTCTTTTTTAATATCGTCGATGCTTTCTTTAAGTTCTTTGAGCGTGTTTGTGATGTCGCTTGTTTGCTCTAACAGTTGATTGCCGTAGAGCCTTGGGTGCAGCTTGCCAGCTAACCACTGTCTTGTGTGTATTTTAAGCTTAGAGCGAGCTACATATTCAGAGTTCAGTTTCCAATTTCCGTTCGCGTCTTGCATTTCATCGTGTGTAGAATCGTCTGATATTTCCAGCACTTCGTCCGCTAATAGCTGCGCTTGAGTTATCTTAGCTTTCATATACTTATCGCCAAATTCTTTGTTGTAAGCACGCCATGTATAAATGACATCTTTACTCGGCAAGTGTGGGTTTTCGCGTATGATTCTGTCTAAGCTAACAGTCTTTATTGACACTAATCTGCATATCTCATCAGCTACACTTTCGGTGTAAGGGAAGCTTGGAGCACCTGCCCTTTTCTTTGCCATAACCTCATTAAAATATTCAAGCTGTCTTACATCACGGCGCTTCTTAACTTCCTTTTTCGCCACCGCCTTTTTTGGCTTTGGCTTTGCTGCCACTTTTTGCTTTGGCTTTGCTTTTGACGGTGCTTTTTTCTTTGCCTTCGTCTTGCTCTTTTCCATTCTTGACAATCTCCCTTGCTAGTTTCTTTGCTTGCCCGTCAATGTCTTTCCCTGTGCCTGCGCATGCTGGACAGTTGATTTCAGTATGTCCCATGCCTACAACCTTCTTGGAACCCCTGCACCCCTTGCATCTCTCTGTCATTGCCCACTTCCTCTATATATAAGGTCATCATTGTTAATTGTCTTGCCTAGCTTAGGAGTGTATGCGCAATCAAGTTTAATATCAATTTACCTGCATGGTGAGCTATCCGGCTAATTACCTTGGCCGACGAATGACATATCTTTGTTATACATTTGTGCTACAATGGTCTCAAGTTAAAGACAAGCAGCAACAACAGCAACATTAATAAGGATTAAGACAATGACCAACTCAACACTTTCAATTCAGGTACAGATTAAGAACGTTTATGGTAGCGAAATGGTTTACCCGGTTTGCGATAACGCTAAATTATTCGCGGAGATGGTAGGACGCAAGACGCTAACAGCCAGAGACATAAGCAGCATCAAGAAGCTTGGCTACACGATTACAGTTAAGCAAAGGAGCTTGTAATGCTTGTAAATATGAACTTATTTCACATGAGCGGCTACTCAGAACTATTTGTTAACGAAAACATTCTAATTTGGGCGCACATGAAAACAGATTCATTTGGCAGCCAGATTATAAGCTACAACATACTGCATAAGGGTTGTAAGGAAAGGGAGCTGGAAATAGACACCAACCCAGAGGGAGCATGGGAGCCATGGGAGCACGCACACTTAATAAGTAGGGCATTGCAGCTGGCGGCTGATGAGATAGCACAGAGCCAAGCCGCAGCATCGCAAAAGCATTTTGAGGGGGCGCAATGACATACATTCTACTTGTAATCGCATTAAGATTGATATTAACGACACTTTAAACTTAACACCAAGGCTGGATAGAGCTATGAACACAACAATAATCAATGAAACACCAAAAGCATGGGTTGGATGCTTGGCAAGCTACAACAACGGGCATCTTTTCGGGAAATGGATAGATTTAACTCAGGAAATGAGTGATATAGAACACGATATCGATGTGATGCTGAACGAAAGCCCCATGGATAACGCTGAAGAATTTGAAGTATTCGACACCGAGTATGTATATGCAAGCGGCGTTGGAACATGCATAGAGACCGCTAAGGCGCACGCTGATTTTTTCATCGAGCACGGCGAATTGGGAATCGAAGTTTTAAAATATCTTGATGATGACCTTGAGAGTGCTGAAAGCGCAATGGACGGGCAATATTGCGGTGAAGCTGACAGTGAACAGGCTTATACAGAGCAAACTTTCGATGACTGTTACGACGATGTGCCCTCTTACTTAGCCGGTTACATAGACTTTGAGACAATGACGCGTGACTGGTTCCGTCATGGTTCGCTATATAGCATAACTGTAAAAGGCCAATGCCATATCTTTGACAGTGAAATGTAGAGCTAAAAGACGAATGACATGTATCTTGTTATACGTCTGTGAGACAATGGTTTCAGATTAGAGACAGAGACAAACATAAATATACTTAATAAGGATTAAGACATGAACAACCACTTACCGCTTATAAGACTTATCAGAGAGCAAAAAGAGATACCAAGCCACATGCTGGCTACGATTATTGAAATCTGCATGGATTACGGATTGTATTTTGAATGTGAAAACAACGAGCTAAGAATTGCGCCCGAAAAAAGCGACTTGGGAAAATATGAAGGCTTAACGGCAACTGTAACGATAGCTGCTAAAGATTAGGGGGCATGATATGTACAGCATTAAAGTTGATGAATATCACGTGCAGAAAGATGGGACAGATTGGAAACTAATATTGTTTCAAGGTTCAAACCCCATAGATGAGATGCACTTTAAATCAGAAGATAGCGCGGTGCAGTACGGTGAAAAGTGTGTGGCCAATGGCTACGATTCTAACGTGATTGACCCGTGGCATGAGGGGGGGTGATGGGCGAGATTATCACTGATAAAAAAGCACTAAAGAAAGAGCGCTGGAAAACAGCGGGTTACATGGCAATAGCAATGTCTACGGGACTCGTAGGCTTGCTTGCTTTTGAAGCCGCTAAGGGCGTTGTTAAATTGGCTAAGAAGAAAAAAAAGAATGAGGGGGAATGATGGGCTTAGGTATAGGGGATTTAGCTGTGGTTTTCATGTTCATCCTCGTAGTGGTGATGCCAAGCGTTATGTGTATCGCATCCTTATTTAAATGCAATGAGGGGGAATGATGGAGCCAATATTTATATTCTTTGGATTAATAGTCTTAGGCGCTGTATTCCCGCCTGCTTGGCCTGCGCTGCTTGTTTATATAGTCTATCACTTCGTTAGACTTGAGTATGATAAGGGATACGATGGGTAAGATTATAGCAATAGTACTAGTTTTGCTTGCAGCCTCGGGGTGCAGCTCAGTTACAAAAATACCAGAGCCTTACGGTGGAAGTAAAGCCGATGGAACAGTTTTACTATCATACAAGTTCGACACAGCAATTTGGCGGCCATTTGACGTTGATTATGTAACCGCCAACACCAAGGCAAGAAAAAGATGTCAAGGGTGGGGGTACAAAGATGCGATATTATTTAAAACCCAAACAAGCGAGTGCGCAAGATATGGTGGGCTAATCTTTAGCACATGCGAACAAGAATCAGTAAGCTTGACCTACCAGTGCACAAATTAAATATTTTTAACAACAACGGAAACGGAAACAGCAACATGAAAAAACTAATAGCAGCAATATTATTAACAACAATTAGCTTTGGGGCAATGGCAGACCGGCTTGATGATTTGACGGATGCAGAGAACCTACTTTTCAAAACTGGCAGCACAATCCAAGACTACAAGAAAGCCTTAGGGTTAAGTGTACCTTATGCCGTGCAAGACGACATACTTGCCCAGTACAACGCATTCACAGCTAACATCAAAATATGTGAAGTATACGAAGCTCAGGGAGACATAAGAAGCCTTAAGGAATGCACATCAGGCGCCTTGCTATGGGGTGGTAAAATTCAACAGCATAGAGATGTCGCGGCGGTTTATGCAAACGGAATGAGCCGAAAAGACATGAGTACCACAATGTACAATCTTAGAAATATAGCCATAGTGCTAGACGTGAAATAAATAGGCGTAATAGAACTAATGCAACCACACACACTATTAACAGAGCAACAGATACGCGCAATTTTCAGCAAAGAGGATGTCGACAATTTAATGTTTGACGAAAACGCGGAGTTTTGCGATGACGGTTTGACGCATGTTACATATTCAGCGGCTATTGATATAGAAGGCCACGACCTGACTTTGCATGCTTATTATATTTTTGATAAAGATTATTTTAACAAGCGTGATTTGAGTGAGCTTGATTGGGACGAACCGGAATTTGAAATCGTATTAAGGTAGGTGAATAATGTTTGAAGCAATCTGCATGGCTGTGATAGCCTACTTCGCTCTGGTTTTTCTTATCTGCGTTGGCCGCGCTATCGCATCATGCATCGGCGCTGTAATGAATATGTTCGAGCCACCGGCAAGAACTTACGACCAGCACATGCGGGAAATGATGAAGTTTCCCCGGCATCTCCGTACCATGGAAATGGACGCGGAAATAGAAGAATATTTAAGAGACAGGTGGATTTAACGATGACACATACATGGAAAATTGGCATGCGAACACAAGTGGAAATGCATAAGCTCGTAAAAACCTACATTGAAGTTTGCGAGCAAGAAGATTTAATCGCGCGAAAGTCCATGACATCGGCGATGCAAAACGGAAGTTCAGATGATGCATACAGCTGCTACGTTCGCAGCCAGTCCATAAAAGATACAACTAACTGCCTGATACAAGCGCTGAGCAAGGAAGATGGTCAAATGTGGCTGGAAGATAAGCTAAATTTTCTAAAAGACGTTGCAGCTATGACAGACGGCACAATTGACAAGCCCACAAGCTTAAAATGGGATTATGAATAACTATTGCCCCGGAGATATTCGTTTATCCCCGACTTTGCAGACTCAAAAGAATAGCAAGTTACGACTTTATAATTCTGTGCCTCAAGTTCACTGTGAATTGCGCGCTGAGACTGCCTAAGCACACCTTTCTTTGCTTTCATTTCGATAAACAGCCCACAAGTCAGGTAAAGACCGTTTGATTCATCAACATTTTTACCCATGTGAGTTTTGCATGCCCACGGTACTGCAAGCATTAAGTCCGGCATACCGGCCACAAGCCCCATTCGTTGCAGAGTATAGCCTCGAATTCTTCCAACATTCTGGCCATTTGGGATGTGAAATAATAGATTTTGATATTTAGGGTATTGCCGTGCAAACCATTCTACGACCATTTCCTGATTTATTTCTTCTTCTCTGTTTCTTGGCATTCCGTTGCCCCTTTTCCATCAAAATAATAAGCGCGAGATTCTTTATAGAAATCGGAAAAATTATCGTGCAGCCATTGCGTAGCTTCCTCAATTCCCCGGCTCCCGGAAAATTTAGCCTCGTGATAGACCGGCGCAAATCTCGAATGAAAAACGGATACTTCGCATGTACCGTTGAACGAATTAAAATCCATCGCGATATAAAGCTCATAGTCACGATATTGCTCTACGATTATTTCCAAGTCCGATTTTGATTTATATAGCTTTGACACTCTAAACCCATGTATACGCTTGTTGATATTGTGCTATTATACCACACGTGTACCACAACTGTAACACAAGGACAAGGGTAATTATGCTAAAGGAAGTTGAAAAAATTGAATCTGATGCTTTTGAGCACTACGGTAAAAAGGGGTCTGAATATGTTTTTGGACTGGATGGCGTGCTTTACAAGATGAAATCCCACGACGATGTTTTTACGGGCACTTGCTACAGCCTAAGCTTTAAAGATGAAAAGCTAAACAAGGTAGTTGATTACTTTGATACGATTGAAGAAGTGTTTGAGCGCGTAAATGTGCTACAGCAAGATAAGCTATCTTAGTTTAAAAACGCTGGAACGGATAGGAACCAGCGCTTAGGGAGTACCATGAACGGGAGTTTGATATATTTTCTACAGGAATAGATTTTTATCTCAAGTTCAAGGAAAGAACACCCGTTAATACTACAATAATGATTGTCAAACCGCAATGGGTTTTGGGAATAAAAAAATGGCCGGAAAGGATTAGAAACCAGCCATTCGGTACAAGCTACGATGTACCCTACTTAGAGTATTGTGTTACGAACACCTTTCGGCCTTCTAGTCCATACCGTCCAAGATAGGACTAAGGGGATTATGCCACACCTATTTTGCTTTCGCCATGTCATTCATCTGCGGCGGTAACTATCTCGTAGTAAAACGGCTCACGCTTTAAATTATATTCATGCAGCGCTTCTTGATAATCCTCTTCATCTTTAAAGGCAGAGCGCAGGGGTGCGTAGATACCCATCTTCTCAAGCTTACAGCGTATTATCTCTTCACTTGGATCTATCTCGATATCGTTTACCGCAGGATTCGGCTTGCGCAAATTTCCCATTAGACTTCCCTTTAAATATTTCCGATTTAATATTGTTAAACGCATCCATCCATATTACATGCCTTTTGAAAAACCCAGTTTCCCATTTTGAGCTGAACACCGGCTCGAAAAATAAAATGGCGTTCGTTTCTCTGGCAGCGGCAATTTCGCTGGTATACTCAGCATTTCTCACTTCGTAAAAGTACATATGTTTCTTCGATGACATCGCCGTATGCTTTCTTAATCCTTTGCTTATGTTTGTCTGGGCATGTTCTGGTTTTTTCCAGAGCGCCCATAATAAACGGCTTTAATATTTGTAAAACTTCAGCCGCTGGCTTGTAAACTTCCATGTGTCACTCTCCTAATTTTCCGCTATGCATAAAACCATGGCTTGATAAAAATGCCCGTAGGTATCTGTAAACGGCTCTCCGTACAGCTCCCATCCATGCTCTAAACACGTATTAATATGATAAGCAAGTTTCTCTTCACCTTCTCTTGACTCGCTCTCGTCACACTCAAGCCCGTTGCTATGTCCGCACTCAACCCTGTATCTGGCAATTTTTTTTTCTGGCTCGTAATTTAGAATACCCATTTAAATTCCTTCTAATAAACTGGCTCGTTAATAAATGTTGTTGTTTTGCCGTCAAACTGTAATGCAAAATCCCCCACTACGCCACGCCTATTTTTAACAAGATGAAAGTCTTTAACCCAGTCGTCGCCCGACCTTGGCATGATAAACAGAACTGTATCAGCATCATTGCCGATACTTGATGACTCTCTGAGATCGGATAATATGGGAGATTTTCGGTTCACATCAGAATCTATGTTTCTATTCGTCTGGCATAGCAGAATGATTGGTATTTTAAAATCCTCTGACATTATTTTTATTTCCCTGGTTATTTGGGAAACCTGAGAAACTCTGCTTTCTCTTCTATCGCTCGGCTCTATTAGCCCAACATAATCAATAAATACAGCGTCTACCTCTTTCTTTGCCATCTCTTTCATTATGTTCATTCTAATGCTCTGCACTGTAACAGTACCGCTGTCATATATTCTCAAGCATTCTGTTATGCCGCTCATCATCGGCGTGACACATGATGTTAGCTTTTCCCAATCTTTATCTGTTAGCTCTCCCAGCTCTAGCCTCGTGCTCGGTACTTTTGACAATGAAGAAGCTATTCTTAAAACAAGATCGTCCCTGCTCATTTCCAAGCTAAAAAATAAAACTTTTTTACGCGCTTTAAATATCATGTTGGCAGCCACGTTTAAAGCGAAGGCTGTTTTGCCTTGCCCGGACGGTGCAGCAATTATATTCATTGTTCCCTTTCGATACCCGAGAATTAGCTTATCAAGCCTATCAAACCCGGTTGGGATTCTCCCATAACCTGGGTTTTCCTGTGCCATTTCTATGTTTGAAAACAGTGTGGCTAGCATTTCGCTTTCTGTGGGTGGGTCGTCGGCTCTTGATGCAGCCCCGGAAATAATATTGTAAAGCCCATCGGCTATAAAAGTATTTATATCTTTAGCTGACAAACTTTCATCTTCAAGCATTGCGGATGCCTCAAAAATAAAGTTTCTGGTGCTATCCAGATTATTTTCCACCACCATCATATCGAGATATTCATCTAGTGCGCTTTCAGAATAATGAGCTGAAATAATTTGAGTTATATTTTTTGAACCCACCCCGGATAATTTTGAAACGTGGATTACAAGCAAGGTGGAATCCCAACATGTGTTAGCGTTCTTGTTGGCGTATTCTGCTATGGCTTCAAATATTTCCCCATGAGCTTCATTTTTGAAGAATGAGGAATTTATCTTGCTAGTTGCCAAAATAAATAAATGTTTTTTTCTAAGGCAGCATGCGAGTACCGCCTGTTCTAACTCGGTCATCCTAACCCCCTGTCAGCATCGCCCTGAGTTTCCTTAAATGTTCTTTCGTGCTCTCGGGAGATGCTCTGTTTGCCCTCATTTCCCTGCTTTCCTTTTCCCTAGCCTGATGTTGAGCCTCAAGAATAGCGTCATCCTTCCTCTGTTGCCTCTGCTCGGCCTTAAGCGCCTTCCTAGCCCGATTGTATGCCCTTTGAAAGATAGACCTGCTAAGTCTCGCTACGGAGCTTATACGCACATTGTTACGTCTAGCCTTAGCTATCTCTGCATTAGCGGCGTCAATCTGCTCTACGCTAGCCTTCATGGCTTTCCCAACGTCCGAGACAATATCAAAATCATCTTCATTCATTTTCTTTATATATAAGGTATGGGGGCGATTTGCGGGGACATTGCGGGGACATTTATTAAAAAGGCTGATTAATTCTTTGGTTACTGATATTTTGTTAGCTGTACAACCACCGTCTTTTGCGGTCGCCAAGCGGTAATTTAGAAGCATTCTAACCGTGCGCCCAACCGTTTTAGCTGAGCATCCAAGTTCTCTGGACATGATTTTATAAGTCTTGACGCAGAAGCCCCATGATTTAGTTGCATAGGTGATTATGTGTCGGGCAACTCTAAGCTGCTTGACTGAAAGTGAATCCAGAAGCGCTTGAAGAATATCTTCACGATTATCTTGGTTTAAGTTAGAAGCTAAGAGTGCATTTGCAATTGAAGCGTGATCTGGCATGAGGTATACTTTCCTTGTTCCATTGTGGTGGAGCCAGATTAAGGGAATGGGGATTCCGCTTAATTGACTTTCGAAATAGGAGAATAACTTATGTGTACGGAAAACACAAAGCTTTAGGTCGCTCTCATCGGAGCGGCCTAAGTACTTTTACCCTAAATAGATACCTTCGTGAAACCCTTGAAACCCGCTCCCTGGTGTTATTTCTATCTTATCTTGGTAGCTTACCAAAACATCTCTTGCGTTCTCGTTTACCTTACCGTCACCGTAAATGAACACCGGTAAATCTCCGTGCTCTTTCATTGTTTTTTGAATCTCTTCTATTAGTTCACTCGCTTTCATTCGTCATCATCCTCAGTGCAGATTAAGGCCGCCGGAATCTCAGTCTCATTTTCATCATCGTCATACTCGTAGACTGAAGAGATAATAATATCTCTATCGCAAATAGTGTAATAATTTTCCCGTGGGTCTAAAACTCCCACGTGCATGTCGGGTGGCAATTTTTGCAGCCTTTCTATCAGTTCACTCGCTTTCATCTGTGTACCTTATTTTTACACCATACTTAGAAGTCGCACCAGAGCCGCCGGATTCATTGCATGGCGTGTCACTTCCACCACCGACGACAGCTGAAACCTTAAGGAACCCTAAGTCGTGCTTTAAATGATTCAACGCATCCAGATAACCGGCGATGTAAATAACATCTTTATCATTAATATTTTCAAACCCTTTTATTTGCCTTTCCAGGCTCTGAATTCTGTCATCAACCATTCTTACCGTGTCCAGCTCACTTGCTTTCATCAGTCGCCCTCTCTGGATGGTCTAGCCGCACAGCGAAAAGCTTGTACTCTTCAAAAAGCACCAGCGCGTATTCTATGCCTAAAATAAAATCTTCTTTAGAGCCAGGATAAACAACACTTTCACCGCGCTCGAAAAAATCTTTTCTTGATTTAACTTTATCAATAATAAGCTCTATGAATGTCTTGTTAATGTAAAATTCTGGTTCACGTTCTTTCATCTTCATTACTCCCCTAGCCTCTCATGCTTGAGCCACGCATTAACTGCCTCATAACTGCCGTGACAACTCATTGGCGTATTGTTGTAAACGTATTTTACGATGCTAAGCATGGCAACCTGGTTTTCCTCATCAGCGCGCCCAAAAGAATTCATCAGGTCGTTTGCTAAAACAGCCGTTACAAAACCCCCTGGGTTCCATCCGTGCTTAACGTAATCATCAATCGTTTGTTTTGTTCTATCTGGTATCATCATGCACCACAAATTCTCCACTACAGTTCATAAAACCCTCAGAATGATTGGCCTGAATGCAAATCGTGCCACTCCCATCCTGAGCCAGCATTAATTTCACGTCATGGATAGGGTGAAGGTACCCTTCCTTTCCTGAAACGCAAATATCTGCCTCTTTAGCAAAAGATTCAAGTTTTTCAATCAACTCTCCTACACTCATTTTTCATCCTTAGGTTCATCCCCGTCCGTTATCATTTCGCATACAGGTTCTATTTTGCCGCCCCATAACTCCGCACCCCATCTTTTGCCGACTCTAAGGTACACTCCGCTCTGTACGTGAGGTTCACCGTTAAAGAGATCAGCCCATTTAACGTGGTATTTTGAATATCTATCCGTAAGAAACACCTCGCAATCTCCGACTTCATTTTCAGCTTGTTCAAGCACCTTTTTTAATTCGCTGATTTTCATGCCGCACCCTCACACCCTGAACTAGAGCCAAAAACCATAATCCAAACAAGGGCCATACACCCAACTGACATTACAGCAGACAAAGAAATTACTACAGCGGCACCACATACACCAACAACCTTATGTAGAGTTTCCTCTGTAAAAACCTCATCCCAATCTATCATCGGAAACCTCCACACAAACACCGCCTATAGCAGGAGCAAGCAACCCATTGCTCTTTACCTTAACTGCATTCAATGCGTATTCGCACTCTTCTCTAGTCTTAAATTCCACGTGGTCAAGACTTCCGCTATACGCGCCAAATAACCATATAAATAGAATCCATTTCATATCAAAGTCCTTGGTGGCAATTCATATTCCACACCCTGCTTTCGCCATAGGTGAAGAACAAACTCGTTTATGTTCACGTATTCAGAATGCTTTGGGTGAAATTGAATAACCGTATCGTCTTCACCCCAAAACAAATCCTTAACTAAGCACATGTCACCCCATCGCGGTATGTACCGCTCGTTATGCTTTGATGCGTAAACCGACACGTGGTCATAACCCGAGCCGTCTGATGCTATCGCGTGAAGCATGCGCCCCTTAATGACAGATGGAAAATTAAACACGCCTGCGTTGCCGATGGATGAATCGCTGCCCATTATTCCATCACTTTCTCTAAACCTTTCAGGTACTTTAAACATCATATTCCACCATGGGTTGTACATAAAGCTGATAGGCCATGCCATCGCCGTCATAGCAATTAGTTACAGATATGCTCCCGTATAACTCCATCCCTTCTTTTAAATGATGATTGACCTTGTGGTTTAGCCTGTCATGTTCATACTCATAAACAGCCAGGTACTTAATTACTTTTCTTTCACTCACCGTCAAAATCCCCATGGAACAGCCAGCTCAAAATGTTCTGACACTTATCCAATTTAACAAGCGCCTTTTTTTTATCTGGACGTAGTAGATACAGGGTAAAGCGGCCTTCGTTAGAGCTAGTCTCCTCAATCTGATATGTATCACCCTCATATATAAAGAATAAGGACTTCAAGCTATGCTCAAACCTTCTATCAGCCAACCCGCGTAGATGTTGCTCTTCATCACTTTCGTCGCCGAGTTTAATCATCCCGCATCGCCTTGGCTCTCTCTAGGGAAGCTTCCAGTATATAAGCGCCGATGGTTAACCTAAGGCTTTTAGCCGCCTCATAAATCAGGTCTTTCTCTTCTCTGGTAAGCCTTGAACCAATGTACTCATTAGCCCCTTTTGTGATCCGCTTTCGAACCGGTAGCCCGTTAACGTCCAGCTTTTCCGGCGCTCTTTTTGTTGTTGTCATTTTGCCCTCTTATTTAGTTTTACTTGACTTGTTGAGATGATTGTATCACAATGGCCTCACGAACTGCAAACACAAACAATACTTAGAGAGGGTATGAACATGACAACGGATGAAAAACAGATTGAAGGTAATCTTATGGACGGTGGGGCTGAGGAGCTGAGTTTCATTAAAGAGGCTATGCATAATAAGTCCCTGAACCAAAAGTTATATTTCGTTCAAAACGCTATCAAGTCTCCGAAAGCGGAGCACAATAAATTTGGAAACTATAACTATCGAACCTGTGATGGCATCCTGGAAGCGTTCAAAAGCGTAGTGCCAGCCGGGTGTTTTATTAACCTGTCAGATGAGATTGTTTTTTGCGGAGATAGATTCTATATAAAATCCACTGCAACATTCTCAGACGGAGAAAACAGCCTATTCGCAACAGCGTTAGCCAGGGAGCCAGATAATAAAAAAGGGCAGGATGTCGCGCAAACTACCGGAACCAGCACGAGTTATGCACGCAAAATGGCACTATCAGGGCTGCTAGCACTGGATAACAATAAAGACCTAGATTCATACGCTAAAAATGAAGAAGCCAAAGAGGCACGGGACAATGCGATTAAACCATGGGAACCCAAGGAAGCTGAGGCCATTAAGGAAAACGCGGTTCTGTCGCCTGACATGATGCCTATTGGAGTTGAGAAGGCTCGGGAGCTTTCAGGGCTGATAGTGGAAGCTGGATCGGACTTTGATGTTGTGGTTTCCCACGCAAAAAGACGCTCCGACTTCGATGGTCTGGCTGACATGCCTTTATGCGTGTTTCTCCAACTTCAAACAAAGTTAACAAATAAGATAGCAGCAGATGCTAAAAAGGCGGCGAGATGATAGTTTATGATGTAGAGCAAAGAACACGAGAATGGCACGCACTTAGACACGGTGTTGTAACCGCTTCAGATGCACATAAGCTGCAAACAACAGCAAAGTTTAATACATTTAAGTATCAAATATTGGCTCAAGTGCTGACAGACTTGCCCGAGAATATTGAAGATGGCTTTCAGAATGATGCAATGCTTCGCGGTGAACTTCTTGAGCCTGTTGCCGCAAAAGCATACGCTGAAAAAACAGGTCTGGACGTTTTCGGCACCGGGTTTTGCAAAAGCGATGAAACGCCATACGCTGGCTGTAGCCCAGATTTGATAATAGGCACAAAAGGATTGGGGGAAATGAAAATCCCCAACACTGAAACGCACATGAGGTACATGGATGGGAAAATACCACCCGACATTAAAGCACAGATGCAATTCCAGATGCTTGTCTTTGAAGGCGAACGCGAGTGGTGTGATTTTATTAGCTTCGACAATAGGCTGAAGGCTAAAAATATGCATTTACATGTACAAAGGTTTGAGCGGGATGATGATGTTATAGCGCAGTTCAAAGAAGCGCTGGCAAAGCTAGACGATTTTATTGAAGATTTTATTTACTCACGAGCTTAAAGGGAATGATAGGGCATGGCAAAGAAACCAAAAACATATACGCATGATGAGGAAATTCAGATTACAGGGCTGATAGTTAATGAAGCTATCAAGATGATAGACGAAAAGATTGAGAACGGGAAATCTAAGTGTGCAATTATATCGTTGCTAGCGATAGACCTGTATGTCCTAGCCGGAAGGGTATCAGCTGAGGGTTTAGACTTGGAACAATACTTAGCTTTCATGGACTCGCTCGACCAGACTTTCGCGGAAATCAGGAAGGAACTAGACGGCGATGCAAAAGGAAAAGATTAAATTCATCGACAGCGTTAGGCCGCAGCTCATTGCAGCCTACAATAAAATGAAGGCTGATATTGATTCGGTTCCAGGGGAATTGTTTCTCCTGCTGCCGGATAGTGTTTACGAATACATGGCTCAAAACGGGGTGCCAGTTGAAATTCAGCACTGCCTGCACGTACTTTCAAGAATCATAAAAGATGGGGGCGTACACATACTATGCGCTCCGGTTAAAAAGGCAATCTTACTTAGGGAGTTTTAAGATGGAAAATAAAAATAAAAATAAAGCCAGATACGGACTAGTGGAGATAGTTGGTGCAGTTAAAGAGGGGCTGGAGTTCGAAACAACCTCGCAAGCGGCAGCATACCTGGGTGTCAGTGTTGCAAATCTATATAGATGGACAAAAGTATATGGCGATGTCGTTACAGATGAAAGATTCAAGACTATAGATGACATGGTTGAGCATATAACCAAGGCCAAGGAAAAAGCCAAGATTCAGAAAAATAAAATTAGAAAAATAAAATTCCCCAAGATTTTAATTGGTGAAACTGTGCCTGATAAAATTAAATATATCGTTAATGAATCAGGATGCTCTCAAGCAGACATACATCAGCTCATTGGAATGTCAAAAGGTGGCTTTTACAAGCTGATGAATTATGACTCAAAGCCATCAAGCCCTACCATCGACAAGCTAGTACTATATATGCCATACAAGCGGCATTTATGGGAATATCCAACCACCCAGGAAGATTTTGAGGTCATAGCGGAGATGAAAAAGGCTTGCTCTCCAAATGAAGATAAACTTAGAGCGCTTTCCACAGATATTGAACCTGAAATGCCGGAAGTTGATAGTATCCCCGTTGAAACCACGCGCGAAGTTAAAGAAGCCAATGAATCCCTATGCAAAATGAGGCTAGACATTAATGATATGCTGCACAGGCTAAATCAAATGCAAGATGCCCAACTTAACATGATGAGCACGGTTATGCAGTGCATGAGCATGCAGCAACAAATGATGGCAACCCAGGCTATCAAAAGCGGGAGCGAAGCGGCTAAAAATCAGAATGGCAATGTTCATGTGCCAGTTAAATATAATAACGGAGTCTCACCCAATCCAAAGATGTCTGGCGTATTTCCGAAGGAGTTTAACCGATAGAAGATGGATAGCTGGACTTTTGAATTCACCGATATGCTTGCAATAATATGTGTGCATGTCGGGTCTTATCTTAAGATTAAAAAGATGTCTGTAGGATGGCTGTTCTCGCTAGCCGCGATATCATATTTCATCGGCAGAACTATTGATATCGGGCTATTGAGTCAGTGCATCGGACACGCTGTGTCGTTCTGCCTTGCATCCTACGGCTTCCTTAAGTGGCGAAAAGAAGAGAAGGCCGGGAAATCTACCTAGACTTTCCGCGCTTTACTTCGTGAATCTCACACTCTTTGATTCTATGTCCTGCGTCATCGAGATATTCCACGCAAACTTCTGTCTGAGTTTCATTTTTCATTTCCTTAACCTTTTCCAGCCCTTGGAGCGCTAGAACCGTCCCCATCACAGCCATAACTATAAGGGTAGCTGCTTCTCTAACTATCATTCTTTGCCCTCTTCTTGCATAATCGCGTTGTTGCACCAGTGCAAAGACTCTCTCAAGCATCTAATCGCAGCCATTTTATCTGCGCAGTCTGGTATGCCCCTAACAACGTATCCAGCAACGCCCTGAAAATAGTTCTTCATGCTAGCAAGGTCATCTTTTTTCTTT
>Ga0164315_10000342_pt1 | contig 31413 bp, 33 predicted proteins | sample GuaBasSedimGuay6_FD_113737 | JGI IMG/M metagenome (GOLD analysis project Ga0164315, IMG submission 113737) | Subseafloor sediment microbial communities from Guaymas Basin, Gulf of California, Mexico - Guay6, Core 4569-2, 0-3 cm | ecosystem: Environmental > Aquatic > Marine > Hydrothermal vents... | reverse complement strand
CACTGGACGATGAACATCGGTCGAGAACGGTTTCGTCGAGATGTATCAGATCACTTGCCATTTGTTGCCTCGTTCCGGATCGACAAATCGCTGGGCGGATAGCACACGGATTAGCGACCGCGAGGCTATTTCTTATTTTGTGCTAAACGGGTTTTTGCTGGCCATCAGGTCAGCGCCAGACAGTGCGAGAGCGGTGAACAGAGGGGGATTTTGGTGACGATAAGAAGTGTGGTTTGGTAGGGAGTGCAGGAACCGCAAAACGTGGTACACTTTGCCCACATCGGGACGCTCTGCGTCCACGGCCTACGGCCTCTCGTGGCGGCCCCCGGCCGTCCTGCCCGTCGCGCAGCTTCGCTGCTTGCGGCGTGGGGTGACACAGTCACCGTAGCCACGTGGGAACAGGCAAAACAGGAGCTGTTTGTGCCAAAGAAAGAGCTTGGTCAACGACTCGCCATGAGCGATTGTCTGCGTGTACGCATCCACTGCGAGGAGCGTGAGGCGCTGGCAAAACTGGCAGCCTCGCTGGATGAAAAACCAAGCCGGATTGTGCGGCGACTGATAAGGGAGGCGATTACAGAGGGCCCGGATTTTTTTGACGATGGGGTAGGGGAGTTGCGGGCAGCACACCGAGAGCTGGCCGCCATTGGTCGCAACATCAATCAGCTCGCGCGCCAGGCAAACGCTCAAGAGCGCGTCGTGCCGGCGCAGCTCAAGGGAAATCTCGCGGCGGCTAAAGTTCAGGTTGAGCGGGTGGCAGACATTTATCGCGATGCTGTTCTCAGAGCACGACAACGCACAGTCGATCGACTTTCGTCGTTGTGATGAACAGACACGCAGAAACGGCGTCACTTCTTGGCGACCCGAAACGCGGGCGTCATGCGAAGGAATCTCGCGCCTGGCAGGGATCTCTTTCCGATCGTGTTCGGGTAACGCGGAAACTACCGCAGGCCATCTTGAAGATCAGCAGCCACAATTCGGGGCAGGGTAGGGTTCGGGCACGCCTTCGCTACATATCCCGGCAAGGGGCATTGGCGATCGAGACGGACGAGGGAATATCTGTCGAGGGGATTGAGGGTGTGGACCGGCTGGTCGATGACTGGGCGGCGGATTTCTCAACACGGGTCAACAGTCGTGACACGATGAGCCTGGTGATTTCCATGCCGGCAGGCACAGATGAAAAAGTGGCGGTCGCGGCTGCTCGCGCATTTTTCGCAGAGACTTTTGCCGAGAACCATGAATACGCATTCGCCGCTCACGATGATACGGACAATTTTCACATTCACCTGGTGGTCAAGGCGCGGGGCAGGGATGGTAAGCCGATGCGGGCCAGTCGGCGAGACCCGCAATTGTGGCGACAAGCCTTTGCTGAGAAAGCCAGAGAGAATGGCATAGAACTCGATGCGAGCCCACGGTACGCGCGCGGGATAGGTCGACGAACACCGCCTACGTCTGTTTTCGAGATCCGGCGACGTGATGAAATGCCGACGGTTGATAAGCAAGCTGCGAAAGAAGCGCTGCGTCGCGCTCGCAACGCTAAGGATAGACCCTCAAAATCCGAAACCGTGATCCGGCAGATTAATGTGCGGGAGCGTTTGATGTACGCGAAACAAGCCTCGGTCGTTGTCAAAGAGGCCAAATCAATAAAGGATGACAAGCGCCGATTGGCCGCGCTTGAGATTGCGTCCGAGCTTGCCAGTTTTGCTGAGGGCATGCCGGTGCCGCAGTCGCGTATGGATACGATGAAATTTGCGCTAAAACCGAAGTTGGGCAGGGCCAGCGTCGAGATGGGTGAGGTGCGCAAGTTGGTGAAGCGAACAGAACGCGGTATTCGAGACCAGGTTGGGGGTTTCGCCTCAACAAAGGATCAACGCACGGCAATTGCGGCCAGGGTGCGATTATCGAATGTCGTTAGTGAGCGTAATCGCTCACGCGATAGAGACATTGAACGATAGATGGATTCCAGGACATGAGCATTAACAGGAATATGACCGGATGCGCCTAATCAAGTTATTGGTCTTTTACCCGATGCGTCCGATTGGCGGATGGGTGATTTTGGCAGGTAATTTGCTGGCGGCCTTTTTTCTATTTGGGGCCTTTCTGGTCATTGCGCTGCAGCTGGCCGGTGAACTTGAAATTGACGGGTGGATTATCGGGTTTTGTGTAGTGGCTGGTTTGGGGTTTCGTGCTTTCAATGAGCTCTACACACGAATTCTGATTTGGTCGAGTTCGGCATCCGAGCGGTCGATATGGGCAGACCGATGAGACTCATTGCCGCCATTCTCGCGACACTCGTTCTGGCAAATCCGGGATTTGCAGAAACGATTAACGGGAAAGTAATTGCAATAGCGGACGGAGACACGTTCACACTACTGACCGACAATAAATCGCAGGTTCGTATTCGCTTAGCGGAAATTGACGCACCTGAGAGCGGGCAGCCCTACGGAAACGAGTCGAAAAAGGCTTTATCCCGTCTTGTTTTCGGGCAACAGATCGACGTCACGGTTCAGACCACCGATCGCTATGGCCGAACCGTTGGCCGACCATATGTTGGGGGCATGGATGTTTGTGAAGAGATGGTGCGTCTTGGGGCGGCATGGGTCTACAGAGACTACGTGATTGATCGAGGCCTGTTCGACGTGGAAAAAGACTCTAAGCAAGCCAAACGCGGCCTTTGGGGATTGTCCGAGTCCCAGCAAGTTGAGCCGTGGAATTGGCGACGTGGTCTGGGAAGTGGTGGTGTCACACCTGATGGATGTTTGATCAAAGGCAATATCAATTCGAAAGGGGACAAGATTTATCATGTGCCCGGTATGAGATCGTACGGACCGACGCGAATTGATGAGTCGAAAGGCGAGCGTTGGTTCTGCTCCGAAGAGGCTGCCGCTGCGGCTGGCTGGAGAGCACCGCGAGGTTAATGTCGGCATACGCCAAGCGGACGGCGCCAGGCTCGGGTAAATTTCCCCGCGGTTGGCACCATGGGAGTTATCAGGGATCTTGCGGGGCTGGGCTTCAAAGGCAGGGCCTGCCGCAACTGGAAGACAGGGCTACTGCCCGAAGATGATGTTAACGCCGTAGGTGGAGCGGATATCTGAACCGTGGGCAGCCCTCGCGTCGCTTGGAAGGAAAGATGCCGCGCAATATTGACCGGATGTGGTTTTATCTAATCGACTTGTGACCTTATATGTGATTATATAACCGCATCGGCGCTAATGTGGATTACGCTTGTGAACGTCTTAACAGGTCCGAAAATACTTCGCTGATTAGTTCTGGGCCTGTTAATCCTCCTGTACCGAAACAAGCGACGGTCAACAAAAAAGGGGCTAGGAGATACAAATCGTGCATAACACTAAACGGTCGCTCGCAACTGTCTTCATGCTAGGAGCAATAGCAATAGCTAGTGCATCGGTCGCCGAGAACGCGATCAATCAAAGTATTGATCTCAGTGCGAACGCTCCCAATCAATATATGCAATGCCTTACAAATGAAGCCCTCACTGGACAGCGCTACGGACAAGCAAAGAAGGTGTGTAAGCAGTTACTGCAGGATGCTCTAGCGGAAATTCCCGATATTCATCGTGGGACGTTTGCGGATTCTGCAAAGGCCATGTTTGAAAGTGGAGAGCTGATTAGCAACGATCGGCATTCGCAGAGAGCAGAAAGGGCCGAGAGTCACATTGCAAAGGCGGAAAGACAGCGAAGGGCATATGAAAGAGACGTGGCCGATGGTAGGACGCGCGACGAAAGAGGTATCGGTAATGCCCTAGACCAGTATGTCGATTGCGTGTCTCATAATCCTCGTTATCTTGAGAATTTAGAGAATGCTAAGGCGGCTTGTACGACCGAGCGTACGTATGCGGAAACGCTGATAGAAAGCGAAAACTCCGCTGAGGTCCTGCAAATAGTCGACCGCGTCGTGGACCATAAATGGCGCCGAGCGACCGAGATAAGTCGGGGAATCCAATGAGGGCGCTTAAATGGATGCTGGTCATTGCTTGTTCCGCCTACAGCATGACCGCCGCCGCCGCTATTACGGGTCCAACAGAGTCATCGGGCACATACACATTGACTTGGGACGCATTCGGCGAAGCTACTTCCTCTCGGCTGATCGAACAAGGGTTGGCAGGGTCATTTTGGGGCAATTCCTATGGTGGCAGCGTGACGATTACACGTAGCACTGGAACTTATGTCTATGATGAAGAGTTTTGTTTTTGGGTGGATGCGGGTGTATATAGCTTTCTTTGGTGCGATATTGTAGATACTCACACCGTTGTTGTCAGTTCCGGTGGAACAACTCCGCCCGCAGCTCCGCATGTGATAACTCAAGGCGACTTTAATTCCGATGGTCTATCCGATATCGCTGTAATCGCCCCCGTGCCGACCGATCGACTGGTTGATGACTTCATTCTCTTTAATACGGGAAGCGACAATTACTCGGCATCAAGCAACCCGACAAGTTCACAGATATTGGCCGCACGAAGTGCGCCCATTATTGCTGGCGACGTAACGGTTGGGGATGCGAATTTCGATTATAAGCAGGACGTAATTTTGAGGAACATGGCCTTTATAGACGACTTCGTCATATGGAGTTCGGACAGCCAACCTGCAAATCACCCGGTACGTTCGTTGCGAATGACTCAAAATGTCATTGATTTCATTTCCGACACCGTATCGCGTTACGGAAACCCGAGCTTTTTCGATAATGCTGTGACAACACAAACCGTCACATATACAGGTTGGTTTGTAGTGGATGTCTTTGTCATCTCGCCGGGGTACGGTTACGATCAATACGGAATCTGGCGGTACTTCGAAATAGGGCCCGCAAGAATATTGCTCTACTTGATTATCAGTCAAACCTACAATGTATTCGACGCAAACATATCGTTCGAAGCGTATACGCTTGGTCAGCGATTCGATGTCCTTGAAAATGGGAGCGCCGCCGAGGTAGCAACTGCCATTGAGGAAATTCTAATAATTCTTGGGGAAATTCTGAATGTGGACATTGGCGTTCCTGAGATACGGCCCCCATGGCCCTTTCCGGAGGACGCAGTGGTCGTCATACCTGGTGTTACCGTCGTTATAGATGTTCTCTGCAAAGCCATAGGCGTATTTTGTGACGATGATAGCGACGAGGGCGCTGAAATAGTGCTCGAGATCATTGGCGACTGTGAAGAATTTGCATTGGAGTCTGCCGTCAACGCAATTCTCGGTTTGGACAGCCATCAAGAACCCAAAGTCGACGCGCCGGCAAATCAAAACTACCAAATAACATCGGGGCAGCGGTCTTTAGCGGCTGGAACAACCAATACTACGCGGCGGTCATTCTGGGTGAGCCGTCTAAATGACTCAAGGGATCCGCTCGGACCGCTTGCCATTGATGTTGTCGATGATAATTATGCGTTGGGTTGCCTTGCGAATCGTCGTTATGAGAGCTACGCAGAAAAATACGGCGTGACCACAAGCTTGACTACGGCGGGATTACTGATTCTTGATGCTCATTTGGATTCTACGGATCAAGAGGAGTTCGACGGTGGACCATTCGTGGAAGCCAAGCTAGGTCCACGGCAAATTGCCGACTACCACCACGAAGTCTTCTTATCTCTGGGGCTACCAAAAGACACTTTTGGTGGTACGGTGACAGGTTTCCGCGATGAAGCGCTCATTAGTGGTAAATATTGGTGCCCAAGTTGTGACAAGGACAATTAAAGCGGGTTTTTTTGTTTTAACTATCAGTTTCTCGGCGCACGGATGCTCCGCAGAATCGCCCCCGTCCGACTCGGCGGGGCGAGCTATTTACAATATCCCATTGTCTTTTGATCCAGAACCAGGGCCATCGGATCGTAAAACTGGCACTCGGCGAATTGAAGCGCCGGAGTTCTCATTCATGATGACTGAGGAAGCGCTTGCAAAAGGTGTTGAAGGATTTGAACCCGGTTTGAACGGTATATCCCACGACACGATGATCATTGTCCGTGTATTCGATCCAGACATTCATGGGGGATGGACTCCATCAGGCGACGTTATTAAAGGGCAACTTGAAATTTGGACAATGACAGGCCACATGTCAACTGCCTGCATGGCTAATGAACAGGAGCCGCTGACCGGCTACTACAAGTACTATACGTTCTGCGATCCTCAACCTAGCGGCAGATCAAACTTCTGGCTAATGGATCGAGTCCCTAATACGAATGAACCTCCACCTGCTGACAAGACATACATTAAAGGCGTGTGTCGCGATCTGGAATCGATTGTGAGGCCAGAGGATGGCCAATTTACGAGGTGTAAGTTTAGCCGCAAAACTGATTGGAATGACCAATTCAGTTTCTGGCTGAAGGGCGAGAATTTGCGCTACTTAGGTGAAGTTGAAGCCTTTATTGAATCGCTGCTCTTGGAGTGGAAGCAATCACTGTCGGAGACAGCCGGCAGCTAGGTGGCTGTAGTAATGTGCCTACTGTTAGAAACGCGGCTATTGGCCTACGCAACAAAGCGGAACTTGATACAGAAATCTGAACGTCCTCAAGTGGTAATCACTGATTAGTGATCGTTAAATAGACTTGTCTGTCCAGCTCAAGATATGTTCTTTCTGCGCAGCCTCGTTTGAGGCCGTGGGAAAAGAACAGTATTTGTTCTCAATTCGGCGCTGTGGAATTAGGGGCGAGTTTTCGTCCTAGCGATCGTCGGCTTCTAGGTGACGCAGCTTATTTTGCTGCTCTTGACTGCCGCTGAAAAAACCACCAATTGGGCCCCTGATCGAATAGGCTTATCGATCGACGTCTAGGTCGTAGTGGCGTGATGGTTGTGCACGCGTTGTTTTGGGCATTGCGGTTGGGTGGCGCTCAAGCATTGCTTTTTGTGCGAGTCGCAATTTCGCATCGGCCGCATCGCGTTTGGCCGGATCCCTCATTTTCGAAATGGCACTTTCTGCGGCCCTGATGATGTTGGCTGCGCGTTTCTGATCGTTTCTCACTTTGCATTCCTCCTGTTAATTTCACCGCCCCAGATCTTCTTGCAGTAAAGCGCTCAAGTCGTCACGCGCCAAACACGTATCAGCTTCTGATTCTTCGGCCATTAGTGAAACGATCTCCAGGCCCATTGCTTCGACCTCTTTCAACGCTGAGTGCTCGTCCGTTCGAGTAAGGTTGGCGGCCGTGGTGCCGGTGTCATCTGCGGGAGATGTACTATTGGGCAGAGGAATACCGTTCCATGGTGGGCTCGTCCTTCGTTCGGTGAGATCAAGGCTGGGGACGGGTGCAGGTGGCATGAGCCGTCGCTTGAGCGCGCGATCCCGAAAGTAAAGAATCTTCTTCGCTCTGGCGGGACGTGCACCTTCTTTGAACACGATTTGCTGCGTTTTTTTGAGCTGCCGCACTTCTTCGGGCAGCATTAAGTCTCTGGAGGCGTAGCCGCTCGTCTTGGTTGCCCAACCAAAACCGCCGGGATCTGATCGAGAAGCGGTACGAATGGTCTTGGTGCCGAGTCGTGATGCGATATAGCGGGTGGTAGCCTCATCATTGGCGGCAAAGAAGACCTGTACGCTCGAGTTCTGCAAAATGCTGTCACGCGATTGCCCGTAGAGATGATCGAGTTGTGAGAGACCTTGAATAATGTTGACTAGACGAACGCCGTAACCCGCGAGAAAGGCCATCGCGCTCTCAATAACGGCCAGTCGACCGAGCGCTGCAAATTCATCGATTAGCAGCAGCACCTGGTGTGGCTCGTCCGGACCGGGCAAGTCCCGCCCAAGTACGTCGACGCACTGCTGAAAGAACAGACCGAGCAATGGTGCCAAGGTGGTTAGCTGATTCTGTTTGACCGCAACATAGATGCTGATGGGCCGGCGTCGCAGTTCTGCAAGATCAAAATCACTTTCCGAGGTGGCAGCGTCTATTACTGGGTTGGCCCACAGATTAAGTGCTGCGGTCAGGTTGGAGCGAACACCAGAGCGCTCTTTCGGTGCTTTGTTCAAAAAGCTCGCCAATGACAGTCGCGCACTGGAATCGAGGTTAAGTTCGTCACTGTCGAGCACGAGTTGTATGACCTCTGTGACGTCCTGTTCGCTTTTGAGAATCCGGTAAATCTGACCAATAGTTGCGGCCTGGCTTGGGTCATCAAGGACATACAGTGCAAGGCCCAGGAACAGGTCCCTGGCCTCGTTTTGCCACATGGGATCGGCGTGTGGCGGGTGGGGTAGCAAGATAGTGGCGAGTCGTTGAATGTCGGAGATTCGGTGCGAGACATCCTTGCGGATGGTGGAGAGCGGGTTAAAGCGGTGTGACAGTCCCTCATCATCTGCCGGCGACCATTTGAAGACCCGTTGATGTTTGGCACGGAATCCTGAGGTGATCTGATGGTTCTCGTGCTTGATGTCGAGCACCACCACGGAGCCCGGCCAGGAGAGGAGATTAGGAATTACAATGCCGACCCCTTTGCCGGAACGCGTCGGCGCTGCGACCAGCACATGACCGGCCTCACCGTTTCTCAAATATCTTCCGCCGAGTCGGCCGAGCAGAATACCCTCGCCGTCCAGCAGTCGTGCTTTTCGGATCTCACTGCGATAGGCCCATCGCGCATCACCATAATATTTTTTGGGTCGGGATAACCACAATGCGCCAGCAGTCATTGCGCCAACAATGCAGGCGATGAAAAAAGCGGTGCCAATCAGGTTGGCGTCGCCGGCTGTGAGACCGTAGTAAGTCAGATACTCATAGATCGACCAGGGGCGCACCGCATCCAGATGAAATCCCAGCATCACATAGAGTGCCGTGCTCCAGGCGAATGAGAAGACCAGCAAGCCAAGGGCGATGGCAGCTACCGCAATCAGGCGGCCGCGATCAAGCATGGAAGGCTTTGGGAAAATAGATCTCACTCACAATTCGGTTCCCTGCGGATGTGCGTTTGAGCTGAATGACCACCTCAACCACGGTCTTGATATAGGCCATAATTTCGTTTCGGCCTAGGCCGAGTTCAGCTTGCAAGACCATCAGGGCAAGTTGCTCGAAGGCGCCGGTGGGAGAGTCGGCATGCAGCGTTGTGATGCTGCCAGGATGTCCGGTGTTCAGGGCACGCAGGTAGGTGTAAGCCTCCCGGCCACGAAGTTCGCCCAGCAGAATGCGATCAGGGCGAAGCCGTAGAGTAGCCTCGAGAAGCCTCTGTATACCGACACGCGCCTCGCCCTGCTCGCCTTTGGAGGCAATTAACGAGACTCGATTGGGTTGAGTGAGTTCAACCTCGGGCGTGTCCTCAATGGTAATCAGTCGCTCATGGTTACTGATTTCCTTGGCGATCGCATTGAGGAAGGTGGTCTTGCCGCTGGAGGTGCCACCTGAGATCAAAATGTTTTTGCGTGCCTTGACCGCCTCGCGGATAAACCCCGGGTGGTCATTATTTTCAAGTCGTTTTGCCAGTACCGCGTCTGCATTGTTGTCGGTTTTTGTGCGAGCACCGATGGTGTGTGCAAATGCGCCATTGTCTTCGTAGTCTGACAACGACAAATCTTTAACCAATTGCTTGCGGATGGACACGGCACCGCCATTGGGCGCACAAGGCGGCAATATAATTTGTATGCGTTCGCCAGAGGGCAGGGCGGCAGAGAGCAGCGGGTTCTCGCCGCTGATGCCCTGACGAGAACACGCAGCGACCTGTTGTGCGAGGTTTCTGATATGTTGCTCATCGATTTCTGGTATGTCGTGGTGTTCCATGCCGGCGGATCCTGCCGACTCGATCCAAACCGATCCCGGTTGATTGATGCAGATTTCCGAGACATCGTCTCGATCCAGGAATGCTTGAATCGGGGCTAGAAATTGAGCGAGAAAAATGCCAGAGGGGTTGAGTGAGATGGCCTGTTCCGGGCGGTTCATACCATCACCGCGGTGACACACTTCTAAAATCAAGATCGCGAGCCACAAACACCTGAATGGCCGTGCCCTGATCGACGTGAATGGTTGGCGGGATGTTGATGGAATTCTCGAGCGCTATTTCTGCGGCTCGGTTGAGCGAGTTGGTGTTTTGCAGGATTGTGGTGTTGGATCCTGAGCTGTCGCGAACGCTCGCGACACCAATGGCGATGGCGCCGTCGACCAGACTCAGGAGCACGGATGCGCCGAAGATCTTAAAGAAGTGCGTATCAAGATCTCCCTCAAGGCCTGATCGGCCGAGCAAATCGGTGCCAGGGGAACCAATCAGAATTGATGCACCGTCCGGGCGGAGCAGGCGATCCCAGATTACGAATACGCGGGTTTGCCCACGAACCAAAGCGGATCGGTATTGCCCGACCAGGCGCGAGGCTTTTGGAATCAATAAGTGAGAGCCGTCAAAGGAGTACACATCGTGTGCCACCTCAGCGCGGATGAAGCCCGGAAGATCGCTTTGAATCGCCGTTTCCAGCACACCACGAATCATCGAACCCTGCGCGATCGTGTAACTTTTGTTGGCGATGGTGCTCGCATGGACCCGATCGACCGCGTTCGAGCTGAGCTCAGCGGCAAGACCGCCACTTACTGGTGCCGGGGCTGCTGTGGCCGCTGAAATACTGCCGAGGCCACCCAATCGTCCAAACGCCGTTTGGTCGCGCCGTTTGTCGAGTACGAGAATCGGTGCGCGTCGGCGCTGCTCTGCGAGCCGGCGTTGTTCTTCTGCTTCACGCAGTGCTATTCGCTGCAGTTCGGCTTGCAGAGGGTCCGGCGGTATGGCGAGCGCTGCCACGACTTGTGCAGGTTCCGGTTCAGGCTTAGGAAGTCGCGGGGGCTCGCGCCGGGCCGGGGGTTCGAACTCAATCGGCTGCGGATCGGTTAATCGTGCTGCAGCCTGTTGGTGGTCAGTGCGATTGACGAACCACAGCAACATGGCAACGATCGCAATGCCGAAAACAACGACCAGGATATTGGTTTGCCGACTCGTTGAGCCAACCTGCGCAATACTGCGCTCGTCGAATTCTGGTTCCTCCTCATCTGGGATGTAATGTGCGTCACCCTCGACCTGGTCACTCATGAGGCTGTGTCCGGCTTGTCGTTTATCACGATGAGCGCAGCACTACGCTCGGTTGGACTCCCCTGATCCAATAATGGGTCGGACTCGTAAGAATCATTGAAAATGCAGGTCACAACATCGCCGTTGCGTAACGTAAATTGTTGGGCTACGCGATGTACCACCACGTACTTTCCTTGCCGCACGCCATTGACCAGTGCTTCGTTGCGATCCGCATCGACCATAAAGATAGCCGGCGTATCGGTGTTGTCACCAAACTCAAAGTAGGTGAAGGTGCCGTTGTCGAAAATCTTCACCGGAACCTGTTGTCTGTGCCCGGCGAAGGAGTAATTGAAATTCCAAGCCGAGGGATCAATGGCAGGGGAGGGCCCCGTGATGGAGTCACTAGTGAGAGATTGTGGCCGCTGACGAAGATTTAGCAGCGCAGCGTCATCCTGCGGATAGTGAAACTGGACCGTCCAGGTAAAATTGCTTGAATTGTGGTGGTCGGCGCTTTTGGCACGTAGCGCGAACACATAGATACGTTGCGTGACGCCTGAGGGATCGTTGGCGGAGGGTGTGCTGGTGACGACGGTGAGATTCGTTTCGGCGTCTTTCTCGATGGGTTTTAGAAACAGCAGATTGCCGCGCTCGTTGGGTACCACTTGCCAGGCCAACGAATCACCAATCGAGATATTCTCGATCTGCTCATAGTCTGCAAAGCGAACCAGCGTTTGGTAGCCGAAATGGCCGAGAATATTGACCACATCGCGCGGGTTGTAGACGATGTTGCGCACGCGAGAATCAGCCGTGCCCGGTGTTGGACTGTTTTCAGCAAAAGCCTGAAACGGTGCGAAAATCATAATGGTGAGGAGTGCTATATTTCTCGGCATGTTTTTTGGCATGTCTTCGTCCTGTTATTGGTTGGGCAGGATTTCCTGATCGCGTCTGAAACGCGTGATCTGGAAGCCCAGCGGATTCTTGAATCGATCGACGAGCGATGCGGGTTTTTGTACATAGCGAAAGGTGAGCACGGCGACCCAGTGCTCGATGACATTCCGATCGCGCGTCGTGGTAACGGTTTGAAAACGCACCTGCGCGGTAGACTCAGTCAGTAACTGCAGGCTTTTGATCTGTACGCGGACCGTGCTTTCATAGCCGTAGCGCTCAACCGGATTGTCTGGGTGGCCTTTGGCGAAAATAGCGCGGTAATTGTCGAGCGCTTGATCTGCCATGCATAAATTGACCTGGGCGAAGTTTTCCTTCACATCGGTCGCATCGAAGGTCTCGTGCGCGGTGAGGCAGCGAACAATATTGGCACTGGTCACGGCCTCGTCTTCTGAGAGATCGCCGGGTTTAAGGCCACGGGTGACCTCGAGATAGCCGGTTCCTTCGTGCACGGTCACCACATACGGTGCGAACTCCTTCAGCGGGAGGACCAGCACGAGCGCTAGCAACGACAGCACCGAGACAGCACTGGCCACGCCGGCGACGAGCCAGGCTCTGTTGTTGGAAAGTTTCAGGCGCAGATAGGTCTCATACTCCCAGGTGGCGCCTTCGCGATAATAGTGTTCTTGTGACTGGATCATATTGGCTGAGTCGGATCTGATTGCGTGCGGTTTCCGGCAATGGCATCCGCGGTATCGGTGGTTTCACTGCGACCACGGTTTCTCAGACGCCGCGCCAGACCGCGATAGGCAAGGGCGGCGCCGGCACCGGTGGCAATCACAGAATTGCGAAAGGCGTTGACGCTCGACAAAGAGAACCCACCGGCGACACCGGAGGCCCAACCCATGACTTGTGTGGTGAGCAGAAGCGAGACCAACATGACCAGAGCATAGGGACCCACGTGGGTGATGCCCCAGGCCTCACTCGCTGTCGCTGCCAGCATTTGATCGCTCATCGTTTCTATAATGCCAATGACAAGAGCCAGCAAGCCGTACAGGAATACCGGAATCAGCGCGAATGACATGAGCTGCCGCAACCAGCCCTCGAATACGCTTTTGGTGGACTCGAACAAATAGAGAAGAATAAAGAAGGGTGCTACTCCTAAGAGCACCGCCACGGCGAGCTTTGCCAGCATTACCAGAAAAGTGATGTACACGATCGCCAAGATGGTCACGATGAGGATAATTAGTGCAAAAACCACCGGGCTCCAGGAGGTCAGGCTCGCTTCCTGAAAGATGTTTTGCGTGGCTGAGAGACCTTGTTGCCAGACAATGCCAATGGTGGCGTTTATGCCACCCTCGTCACCAGCCGCCGCACCGGCCAATTGCGATGCTACCGCTTCGGGAACGTTGGTGAAGAGTTCGAACAGCAATCGTGTCAAGAGATCAACGTTGGTCACAAAAATAAAGACGACGGAGAGTTTCAGGACACGGACGAACCAGTCGCTAAAGGTACTGCCAAAGCGGCCAATGAGCATCATGTAGCCGGTGATGACCACGTAGAGAATCATCATCGCGGTGATCCAATCGCCGGCGACTGCGATGAAATTGGCCCAGGCGTCAAAGATGAACGCGCCAATTGCAACATCAGTAGCGGCCAGGAGAGATTCAAACATTACTGATATCTAATGCCCAGATCGGTGGGCGTTCGTTTCAGATTGATTAGCGCATTGTCGTACGGATCACATTCGTTCTTGTGCCGTCTATGCCCTTCTCTTGCCGCGCCACGCACTGTGACGGCAGGTGTCCCAAGCGCACTGACGCAGTCCAATTGGCTTTGACGCTTGTCGATATACCAATTCCAATATGCGGGATCCTTTAAGTGTTGGTGTTCAATGGTCGGAAAACCGTTGATACGAAGATAGTCGGCGTAGTCCCGCGTCCAGGAATCGCACCGCTTTACCAGTTCCTGGTAGCGCGGGTCTTCTGGTGCCAGATACAAGTCTCTGCAGCGTTTACCGTCTCCGACGCGTGAGGCACGTGCCAGAATCCACAAACGATCGGGATCTGCGCCCAGCAGCGGTGAGGACGATGTTGCCTCGACTGCTGGCTCGTCACCACAAGCGACTATTAGCATGACGAGAAACCCAAGGGAATGAATCCAGGTTTTCACTGGCTACTGAGCAAACGTCGAGGGAACGATTTTCGTGTTGACCGGTTCTCGTTGATCGCAGGGAATACTGCTCGAATTTAGGGCGGCAATGTTCGCACAAGGCGCCTTTAATTCCTTGTGTGCGCAACCACCAAGGGCGATGGCGACGAGAATGGTGGAGATTATTGTTTTCATCGAATGCTCCTACTCGATAGGGAGTTCGCCAAACGGAAAATCCGCGTACAGCGTTTGGCGTTTCATGTTGGTTTCATCCACAAGCTGTTGCGCTTCGATCGCGCCGGCTTGTTGCAGTTGAACGGATTGCAGCCGAATGAGATCGGCGAGTGAGGTGCCGTTCTCGGCTGCGATGCGAGCTTGTAGGTCAGCAATGGACTTGGCGTTTTCTGTCGCCTCGATCTGGCCCATAAACGTCTCGTAATTCACCAGGCGTGCTTGGGTGTTGTCGTAACTCGCCTCAGCCACTGCCGCCGCTGCAAGATTGGTGTTGCGTCGACGCTCAAAGGCTTGCGCATTCGGCGCCTCTGGATTGAGTTGGTTGTATTCATCGGCGCCGATGATGGCCAAGGAATCAGCGCGTTCAGCATAAATTGCGCGAACATCAGCAACGGAACCTGGCAGGCCACCGGCCTCAAGGATTCGTAGCGTGTCTCGCCAGGTGGTGGGCGTGTAGCGTCGCGCCGCACGGTATAGGTCGCCGTTTAACAGATCACCGATGCCGTAGTTGCCGGTGATTGCTTCTACTTGCTCCGCCGCTCTGGCCAGTTCTTCGAGTTGCCGGGCGTAGGCGAGCTCAAGTTGTACCAGTTGGCGAATATTCTCAGCAATGTTGGCAGGATCAATGACGGCGAGTTGGGCATTCGCTGACAAGGGTGCGACAGCCAGTAGAAGTAACACGAGGCGTTTCATAACACTCTCCGTTGGTGAAACAAGGGCAGCCAGTCAGCCGGGTCGTCACCGACCTCGGCCCGAATCTGATCGAGCAGACCGACCGTTTCTTCGCGTCCGGATAACACCGCTAATAGGTCGTCTTCGCCGGTGAGGTCCAGACGAGCGATGACCGAGTGATTGCCGTGCTTAATAAGAAAGCAGCGGCTGGAGTCCGATAGCTCCCGAACCGTTTTGAATTCCTCTAGCGTCAAGCCGAATCCCTCACAACAAGCGGCGCGATCGGCCTTGTGGTTGGGCATGAAGATTTGAGTCGGTGATTGCTCGATAATGGAATCGCCAATGCGACTGGCTAATGCGTCTTTGGCGGATTGTGAGCCAAAGCCAATCAAACCATTTCGTTTGCGAATGGTTTTGAGCCAGTCCTTGATACGCTCTTCAAAGGCGGGGTGATCGAGCGCCTTCCAACCCTCATCAATAAAGATGATGGCCTTTTGTCCGGTTAGGATCTGATCGACGCGATGAAAGAGATACATCATCGTTGGTGTGCGACCGATCGGGTCGTCCAGGATGTAGGTCAGATCAAAGCCGGTGGTGCGCTGATTGAATTGCAATCGATCCTGGTCATTATCAAACAGCCAGGCGCGCTCGCCGCTGCCCCACCAGGGCCGTAGTCGCGCGGCGAGCGATTCGGTTGAGGGCCGTTCGTGGCCCTGAAACAACTCCTGCAGAACACTCAGCCGGCGGTGTTCCGGTGCAGTAAGGTAGTTGGCGTCAGCGGCATCGGCAATGATGCCGTAGTCCGTCGATGTTAATAACGTGCCATCCAAGGGTCGTACAAGCTCGGCCAGCCAATCCCGCAAAAAGGCGCGATTGACCGGTGTGTCTGACAACTGCAGCGGGTTGAATCCGGTCCGACGACCGGGCCGAATTACACTGTATTGACCGCCAATGGCGCGAATGAATATTTCAGCACCGCGGTCTTTGTCAAAGAACACAGAGAATGGATTGAAGCGTTGTGCCTGGGCCATTAAAAACGTCAGTACCACCGTCTTTCCGGTACCGGAGGGCCCGATGACGGTGAAGTTGCCTATGTCACCGTGATGAAAATTGAAGGCGTAGGGCGTGCCGGAGGTGGTTTCCAACAAGGTGACGCTCTGGCCCCAGTGATTGCCTTGCGCTTTGCCGCGTGGAAAGTTGTGAAAACTGGCATAGCCTGCAAAGTTGGCGCTGGATATCGATGCTTTTCGGGCAACGAACGAGAAATTGCCGGGCATCTGTGCCCAAAAACAGGCTTCCTGATTGAGGTCCTCGCGAACGGCAATCAGGCCAAGATCGGTCAGATCGGCAATGGTTAAGGAGACTGCACGATCCAGTTCAGCCTGACTCTTGCCGGTCACCAGGCAACTCAAGTGGTGCTCGCCGAAATGGATGCGCCCACCCACCAGATCATCTGCAGCAACGAGTAGTTGCTCGCGCAGCGACACGGCGGCATCCTCGGCAGTGTCCATGATGCGCCCCGCGCGTTGCAGGGCTTCCAATGATTTTTGCTTGTCGACAAAGGCGAACGTTTGCGTGATCACCAGTTCGTGCGGCAAGCGGAGCAGGGCGTCGAGCATGCCGGCACCGGTGCCCGGGCCGTATTCCTTTATAGAGATCGTGGCACCGAATAGTGTGTCCTCCCTTGATGCGCCGCGAAGCTCCAACGTCTCATGACCGAACAACGGCCGCTTGTACGGCAAATAAACGTCCAGCGGCATCGGCGGCAGGCTCACGGGTCGCTGCTCGTGGTTAATAAGGTAGGAGAGAAACTCTAATACCTGCGAATGCGGCACTCCAGAGTGCACGTCGTTTTCCGTTTCGTAGATACTCAATCGTCGCGCACCGTATTTTGCGAGTGAGCCGATGACGTTGTCTGTGGTTTCGTACAACGCTTTGAGATCCGCTTTGCGTTGCGTGTCATTGGCAGCGCGATCGCCGGCACTTGAAATCAGGCGGCCGAGTTTGTCGGCAACACCGATCGAACCGGTCAACGAGCGCCGAACGACGGTTAAGTAAAGATCGTTGACGAATAATTGCTTGCTGCTAAGTTTTGCCGCCCAGCGATTATCCAGTTCTTCGCAAAAGCCTGAGTAGTTGGCTCTTGGATAGTCGCTGACCTTGCGACGAATGACGTGGTGATAGAGTGCGTGACGGGAGCTCGCGATGCTGCGCCACAAGGTATTGCGAACTACCTTGAGGTGATTGAGTGTTGATTGATCGGCGGTCTCAAACGCAATCCCATCGAGCGCAATCACCTGAAAGAGATATCCGTCTTTGGTCGCGATTGTCGTGTCATCGACATGACGGGTGTAGGGCAGATAAGCTGATACAGGTGTCTCCAGTGCCGCGGTCTTGCCGTGTCGAGTTATCTTAAGGGCTAAATTGGTCATCGTATCGCTGCTGATTGTTTATGGGGCGTAGCTACTGGCATTCCAGAAGCCCCGGTTGCGACAGGTGGGCGTTTTTAGAAGGCGGACCCGCCAGATATCAAAGATTCGCGGGTCCTTGAGACACACCAGATAGCCGACCATGTGGACCGGAATGCCAATGACAAATGCCAGTAGGTTGTTTGCCGCCAGAAAGACAATGGTCGTCAAGGTGCCGTTGATAACGAAGAAGGTATAGGTGACACCCATAAAGATGGGTGGTCGTGTCATGGCGAGAAACACCGGATCGATCTCGACCGCCTCATCGCTCACCTAAACCGATCCGCTGATGGCATCGACAATGGTGGCAGCACCGAAGATCAGTGCGATGCCGACAATGACAGCTCCGGCAACACCCCAGCGCAGGCGACCGGTCAGTCCTAAATACCCCATCACGGCTACCGCGATGATCGCGACGCTGCGCGCAAAGGCACCGGTCAGAAAGTTGACCAGGAAATCCACCACGTTTTCCAGCGGTGCTAACTCTTGGGCGATGACCGAAGTGGTGACGAAGTACGTCAATACGCCTGCGCAACACGGCCAAACCCAAGGCGATGATCGCCGGGAGTCTCTCAAGCGTTGTCTGGCAACGCCATTGAGAGAATCCGTGCGGCTAAGCTCAGTGGTTTCAGGTGATCGCGCTCGCCGCTGGGCGGTCGTTGTTGACTCGGTCATGAACTGGATTCCTTGTGGATAGCTGGCTAATTTTCGTGCGGCCAGTACTACTCGAATGTATTCATGTGGTCAAACCGTCACATATACATATTGGGTCTGTTCGTTACAAAACCAAAATGAAGTGGTTGCAGAGCGGACGCCCAGGAACAGATCAGGAGTTGACGTTAACTAATGGCGCCAAGTTGATGGTTCGCAATCAATTGATATGCGCAACAAGCGAGCCGTATTCGCGTGCATTGGTTGAGAGATCGAGGCGCATTGGATCGTCCAGTCGCTAATCCAGGCAAAACAGCCGGAAACAAGGGCGAAAAGGTTTCATATTCGTTACATATATGGCTGCGAAAGTGCTCAGTTTCTTGCGCTAGTTACCCTTTGGCACCCTTTTGATTGCAGATTCGCGCAACTGATGTTGCAGAGTTACAGCTGGAGTTTTGTGGCAGGGTATTGATCCACTTTCAATCGCAGCACCGCGGGGAGTAAGGGCGCGTCAGCTTCGCTGTACGGCGCTTGCAAGCAAGGTCAGGCGAGTCGTCACCTTAGCGATCTGCTGGCTCGATGATGACGAACCTTGCTTACGCGCTTAAACCGTCCAGCGCTTTGTTCACACACCAACTCACCTAAGCGGAGCGTGTTATGAGCGAAAACGGACAATCCCTTTACATCAAAACGGCCAGCGGCCTGTACAACAAGGCCAGCGGCGAGGACATCATCAACGGCGCACGATGTCATTTGCGACGCAAGTTTCGCAAAGGCAAAGCGATACGCTCACCGGCAGATACAGAAGCGTATCTGATGGCAGAACTCGCCACCGAGCCACACGAAATATTCTGTTGTCTGTATCTGGACAACCGACATCGAGTGATCAAGTTCGACCGTGCCTTCAACGGCACCATCGATGGCACCAGCGTGTATCCACGCGTGATCGTGAAACGCGCACTTGAGCTCAATGCAGCCGCAGTGATCTTTGCACACCAACACCCCTCCGGTGTTGCCGAGCCAAGCCAGGCCGATGAACGTATTACGCAGCGGCTACGAAGCGCACTGGAACTCGTCGATATTCGAGTCCTGGACCACCTGGTCATCGGCGGCGACACCGTTGTGTCACTAGCCTCGCGCGGTCTCCTTTGAGACCGCGCTTCACTTGACAGCGGGGAGGGCGGGTGTGGCGGACCCGTCCTTCTACAACGTCCTGGTTGAAACTGTCAGGTGGTTTTTGGGCCGGGATTGCTGTCAGGCGATATCCAACAATTCAAGCATGCGGTCGTATGCCTCGTCCCACACGTCGACGTGTTCGGGCTCAAATTGAAGTTCAATCCAAAGTCGGGTATTGGCGCCGGTGACTCTTGCTCTGCCGCGGGCGATCACTTGCCCATTATCGGCGGTCGTCAACGAATCGAGTTGTAGGGTCATTTCGAGCATGCGCTGTAGCGTGCGCTAGCGTCGTTCGATAAGCCATCTGCAAAACACGAGGTTTTGGCGAGTTTCTGTGCTCGCACCTGCCCATTACTCGTCCCATAGTCAACGACATCGGGCATTCACCAGCAGCGCTTCTTTGTGTTGAATCGCAATCCGGGAAATTCTGAAGCGTCGCTCGTCACTGTCAAGGCTCGTGTGGTCGTTGCACGCCTGCCCGTATAACCGCTCTATGACAGTGCCGAGAATGCGCCACTTCTTTTTCATTCCCGCCAATTCAAACCCACAAAGGAGAACGACCATGGCAAATCAAAAACCCGACTACGTTGTTTACACCATCATCGAGAATAACGGTGATGGCGAGGACTACTGGCAACGCCTGGGCTCTGCCTGGACCAACAAAGACGGTTCAATCAACGTCTCGCTCAACGCATTGCCGCTGAACGGCAAACTGCACATTCGTGAGCCGAAGCCCGACGAGGAATCGGACAGCTAGTCGATGCGCTGGGGAGGCTCCGCTTCGGAGCCTCCTCAATACACGTTACAGTGACCTATGCCACGCGCTGACGACTTCTTCTGTGCCAATCCCCGTTGTGTGCTGCATGTAACATCGGAGGACATGAACGTCGAGGGGCAGGGTGACTGGGCAATATTGCCGAATGGCCTGACATTTGCCCGAGTCCGGGTCGGCGACGTATTTTACTGTCATGTGTGTGCTGAGGATCCGGATAATCCGCCAGTGCTTAATGGTTCGGTATCCAAACCGCCGCCCTAAATCTTACTACCTGGATCCACCAAACACGACAAGCAGCAAAACAATCGGCACGAGGATCATAAGAATTACAACTGCCAGGTTTGCCAATGCTTTCCAGGCTGAAAATCCTTGAACTTGTCCAATGCTCTTTAGGAAAATGACAAACGACCAGACTGCGGCAACTACCTCTATACCTGCTAGGCTCAAATAAGAAAATAACAGTGTGTCACTGGCATCCATTCTAGGAGTTTGAGAGGTAAATAATTCGCCACCTAATAGGGCGAATTGCGGAATCCATAGCAGCATTGCCCAAATGATAGGCACGTTTGACCACGCTATTGCGGCTCGAAGGTTTACAGAGTCCGCAATACCCCCAAGCCATTTGCCGCTGATTTCGAACAGCTTCGCTCCGACAAACAGCATGACTATTCCAGCGATTGGTCCTAAAACTATCGCCAAAAGTAATATCCACATAAGAGCGAGATTGTCGCCCGCACTTTGTGCGCTAGCCCGATCGAGCGTTTGTGAAATTCCACCAACAGCGGCCAACACGAAAACTAGCCGCGTTGGGTTCGTCTCTACTATCTGCTGAATGGTTTCACGCGGTCGAGTCCACATTGAAAACCAAGGGTTCAGCGTCGTTGAATTTGTGTTGTCCATCGTTTTCTTCCTTGCCATCTTCACTCTGTCGAGCAGTAACTGACCAAAAGCACTTGGGTTCAAGTAACCGTCGGTCAATCTTGCCGTAATGTCGTACTGGCAAACCGACCAATCGAATACTCAACCAAAAGTTTCGCATATTCAGCGTCAACAGGATTTCGAAATCCGCGTGCCTTCGAAAGGGCATTCAAAATTGTCAACGGCATTTCGGCGACTAAGTATCGAAAAACCATAGTGAAGCAAAATGTGCCGCATGATCGACGCTTAGTGTCGCAAACGCGACAAGCCATGTCGTAAAAAGCCAAAGCAACCCATCTAGGATATTCACGAGGACGCAGCACAAGCAATTTGCGTCCGAGTTAACTTCATTTTCAGCGAGCGCGCTCAGTAGCAAGCGTGTTCACAAGGGTTCGCTTTCGTTAGTGCAGCAAATCGGCGGTTTGGGCCAGAAGCCCCTTAGTGCTTTTGTTTTGCTCTTGCTACGTTAGCTTCTTTGCGTGGGCTATCACATTTATTATCTGCTGCCTTTTCGGAATTGCTGCAAGGCAAGTCGCCCAGCGTTACCTTAAAAGTTCTCTCGTCCTTTCCATCTACCGTTTCTGGACGATGCTTCTCACCATAATCAACGTTGCTCACCTTTGCTGCTTCCGTTCCTGCTGTCTCTTCACCAGTGTTAGTTACAGTCCTAGCTGCGCTCGCTTGAATACGATCAGGTGTTGCGGTAACTTCTTCCGCAACTGCTTTTTCTTCAACCTCTCCCTTAATCTCACCAAGCTTGAGGTATACATCGGCTGATGCTGCTGCTGAAAATAATAGTGTTGCTGTAATAATTAATGTTTTCATTTCTTTTCCTTTAGCTGCACTAATGGTCGATTGAACCGAAGACACCGACCTAACTCGATCAATTCACCTTAGTAATTGTGGTCGTATCGATAAGGCCCATAAAGGCTTCTTCGATTACTACTACAGGTTACCGTAGCATTTGAACTCGCGAGTAACCGTGGGCTGGTTCACGCTGTCGATCTGCTGTTTGTCCTTGGGTGCAGATGTTGCAGCTGTCGATAATCGTGGGCTAAACGCAATGCATGCTGCATTCACTATCGAACGAGATTATTGAATGGTCTAAGGTTCAATTGCTCGTCTTACACCTTCTGCGTATTCTGGTGATTCCGATCATGGGGTTTCTGGCCCAAACCGCCGAAAAGGTGCAGTAAGGTTCCGGTTCGTGTTCTGATTACCCAACGTATCGTGGCAGGTATCCGTGGAATACACATGAGGGCAATATGGCAAGAAAAGAGTGGATTCTAATGCAGTGTTTTAATGCTTTTCGGGATGCACAAGGCAATGCTGGTGAGCAAAAAGAGCCTATACCTGGTTTTGATACGCCTATGACCAAGCAAGCCGCATTAAAGGCTTTGCGGGAGATAGAAGCGCGCCGACCGGGCGAAGATTTTTCAATACGGCGTATTGCCCCTGTAATCCATTTAGACAATTCATAGCTGCCTGTATTCTTACCGGATGGTCGAGCGGTCAACCGCTCGATAATTGAGCAGTGCGCAGCGGCCCCTGGACTGCCCCTGACCGAACGGCCCGCGCAGATGCTGCAATATGGCCCCGATTTATTGCTCAACTATCGATAACATTGCTTCTCACTAGCTGAGCATTCGGATCCTACAGGGCATCGGCGACTTGAATGCTCCGCGTCGAAACAACAAGTCCAGAGGACGAACACGATATCGATCTGAATAAGTCAGCGCTAGAATGTGAATTGAAATCGCGGCATCTGATGGCTATTGTTGGTGAAAGCAACGCTGAACCCTTTCGTCAATAATCCGTCTTTCGTGTTCTGTACAATGAATCATTGGTAATCGAACATTTAGCACATCGCGATTGACATACCGTGTTTTGACCAACGCCGAACAGAACTCAGTATCTTTAGGTCGTCCTGCTCCGATTTTTGACAGAAAAAGATCGTGCAGCTCCATGAAATGGGCAGTCACACCGATATCATCATAGTGAACAGGTATTGCCCGATCACGCCATCCTTCGGGTGCAAATACAGGGGTGTCGAACGTGCAGCCGTCGGCGTAGACATCATGATTGTCGTGGAACGGCGAGAGTTCACCAATTAAAACACTAATCTTGTCTGCAACATCTGGATCCCCAGACAAAACAACAACGTCAGCCTCATTGCTACGAGACAGGAAATAATCTTTAGGTGATTCAAAAACCACGAGGATCGCAGACGAACCAATAATGTAAAATTCCGTTTCGTTTGTTAGCTCTGATGCTCGACCGATAATTTCTTTAAGTTGCTCCAGATTCACCGGATTAAACCTTGTTTGCGTAAGATCTTTAGTCGTTCATTTTCACTGAGAATGCCGGCAAACGGTGAAACATGCCGCAGCGCCTTGGACTCTTCATCTTCCGCACCCAGAACCTGCAATACGTTTTCCAAAGGGCCTGCCAGTAATTCAGCCCAACGATCGAGATAGTTCTTAGAGTAGGGTGCCGATTGGTACATTCGCTGAAGTCGTTGGCGTGCACCGTCGACCAAACTAGGCCGGCGTATTAATCTACGTCCGACTTCAATGTGAAGCATCTTCGAGCGCAGATCCGAAATCGTATGGTCTGATTCGTGATTGACATACCGAGTCGCGCGGCCGCGGCCAATGGCACGAATGCGGCCAATCGCGCGCAATCTGTCGATCCGCCGCCATAGCGTAGGCTGACTTACCTTGGGTCGAATCACTGTCTGAAGATCCTGCGCACCTAACCCTTCTGGGTGTAACGTTAGATTGCCTAGAATTTGTTGTTCAATTTTATCCATAGCGTGAATAGTAAATGAATAGTAAATATTTGGCCAGTATGGTCGATACTGGACATCGGTGAAGTAGTGCTCAAGCGTAGGCAAAACGGGTGCAATTCTAATTCCTGCAACACACGGGCACTGGAAATGGCGCATTTTGGTGAGTATTTATGACATTGAGACCCGCTAAAACACGTATAGGCTCCCGACAGCTGAGTGGCGCGGCAACGTCTCGTAAGCGCGACTCATAGCTGGAGTTCGCAGCCAAAGGGTCGCGGACAAATGGAGTTGGTACAGCATTATTGACAGTACAATTACGTTCGTCCATACTTGTTCTCAGACTTTGGTGTTAGAGAGCAAGTACAATGACAGATATCTACGGTACACCGGACAAAGTCCACACAAAGCAACGTTTGTTTAAGATTGGTCTGGAAACGCTGGAGGGGCAGGGCTATGAGGTGAGTCGAGTCCCAGGGTCCGGAAAGTCCAGCGTCCGCCGGATCACCAAGAACGGTGAAAGTCAGCTGGTCTCGATCCGCACGACCCAGGACCAGTCGATCGCTTTCCCGCGCCTGAAGGACGACAGTGGTTGGAAAACGCTTGACGAAGTCGACATCGTCGTCGCGGTTTCGGTGGACGACAGGGACGATCCGCGGAACGGGAATGTCCATCTTCTGGACGGCGACGAGATGCGCGATCGATTCGATCAAGCCTACAAGGCCCGACTCGATGCTGACCAGCAGATCCCGCTCGGACGGGGCGTCTGGCTCGCGCTGTATCGTCGCTACGACGGCAAGCGCGTGAGGTTGGTTGGCGCAGGCGCAGGTCTCGATCACGAACCCGTCGCCGTGGTGCCGCTGGCCAATACGGACGCGAACAAAGGCTTGAGTAGGAAAGATCCTCTGCCGACGGCCTTGTCGATCACGGAAGCAAAAAGGCTGCTCGCAGCGTCGTTGGGCGTCGACGAGTCGAACATCAAGATCACGGTGGAGGCTTGAACGGTGCCCGAGGATCCGTATCACCTGCTACTGCATCGCGAGCTCCACATCCATGATGTCGAGGAGCATTTTGGCGATCAACTAGTTCTCCTCAGAGACATCGTTAACTATGGAACAAAGCTGATTCCGGCGTGCTTGACGTCATCCGACCGATCGCTGGGCGACACCATCGTTATTGCCGTTCTGCTGAAGCAGGTCATCTCAATGTTGGACGGCCTTGAAGTTCTGATCTCCAATGCGTGCGTTCCCACTGGCCTGTTGCAAGCGCGCGCCATATTCGAGGCCTCGGCGTACATTGATTTCGTACTTGCTGGAGAGAAGGATCGAAAGGCGGAGTTTTACTACGTCGCGAACATCAGGAAAGACTTGCAATGGGCGCGGCGGACGCAATCTGGCGATGATGAAGAAGCGCGATTTCGTGGCGCGCTAGGAGACTTTGCAGACGTCTTGGAGCCAACAAGGCAAAGGCTCGAAGCGGACGGTGAAGAGCACATCAATACACTGGAAGACTTCTTCGAGCGCGAACCGTGGTCCCACATCAACGCGCGATTTGAAGAGCTTCGTGGCAACCGGCCGTTCGATCTCAACTGGTATGTGGAATTCGGTCCCCGTTCGTTTCGTCAGTTGAGCGAAGCCGTTGGCCGGCTTCATGAATACGAGCTCTTTTACACAGTCAGTTCAGAAAAGATGCACGGCTCTGACTTTCGCAGCCATATCCGTTTCGCACAGGGCGAAATCTCGTTATCACCCATTCGAAACCTGTCGGCGATCGCCTCCGTCTTGAATTTCTCACTGAGTTCGGCGCTGCATACGTACCAGTGCGTCTTGAACGAGTACCGCCCTGGACAAATTCGAGAGTATTCCGAGAGATATATGCGTGACTGGCGTGAACCGTTTCTCGGCATTCGGGGCGTGACCTATGTGGCCGGTGACGATGGTGGTCCGATTCAATGCTAAGGTCGATTGCCTAAAAACTGCATGATTACCCTAATACTCATGCGGAATCATTATAGTTCTAAGGTACTGGCCTGCTTGTATTGTGGAGCAGGGCCGTCAGGCTATGTTCGAAATTGCGTATAACGCTCATTATGTTAATTGGTGGTCAGGAATATCAATGATATTCAACGCTAGTCGAAACTCTCGGCCGTTACTTGTCGCTCGCCTTTCTTGCCGTGAGCTCTAGTAGGAAATTACGGCAGCGCATATTGGTCCTTTGCCGTGCCGCGTCGTCAAAATTCAGCGACGGCAATCGACTCAGGTGGTAATTCGAATACGCTTTGCGGCATCGCAACAGTAGTAAGTGGGTCCACCGGGTTGGCACTGGCATCAAAAATGAACAATTGGGTTGGTGTCACAACAGCACCATCGAGAGTGATTCTCGTGGTTCGCGATGTTTGGTTACGATTAACAAGCAATACCTTCACGGCGCCGTTTGTGGTTTCGTGCGATACCAGTACCGCACCCATGCCAGCATCAAGCCGGCCATCTGCAGTGCCTTGTACCGCAATACGCTCGGCGGTATCGGAGACCAGTTTCGCCATTAGTTCGTACGCTCGATATAAAGGCCGCGGTGTACCGCCATTATCAATCAACCCGAGCGCGATGGCAGGGAAGAAATCATAGATGATCGCATTGTGCGAGCGATCGAGACCGGTGCTGGCACCCAGTGCGATCACCGTTGACGCATGCAGGGCTGGTGCCATTGAACTTGCGTACTGTTGGTCGCCTGCTCGCGTGGCAAGGTCCGGACCCCACTCGGCCAAGGCCATCTCAATATCCTGATAGTTTGTGGACCCCTGAATCGCGCTTTCCGCTAATTTAATGGCGTCGGCGATCACCAGCGGATCGTCGTTATAGGCATGAAACGAAATAAAGTCGAGCGGAATACTAACGGTGTCAAAATTGACGATGGTTCCGATTGCGGTGGTCTCACTGATAAAGCTACCTAGTCCGATTTTGATGGCTTGTCCGTTCAGGTCTGCGGTCGCAATCCTGTAGTTATCGAGCTCAAGCAGCGTTGCGATTGCCATATCAAAAAAGGAATCTGGGTCCGCCGTCAGTGTTGGCTCCCAGAACGTCGAAATCTCAGGTTCATTCCAGACTTCCCAATATTTAACGGGCCTGGGACGGTCATCTCCGGTCTTTGTACCGGTGCCTTCGACGACACGTGATACCAAGCCGGCAACGGCCTTTGAAAACACACGCGGATCAACGGGTTCATTGTTTGAAACGCTATTGGTAAATGTGGCGTCACAGGTGAGACGATTCGGCGTTTGATTAATCGACAACGCGCGCGGCATGTGGTCGATTGATAAGAACGGTGTCGCACCAAACGTCGTCGCGTCGTCGATGACTGATCGCACGTAGTCCAGTTGATAGCGTGCGTCGACGATATTAGCCTCAAGCACCGGACTGCCGTCAGTGAATGTAAACCAGTCTCGGCTGGCAAGGAGTTCAATATCTGTAGCGAAAGTCGAAACAGATTCGGGTGTGGCGTTAAGGCACGGACTGCTATCGGTCAGTATGGGCAGTATTTGAGTGGCGATTTCCCAGCGCCCAACTCCGATACGCCAATCAGTGCCAGTAAGTGTTGACGAAAAACCAACATTCTGCATGTTGCCCATCAGTCCAGGTACGTTTTGGAAGTCGTAGAGAACGCCGGAAAGGTCGTAATAGCCGATCAGAGCAGGCTTCAGCATGTTTGCAGCATCCGCAGTATTCACTACAAGGTCCCAACTCGGCGCGGCTGGCACAGGAGGAGGAGGCGTTGCGGGTGCGGAACCACTCGAGCCACCGCAGGCCTCGAGCACGGCCAATGTCACGCATAGAATTACGAGCTGTCTTCTCCTGTCCACCACCGGTTACTCCCAGGCGCTCCAATTCAATGGCTTGAACGGAGCGGCAATCAGTTTGTTTGCCAATTTAACGATACAAGGTCGATTGGGACTGTGATGTGGCTCTGATATTGCATCGACCATGGCATTTGAATAACAGTGATTTAGCGGTGAATCGAAGGTGATTGTTTTGATGGCAAGCGGTCAGCCTAATTAGCAAGTAAGGCGCACGACTGACTGCTACCGGCTAATACTTGCTACTGATGGGGACGGTGATAGCGGTATATTTAGGTCACGGATATGCCAATTTCCATAAGCCCTGACCTGCCTGATAGGGGGTCCTTGCGACGAGCGTCGCACTTGTGAACCTATTCACATCGTATGCAAGTTAGCCCGCGTACGATGTCAGAGCCTATGGGAGGCATTATCATGCGAACACCGACAACGCGCTCAAGGTCGTCAGTCGCCAGCTTAGTTGTGGCCGGCGTTCTCATCTCGATGCCCGACGGTTCGGGCCAGGCTCAAACCCCAACTCAGGAAGAATGCAAAGCAAACGAGTGTTTCGCGCCCGTGTTTGACGTCGGCATCGTGTCTCCGTCGCTAATCGGCCAGTACGGAATTACTGAGCTGATGTATGCCGTTGAGATCAATGATCTCACCAAAGTTGAAGCATTGCTCGCGTCGAAAGTGGATGTAAACGCACAAAACGAAAGTGGCGCCACCGCGCTCCTTATGGCGGCTGCGTATGGCAGCAGTGACATTGTCGACCGGCTGCTGGTGGCCGGTGCCGATCCCGATATCGCCAGCGATCGTGGGGATACACCGCTCGCATCGGCGATCCAGGCTAACCGCATCAATATCGCGGTCGCGCTTCTGAATCATGGCGCAAATCCCAAGGCCTATCACAATCCCGACAACCCGCGTACTCGCAAGGACGCGCTTGTGAGGGCAGCGGTTCTGGGGCAGACGGACGTAGTTAAATTGCTCCTGAAACTCGGCGTCGACACACAGGAAAACACCTTGGAGGCGTTAAGCCTGGCGCTCTGGAAACACCATGAAGATATCGTGGCGTTACTGCTCGAGACTGACATAGATCTCAACGCGCCGACCTATGACACGAAAAAGCACACGCACATGCAAACTGGCGAACTCGTGTTGCAAACCGCCGCTCAGGAGGGCCTCCAATCATCGACTGCGATGCTCCTCGAAAAGGGTGCCGACGTAAACGGGAGAAACGTATACGGTGCGAGTGCACTGTACTTCGCCGTCCGCGAGGATCACGCTGAAGTCGTAAGGCTTCTGCTAAATGCTGGCGCCACCGTCGTCGGTGACGACTTGGCCACCGCCTTCGATGCGGGCAATGAGGCACTCGTGAACCAACTCGAAATGCACCTCGACATTTCCGCGCTGGAGTTCGCGGAGATTGAGGCGCTCATCGTCAGGGCAGACAAAGCGAACGACAAAGAGATTCTAAATCGACTCTTCAGCGCTAGGGAATCAATAATAACGTCAGAGGCGGTCACGTCGCTTTTGTTCGCAAATGCCGATACGGACGACTGTGAGTTGGTGCGATGGGACATGGCTGACGATCGCCAAGACACCATATTCACGAGCCCGGGACAATGCGACCAGAGATTCTTCTTCAGCAGGCCGCGTTCGGAACTGTACGTCGTGGATAATTACAAAGTTAGCGTGATCTCGCTCGATGCCTCAGACGCTGCAGCGCAGCTGATTATATTACCCACCGCAATGATCGACGAAAACCAGGCTGCGCTGAGAGAACGTGTGTCGATCTCTTTCGGCGGTCGCGATTCGAACTGGATGAGCGCTCAGGTCGTTCAGGCCGGTGTTCTCGAAAATGGAGAGTTCGCATTTGTTACCCATTCCAATGGTCCGGCCGATGGAACCTACGGGTATCTCTACGCAATGGCGAATAACTCTTGGCGCCTCGTGAGAAATGAGGATTGCCACCGATTCGACCCATGCCGCTTCGAAGAAGTGCTAAGCCACTCGTTGCACGAGCGGCCGAATAGTATGAGTGTCTGGAGTCCCGAAATACGCCGCAACCCGTATTTCGTCGACAAGACCGAGACCGCCATCATGAACTACGAGTACTTCAGTTGGAACGGTGTCGTTACGTTCAATATCGATGGACAGCAATCGCTGCTGCACTATGGCAAAGGTGAAAGCGGGCATTGTGCGGAAGATTGCGTTTATTCGAGCGGCCTAAGTCTCGCACTGCCTAATCGAGGCACAGTCAAGATTGCGAAGGTTGGCGGAAACAATGCAATTGTCGATCGCTATGCCCTCGTGTGGACGCGGCAGCCGACGCGAAGTGAACTTATTGACCTCGGTACCGGCGAGAGCGTCTTCGGCGAATTTCAGATCGCCAGCTGGTTGCACTGAGCGACGAGAATCGGGAATAGCGGCCGCCCACGTTCAACGCGAAGAAAGGGTCAGGAGTTGTCGCCGGTTCCAGATCAATTCCTCACCAATACTCTTCGCGCAGGTGATCCAAACAGGACAGGAGAGTCTTTCAGAATACTAAAAAGCGCGCACTATTAATGGGTGCTACATACCTTGTCAACGCAGTTTACAGATGTCCTGTCCTTAACCAGTTAGAAATGTCCTCTTTTCGCGAAAGCGAACGGTCAACCAAACAGATATTCGTTGTCTAAAGACCCAACAATCTTGTTCAAGTTTTGAAAGTAAGTCACGCTATTATCCTCACTCTGGGTGAACCGGAGACAGTGTCCACGCTGTCAGCTAGATACCGCACTAACGATGAATGCGTTTAGTGGAAACTTGATCGTGCCGTCACTGTTTGCAAAGTCCGAATACTTGCTACGAAGCTTCGTGGCGATCTCAGCAATCTGATCCGCGCTGACACTGTCCGCCAGCAGCCACGCCTGAATTTCGACTCCGACCAGGTCTTCAACTGACGGGAACTCGGCGTAACCGTCATGTGCGGTTATGGAGATATCGTACAGTCCATCGACATTGAAGATGTCTTCAAGCTTCCCAACATCACCCATGGTGAATGGCCAAGCCATGGAATCTGCAGACTGGTCGTCAACTACTTCGCGAGTCGACTCAACCAAGGCGGCATAAACTGGGTTGTTGTCTAGTCCTTGCCAGATACCAGCAGCCATATGCCCTCCGGGACGCAACACCCGCAGCATTTCGCCAATCGCCTGTTTAGGATCTGGCACAAACATCAGCATGAATGCACTGACAACGGAATCAAAAGTCGAATTATCAAATGGCAACTCGGCCACGTTGCCCTGGTGAAAAGTTACCGTTGGGCAAACCTGTCGCGCTACGCCCAGCATGCTCTCGCTTAGGTCAAATCCCGTTGCACTTCCAGCGCACTTAACAATCTCGCGGGTCAATGCTCCGGTTCCACACCCGACATCCAGAACATCGTTGTTTTCCGTTATCGCGGCGGCCGAAATTATTTTCGCTGGCCATTGGTGGAAGATAGCGGGCACGAAGAACTGCTCGTAGCCAAGCGCTGCATCAGGAGTGAGTCCCATTTCGTCAGGTGCCGACATAAAAAGTCCCCCATTATGAATTCAGTGTACAGTCCGCTTTGAGTTGACGCCCACTAGCATCATATCAGGAGAACGGCAGCCTCTGAGTCCTTACCGGTCATTCGATTGAAATCGCGGCTGGATTGATCTGCCGATAGGTATCGTTACAGATACGCTTCTGGCCTCGACGCTGCGGCGCCGCCTTGCTGCGCTCGATGGATTTCACTCGTTGTTGTTCCTGGACGAGCTTAAACACGGAGCCTAAGCGTTTGTTCGAAACAATATCTGCTTGCTTCACTTGGCGAACTTTGTCGAACACAGAGTAGGGGAGCTCAGTGCCCTCGTACTTGATGGCAACGGTGCCGT
>Ga0164315_10000341_pt1 | contig 31415 bp, 33 predicted proteins | sample GuaBasSedimGuay6_FD_113737 | JGI IMG/M metagenome (GOLD analysis project Ga0164315, IMG submission 113737) | Subseafloor sediment microbial communities from Guaymas Basin, Gulf of California, Mexico - Guay6, Core 4569-2, 0-3 cm | ecosystem: Environmental > Aquatic > Marine > Hydrothermal vents... | reverse complement strand
TAATGGTTTGCCACGACTTGAATTCATATTCCACATAAGTCAGTTTGAATAAATGAGGGATGGATAGAATATCATGTTTTACCTACTTTAAACAAGTATCAATTCATACGCTACGCTCTATAGGTAGGAGTAGTCTCAGTGTGACTCATATTGAATATAGCAAGAAGAGTACCAGTTTTATGGCTACCTATCGATTTTCAGAAAAATAATTTCACAAGGGCAGACACTCACAAGGGCAGACACGTAGGTCTGCCCCTACAAATACCCTGTATTATAGGATTTCATGTAGGGGCTGCTGCCCTTGCGTGTTCGCCCTTTTGCCGTAATTATCTGAAACACTATATACATAAAAAGGGCTTACGCGGGGGATTGCCCCTACAGACAATTGGTTCTTGTAGGGGCAATCCCTTTGTGGTTGCCCTGAGAATCAATCCCATTCAACGCCCACACTGTCCAGCGGCCATCTTGATTGTTTTTTGAAAATTGAGCTTTTCGACAGTCCCTGTCACTTTTTCAAACCTGTCATTTTAAACACAACCTGTCGGTTTTGGTAAACCGCCGTATCGCGCTGCCTGTTTACCAGGGCCGTAAGGAAACAACGAATAAAGATATTTACTATTGCCCTTATCCGAACCCAGATCCTCTTTTACCAGTTTAATGAGCGCTCGCATGGCCGGCGCAGTGCTGTGATCCTGGTAATATGTCCGTATCTTATGGATGATTTCCCAGTGTGCTTCAGAAAGTGGCAAGTCATCTTGTTCAGCAAGAAGATTGGCTAATTCCTCATTCCAATCAGATAAATTGACTAAATATCCTTGAGAATCCGTTTCAATGCTTTTCCCATTGATTTCAAGTTGCATAGTGCGTTCCTTTCATAATTGTTGACAAAAAATACTAGGTTATTAAGTCAACAATGGGGGCCTTGTGTGAGAGATCAAGTGGATAAAAAAAAGGGGTAATTGGGAATTAGGGATGAAAAGAATAGGAAATAAATGAAAATGAAGATAAAACACACTGCGAGTTCTAGTGTGGTGCAGATAAGTCAAAAAAACGCTCATTTTGCAGGAGGATAGAACGCTGATTTGACTGATTAAACTGAATTAACACTGATTAAAATTAAATTTAGACAATATAGATAAGCTTTATATAATTAAATTTAGACAATAAGATAAGCTTATATGATTAATTAACTTAAGTTAATCAGTGTCAATCAGGATAATTTGCTGTTTCAAGCCTTATGCAGGATTACCCACGTTGCGAACCAAAGCGTAGCGAAGTACCCATAAAGCAATTTAGATGACAAAATAAAACAATAACCTATTGATTTTTAATACCGCTTGCTCTGGTAAAAATGTTCAGAAGAATTCAGTCGTCAATCCAACGTTTGAATGTGCTTTCTAATCTCACTAACTGCTGTGCAGTACAAATTTCAACCCCCAAGTCGTGAGCCCGTTGTCTATCCCACGATGACAGAGGGTGATAGCTCACTAACATGACTTTGGTACGAACACCACCGAGCATCCATTTCAACGTGTCTAGTTTGTATAGTGCATCTGCACCCGGCGTGTCGAAATCCTGCGATGCAATGTCTGCCGGCTTAGGTTTTGAAAACCGTTTGGTTTTGCATTCAATGATATATAAATGGTTGTTGTGTAGAAAAGCCACATCCAGTTCGTTTTTGACCGATTTCCCAGTCGTATCACGGATGATTTCTATGCTGCGCCCGACATCTTGTATTTTAGGCAATTCTCCTCGTAAACCATAGACTAGGCTATAAGTATAGTCTTCCAACCAACCGCCGTTGACAAAAAAACGGGCCGCTTCATCCTGAAAATGTAAGCGGTTATCCTGATCTGTGAGCAACTCTTCAGAGGCAAAACGCTGAATTAACCCATTCAATTCGGGCCAATGGCGTTGGCTTTCTGTCAAAACAGGTGTTGTTAAATCCTTTTCGGCTTGTTGGGCTAACCAGTTGAGGGCTGCTAATGGTTTAGCTAGGGCTTCAACATTGTCAATCAAGTCTTGGGTTAAGCTACGCAGGTTTTTAGGTACGCCGCTACGCTCACCAAGGCTGCCTACTTCAGCACCATGCGCTTGTAAAAAAGCGGGTAATTTGATCTTGTCAGCGACATTAAAAGAGGGAAGATGACGCTGATTTATCCAACTCACGTAATCTGTTTCAGGATGAACGTAAAAAATAGGCTTGTTAAATTCTTTAAAGATTTCATAAGCCGCAATACTCATAGGTCGGGTGCCCCCACTGGCATTGAGCGCAATGTCTTGTGTTTCCCTTTCAACCATGAGTTCCAAAATACTATCACGAATATGTTCAACATCTCTGGCATCTTGAATAGGCCAGCGAAAAACCTTGACACCGCTTGGTTTTAAAATCGCTTCTAAGCAACTGGCATTATATTCTTTATCAGGGCTGTGCAACAAAATGACTTCTTGGGGTTTAAAATCAGGGTCTAATGCTGGTGTCACATTAGCGGTTGCTGTGTTGTGAACCAGACAGAGATGGATGGCGGGTTTAAACATCATGTTAGTCTCATGAGTTATAGGAGTTATAGGAGTTACAGGAGTTCAGGAGTTACAAAAATTCAGGTCTGTAAATCAGGCCTTTTATCAAGATTAATAGTTTGAATACAAATGATTAGATTGTGATGAAAATGAGCGCAACCGAAAGTTTTTGACGATCTTATTTCTAGTTTGTATCGCTGCCGAAAGTGTTTTTTGATACCTTCTTATTTTGTTGGCAATTTGACGATGATCTTGATAAAAATGTTCAATCAAAGGAAATGGATCAACACTTTGATTGTAAGGTTTGATTTCAAAATGCAATTGTGGCTCGACAGCATTGCCTGTTGCCCCTTCAATTCTGCCTAGAATTTCACCTCGTTTGACTTGTTGGCCGATTTCCACCATCACCGTTTTTAGATGAACATAAACCGTGTAGAGTTGAGCGTCATGATACAATTTGACATAGCGGCCCGCTATCTTATTCTTCCTAATTTTGATTACTGTTCCTTTTGCTGCTGCAACAACATTGATGTTATTGGCATAAATATCATACCCCTTATGTTTTCTTGAAGAACCAAGCCAATCATCACGTTTAGCACCAAAGTGTGGTAATCCATCTCTCATCACATCTTGAGGTACAAATCCGATAGAACGTTCCAGAAACTCATCTATCAACATACCTTGTAAGGGGATTTTAAAGAGAATATCCTTGAGCATAAACATCATTGTACTCGATTCCCTTTCAGGGTTATGCCGCATAATCGATTGATTCTTCTGGCAAAAAGGTATACAGATACGGTATTGATAAGGGGATGACGTGATTTCATATTGATAATCTTTGGAGAAAGTCGCGACAATCCAAACCGTCTGCCTATCATGTTGTGCCCAGTGAATTTGTTTTAAATTCGGATGGGAAATGGCTATTTTCTGTGCGCGACTCGCACACTTATCCAAAGGTAGAATCAGCTTTCTTTTTTCTTTAAGGGGTGATTTCAACTGACACGCATTGTGATGAATGGTAATCATCGCATTTTCAAAAAAAATCTCACCGAGATTACCCGCTTCGCTCAATCGAGAAAACAACAATAAGAACAATAAAAAGTAGTTAATTTTCTTCAACATTCTGCTGTGCCTCACACTCTTTACTTCGAATCAGGAAAGTGGAATTAACCCAACCCTGTATTTCCTGATATTGAATCTTAACCCACACTTGTGATTTGATATTGCGTAATCCACCTAAGTATTTAAGACATTTTGCGGTTCGTGGTATTTCTTTCACCAGTTTATTGAGATGACCAGGAAATTCGCGTACATTTAAAACATCACTTATTGGCACATTGGTTACTTCATAGTACTTTTTGTTTTCATCAAAAAAACTAAATGTCTCAATAGATTGAGGTTCAAAACGTTTTATCTCTTCCATAAGTGCCCGTAGTTCCCGCAACTGCTCTTCAGCATGCTTGCGATGTCTGCGTTCTATTTCAAGATGTTTTTCAGCTATTTGACGTGTCGCTTGCTCTTTTTGTATTTCACTATTGTGCGTTTGTTTCTCGTACCATAACACACCTACCATAGAACTCAGCAATATCAGTGCCACAATGCTGACAACAATAAAAAATGACCACCAACGCGGTTGAGAAAATTCGGCAGTAGGGGCCTTTAGTGAACTCCCAGCAGAGAACATTTTTTCTTGCCATTGATCGACTGTCTGTGGTCTATCTTCCTCGCTCAGTTGTAATGCCCAATCAACAGCTTGTAATAAACTTTTTTTGTATTTACCTTCTCCGATTTTGACGGCGGGCTGCATGGGATCTTTCATAACACGACGAGTCGCCGCAGGGGGGGCTTCACCATTGATTGCACAGTACATCACCGCCCCTAGTGCGTAAATATCAGTCCATGGGCCTTGATCACTAATCTCGTTGTCATATTGTTCTAAGGGTGCGTAACCTGGCGTTACAATACTTGTAACGCTACGACTTTTTTGTCCAACCGCATAGCGGGCAGAACCAAAGTCAAGTAAAACCGGATTATTATCGTCGCGAATATAAATATTGTTGGGTTTAATATCACGGTGTAAAAAGCCAGCATTGTGTATTTCTTTTAAACCTTCTAATAAGGGCTGCACGATTTGTAAAAGCTCGTTTTCTGTTAAAACGCGCATTTTTTTTAAGTAGTCCGTCAAGCTTTGGCCTTGTTGATATTCCATAACCATATAGGCGGTACCATTCGCTTCAAAGAAGCGTAATACTCGGACAATATTAGGATGATTAAATTTGGCCAGCACTCGTGCTTCTTCAATAAAGCAGTTTAAACCCCACTGAAATGAGTCGTCGTAAGAAGCAGAACGAACATAAACAGTGCTTCTTCCTTCACGTACAGCAAAATCAATCGGTAGATATTCTTTGATAGCCACAGATTGACACAAATGAGTATCTGTTGCTAGATAGGTGACACCAAAGCCACCTGGCCTACCAAGCACGGCTTCAATTTGATATTCTTGTAGCTCAAATCCTGACGGGAGTGCGTTACGATGTTGTTGCTCTTCCAAGGTTAGTGCCTAATTTTATGAGTTAAGGATTTTAAACTGAGAAAAAATGAACACTGATCACTTGCTCAATTTATTGAGTCAAATTATTTCATTTCGACGCGATGCCTCACGTCTTCGAGCTTTAAGTTTAAAAAAAAACTTGAAGCTCGAAAAGTGAATTAGCAAAATCGGTGGGACAATACAATCACATCCTACATTTACAGATCAGCAAGTTATACCCTTTCGCTTATCGTTTATTTTTGGTCATGTACGATATAATGGTGTTTTGAGATCAAATCCGATTATGCCAAATTGTCTATTCCTACCAAAACGGTATAAAAAGCAATCATAGTACAACAAATTATTTTTAAATGTAAGATATTGTGATATTAGAATTGGTTGAGATGAGTTGAGGCTTGAGGCAGTGTAAACAACGCTTGCCAAAAAGGAATGCCGTTTTTAAATAAAAAAAAAGATTAAAAACGATTTTTGGGAGGGGAATGGGATTTCGAGTCAATGGCACGATAGATAATTAATGACTAATAACTAATATTTTATTAGCTCATAATTGAAATTTTGCTGGGGGAAAAGAGAAAGGGGGATGAGAGAAAATGATAGGAGTAATTAATTTTATTAATAAGTCAATAACCTTATGTTGATTAAAATCAACATAATCTGGTCAATTAAATTTTCCGATTTTTTGAGATAAAGATAAACTGGCATACTTTTTAATAAGACTCATAAAAAGCACAATAATTCTAAAAAAGAAACAATATCAATGGGTTAGGAGTCAGAACGCTATCAATCAACTCTGACTCCTGATAAAAGAGGGGATGAAAGAGCATTTTATAAGTTAAATTAATCACTTTAGTAAGCCCCCTTGGCTCTCAAAACGGCAGGTACAGTTTGAAGCAAAAGTACCATGTCATTCCAAAAAGACTGGTTATTGATGTATTCCAAATCCATCTCAACCTGTTTTGGAAAAGGAATCTCTGAACGCCCCGACACTTGCCAAATACAGGTGATACCCGGTGTCACTTTTAAACGCAGACGTTGATAAGGGGTATATTGTGCCACTTCGCTCGGCACGGGCGGACGTGGGCCAACTAAAGACATATCACCAATGAACACATTCCAAAGTTGTGGCAGTTCATCAATAGAAAATTTACGAATAAAACGCCCTACCTGAGTAATACGTGGATCATTTTTCATTTTAAATAACACACCACCTTTCATTTCATTTTCTTTCATCAATGCTGCTTTACGCGCCTCAGCATCAATATACATAGAACGAAACTTCCACATTTGAAATTTCTTCGAATTTTTACCAACACGAGTTTGGAAAAAGAATATAGGCCCTTTTGAATCCAAACTAATCAGCCAGATCACCATCAGCAACAAGGGACTCAACAAAACCAGGGCAGTGGCTGAAACGACTATATCAAAAAGACGCTTGGGAGTTAGATTGCTAACAAACATATCATCAGCAATTATCCAAGGACGACTATCTATAACTAAGTTTACCGTTTGCATTGTTCTTCTCCGGATTTAAGAAATCAGTTCTAGGTTAAATTTAAATAACGATTTGATGTTTATGTTTAAGCAGAAATTGTGCCATATAAAGTAAGCTATTAATTTTGTTTATTTTTTTAAAAGATTAGCCCACCAAAATGGGCAACTCAGTCAACCGTGAATTGCAATTTGCAACGCAATATCAAAAGAGATTTGCAAAATTTTTTTTAAGTTCAGGCGTTACAGGCGTTCAGTCATTCAAAAATTCATAGATTCATAAAGCGGTTATCTGTTTCCAAATCACCTCAAAATCTTGACACCGTTTTAGTTTTCGATCTACTGCTCTCGTTGCACAGGCCCGATTTTCGTTTCAAATTCATTATTGCACAGGCCAAATTTTCGTTTCAAATTCATTATTGCACAGGCCAAATTTTCGTTTCAAATTTATTTTGCATAAAATTAAATAACGCCTTCATTCCTAAACGCTTTTTAATTATTAAATACCTGTTCTCCAGTAACGCCTGAACTCATGAATGCCTTAATAAAAAAATGACAACCCTATTCACTTTATTAGACTTGTCTCTTTATAACCTTTAATCAGGTACACAGGGCCCGTGCCCTAGCCAATGCCTTAAACTTTGTAAGACAAAAAGCCTGTCGAAATGTCGCTATTGAACAAAAAAAAATATCGTTAATAATTAATAAGTTAATTAACAACTCTCACGGGCTGGATACCCCTTATTTTGTTCAAAATTGAGAGTTGATAATTGTTAATAAATACCGTTTTATCCAATTTTTATCCACTAACCTTGTCAAAATCTCCCTTTTTGGTAAAAACAATAAAATGATAAAAAGCAATCACTTAGTTAACTTCTCACGACGTGGCTATCAAAGCTATTTTGGCCTATTTCAGTTCAAAGCAGAAATATCAATTTCACGCGTGAAATGTGAAAAACTTTTCTAAATGATGAATTCCCAAAAAACCCCAAAAAGAAAAAGGCAAATACCCACTTTTACTTCACGCAAGCGAACCATCGGTGGCTAACGCGCTGAAATCGTGTTTCTTTGAAACACGTTATTTAGGAACAAGTCTATTAAATATAGTTGCCCAGAAAAGTTTCGTGCCAAACCTGCCAGGTTTGGCAAACCTGGCAGGTTTTTTACCTTTGACAAAACTTTTCAGCGATGAGTATAGCTGATCTCCAGTAACGCCTAAACGCCTTAATAAAAAAATGACAACCCTATTCCTATTCACTTTATTAATAATATTATTACTAATTGGCGTGCCTGTTGCCATTGCGCTAGGGCTTTCTAGCGTATTAACGATTTTATTTTTCTCAACAGACTCACTAGCCTCCTTATCTTTGAAACTGTTTCAAAGCATGGAGCATTATACTTTACTCGCGATACCTTTTTTTATACTCTCAGCCGGGTTTTTATCCACAGGCGGGGTGGCTAAACGGATTATCCGCTTTGCTATCGCCTGTGTCGGTTCCGTGCGCGGCGGGATGGCGATGGCTTCCGTATTGGCTTGTATGCTGTTTGCCGCCGTATCGGGTTCCTCACCAGCCACGGTAGTCGCGATTGGTTCCATAGTGATCGCCGGTATGGTAGCCACGGGTTATACGGAGGCCTTTGCTGTTGGCGTTGTCGGCAGTGCCGGGACTTTGGGCATTTTGATACCGCCTTCTATCGTCATGGTGGTTTACGCGGCTATCACTGAAGTCTCAGTAGGCCGCTTATTTGTCGCTGGGATAGTGCCCGGCCTATTGGCCGGCCTGATGTTGATGATAGGCATTTATGGATTAGCGCGAAAACGCAATTTGCCCAAAATGCAGCCCGCATCATGGGTTGAAATCTTAGACTCAGGCAAACAAGCGATTTGGGGATTATTATTGATCGTCATTGTGATCGGCGGGATTTATAGCGGGATATTTACCGCGACGGAGGCGGCCGCAGTGGCAGCAGTCTATGCCTTTCTGATAGCCGTGTTTTTATATCGCGATCTCAAATTCACAGAAGTACCCAAAGTCTTAACCGAATCGGGCAAAGTGACGATAATGCTGATGTTCATCATCACGAATGCGATGTTATTTGGACACGTTTTAACGACAGAACAAATCCCACAACAGATTGCGGCCGAAATGATCAATGCCGGGATGCCACCGTGGCTATTTTTAATAGTTGTGAATGTCTTATTATTAATAGGCGGCAGTGTTATGGAACCGTCAGGGTTATTATTGATCGTCGCGCCGATTTTATTTCCGATAGCGACACAATTAGGGATTGATCCGATTCATCTGGGGATCATCATGGTCGTAAATATGGAAGTCGGGATGATCACGCCACCAGTGGGCTTAAATTTATTTGTCTTGGTTGGGATTACCGAAATGAATTTAGTCAATGTGATTAAGGCCGTCGCGCCTTGGTTAGTTATCTTATTGATATTCTTAATGATGATCACCTATATACCCGCGATCAGTTTATTTTTGCCCGATCTGCTGTTCGGCCCGCAAAGGTAGTGTTTTTCAGTTATCAGTTCCACGCAAAAGTTTTGCGCGCAAAACTTTTGCGTGGAAATCAGTTTCAGGCAAAAGTTTCGCTCCGCGAAACTTTTGCCTGAAAATCAGTTATCAGTTCCACATTTAGCTTCGCGCACCGAAGGCTCACTTAAGAAGTTTCGCGAAGCGAAACTTCTTAAGTGAAATACAGTTTTGCGCGCGAAACTTCTTAAGTGAAATGTGGAAATCAGTTATCAATGTCTTGATATTCAGTATGTTTAAGGGCAACCTATTTATCTGACAAACTCTAGAATCCTTGTAGTGATAACTTGCATTTTAAAAAAAGGAAGATTAGAATTGCGCCGTTTTTATTTTGAATAAAAACGGTGATATCTTCACTTGAACAATAGGCTTAAAATACCCTGTATTTGTTAATGGGTACTATTTTACGACTACCCTCAGTGATGTCAAAAAGCCGGGGGTCGACGAAATTGACAGAAAGTGGCGCTGTAAACTCGATCTTCAAGTTTTTGATGTGATTTGCCTTTGTGTCATTCACAGATTGACGCTTTAAATTGCTAAGTCATTGATTTTTAATACGATTAAGTTTTTAAGGTCTAAAACACTAATAAAAAACTTGAAGATCGAGTGTAAAAGACGTGTTGAGTGCCGAGATAGGCGATTGAAACAAGCTTTTTTGGAGAAGCGAATGAGGAATTGTGTAAGCTCGTAGGAGCTAATTTAAGACGATTGCGTACAAACAGAGAAGTTACCCAAGTGGAGATGGGAAAAGCACTTGGAATGTCTGGAAATAAGGTGATTTCTGATTGGGAAGCAGGAAAAAGAGATATTACTATTTCTCAATTGTTTGCTGTGAAAGAGTTTTTGAGAATTGAGGATTGGAATGAGTTTTTTTAAGCTGATTTCTATATTAGAAGATAAAAGGGCAAGGTGTTGAGTGCCGCGATAGGCGATTGAAACAAGCGCTAGATTATTGTGAAGTATTATAAGTTTGAAGAGTTGAGTGCCACGATAGGCGATTGAAACGATTCAAAATACGTGAATGTACTCATTCCTCTGTCTTGTTGAGTGCCGCGATAGGCAATTGAAACAAAAAGACATGAGAATAAAGATTAACCGTTAACCATTTTTGAAAGGATAGGCTATAAAATGTTACAAAGTTATAAAGCCGTTTTAAAAGGTCAGCAATTGGAATGGATTGATGATAGAAAAGTCTCTGCGAATAACCAGCCTTTTTTGGTTTATGTGACTTTACTAAAAGAAGAACCTATTCCTCAACAACTCAAATTACCCGGACAACCAGCCATTGATAGACTTGAAGAAATAGTCGATTTAAATGGCGCGGTGTCTAAAATTGTTCCCCTTAAATGGCAACAAGAAATGCCTCAAGAACGGATAGAGCCTATAGAAAATCTCCAACCATCAAGTCTGATGTCCAAATTAAAACAGATCAAAATTCAGGCACCAAAGGATTTTGCCAAAAATATTGATGCTTACTTAAATGGAGAGAAAAATGTTGAATAGCATTTTTATGGATACCGGATTTGTCATTGCTTTAGTGAATGAGCATGATCAATATCATCAAAAAGCATTGAAGTTGGCAAGTAAATTTGAAGGATATCCGACAGTTATAACAGATGTGGTTTGATTAGAAATCGGTAATGCCCTTGCCAAAAACTTTAAAAAACAAGGCATCGAAATTATCAATCATTTCTATTCATCACCAGAAGTCACCCTTGTTCATCTCAATCCTGTTTTATTAAAGCAAGGATTAAAGATGTATGAATCTTATCAAGACAAAACTTGGGGCTTGATGGATTGCATTTCTTTTGTTGTGATGCGTGAAATGAAAATAACTGATGCCTTAACTTTTGATAAACATTTTGCACAAGCGGGATTTAATATATTAGAACCATAATCTGTTTCCGCTCTAGCAAGTGTACACATGCTTTGAATTTTAATATTTTATGCTCACCTTTTAAAAAAGACTTAATTTAAAACAGGGTCAGTTTATACAACAGATTGCTGAAATATCAAGAAACTGATACCAGATCAAACTTAGAGAACTTTAGTACGGAAATCCTATGTGATTTTCTAAATCGTCTTTCTATAGATGCAACAGACCTATTTCTTCGTCATGTCGTCTTCTCAGGCATGGATGATTTTGTTTATTCTTCATTTAAAGATAATCATAAAATGAATGATGAAGATATAAAATTTAACGGGATAACCCAGTATCCTGTGAGCCTCTCTGACACAACCAAGTTCCCTGACTTGATAGGCTTTGCTAATCAAAAACCTGCGATTCTAATAGAGGTGAAATTAGAAGCAGGTTTTACACACAGAAAACATAAGAGTGAAAATGGCGATTTGATCTCTATTCCTCTTTGTAGTGATAACTTGCATTTTAAAAAGAAGGGGATTAAAATAGCGCCGTCTTAATAGGCTTATTTATAGACAGCAATTCTGGGCAGCCTTCTATTTTGTATATAAACGCAAAAGGCGCAAAAGAGGCGCAAAAGGCGCTATCACCCCACCTATCAAAACCTTCCATATCTTAAAATATTTGGAAGGTTTAATTTTTGAATTTCTAATGAGCAATAATAAATAAAATTTTATGAACAAGTTAACTGAACATGCTAAAGATAGAAACAATAATTTTAATTTAATTAGATTTATTTTAGCCACATTAGTTATTTTTAGTCACAGTTATGGAATGATTGGAATTGAACATCTCGAACCTCTTTCTAAATTGACTGTTAATATTTCATTTGGTAGTTTTGCCGTAGATGCCTTTTTTGTAATTAGCGGCTTTCTAGTTAGCAATAGCATTACTCATGGGGGGGGGGATTGTTACAATTTTTCGCTGCCAGAATATTAAGAATTTATCCCGCATTAATCGTTTCCGTTTTTTTTACAGTGTTCATTATTGGCACAATTTATACGACCAATTCGCTTACAAATTATTTATTAAATGCCGATATTTACATTTATATTATTAAAAATGCCACTTTTTTATTCTCATTAACTCCTGAATATTATTTACCTGGAATGTTTGAAAGCAATTTAAATCACAGTACAACAATAAATGCTTCATTATGGTCTTTACCTTGGGAAACAAGATTGTATTTAATATTGGGGATTTTAGCATTTGTTTTTAATCATAAAATATCTAAAAGCGTTATCATCATTGCTATATGTTCCTATTTATTTTATATGTTAAATTATTGGTTTAATTTTACGGGGCAAAATTTACAAACTTTTATACGTGTATTCACATTATTTTTCATAGGTTCAAGTTTTTTCTTTTTAAAAGACAAAATTGTAATGAACTATAACAGAAAAGATTTCTTTTTTATAACATTATCTCTAGTAATTTATTTTATTTTATTGATTTTGGAAGATAAAAAACTATTATTTATTTTTTATAATTTAACACTTGGGTATTTTGTATTGTATTTAGCCTATTTTCCAAGTAAAAATTTAATAAAATTTAATAATATTGGTGATTATTCTTATGGATTATATATCTATTCTTTTCCAATACAACAAGCAATTTGTGTATCTCTTCCAAATATGAATTTAATACCATTTTTTATAGTTTCTTTTTCAATCACTTTAATCTGTGCGATATTATCATGGCATTTTATCGAAAAACCCTGTTTAAAAATGAAAACAAAATTTTAAATGGTGTCGGCTATGAATGATTAAACTTTACTCAACGGGTATGCCCAAACCATGAATAATATTATAGCCAATAATCAACCACTTACACCTACCTATCAGGAACAACTCATCAATCAAATCTGTGGTGTCTGGCAAAACTATCCAAGTCTTTCCAAAATGTTTGCCGAAATTGATGAACAACGCCACCAGAGTTTACCTCGTGATATTGCCTTTGAGTTATCAATTAAATGACAGATAAAAATAGTGTTCTGAAACAAATTAATCTCCGCAATTTTCTGAGTTTGCATGAAGTTTCATTGCCCTTTAAACCCTTAACCGTTTTAGTGGGCGCGAATGCCAGTGGTAAATCCAATATTTTAAAAGCCTGTTTGGTATTAAACAGAATGATACAACGCCGAGAATCCTTACCAGAGAAAACGACCATTCAAGGTTGGACTTGGGCCGGTGAACCGCAGGGGAAAATTGATTTTGAAATTCAACTTGAAATAGATCACAACCCAACTACCTATCATCTTGTTTTACAAAACAGCGCATCAAAACCCATCTATACAGAAAATTTACGCATCAATGATGTTGAAGTCATTTCCGTTCAAGAAGGCAATGGACAAATTAGAGCCGATGAAAATCAAAATAGTCCGGTTCTCACTTATTCTTCTAATAAATTAGCCTTAACTTCTGCGGGTGATTATGGCAAAAAACCGGTGACGAATTTACTGACCGATTTTATTAAAAACTGGGCATTTTTTAACTTTATGCCCGAAGTGATGCGTAGTAAAAACCCGTTATTTGTCAACCCCACATTGGATATCCCAACTCAATTGGATGATGACGGCTCAGCATTAAAACATTTATTATTTTCGTGGTATGAAAAAAACGCCGATAAATTTGAAGCCGTGAACCAAGCACTGGCCTCATCTGTTACCCCATTTGGTTTGGAAAGCCTAAATAAAGAAGGCGAATTAGGTTTACTTGAAGGCTATGACAAACCCATTCCATTAGATAAAGCATCAGACGGTACTTTGCGTTTATTGGCATACTATACTTTACTCAATCAATCTGAATTACCGCCCCTAATCGCCATTGAAGAACCTGAACGCAATCTTCATCCAGCCGCCTTGGCCGAAGTGGCTAACTTACTTGAAGAATTGGCTCTCAGAACACAAGTGATTGTCACAACTCATAGTGCCCAACTGCTTGATGCGTTTGACAAAGATAATTTAGGTCATCGTTTAGGTGTTTTACTACTTCAAAATCTGAAAGGTTCTGGCACCCAAATCATTGATTTTGAAAAAGAACAAAACCATCGAACAGCACTGAGTGGTTGGATGAAAGACTTTGGAATTGGCAGTGCAATTTTTGATAGTGAACTGTTATGAGGGGAAAGAATTTTGCTAAGTGTAAGAATTTGGACCCCAGAATCCGATTATGATGCCAAAGCCGTTTTGTTATTATCAGAAAAATTAGTGGCTCATTTTGGTATTAAGATATCTATCAAGATCAAAGGTAAACCGGATCGACAAGTTGCCAAAAAAGGTGCAAGTGGACTGAAAAAGGCTATCAAAAATTACCTTCAAGAGGATCATTGTGTCATTTTTGTGATAGATCATGATGGGCCTCAAGCTCAAGCAAACCGGAGACAAGAACCTAATTCTTTAATCAACCAAATAGAAGAGGTTGTCAAATTAAAAGAATTTCAAGGGCGCGTCCATTTAGTCGAAGCCGTTAATGAATTAGAAGCCTGGTTATTGATTGATTGTACCGGTATTTTTTGTTATTTCGCCCAAAACCATCATGCTTTGCCAAAGACGTGTAAACAAGATTTATGTTCAACTGAATGCCGCCATAAAATTAAACAACATAAAACATTCTCGCGTTTGATTACAAAATACACGAGTGGAGATACGGCCTCAATTGAGGAACCAGAGCAAGGCAGTGATAAAGGTGTCAAAGAATATTTGATAAAATTTTCTCAAGAGATTTTTCAAGTATTACATCCAAATACACGCAAAGTGGATAAAAATAGTCAATATAAAGAGGCGCTCGCACCTAAGATTGCAGAATATATTAAAATTGATGACGAGACTCTAAAACGTAGTGAGTCTTTAACCCATTTGGGATACCAACTTAAAGAATGCGAATTAAGGGTTGAAAAATGATTTTAAAATCAGATAGTTAAAATCGTTTAGATTTTATGGATAGTGATGATGAAACAAATTAAGAAAAAATAACAGATTATATGTAGGGGCAATCCATTGTGGTTGCTCTAATATCATATATAAACGCTAAAGGCGCTATCTCTCTATAAACTCTAGGCATTGCATCTCTTTTTCATCGCTGTGTTTCGCTGTACTGTGCGGCGTGAAATAAAGTTTTGCGCGCAAAACTGGAGCGACGCAAGAGACGCTTCGAGGCAAGATTTCTCTTGAAAAAGAGCATCCTTTGCATCTTTTGCGTCTTTTGCGTCTTTTGCGTCTTTTGCGTTTAATATAAAACTAAATTGACTCTAGCCATATCCCTCTGTTTCCAAAAAAGCCTCTCAAAATAAAACATAACGTCATGAATCAACACCTCACTGATGAAGCTTACCAAAACAATAGTCTGAGTGGCGTTTCTCGTACCTTTGCGCTGACTATTCCCCAATTACCACCGGCATTATGTCAAGTCGTTGGGAATGGCTACTTGTTGTGCCGTATTGCTGATACCATAGAAGATGAACCCAATTTAACCCCGCAACAAAAAAGACAATTCTCTCAAGAATTTATTCAAGTCGTTGCCGGGGAAGCTTCCCCTAAAGCCTTAAGTCAATCCTTAGAACCGCTACTCTCCGATAGCACCTTAGAGGCAGAAAAAGATTTAATTCGCAATACCTCCCGCGTTATTCGTCTTACCCACAATTTTACCCATCCACAACGTACCGCTTTACATCGCTGTGTGCGTATCATGGCCCAAGGTATGGCCGAATTTCAGCAAAATAGCAGTCTAAGCGGTTTAAAAGATTTAGCCGAAATGGATCGGTATTGCTATCATGTCGCCGGAGTCGTGGGAGAAATGTTGACCGATTTATTCTGTGATTATTCGCCAGAGATTCAAAAGCATGAAGCCCGTTTGCAAAAACGCGCTATTTCATTTGGGCAAGCTTTACAAATGACGAATATTCTCAAAGATATTTGGGAAGATTATCAACGTGGCGCGTGTTGGCTACCGCAAGACGTGTTTGCACAAGTCGGTTTTGATTTGAACACCCTCTCCCCAGGGCATTATGAACCCGCTTTTGGTGAGGGTTTAATCGAATTGATTCGTATCGCGCACACCCATTTAGATCAGTCTTTGCAGTATATCTTATTGATTCCAAAGAGAGAAACAGGAATACGCCGATTTTGTTTATGGGCTTTAGGCATGGCCATATTGACTTTGCGACGCATTTTAAAACGGCTGGATTTTGATCAAGGGCAACAAGTTAAAATTTCTCGGCGTAGTGTCAAAGCGACGATAGCGATGAGTAATTTGCTTACCCGTAGCGATACCAGTTTACGAGTGCTATTTTATTTATTGACGCGAGCGTTGCCAAAATCCAAAACTTAATGCCTATTTAATAAATAGATAAACAAGAATAGAACGCTGATGACGCTGATTATCATGATTGACGCTGATTTACGATGGGAGATTGATGACGCTGCTTGCCTCAAAGCCAATTTTTTTATCAGTGTTAATCATGATCATCAGTTTAATCAGCGTTCTATCTAAATTTGTCACTTTCATCACCCACATTGCAACACGACAAAAAAATTTGCATTTTATGACCAATCATTGTAAAATGCGCCCCTTCTTATTTATGCCGGTGTAGCTCAGCTGGTAGAGCAACCGATTCGTAATCGGTAGGTCGGGTGTTCAATTCATCTCACCGGCATATCCTCTCCTTTCTAATATCACATTCCCCCTCAACCCTTTTTCCCAAGGGGCTAATCCCCTTTCATCCGCTCTGTTATTATTAGGCACAATCGCCTTTTTGCTTAGCGCATTTGATCGATAAATCGTCTATTACACTCTCAATTCCCCCCTTTTCTAAAGCTTATTCATTCATTAAATAACTCAATTCACAATTCACAATTCACAATAACTTCGTTTCACAACGACCTTCTTACGGCTTGATTTTCGCATTAATAGGATACAATACAGTAAAATAATTAATAATTAATATAACCTTTGCAAAAAGCCTTTTACATATGAGCGAAAATGCTATAGATCAGTCTGCGCCCCCGGTAAGTGAATCTCAGGCGCAAAATCGACCTCTCTTACTCGAAAAATTACAGCAGGATATTGAAACACATCAATACCATTATCCGCTTTTAGAAAAACTCCTCTATGTCGTAACGCTTATCGTCATCATTGTCGCGGCTTATGTCTTCTTTTTGATTTATGTGGTGACGACTGATATACATTATGTGACAGGTTATGTCAGAACCTTAGCCACTCAAATCGTGCCGCTATCTGAAGATATACACGGTATCAAAAAGGAAATGAGTACCGTTAGTCAATCCGTAAAAGAGTTATCCGATATCAAGAGCGAAATGATAGCGATGAATCAGTCTATGAAAACGCTACCTCGTATTCAGCATGAAATCACGGTTATGAATCAAGCTATTAAAGAGATACCCGGTATTAAAGATGAAATGAGGAAAATGAATCAGTCAATGCTCCTGACAAATCAATCTATACAACAAGTGAGTCACGTTACCCAGCAAATGAGTCAATCTGTGGCACAGATGCGCGATTCTATAGAGCATGTGAAAGATTCTATGTTGCTAGTCTCAGGTGATATGACAACGATGCAGGAATCTCTCGTGCTTGTGTCTGCCAATACACAAAATATGCAGCATTCTTTAGATCAACTTTCTGGCAATTTAGGGTATATACACAAGGATTTTAAATATCTGGTAAAAGATTTAGACACCCTAGTTATTTTTTTGGATGAAATGAAAATACACACAGGTATCATGAGTCGAGAGTTAGGCGTGATGTCATACGACATGGGAAGACTATCGCACCAGATATTGCGCCCGTTAAATACTTTAAATAATATGATGCCAACACCTTGGTAATCAGTTATCAGTTATCAGTTTCACGCAAAAGTTTTGCGCGCAAAACTTTTGCGTGAAAATCAGTTATCAGGCAGTTCGTCTTACGACACATCAGTCTTTTAACATTTTTAGAGGCAAAAATCAGCTTAGGCAACTCCAAAAAATTAATAGTACCACCAATGGGGCATGAGCAAGGGATTGCCCCTACCATGAGGGTGGCATGTAGAGGGCAATCCCACATGCAAGCCCATTTTCTTGATATTGCGAAGGTTTGATTTTAGTTCCAAATTTATTTAGCAAATTTTGTTACAAATGTTATTTTGCGATTAGCAAGTTTTGTTACAAATTTATTTTGCGATTATCAGCCTTCTATTCTTAACGTTGCCTACTTATAAACTTTCTTTAAAATTTTTGGCAGGGGGCAGGTTTGCCCCCATTGACATTTGATACGATTTAAATAAATGTACTCCAATGGATTTACCATGTCTCGTGCCGAACCTATCCGAATTCTCTACATAGAAGACGACATCGTCACAGCCACTCGTGTTCAGATGCAACTAGATCGATATGGGTATGTGGTTGATCTGGCTATGAATGGCATTGAGGGCCTTGCTAAGCTTGAAAACCAGCCTTACGATATCGTAGCCGTTGATTATCATTTGCCCGATATGAATGGGTTGCAAGTCTTGCAGAACTTAGCTGCAAGCCAGTTTGCTATACCGAGTATTATGGTTACAGGAGCCGGTAATGAACGGGTGGCCGTTGAAGCGATGAAACTCGGTGTTGGCGATTACTTGGTTAAGGATACAGACAGCCATTATCTTGAATTGCTGCCCGCTGTTATTGAGTCTGAATTAGAAAAACAACAACTGATAACAGAAAAGCAGCGGATAGAAGAAGCCTTGCACGAACGAGATACCATTCTCGAAGCCGTCAGCTTTGCGGCAGAACAATTCTTGACGTGTGCCCATTGGAGTGAACCTATTCAAGAGGTTTTAGCCCGTTTGGGACAGGCTGTGACGGCCAGTCGTGTTTACCTGTTTGAAAATCACCTGCATCAAGACGGTTCAAAACGAACCAGCCAACGCTATGAATGGGTTGCAAACGGCATCGCCTCTCAAATTGATAATCCGCTACTCCATAATTTTCCCTATTATCCCCATTTGAAGCAGTGGGCTGATATGCTGGCGCAAGGTTTGTGTATCAACGGTTTGACTAAAAACTTGTCCGGATACGAAGCTGAAATCATGCAGGCTCAAAATATTATGTCTTTTGCGATCATACCGGTTTTTGTCGGAAAACACTGGTGGGGCTTCATGGAATATGATGATTGTTTAAAAGAACGGGAATGGCCGCCAGTGGTGATTGAAACCTTTAAAACGGCGGCCAGTCTATTAGGCGCGGCTATCCAACATGAGCAAATGAACAAAGCACTGCGTGAAAGTGAAGCACGTCTTGCTAAAACACAACATATTGCCCATCTTGGTCATTGTGAATGGGATATCATTAATAATATCAGACACTTATCTGAAGAAAGCTGTCTTATGTTAGGTTTGCCACCGGATAACCGTTTAGTGCCTAATGAGGTTTTCACGAATGCCATCCACCCTGAAGATCGCAAGGCCCTCAAAAAAGCGGTAGCCAAAACGATTTACGCTAACAAACCTTATGATATTGAGTTTCGCATCATTCGTCCAACTGGAGAAATCAGATACGTTCATAACCTCTCTGAACTCATACGTGATCAGAATGCTAAACCGCTTCGCTTTATCGGCACCCTGCAAGATATCACAGTACGCAAACAAGCCGATGCCGCGTTACGTGAAACGACACAAACCCTGAGTGCCATCCTGAACGCCGCGACAGATTCCATTGTAATGGCAGAGTTAGACACGACTTGTGTCATCATCAATCCCGCAGGCGCGGCAAGGCTTGACCGAAGTGTTGATGAAGTGGTGGGGCAGCGTCTTTGTGAATTGCTCGCGCCAGAAGTAGCGAACCGAAGGAAAGCGATTGTCGATCAGGTGATTCGCACTAAACAGCCTATTCAGTTTGAAGATGAAGAAAAACAGCAGATATGGTTTGAACACAGTATCTATCCAGTGCTTGATGAGCAAGGTTCAGTCACCCGTATTGCCGTTGTTTCCCGCGACATCAGTCAACATAAACAAACTGAAGAAACCCTTAAAAAAGAACGTGATTTTATCAATGCGATTATCAACGCAGCCGGTAGTTTGATAATTGTGCTTGATCGAGCCGGCAATATTGTGCGTTTCAATCGGACTTGTGAAGAACTCACCGGTTATACTTATGAAGAAATTAAAGAACGTCCTTTATGGGACTTTTTCATCAGCCAAGACAATCTTGAACCCTGCCAAAGGTACTTCAATAAGCTATTAACAACAACAGCTAACTCACCAAAGCTGCAACGTGAAAATGAATGGATCACGAAACATCAAACACGCCGCCTGATCGACTGGTCTCATGCCGTTCTGTTAAATGAACAAAATCAAGTTGAATATGTGATTGGTACCGGTATTGACATCACTCAGCGCAAACAGGCCCAAGAAGCATTAGCCCGGACTTTGGCAGAACAAAAGGTGATTTTGGATAACTCGCTAGTCGGTATTGCTTTTTTAGCTGAAGGGCGGAAATTTGTGCGCGTGAACCGCAAGCTAGAGGAAATCTGCGGCTACACCGAAGAAGAACTGAAAGGCAAGACGACAGAAATTTTATATTGTTCCAGAGAAGATTATGAAAAAGTGGGCAATGAGACTTATCCCCTGATTGGAAAGGGGGCCACTTATGAAGGGGAACATCTCATGCGTCGCAAGGACGGTACGCCGTTTTGGAGTCGCTTATTGGTCAAAGCCGTGGCACCCCATGATCTATCTCAGGGATACATCTGGAATATGGAAGATGTGACTGAACAAAGACGTGCTGAAGAAAGCCAGCGTCTTGCCGCAACCGTATTTGAGACAACGACGGAAGCCATTATCGTCACCAATGCTCAGAATCAGATTATCATGGTCAACCCCGCTTTCACCAGTATTACGGGTTACACATTTAAAGAGGTGAAAGGAAAAACGCCTGATATGTTGAAATCGGGATATCATGATGCCGCATTCTATGACGAAATGTGGCAAGGTTTAGTTCAAACCGGGAAGTGGCAAGGAGAGATTTGGAACCGACGTAAGCAGGGCGAAATTTATGTTGAATGGATATCCATTGTCGCGATTCGGGATAGCAGTCAGCAGATTACACAATATGTTGCCGTTTTCAGTGATATAACCAAACGTAAACAAACTGAAGAATTTATCTGGCATCAGGCCCATTATGATGCGTTGACCAATTTACCCAATCGAACCTTATTTGCTGATCGTCTGGAGCAAGCTGTGCAAACAGCTGCACGGCAAGAAGATCGATTAGCAGTCATCTTTATTGATCTTGATCGCTTTAAATGGGTTAATGATACGCTGGGCCATAAAGCCGGTGATCTGTTGCTCCAAGAAGCGGCTCAACGTTTAACGGGCTGTGTTCGTGAATCTGATACGGTAGCGAGGCTGGGGGGAGATGAATTTACCGTGATTTTGCTTAAAATCGAAGACTTTTTGCAGGTAAAAGTGATAGCTGAAAGACTCCTCAAAAATTTATCTCTTCCCTTTCAGCTTGATAACCAAGAGGTTTCGATTGGGGGAAGTCTCGGCATCGCTTTTTTTCCAGAAGATGGACAAGATGTTGAAACCTTGCTCAAAAATGCCGACATTGCGATGTATCAAGCTAAGGAAGGTGGGCGTAATGCTTACCAATTTTTTACAGCGCAGATGAACACCCAAATCACTGAACAAATGGCTCAAGAAAACGCACTACGACGCGCCTTAGCCAATCATGAATTTCTTTTGCATTATCAACCGATTATCGAACTTTCCTCTCAAAAGATGATTGGCATAGAGGCCTTACTTCGCTGGCAACCGCCTATCGGCAATCAACAGTTTCCAGAACAGTTTATGCCTTTAGCAGAGAATACCGGTTTAATAATTCCCCTTGGAGAATGGTATCTCACTGCGGCTGTCCAACAATTTCAAAAATGGTACCATTTGACCAATTGCTATCTAGCCATTAACGTCTCGGCTCGTCAACTCCAAACATCGCATCTTGTTGATATTATAGTAAAAGTGTTGAAAGAAACGGCCATCCCCCCCCATGTTTTAGTCTTTGAAATCAGCGAAGACATTCTGCTTGAGAATTTGCCGCAAGCGGCAACAACCTTATGTCAATTGGATGAACTAGGCGTACAAATAGCAATAGACAATTTTGGAAGCGGTTGGGCTTCCCTGCAATCTCTCAGACAATTACCCATCGATATCGTCAAAATCGATCCCTTTTTTATTCATCATATTAAAACAGATGATTATGATATGATGCTGACAGAAGCCATTATCAAACTCTCTCACAAGCTCAACATAAAAGTCGTCGCCGAAGGCGTGGAAACTCAAGAACAAATCGCATTCCTACAAGAACATCATTGTGATTTAGTACAAGGTTCCTATTTCAGCCACCCTTTAAAAGCGGAAAACCTTTTTACAGACAAATGATAGAACGCTGAGGGCGCATTCCCAAAAAAAAGGGTCATTCTCAATCAATAGCAAAGAAGCAAAATAAATTTTGCACTAAAATCGGGCCTATGCAAAATAAATTTGGAACGAAAATTGGGCCAATAATTGATAATGTTCCTTTTTTTAGAAATGTGCCCCACAAAAACTTTTGCATGAAACGCTGATTTGGCTTCGTATTGTTAAGATTCTTATCCTTTATTATAAACAATCCTTGTAGTTATAGATCAGCCATCTCTCTTTCAGATTAAGCCTTCACAATTTCAGCATCGTCTCTTCTATCCAGTTTTCGACTAACGTATTGATTTCTTGATAGGTTTTACCTTGAGAATCAATAACCGGCCCAATAATGACTTGAATCGTGCCAGGTTTTTTAATAAAACGTTTAGACGACCAAAATTTCCCCGAATTATGAGCAACTGGCACAACCGGATAACCACTTTGCTCTGCTAACCTCGCCCCGCCTATACCATAGCGTTTTTTGTCACCATACGCTAATCGTGTGCCTTCAGGAAAAATAATGATCCATAATCCTTGTGCTAAACGCTGCTTCCCCTGTTCAAGAATTTGTTTCAAAGATTCGCGAAGATTTTTACGATCGATAACAATCGGTTGTAAGGTTGCTAATGCCCAACCAAATAGAGGTAACCATAATAATTCACGTTTCAACAACCAAATTTGTGGCGGAAAAATTTTTTGAAAAAGCAGTGTTTCCCATGTTGATTGATGTTTACTTAAAACAATTGCAGCTTGAGAAGGGATATTTTCTAATCCTTGAACTTGATAAGTCACTTGACAGGTTTTTTCCAACCACCAAATCACAAATCGCGCCCACCCCGTCATGATTAAATAACGTTGCCGAAATGGTAGAGGTAACATCAGCAATGCTAAAGGGGTAAATACGAATAAAGCCAAAATCAATCCAATATAAAATAAGACAGAACGTAAAAATAACATATCAATATAAATCAAAATGTATTTCACGCTAAAGTTTCGCGGAGCGAAACTTTAGCGTGAAATGGTGGGTAACGTCTTTTTGTTGCCCACTAAGTACTGAAGCACAAATAAACAGGTATTTTACCGCAAAGGGCAACCACAAGGGATTGCCCCTACATGACATTGCGTAGGGGCAATCCCTTGTGGTTGCCCCCTTTCTGTTTTTTTTAAATACCTGAAAGCTTAAAAATTGATATTAACAACTGATTATTCGTCCAAAAAATAATCAACAAAAGCAGCTAAATTATCATACACGGGCACATCTTCCACACCTTCCATATCAGCATTCAATGTTTGTTCTCCTTTACCCGTTCGCACTAAAACCGGCTGTGCGCCTGAAACAGCCGCCGCTTGTAAATCGCGTAGCGCATCTCCCACGGCATACACATTAGCTAAAGAAATTGATAAACGGTTAGCGAATTCCTGGAACAAACCTGGACACGGTTTTCGACATCGGCAATTTTCTTGATCACCATGTGGACAATAGAAAATAGCCTCAATCTCGCCACCCAAATCAGATAATTGTTTATACATTTTACCGTGGATACGATTGAGATCATCCAAAGTAAATAAACCACGCGCTATACCAGATTGATTCGTGATCACCACTACCCGATATCCGGATTGATTCAGACGAACAATCGCTTCTAAACTACCTGGGATAGGTTTCCATTCATTTGGACATTTTATATATTCATTAGAATCATAATTAATTACCCCATCCCTATCCAGTATGACAAATTTTGGCATAATTACATCCCCCCGCTTGTTTCAATTCAATCAGCGCAAATCAGGCCATAAGATGCCTCTGTAGGGGCGAACCGACGTGTTCGCCCTTTTGAAAACGCCTAAATATGCAACCGTGAAATATCCGCCACCTGCAAAAACAAATGACGCACTTTCTGTAAAAAGGCTAACCGATTAATACGCACCGTTTGATCCTCATCCATCACCAGCACATTATCAAAAAAATGATCCACGGCTTCTCGTAAACTCGCTAAATATTGTAAGGCCGTTTGATAATCACCTTGTTTCAATAACGGCGCGATTTTTTCACTAACCGCCTCCATCTCATCATACAACCGTCTTTCAGCACCATGATTAAAATAGCTTTGATCAGGTTCATCTGGAAAAGACACTGAAGCTTTTCTCAAAATATTACGAATACGTTTATTCGCACTCGCTAAACTCTCGGCCGCAGGTAAATTGCGAAAAGCTTCTATGCCACGAATCCGGTGATCGGTATCTAAGGGCGAAGTCGGACGACACGCTAAAACCGCATCAATACTCTCAAAATGCACCCCTTGATCTTGGTAGTAACTCCGCAAACGTTCTAAAATAAAATCAAAGACTTGAGTACAGGCCTGTGCTGGAAGCACATTATCGGGATAGGCCGCTTGTGCGGCTTCCAACAATTGATAGACATCCAAAGGTAAACGGCCTTCAATCATAATCCGCAAAACACTGATCGCAGCGCGGCGTAAGCCAAAAGGATCTTTATCACCTGTCGGCGTTTGCCCGATCCCAAAAATGCCGACTAACGTATCCAGTTTATCAGCAATGGATAACGCTTGCCCTAAGGCCGTACTTGGCAAGGTATCGCCCCAAAAACGCGGATGATATTGTTCACGCATTGCCTTTGCTACGCCAGCCGTTTCCTGATCACGAAGCGCGTAATATTCACCCATAATCCCCTGTAATTCAGGAAATTCGCTCACCATCTCCGTCATCAAATCACACTTAGACAATTGCGCGGCGCGGATACCTTGTAATTCTTGACTTCCCAATTGTTGAGCAATCATACCAGACACCGAGGCTACACGCTTTGATTTGTCATACAAACTGCCTAACTTGTTTTGGAAAATGACGGTTTTTAAATCATCTAAACGACTGGCTAACGATTTTTTCAGATCACGTTCCCAGAAAAAAGCGGCATCGCTTAAACGGGGGCGCAGTACCCGCTCATTACCCGCTCGCACCACATCAGGATCACGACTTTCAATATTGCTCACAGCAATAAAACGCGGTAATAACTTATCGTCTTGATTCACAACATGAAAATATTTTTGATGGCCTTTCATGCTCGCAATCAACGCTTCGGGGGGCACTTCAAGAAACTTATCATCAAAAGCGCCCGTTATCACGACAGGCCATTCAACTAAACTCGTGACTTCATTTAACAAGGCTTCATCAATCACCGCTTCACCGCCTATATCAGCTGCAGCCTCTTCAACTAACAGACGCACGCGCTCATGACGAGTCGTAAACGTTGGCATCACATAAGCCTGTTTTTCTAAAACCTTAGCATATTCAGAGGCTTGGGTTAAGCTAATCGGATCAGGATGATGGAAACGATGCCCCCGCGTTTCGCGCCCACTCTTTCTCCCCAAAATCGTAGCCTCAATCACCTCATCACCGAATAAGATCACAACCCAATGTACAGGGCGCACAAATTCAAAAGGCCAATTTCCCCAACGCATCCGTTTCGGAATCGGCAAAGCCGCCAAAGCGCCTTCAATGATCTGAGGAATCAAACTAGCAGTCGCTTTACCGGGTTGCGTACAGCGATAAATTAACCAAGCCCCTTTATCTGTTTCCAGTTTATCTAACTCAGTCACCTCCACTTTGCAAGAACGCGCAAAACCTAAAGCCGCTTTAGTCGGTTTCCCGTTTTGATCAAAAGCCGCTTTCAGCGCCGGGCCACGCCTTTCCGTTTCACGTACCGTCTGCATAATCGCCACCCCCTTAATCAATACCGCCAAACGGCGCGGTGTCGCAAAAGGGTTTGCAATATTATAATGCACTTGATTTTGCTCAAGAAAATGACATAAAGCCGACGAAAAGGCTTCAGATAAACCTTGTAAAGCTTTAGGGGGTAATTCTTCTGTACCGATTTCGACTAAAAAATCACGAGTCTCAGACATCTTGTTTGCCCCCCATTGGAAAATTCAAAGCTTCACGGCGATCATAATAAGCTTTTGCCACCGCCCGCGCCAAAGTACGCACACGCAAAATATAACGTTGTCGCTCCGTAACCGAAATCGCATGACGAGCATCCAACAAATTAAAGGTATGAGACGTTTTAAGCATCATTTCATAAGCCGGTAAAGGCAAATCTTTCTCAATCAAAGCTTGACTTTCAGTCTCATAAAAATCAAATAGACGAAATAACTCCGCTACCGGTGCCTGTTCAAAATTATAGGTTGACATTTCCACCTCATTTTGATGAAAAACATCACCATAAGTGATACATCCAAGCGGCCCATCCGTCCAAACTAAATCAAAAACGCTTTCAACGCCCTGCAAATACATCGCAATGCGCTCCAAACCGTAAGTGATTTCACCCGTCACCGGTTTACAATCCAAACCACCCACTTGTTGAAAATAAGTAAACTGCGTGATTTCCATACCATTAAGCCACACTTCCCAGCCCAAACCCCAGGCCCCAAGCGTTGGCGATTCCCAATTATCCTCAACAAAACGGATATCATGTACTAATGGATCAAGGCCCAGCATTTCCAAAGAGGCGAGATACAAGGCCTGAATATTCAAAGGCGAAGGTTTGATAACCACTTGATATTGATAATAATGTTGCAAGCGATTAGGATTTTCGCCATAACGCCCATCAGTCGGGCGACGCGAAGGTTGCACATAAGCCGCACTCCACGGCTCAGGGCCGATAGCCCGTAAAAAGGTTGCGGGATGAAAAGTACCCGCGCCCACTTCCATATCATAAGGTTGCAGCAAAACGCAACCTTGATCAGCCCAATATTCTTGTAAGGCAAGAATTAAACCTTGAAAAGTTTTTGGTGATGACATTGTCAGTTATCAGTTATATCAGTTATCAGTTATCAGTTATCAGTTATCAGTTATCAGTTATCAGTTATCATATCGGATGGATATTGCTGTATGTATTCACGGATTAACGCGCTCAACTTCGTTTCAAAGTTCGCTTAATTATACTGTTCACTTTTATGTATTTCACGCTAAAGTTTAGCGTAGCACACCGAAGGTTCGCTTCGCTGTACTTCGCTGCGTGAAATGGTGGTTAACGTGTTTTTGTTGCCGGCCCCAATAGATCAATGTAGGGTGGGTAACGTGTTTTTGTTGCCCACCAAATCTATATGAAAAAGTTTTTCACGCAAAAGTTTTGCGCGCAAAACTTTTGCGTGAAAAGTTATGCCCATGTGCAGTATATTCACGGATTAACGCGCTCAACTTCGTTTCAAAGTTCGCTTAATTATACTGTTCACCGTTTGATGCCAAAGTTTTGCGCGCAAAACTTTTGCCTCGTTCACAATTTGCACTTTTGCACACTCGAAAAATTTTGAACGAAAATCGCGCTGAAAGCAAAATGACATGCATTCCAATCGCACAGAAAGCAAAATGACAGGAACGAAAATCGCGCTGAAAGCAAAATGACATGCATTCCAATCGCGCTGAAAGCAAAATGACAGGAACGAAAATCGCGCTGAAAGCAAAATGTGAAATTAAAAAAAGGGCACAAATGACAATGCTAAGTATATTTATTGTACTATTTTTTAGAGTCTCGTATCCTATCACGACAATTATTGAAATTGAATTCGGCCAAAATATTTTTCTCAAGCCCATTAACCCTCGTAGGGTGGGATCGCCACATACCCAATTCCATGCCAAAAAATTTAAAGGCCAAAAATCATTTATGGCATTAAATTAACTATTCTTAATTCCTAATTAAATTTTTATTTCAACCAAAAGGTTTATGCATAGTAGAGGTTTTATGTCAATATTATTTATAACTTTTCACGCAAAAGACGCAAAGATTTCTTTTTTTTGACACAGAGCGTCTGTTGCAAAAAAGCGCGTTTATTTACTGTTATGTAAGTAATAAAGAGATGAGATAAGTGATTGATTTTATTATATCTAATATTTTGTTAATATACCGTAGGGTGGGTAGCGTGTTTTTGTGCCGGCCCCATTAATTTTTTGAGCTTATAATATTGTTAATATACACGTAGGGCTCCCTACGTGTTTTTGTGCCTGCCCCATTAATTTTTTAATATAGAAAAAATGGTGGGCAGCAAAAAGACGCTACCCACCCTACGAAGATTGAGCCTTTCATAAAGATGGTATCCAATGCCCAAGCATTAGAAAAACTCTTTCAATCGCAAGAAAACCAATTGCATTCAAAATCAGGTTGTGTGACGGTTTCCGGTAAACCAAGTCTTGAAGTCCCACCAGGTACGTTAAACCGTATTTTAAAGCAAGCAGGATTGAAATAAAAATGAGGAATAAAAGTATGCGTTATGTCGTCAGATTAGAAGAAGGTGAGAGCAGTTTTGGTGCGTATGTACCAGATTTGCCAGGCTGTGTCGCGGTTGCTGAAACAAAAACAGAAGTCTTAAAATTAATTCAAGAAGCGATTGAATTTCATTTAAAGGGATTGCGTGAAGATAAAAAATCTATACCTAAACCGTTATCCAGTAGTGAATATATTGAAGTCTATGCGACTGCGTAATTGTTGTTTTGAATTTTTAATTTAACTTTTATTTCAGAAATCATAGAAGATAGTTTGGATTTTTCTGCCCGCCTTTTATTGGATATGCCTCACTCAAAAATCATGAGTGTAGATTGGACTTTTGACTAGCTGATAAACTGAGGAGATGAACTATGACTTGTCCTGCTTGTGATCGTTATGTAACCATTGAAGACTGGACTGATGATGAACCTTTTAACTGCCCTCATTGTCATACTTTGCTCAAATTAGTGACAGATGAAGGGGGTTATTGTGGTGCGAGTGAGAAATCTCTCGAAATTCAGGAGGATGATTAAAAATGAAAGCGCGTCAGCGTAGCAAAGGCTTAATTGTAAGATGGGGTAGCTCGATTTTGTTCCCCAGTTATACGAGCCAAGGTTTAGAAGTACCATAATTTGAGTTAAAGTAAGCTTATGTTCAGATTTATCTCACCGGTTGTTCCCACTAAAAATAGGAAACCCAGGCAAAAAGCGAAAGATCAGAAAAAGCGACATCAGCATCTCGAAAATGCCTGATAAAGTATTTAATGAATTTGAATTAATCGGACTAAATAACTTTGATTTTTTTTTCCTCAAACTATTTCCTAAAACAGGATTAGGAACGATGCCATTGCAAAAAATTAAAGGCCAAAAATCATTTATGGCATTATTGATATTTCTAATTTAACTTTTATTTCAATCAAAAGGAGGTATAACAAATAATCAATAGCTTCCCGATTCCTTGATTAATCTAGCATAAAATCATTCGGGAATAGGCCCATCAATAGAGGGAATATTATGACATTGACACTTGAAATTCCACAAGTTTCTTTAGATCACATACCGCTTGGATACAAAAAAAGATTAGAAGAACGCGCTATCCTTCAGATTTATGAGGATGGTTATATTTCGAGAGAAGAATTTGCACAAATCTGTTTGACAAATTTCCAAGGATTTAATCAATTTCAAAGAGTTCGCAGATCAGATTGATTTCAATATTATTTTAGCGGAAAAACAAAATTGGTATCCAGATATTTCTTTCGTATCTAAAACGGATGAAAGCATCAAGTTTTCAGTAGATATTAAAACGACTTACAGACTTGATGATTACGATGGTTTCTGTAATGGCTTTACTTTAGGAAGCGTTGGAACAGACGATTCACGTCCATGTTAAATGCCCTTTAACTTGGGGAATTAGGATGGTTCAATCACCGAAACATAGCCACTTTCTGTCACTGGAAACAGCAGATAGACTCAAAACGGGATTCAAAAACACATAGGGAGCGACACTCAATTATGCGTAGTTTTAGAGAATGGACATTAGCGGAATTAGATAGAACGTTTGATCTTATCGTCCTTGATGATAGTCCTATTTTAAAAAGTTGGCTGGACGGGCATGCAGAGATTTCTGATTTTGAACACCAAGCATTATGTTCTTTTCAAAGTCTTCTAACTGCTCATGTGTATGATTGGAATGAAACCGAACTGGCTTATAATTTTATTGGACCAGTGATGGCTCTTGTCAGATTTAGCTCTAAAGAATTCAATTTTTTTGCGGAACGCACTTTGACTGGTAAAGTTGATGAAATTGAAATAGGAGGGAAACCAGATGGCATAATTGCTTCCGGTTTTCGTGAGCCAAAACTGCCTTATTTTTGCCTTCAGGAATATACAAAAGAAAAAGAGCCAGATGGCGATCCGGCAGCGCAGGTACTTGCGGCTATGCTAGTTGCACAGGAAGTTAATCAATACCAGCTTCCAGTGTATGGCTGCTACATAAAGGGAGAAGTCTGGCATTTTCTAACACTACAAAATCGTTCTTATTCTATCAGCGAAGGATATTTGGCCACTCGTCAGGCAGATATTGTTGATATTTTTAAAATCTTAAAAGTTCTCAAAATGATCATTATTGAATTCATGAAAGTAAAAAGTTAGGATGATTATTCACGGTTAATTTTTTACAGGGTGAATAAAATTGGAACACTCAAAATATTTTTTTGATATAGCGCAATAGATGAAAAGAATCAAGTCAAAATTGCAATCGATTGATACAAATGATGAAGAAATCTATACTCAACGAGGCGATAAACTTAACTTTTTTTTTAAATGACTTTAGGGAGTTGTAGGGTGGGTAACGTGTTTTTGTTGCCCACCAAATTGATCTTAAAAAGTTTTTCACATTTCACGCGCAAAACTTTTGCGTGAAAAGTTATGCCCATGTGCAGTATAACAACAGATTTTAGCGATTACAAAATCTGCAGAGCCTGATGACATCATTATCAAGTTCGGATTGGAATACCGCTCTGTAGGCGGTTTACCGAAATTTTGACTCTTTACCAACAGACAAGATAGCGTTTTGTTTAGTCGTGGTGGCAATCTATAGGTTTGCCCTTTTGCGAACCCTTTTCGCTGCGGCGCAAAGGTGCCAAGTTATTATACTTAGCGACTTTGCGCGAAGCGTGAG
>Ga0164315_10000340_pt1 | contig 31430 bp, 28 predicted proteins | sample GuaBasSedimGuay6_FD_113737 | JGI IMG/M metagenome (GOLD analysis project Ga0164315, IMG submission 113737) | Subseafloor sediment microbial communities from Guaymas Basin, Gulf of California, Mexico - Guay6, Core 4569-2, 0-3 cm | ecosystem: Environmental > Aquatic > Marine > Hydrothermal vents... | reverse complement strand
TGATGGTGATGTGAATCTCAACAATATTATAGAAGACTTAGAGCGAGTGGAACTCGATGGAGAGAAGTATTTAGGGATATTAAGTCCTAGAGCAAAGCAAAAATCGTTTAATCGAAAGCTTCATGAGAAGCTTAATGCCATAAGGAGCTTTTTAGAAAATCACTCAACGGATAGTTCCTATTTTCTTAAAGAAGCAGGAAAAGCATGTCCCGAAATTTCTGGGGATTATAAAATAATCAACCGGGGAGGAAGTAAGGAAGTAATTTCTATCAGATCAAAAGGTTGTCAGGTTTTTGAAGTATCTAGATCTCAACAAAATAAAGGCCCTGTTATAAAACTTCAGGCCAATCAAAAATGTCGAAATGGGCAGGGATATTATTTTTGCTCTAGAGGATATAAAACCGCCGCAGGTCATATCGAGTTTAGTTTTTTTGAAAGATGGGAAGCACAAAGTTGCACCAAAGAAAATTGGCTCAGGATCGATGAAAAAGGAAAATCTCTTACTTCTAAAGTTCGCCAGAATTGCAAAGGGGTGGAAACCACAATCTATGAAGATGAATTTTTAAAATTAGAAATGATTAATTAAGGACGATACCAACATCTTGGTCTCTCAGCATTTTTAGTTACACAAGAGCCTATGGTGGGGTTTTTGTTGTCAAACATAATCTGATGTTTATCTTTGCAGTTTATACCGTTTAAAAAGGTATCTAAGCGGCATTGAGGGGATGGATGTCCATATTCCATCACGTAGGCAACGCTTTGATCGATTTTTTCTAGATCTGGGTAAGTTTCAAATTCTCTAAGGCTATGAAAGACTTTGCTCACAGATAGAGCGGCCATGGCCACGCGGATGCATAGAGCATCTTCTAGGCCACATCTTGCCTGTGCTTTTCTTAGATTTTTGCTGGGTGCACTTTTGATGATCTCTCTATTTTCGATATGGTTTTTAAAAATTCTAGGAAGGCATTTAGAAGTCGCGAAGTAGTCGGACTGTCCCTCAATTGAAGACCAGCTAAGCTTCTCAGAGTTACCTCTAAGCGCTTTAGGTGCTCCACCCATATAATGTCCTAGTTCATGGCAGACAATTAAAAGAAACCCATCTTTAGAGAGCTCTGGGTGTCGGGCCATCCCTCCCATGATTTTGATCACAGGGTTGTTATTTAAGTCACGGGTGGAATAGGCGTTGACCTTGTCGTTATCCCAAGAGTCTTCAAAAATTAGGACTTTTCGGTATTTTTCTTTTATGGTTTTTTCGAAGGCCTTAAGGACTTGGTTTTGTAATTCTTGGTAGCTATAATGGGAAATTCCATTAGTGCTTTTATCATAAGGTGAAAATCTGAGGTGGTTTTCTGGAAAACAGCTTTCTGCCGAAAAGGCGTTATTTGCAAATAACACCAATATGAGAAAAAAATATTTTATCTTCATGTTTTTCATAACAAAATCTCTTAGCTAGAAAATAAATCAAACATAACTAGTTTAAAATGATAATAATCATTTTAAACTAATGCGCTAGTACTATAACTACAAATGTAGGCCTTTATTAGGAGAAAATTATGCAAAATCCAGTAGAAAACTTCATGACTCCAGCACCTCACACTGTTGGGGCCGAGCAGACGCTTCGTTACGCAGAGCAAAAGATGCGTGAGCATGAAATAAGGCACCTGCCCGTTCTCGAGGGTGGCGAGCTTGTCGGTCTGGTTTCTCTAAGAGATATCCGATTAGTTGAAAGTATCGATAAAAACCTTGAGCAAGTGGTGGTTGGAGAGGCCTGCTCTTCTGACCCCGTAATGGTGGAAAAAGGAACTTCACTGTCAGATGTAAGTAAGCAAATGGCAGAAAATAAGATTGGTTCAGTGCTCGTTATGGATGGCAATAAATTAGTAGGGATTTTTACCTGGATAGATGCTCTGCACGCCTTAATTGATAAGAGCTAAAGATCCTCAAAAGAATCTAAGATGCCCCTTAAGGTCGCTTTTTGTACTTTTTGCATAAGATTATTTCTAGCTATGGAAATATATTGTTTTAATTCAGAATTAGAGAGCTCTTTATAGGCATAATCATATCTAATTAATGCCAGATTTTTAAATTTAGGCCGGGCATATTTTTTTAAGATGGAGAGAGTGGACTTAACCTTGCTTTCGGGAACTCTTTTTTTCCTAGGTAAAATCTTGTTGAAACCTTGATGAAGCCCTTTTATAGAATGGAGAGTTATTAGAAAACTCCTTTCTCCATCGCCTTTTATCTCTTCTAATTTTTTTAAAAGTTTGGCCCGGTAGGAATTTTTATCTGTTGGCAATTGAATTAGACTTGCTTTAACGAGGAGATCTTCACTTGATAAATACTCCTCTAAAGAGGCCACTTTTTTCATTATAGGAGAAGAGAAGATTTCAATCAGATCTTTTAGCTCTTCTGGTGAAAAAGTATCTAGTATCTGGTCTTTTACTTTTTTTGAAATAGCATCAACCCCTAGCTTTTCCTGAATCAATTGTTTGATTTTCTCTAAGTCCTCCATTGAGAGCTTCTTTAGCATTTTGGGGTTGGCGAGATGTTTATTTAAAATCTTTTCTGGTAGGCCAAGCTGGGCCCAAAGACCTGAGGAATCAAGGTAGGTCTCAATTAATCTCTCTTTTTGAAAAGTGCTAATCTTTTCTTGTTTGAGTGGCCCTTTTGGGAGTGTTTTCGTAATCGGTGGAGGGGCAATAGGTGTTTTAGTGGCCTCTGTCCCTTCATAACCAAAATTAAGGTATAAAAAGGCCATAGATAGGCCAAATATGAGGGGTAATAGGATTTTTTTCAGCATCAAAGCTCCCTTTGACACATATCATAACAAAAGCCTAACACTAAAAACAATATTAAAATTTCTCATATATAGGAAGATCCTTGGTTTCTTGTGGTAGTGAAAATAGCTAATGAATAATAACTTTTTAAAATTAGGTATTTGCTTTCAAACCTTGGCACAGGTCATTCAGGTTTCTCTTTATGGTTCCGCACTGGGAACCTTTCTTTTTCTAAATCTGGATATAGGAGAGTCTTCAACTTTTATGTTGGAGAAAATTATAGCGTTGATAATGGTAGGGGTAGTTTCACTACTTCTCGTAAATAAATTTCCTCAGGGAATTTTGCTAGTTGGTCTTTATTTTTTCATTGAGGCCTTCATGATTTGGATCAACGGTGGTAGGCCCCATTCTCAATTGTCTTTCTTTACCCATATGGCACGATATCTCACTCCTTTTGCTTTCTATGCTCTCGTGAAGGGGCATGAAAAGGTGGGAATAAATCTGTTAAGATGGGCCATAGGATTTACTTTCATTTTTCATGGTATCAAGGCCTTGCAATACAACCCACTTTTTATTGATTATGTGATGGAAGGGGTTGAAGGACTTTTTGGCATTGCTATAATGGAATCAGGTGCAAAACAGATCTTAGTCGTGATTGGCCTTTTTGATGTTTTGTTCGGTGTATTGGCAATATTAAAATGCCCTCCTTGGGCCTATTTTTATATGGCACTTTGGGGCGGGATTACGGCATGGTTTCGAATTTATTTTCATGGAGACCTTGGAATACTTCCTATGTTTGTTAGAATTAATCACTTGCTAATTCCCTTATACCTAGGGTTTTATCTTAAAAGACCTAAGGTGGAGTCCTTATATGTTTAAAGTTATTTCGATGTTTTCAATTTTATTGTCTTTTTCCCTCTCAGCAGAGGTTGATCATATACGGGTTTTATTTCAGGAAAGGCCCTATGAAAATGTTGTGGTTGCCTTTACTCAATTTGGAAAAAGTGAAGAACAGGCAGTTGTTTATTTTGATGAGGTATCTCGCAGCGGAAAAATAGACGGATATGCTAAAAAACAAAATTTTAATATTAAAAGACTTTATCATGGTCAAAATAAGGCCTTTGTTGTGGCCCGTAAGTTAACAGGTCTTAAACCTGCTACTAATTATTATTTCACTATAAAAGTGGGGAATGTTACCTCTCGGGAGTATTACTTTAAAACAGCTCCTAAAGATTTGAATGCTCAATTCAAATTGCTTTTTGGTGGAGACTCTAGATCAGACCGTGTTGCAAGAAAATCAATGAACCATCTAATTAGAGATCTAGTGCAAAAAAATGGTGATATTTTGGCGCTTGTTCATGGTGGAGACATGGTTTGGGATGGGGCCGAATGGGATGAATTCTCTGTTTGGCTATCGGATCATGTGGAAACTATCGGACGTGATGGAAAAATTCTTCCCCTAATTGTCGCGAGGGGGAATCATGAGAAGGATGCCCTTCTTTTTCAAGATATCTTTGTCTTAGAAAATCATTTAAGTGATGCCTATTATGTAACTCAAATGGGTAAGCTTTTACTTTTTAATTTGAATACTAATATTAGCCACAAAGGTAATCAGAGAAAATGGCTTTTAAGTAAGTTGGAAGAGTTGCCCAAAGAACACAATTGGCTCCTTGCCAATTATCATCGTCCTGCTTGGCCTGCGGTGAAGTCTCCGGGCAGAGCACTGAAATATTGGGTGCCAATCTTTGAAAAATATCAGTTTGATTTAGTGTTTGAATCTGACGGACATGTCTTAAAAAAGACTCAGCCAATTTTTGAACGGCAACTAGACTACGAGAAGGGAATCATTTATGTCGGTGAAGGTGGTATGGGCGTGAAGCTTAGAAGGCCTCGAACCAATAAGTGGTATTTAGAGGGGCCTGGCTACGCCACCAGCAAGTATCATGTCTTTATGCTTGATGTGAGTTCATCCAAGATGACCTGTTCTGTGGTCTTAAAAAATCAATCGATCTACGATTCTTTTGATCTGAATCCTAGGAAAAGACCTCTGTTATAAAAACTTTTGACAGGTGTCTTTTTTTTATTCAATTCTAACGAGGGAGTTTTTCTAACTTCCTGAAAATAGAGCATATTATTTCCCATAATTGGCATTGAACTTGCTTTTATATAAAGGAGACTTCTAACCTAAATGGAGAAATTAAAATGATAGCTTTGCTAACAATTGCATTTATTATTTCGGGCCCTCTCTTTGCGAATAATGACCTTGCTTCTGTCGTGAAGCTTGAGCAGAGTATTTCTGGTACCCATGATTTTAATTTTTTTTCTGATGGAAAAACCTTTCCTATGAACCAGGTGATTAAGGCGAGTTCTTGTCAGGTTCAAGTACACACCTACGCCAAAGGTATTGGGCAGGTTTATTCAGATAAATACGATATGATAAGGCATTTCACTTACCGTATGCCTGGTGAGGATCGGGGAACCTACGGGACCTATGTTGGAACGAAATCTCTTTTGAAGGGAAAGTGGAAAATTCTTTATAACGACAAAGAAAAAAGAGATGTGATGGCATCAAAGCTTCGAAAGCTAAGTTTTCTTTGTAAAAAAATAAATATTCGTAAACATTATAGAAAAATTCAAAAAGAGTCTAAAGAAGAGGTTGATTGGGTTGGCAATTTATATAATGGAGATTTACATACCGGTAGCAAGGTAAACACTAGTGTTGAAAATAAGATTGCCAGTTTAGATGGAAGGCAGTCTTTTATTGAACGTATAAAATCTTTGGAAAATGCCCAGGAGTCCATTTATTTGCAAACTATGATTTTTAGAGGTGATAGGCCGGGGATCTATATTGCTAATAAATTAATGGAAAAGAAGGCCCAGGGATTAGATGTTAGAGTTATTGTAGATGCTTTAGGCTCAGGGCCTATGTCTATTACTCAATCTGAAGTAGATAAGATAAATAGTCCTAAAATGTTAAATAATCTAATGGCCGCAGGTATTCGAGTTTTTGGATTTAACTGTGATGGAGTTAAGGGATTTCGAGGGCTTATTAGAGATGAAATTAGTGGAATTGATGTTACTAAGCTTATTAGAAGGCATCATGAGAAGATGTGGATTGTTGATAGTAATAAGATAAGTGAGAGCAGTATTACCATTGTCGGTGGTATTAATCTTGCTCAAGAATATTTTTCTTTAACTGGAGAGCATCGAAGAAGTTGGAAAGACCACGATCTTGGTGTGAAAGGACCTATAATTAGAGATTTTAAAGAAAGATTTTTATCCAATTGGGTTGAGTTTTCTGTTAATTTTAAATCCTATAAGAAGGATAAAAAATGTTTTAACAGCTTTGATCCGGTTACTCAAAAAGAAGAGTATCAAGAATTTAAAAAAGAGCACACCCTTGCCTACGTTCAATACGAAAAGGAAGAGGATATTGAAGCAGATAAAATTATTGAAGAAAATTTAATTAAATTTTTAGATGGTGAAAAGCATTTAGAAAATATATTTCTTAATGAAGATATTAGGTATAGAGAAGTTGATGGCCTAAGAGTTGTGCATAGTGATCCTGAAGCTGGTGAAAATTATACCCATGATGCTTACGTTAAGATGATTAATCGGGCGCAAAAAAGCATTCATTTGGCCAATGCCTATTTTAATCCGCCTAAGGATGTAGTTGAGGCATTAAAGAACGCTCTTAAAAGAGGAGTTAAAGTTAAATTTTACACGAATGGTGAAAAATTTAATGCTCAACCACTGTTTACTTATCTTGGGCGAAGTTATTTTCTACCTCTTTATGAGGCGGCCAGGGATAGTGGGCATGAAGATAATTTTGAAGTTTATGAATGGGATGGCACTAGAGGAGATCGAGAAGACCCTATGGTGGGTAGTACTCATGTTAAATATATGATTATTGACGGGCTCTTTGGATTGAATGGTTCTCATAACTTGTCCCATTCTAGTATGCATAACTCTGAAATCCTTCTGCTTTTTGAAGGGAAAGAAATTAGTAGAGATATGATTGATCAATTTGAATTTGATTTGGAATACACTGAGAAGATTACTCCTGAACAGATGAAAGAGTTTAAAACCCCAAAGAGGTTAAAAGATAGAATTAGGAATTTTTTATTTAAATCATTAGCTGGAAAGCTTGCCTAATACCAGTTCCATTATAAAAAAATGGCCGGTAAATATCCGGCCTTTTTTTATACAAGTAACTCTTTTAAGTTCTTAGGTGCTTTGGCAATCTTTTTATTTTGGTAGTCAAAAAATACGATACCGGTTTTGGCCCGGGCAATTTCCTCCCCAGATGTTTTTAAGAATTGATAAAGAAAATCGAGTCCATAAGGATTGAAGTCATCAAGAGAAATTTTTACCTCTATTTCTTCTCCTCTGAAGGCCTCACTCTTATACTGAATGGCCGCATCGCTCATGATGATGCTTTTTCCAAAACAATTTAATTCACTTTGCCCTAGGGATTCTAGATAATTCAGGCGAATTTCATGACAGAATTTTAAAATGGCATCATTACCCATATGTCCGCCATAATTGATGTCATCAACACGGACTTTAAGTTTTTGTGAAAATACAGGTTTTTCTGGTAGAGATAACTTGATTCTTGCCATGGACGGACTATATAGTGCGAAAAATGATAAAAATAGGTTTTTTTGATTCAGGGATTGGGGGGCTTTCCATTTTACGGGAAGTGGATAACCTGTTGCCCTCCGCCCAATTTTATTACCTGACAGACCCTAAATTTATGCCATACGGAAATAAGCGGCCGGAGGAAATCCTTAATCGCTCCTCTGTTTTAGTCGAGGAACTTCTAAAGGAAGGTTGTGATCATATTGTAGTGGCCTGTAATACTGCCACGGCGATCGCTATTGATTTTTTGCGTCAAAAATATAGTGAAGCTTTGTTTATTGGTGTGGAGCCTTATGTAAATGTCATAAACAAAACTCCAGAGTTAGAAAAACCAGTTCTACTACTCACTGAATCTATGGCCAAAACAGAACGTTTTCAAAGACTAAAAGAGACCCTAGACCCGCTTAAAAAGATAGATGTTTATCCTTGTAGGGAATTGGCCACTATTGCTGAGAGGGCCTTTTATGAGGGTGTTGATGGAAATTTAATTAAAGAAATTCAAGCAGAACTTGCTCCCTTAAAGGAACAAGGTCATACCCACGCCATTCTCGGTTGCACCCACTATAACTTTCTACGCGATATTATAGCAGAATTTTTGCAGCTAGAATGTATTTGTCCTGGAGATCATGTGGCCAAAAGAGTGAAATCTTTAATTGATAGCTCTGGGCAGAAAACTTCTCCTCGCGATGGATTTCATTTTAAAAATATTGAACAAAAGAATTGGCAGTATTGGCCAAAGAACAACTTGTATAAAGTTTTGGCCTGTGATTAAATCTTGCTCATATTTTACCTTATAGGAGCCTTTATATGTCTAGCATTAGCAAAATTTTTGCCCGTCAAATTTTAGATTCAAGGGGGAATCCCACCGTTGAGGCCGACGTTTTTACCTCAGATGGAAATATGGGAAGAGCAGCAGTTCCCTCCGGCGCTTCCACTGGAACAAGAGAGGCCTTAGAGCTTCGTGATGGAGATAAAAATTATTATTTAGGAAAGTCTGTAAGAAAGGCAGTGGCCAATATCAATGATAAAATTGCGCCCATGCTTTTAAATAAGGAAGTTAAAAATCAAAAAGGCCTAGATACGGCCATGTTAGAATTAGATGGCACGGAAAATAAAGAAGTGCTTGGTGCTAACGCTATTTTGGCGGTGAGTATGGCCGCTTGCCGTGCAGGTGCTCTAGATGCCGGGAAACATTTATTTCAATATCTGGCAGAAGATTTGAACATTCCCAGAGCTACGGGAAAAATCAGACTACCTAATCCACAAATGAATATTATTAACGGTGGGGAGCATGCCTCAAATAATTTAGATATTCAAGAATTCATGGTTATTCCCCATATGAATAAAAGCTTTGCAGAAAACCTTCGTGCAGGGGTTGAAGTCTTTCATCATCTTAAGAAAGTGCTTACGGAAAAAGGTTATTCTACCAATGTTGGCGATGAAGGGGGGTTTGCTCCTAATCTTAAATCCCACGAAGAAGCAGTAGAGTTGATTTTAAGCTCTATTGAAAAGGCCGGTTATAAACCAGGGGATGACATGTCTATCTGTTTTGATACTGCTGCCAGTGAGTTTTTTAGAGATGGTGTCTACCACATGCAAGGAAAGCAATTTAGTGCTGATGAAATGATTGATTATTACGATGGTATTTTAAGTAAATATCCCGTTTATTCGCTGGAAGATGGTCTGGCCGAGGCCGATTTTGATGGCTGGGTGAAAATGCAGGCGCAAATTGGCGAAAAAGTTGTCTCTGTTGGGGATGATCTATTTGTGACCAACAAAAAGATTCTTCAAGTTGGCATCGATGAAAAGCAGGCCAATGCCATTTTAATTAAAGTGAATCAAATTGGTTCCCTTACCGAGACCTTTGAAACTCTCGATCTTGCCTTTAAAAATAATTTTAAGGCCTTTATAAGCCATAGAAGCGGAGAGACGGGAGATACCTTTATCGCTGATCTTGCCGTGGCCTGTGGTGCCGGACACATTAAAACTGGTTCTGCTTCAAGGTCTGACCGGATGGAAAAATATAATCAACTCCTGCGCATTGAAGAAATATTAGGAGATAAGGCAATTTACGAACCTGTTAGATAGTCTAAATCTCAAAGCACGAGAATTATTTGCCCCCCCTACGGAACTCATTGAGAGTTCAGTTTCGGGCGCAACAAAATGTCTCTGAACCGGAACATTTTAGGCGTCGAGAAGGGGGATGAAGGTTTGAGAGGACGTCTTGCTTGATCAGGGGGGGAGTTTATGAAGCCTGAGTTAATCAATCAATTACGATGATAAAGCAAGATTTAAGAAAGAAAAACTTGAAAATTGGTCCAATTGTTAAAATCTTAACTGATTAATAAAGTACCACTAATTTTCCTTTAATCTTTATCCCATTTTGAGTTAAAATATATTCTATATAGAACAAGGAAGTTTTTTTATGTTTATTAAGGTAGCAAAATCTTGGATTCCAATTATCTTTTTACTCCTAAGTATGAGTGTCGCAAATGCCAAAAAGTTTGCCTCTCAGTACTGTGAGTTTGAGCTACCTCCGGGGTGGAATTGTGCTCTTGAGGGGACTGAATGGGTTTGTCAGAGCTCTAATAAAGCGAGAAAGAAAGAGGCCATCATTATTTTGGCAGCAAAGATAAGGGGTGAACAAGATTCCTTGGACCAGTATCAAGCATACTTAAAATCTACCAAAACTTTTAAATTACCCGGTGGCAAGACACAAGTGTCTGAGCCCAAATATAATGAGCTTAAAACGATTAACAATCATCGCTGGGTCGATGCTCTTCATCTGGCCTCAGAAGTTCCGGGGTTTTATACCAGGTATGTGGCCACAGTGAAAGAAGACCTAGGGGTGGCAGTTACCTTATCAGTTGCTAAAGATCTTTATGGTTCTTATCAAAGCGTGTTTGATAAAATTGTTTCTACTTTAAGAGTTTTTCGCCAGAGGGCCGTGGCCACGGGAGATATCAATCTTAAGAAAAAAGATGAAAATCTCCTCGATGACACTTCTTTTATTCCTGATAGTGGAGAGAAATATGGCATCCAAAGGAAGAAAAAGAAAAGTGGAGGAATCTCTGCTTTAGTTAAAAATCCTATCGTCTGGGTAGTTTTAGCGCTTGGTGGGGTTGGATTTGCTCTAGCGAGAGGCAAGAAAAAGAAAATAAAAAAGAAGGGGCCACCGCCTTCAGATTCAGGATCAGAAGGAGGGGAGTAAATCCCCTCCATCCAGTATTAATAAACTTCTATTGAAGAAATTCGGTTATTCATAGCTACTGACCAGAAGTCACCTGTGAAACCAAGCTGAGATTGGTTGCTTCGAAAAGTTTTACATCTGCCACCTAAATGGCCCTTAGTACAAACTTTTACGGAAGCGTTACCAAAAACTTTTAAAGAAGAGATATCATCATCAAACATTCCATTTCGGAAATTATAAAGATCCATTTTTTGTTGTCCCGATTGTAGACAAAATGATTGACCTCCATAGTATGCACTCTTGTAAAAACATGCTTTGCCATATCTTGGTTCTGGCATTGGTCTTGGACTTGGTCTTCGTCTTCTTGTTCTTTCAAGGAAAACGACAACTTTTTTAACCTTGATATTTCCTTTCAGGTGGATTTGCCAGTTGCCTTTAGAGTTGTAAGATGGATTTCTAAAGTTAACTCGATCCCAGGTATTGGCATCATTGTAACGGAAATCTCTTGGCGCCCCATTGATGTATTTTTTTTGAGTACGGTTTTGACCTACTATAAGGTTAGCTTTGCCATTTCCATTTCTAGATTTAGCAACGAGTCTAACTCTTACAAGTTTAAAGTTTTGAACACGAAGCCCATGTTGTCTTTGAAGCTCTTGCTTTAAGAAAATCTTGCTCTGCTGTTTGAACTGTTGTCCATGAAATTGTAGTACAAGCTTTTTTTCTTGATGAGGTCTTGCTAGCGTGATTGCTGAAAAAAGCAACGTAAGCATTAATGTGGAAAATTTAAATAGACGAGTCATTCGGTTCTCCTTTTTTGTTTTGTAACCATGTAATAGGTTAGTTCAAGAAGGATGCCAAGATTATATTTAGATACAGTGTCAGAGCGGCACCAAAATGCAGTCGGTTGTGTGCATTTTGGCCCTGATTGTTGAGTAAAATCATAGGAGAAGGTGCCTTTTGTCCTGCGCGCAAAGCAGGCATCTTATTAATTGTCTTTAAAAAAGATTGGGTAGGCAGTTTTCATGTAACGTATTTCGATAATTTTAAAAATACTGGTGCCTGTTCTCTCTGAGACTTGTTTAGAAGAGTCTTCATATGCTTCTAAACCTTTTTCTTCTAAATCTTTTCCTGCTGCCAGTTTTTTTCTTTTGTATTCATCTGCGTCATCTTTATCGTCACCGCCCAGGAAGTCAAAGATACTCTTCTTTTTAGCGGTGGTCGCTTTACCACTTCTGGTGGCAGCAACTTTAAGTTCTCCCGCTTTTTCTTCTTTTTCTTTTGCCGCTGCTGGCGTTCTTGTGGTCATCGCGGCCATGAGTGAGTTTTGATCCGCTGATGATAGAGAATTAAACCCATCACTTACTCCTTTGGATAATTTAGAGCCCATATTGGAGGTCATGGTATCAAAGGCCATTGGTTTTTTACCAAACTCAACCATTTTCTTGTTGGCCAAATCTCTTAACTTGCTATTAACTGCCCTAATCTTAGCGGCATTTCTTCCAAGGGAATTTGCAGAGGCCATGGCCCCTTTTAAGTTTCCGCCAAAAAGTTGATTACTCATACTCTCACCCATACTAGCTGAGCCTGAGACAACACCTGGAGTGCTAAAGCCAGCAAAATTGGTTTCAGGCATTTTTACTTTTTTACAAGTGTCTGTCTCTCGACATGAGCAGGATGAATCTGCAGCATAAGTCCCGGTCCCTCCAGTGGTACACTGGTTATCGGCAGCACTAAAGGCCGAGGACTCGGCATCTTGTCTAATTACCATTGGTGGCCTGATTCCTGATCGAACATTAGGATCAAATCCAGGCCGATTCTCGAGTAGTTTAGTTAATTGATTGTGGAGGTCTTCATAGGCCTTTGCACGTCGGTCATATTCTTTACGGGTTTTATTTGATTCAACCGAAAACCAGGTCATAAGCCCGAGCTCTACGCCATAAAAAGCAGCACGAATCCAACCATTGATCTTAGTTGCTTGGAAGGCCCCTTTAACTCCAACCATAATTCCTTTTATAATTCCAGCTGAGACTCCAATCCCTATTGCTGAAAGTTTTGGGGCGACATCTTTGGCATTCATACTAGCATATGCAGGAGGAATAACAGCATCACCCACTTTTCTAAGCTGGGCCACCATTTGCTTCATGATTCCATCGGTCCCTTCAATTATTTCAGTGAAATCTTCCATATTTTTAACTAATTCATAGTCTTTTATACTAGGAGATCTAGTTTCTCCCCTTTGAAGTCCTTCAATCTCTTTGTTGATAAAAGCAGCATCTCCAAGGTTACCAGCGGTTTCAAAGCGGTCTGCTAGATCACCTACTGATATAGGCCAGTCAATAGTTGGGTTTTGCGCATATAATTGCTTGGGCCCATTAAGAGAGTTGTTGTAGGCAAAGCAACTGGCAGCTTTTGGAGTTTCTGCTCCCCACGATCGCACAACTTCAATGATTGCCATAATAAGGACAATTGCTATGGCAACACCAACCAAGACAGTGGAACCCACAATCATACCAAAGCGGATATCCATCCAGCTTTTGGCCTTAAGTGTTTGCTCCATAGCGACGGCCATGGAGTCTAATTGAGTGGTGTATTCATCTGTTGAGCCTTCAAGTATTTTAAGTTCCTTTGTTCCTGCTCTTTGATAGCTGCCCCAAAGAATACCCTCCATGACGATCAACAAGATTCCGGCGATAGCATTTATCCACACATCAGGGGCCTTGGGACAGGAGATGGCAAATATAGGAGAAGCGATAGCTATCATTAAGAGGGTTAAGGTTTGCAGGACAATTTGTTTTGTATTTTCATTGTATTCTTGAAAATCATCGTCTTTTTCGATGGCGGTTTTGCCTTCATCAGTATCTACCGTTGCTTGATCACTATATTTTTCAACGTTTGAATTAGCATCTTCTTGTGCCTCACTAAACGAGGGGCCTTCAGCATAGGCCTGAGGCAGTTGCATATGGAGGAGACAAAAAACAGACAAGAGGATAGTAAATGATTTCATAAACGCCTTAAAAATTAAGTTTGATTTTATTTTACTTAGAAATAGGCGAATTTAAAAAGTATTTAAGCTGAATCTATTTACTCAAGAAAAGCGCCACTTGAGTATTAAATTCCTTGGGGTTTTGTAAGTGAGTAATGTGGGCCGCATTTTTGATGACTTTTTTTGTAATCATCGGAGAGAGTTCAGTCAGTTCTTCTCCTATCTGAGAGTATTTTTTGTCTCTGTCACCACTTATATAGAGGGTGGGGACCGATAGTTTTTTGATCATCTCCCATAAGTTTGGTTGGTTTCCCACGCTAAGGAACTTTAAGGCACTTTTTAATTTTTCAGGATCATTTTCAAGCTTTTCTTCAATAAGCGTCTCTTTTAGGCCGGTGAGGTCTCCAAATAAAGGATTTTCATACCAACTGTTTAAAAAGGATCTAAAACTTTTAATATCAGATAGGAGGTTTAAGTCACTTTGGTAGCGAGTTTCTCTTTCCTTGATATTTTTAATTCCCGGAGAGGCCGATTCAATAATCGCTTTGTTAAATAGTTCGGGGAAGGTGAGTATCATATAGAGAGCGATTCTTCCCCCCATGGAATAACCGATAATGGTGAGCTTTTTCTTGGGGGACAGTGAGTCTAGAATTAACCTTGTTAAATCTTTTAAATTCTCTACTTCAGCGGTGGATTTTCCGTGTCCGGGTAAATCTATAAGATGGCAGTAATAGTTTTGAGAAAGCTCTGTCGCTAGCTTAGACCAGTCGCTACCTTTTCCCATGAATCCATGAAGGAAAAGTATAGGAGGGTTCTTGGGGTTGCCAATATTTTTAATGTCTAACTTCATCAATATGTCTTTGTGCCAATTGAATAAGCTTTTCTCTTTTCCACTTTATATCAAAGCTGTTTAGTCGGAGAAAGAACTTGGGTATTTTATAAGCTGGAAGTAATTTTTTTAATATATTTGAGGGGTCTTTTAAATCGGTATTGGACTGGTAAAAAGCAAAGGGAATTTGTCCGTACTCTTCATCTTTTATAGGTATTACTTTTGCCCGCTCTATTTGATCTATTTTGAGTAAGGCCTTTTCAATTTCTGCGGGAGTAATGTTTTCACCACCGCAGATAAACAAATCATCGAGGCGGCCTGAGATTTTTAAGAAACCGTTTTTTAGAGACCCCTGGTCTTGTGCCCAATAAATGTCCTCATTATCAAAGGGGTCATCTTGATTTAAATAGTGGGCAAATCTAGTGCGGCCTTTTATGCCAATTTGTCCCTTAGAGCTGATAATAATTTCTCTATAAGGAAGAATCTTCATTTTTTGGGTACCAGGAATCGATCCTGCAACTTGGGCGGTGGACTCACTGAGACCATAGGTTATGGATAAAGGTAGTTCACTAGAGAAATATTTTTCAGGAAGATGATCTCCACCAATTAAAATGGCCTTTGCTTTTTTTAAAGTTGTAACTACTTCGGAGCTTCTTAAAAGTCTTATGAGTTGAGTTGGAACAAGGGAAATTAAGCTCGGGGAGTGTTTTATGATGGATGATTCTAAGTCAGAGGAAAATATTAGGCAGCTCCCTGAGGTGAGGCATCTGATAAAAACCATTAACCCTCCAACGTGATTCAAAGGGAGAGTTAAAAGATATTTATCACTTTCATCGATGCCATAAAATTTATTACTGCCTAGGGCAGAATAAAATAGATTATCAAAGGTTAAAGATAGCGCCTTGGGAAGACCTGTGCTTCCGCTAGTGAATAAAATAGCTGCTGATTCGCTATTAAAACTGGGAGTGCTTAGTTTTTCTCCCGATAATTTTTTTGGTGATAAAATAGTTTTTAAATTAGCACTTTGAGAAAAGTATTTTATTTCCTCAGGAGCTGCTTTGGGAGAGATTAGGGCAGGAGTCGCTCCTATTATCCAAAGGCCTATTAAATAAAAAAAGCTAAATTCATTTTGCTCCATTAAAAGTCCTACACGCTCTCCTTGGTGTCGTTGCAATATTTTTGCCGCTATAAGAGACTCTTGCCATACTTCCTGGAAGGTATAAGACCTTGTGTCAGTGATTAATAATGGCAGGTGGGCATGCTCTTTAAAGGCATCAGCAAAAAAACTCATGGATGGATTTTTAACACAATGAAGTGAAAAAAGGAATAATCTATGTACTCAAAAAGAGGATAATTCTAGTGATAGGAGCGCAAAAGACCTACTAAGATACCGGCCAGGCCAAAGGTTTTTTCACTTGGGTTTACTTTGATGACGGCAAAATCTTTATTTGCGGGAACTAGCTCTATGAATCCATCTTTGGGCCTGTATTTTTTTAAAGTCGCCTCACCATCTATGATAGCGGCAATAATTTGCCCGGATCTCGCCTGATTTTGTTTCTTGATAATGACAATGTCATTTTCAAAAATCCCCTCTTCAATCATTGACTCGCCCTTAATTCTAAGGGCGAAGTAGCAATGATTCCCGGGAACTAAGGAAGGAGGAACTTCTATTTTTTCCTGGGTATTTTCTATGGCCTCTGTAGGGTTACCTGCAGCGATATCTCCAACTAGAGGGATTTCTATGTTTAAAGGTTCTTGCGTAAGGGGCCTGATTCCACGCCTTTGATTCCAGTCAGTCTCAAGATAACCGCCTTCTTTAAGATATTTTAAGTATCTCTGGACTGAGCCATAAGATTTAAGTTCAAAGTGATCTTTAATCTCTTTTTGGGTGGGAGAGTAACCGTTTTCAGCCAAATAATTTTCAATGAAATTTAAAACTTGTTTTTGATTTTTTGTAAGTGACATATCTAAAAATGATAAGCGTAAGTTATGCGTAAGTCAAATTATATTTTGACCCACAGGCACCGGCCTTCTGTATCTTTGTTTTTGCATTGATAACGAGGACGTAAGTCTTCTTTATTTTTTGCCTGCCTTACGGATTTTTGATGGGACTTACAGGTATTGATGTTGCATTGATGGGCCAGATGATAGCGAGCACAGGAGACAAGAAAAAGGAGAGGCAGAAACTTAAGCATCAAAATATCCTTATTTTAAATGTTGGTCAGACGATTCTAAACTTATTTATTAAAATTAGAAATGGATGTTTCCTTCTTTAATATAGGGTTGAGTGTCACTTTTATCATCAATAAAGTAGCGGAAAGTGTCTAATCCACAGGGTGTTTCTGCGAAGTCATTTTGATGCTTTGCTAGAAGAGCTAGATATTTTAAGGAGAGGTTGGTTTCAAAGCTAGAGCTAATTACTGTTTTAATTTTTCTCTTGGCCGCTTCTTCAATTAGCTCAACTGCTTTGGAATATCCGCCAACTAAAGAGGGCTTAATAACCCAGGTTTTTACAAAGGGAGTGATTCTATCTTTATGCTCAAGGATGTTCTCATCTATGGCAATGGGAATTTTAAGTCCTGTGATGGCCTGATCAAGTTGGTGAAAGTTGGGGATTGGGTCTTCAATGTAGTCAATTATTTTTAGTGGGAGATTTTTGGCAAAAAAACGAAAGTCTTCACTATCAAAGTTTTGGTTGGCATCAAGTCTTAAAGTTATTTTTCCGTGGGACTTTTTGTAGATATTCCAAATTAGCGCAAGTTCTTCTTTAATAGATTTTCTACCTATTTTTACTTTTATGCTTGTAAGACCTGCTGAGCTCCATTCTTCAATAGTTTTATCAAGGTCTTTTTCTTCACCAATTAGCAGCCCATTCAAGGGAACAGCAAAATTGAAATTTTTAAGCTTAAAGAAGTTTTGCAGTAGCTTTGCATGAGTTGTTTCAAGCCAGGAGAGTATAGCTCCTTCAATACAGAATAATACATTCGAATTGATTACCGTTGGAGCTTTGAATAAATTGAAGAATGGTTTTTTAAAGTCAATATCATCAACCTTAAAAGGAGTGTCTATAATATAAAATAGATTCTTTTCGAGCTCGATTTTCAGTTGAGGTAGGTCTTTTTTTGAGAATCCTTTTAGAGGAGAAAGTTCTCCTATTCCTCGTTTTTTTCTTTGGTCAAAAAGGTTTAAAAAATAACCTTCTTTTTCGGATAGGGTGTGGTCTTTAAATTTTAGGGGAGACTTAAAGTTGTATTTAAAAAAATTAAGTTGTGCCCGATCAAACCGTTCCATCATAATATAAATCCTAAACCGAATAAGAGTCCGTATATAAACATATACTGACCGGTTTTTGCTAAGGCCTGGTTAAGACCTGCATCTATTGGACCTATATATATCCTCTTCCAATTGCTTCTAAAAAGTAAAAGTGCCAAAAAAGGGAGGATTAGGGTGATTTTTTTCATTTTTAACATGTAAAAGATGGGTAACGCTCCACTAAGGAAAATAAAAATCATTAATAAAGTCTTCATTTTCTTTTCACCTAGGAAAACGGCCAGTGTAAATTTACCGGATGCCTGATCCGATTTTAGATCGCGAAGGTTATTTACTCCCATTATAGTTGCCGATATAAGCCCCGGGCCCAGTCCTAAAAATAAAGGTGTTAGGTCGGGTGAATTTGTTTGTAAAAAGTAAGTCCCCCAAACAGCAATCGGCCCAAAAAACAGCAGTGCTAAAATTTCACCTAATCCATAATGAGAAAGAGGGATTGGGCCTCCAGTGTAAGCGTATGCTGCTAAAAGAGAAGCTAATCCAATTAGAACAATGGGGAGACCTCCATGCCACATTAAAAAGATTCCAAGCATGAAGGAAATACCGAAGATAATTTGATAGGCGATTTTTACTAAGTGAGGTTTGATAAGACCTGCTTGGGTCGCACGAGTCGGCCCTAATCTGTTTGCTCCATCAATTCCTCGTTTGAAATCAAAATAATCATTTACGAGATTAGTCCCCATCTGCATAAAAAGCGTGCATAGCAGAGTAAGGACAGCAATAAAGAAATTAAGATGCCCTTGTTCGTATTGTGAAAAAAAAAGTCCAAGTAATACGGGACCTATAGATGCCGTAAGGGTTTTAGGTCTAACAGCTAAAAGATATGGTTTTATATTCATAACTTAACAGTTCTTAGTTTTTTGTAGATATCCACATTTTGCTCGTTATCTACTCTTATCTCAATAAGATGCGGCCTTTTATTTTTAAGCGCCTTCAAGTAATTCATTTTCAAAGTATCTATTTGATCAACGAGATTGTACTCCAGTCCAAATTGTTTCGCCATGTGTTCAAAGCTTAGATCGTGAGGAGTTAGCATGTAAGGCAGTATTTTTTCTTCGCTAGCGATAGGAAGAAGAGAGAAAATTCCGCCACCATTATTATTTATAATTAAAATAACAGGAGGATTCTTTGTGCTCTTTAAAAGCATAAGCGAGCTTAAGTCATGCAAAAACGAGACATCGCCTAGAACTAGTGTAACTGGTTTATCTTGAGCTCCACCGGCCCCACATGCTGCTGCAATAAAACCTTCAATGCCGCTAACTCCACGGTGATGTACTACCTTTAAATCTTTTTTGTTATCTAAAGAGCAGTAGGAGTCAAAGGACCTAATTACGGTACTATTTCCCAGATAAAGGATTGAATCCTCTGGCACCCAGTCTAGAAGGGATTTTGAAATTGATGGATAGGTTAAAGGCCCGGCATTTATAATTTCTATTTTTTTATTTACCAGTCCGTTCCAGTTATAAAATTGCTCAGATTTTTTTTCGGGTAATAAGTGAATGAGTTTTGCTGCAAATGCACTAGGATGACAGTTATATCTTATATTAGTTCTATGAGCGGGATCTTCTTTATCGATTTGGTTGTTAACCGTAATTAATTTAATGTTAGGGTGATCTTTTAGAAATTGATAATAGTGTTTAGAAATTAGTCGCCCGCCGAGATGGAAAATGTATTCAGGAGGGTGCTTTGCCAGAACTTTTAAAACCTCCGGGTGATCTAGGCTTGGAGTGGCGCCGTCAGAAATATTAAAGCTATATTTAAGTCCTGAGCAGGCATCCAGAAAAAATGGCCAGTTCCACTTTTTTATTAAGTTAGAGAGGGCCCTATTGTTTGTCTTCACTTCATGTGGGCCCACTACCAGCAAGGCATTTTTGACTTCTTCGAAATTAAAGTCCAGTTCAGAAGGATCAAGGGTTGGGTTAATGTATTTAGTTTCAATTCGCAGAGCATAGTAGGATTGTTCCAAGTACTCTTTAGGAATAAGTCGTTTATCTTGGTTTAAAGGTTCTCTTAAAGGACAGTTGAGGTGGACTGGCCCCTTGGCCGGAAAATTTCCCTTATTTAATAAATTAGCAATTGAAGTGGTTAAAAAATTGGGACTGACCTCAATGGTAGGGGGCCCTGGATTGAAGCTTCCTAAGACAAACTCACCAAAGAGGTTGTCTTGTTTCATAGTTTGGTTATCACCGGAGTAGACCATGTCAGATGGTCTGTCGGCACTTAAAATTATTAGTGGAGTTTGTGATTTCTTTGCTTCGATTACTGCGGGGAAATAATTGGCCATGGCCGTTCCCGATGTGCAGACCAAAACTGCTGTTTTTCCTGTGACCTTAGCATCACCTAAAGCTCGAAAGGATTGTGCTCTTTCATCAATACCCAATAAAATGTTAGCATTTGGATGGTTTTCTATCGCAGCGATAAAAGGTGCATTTCTAAGACCTGGGGAGAGATAAAAGTTTTTACATCCGCCCTTAACCAATTCATTGACGATTAAGCTGGCCCAAAGTCTACCTAAATTTTGTGTTAAGAGAAGATTTTCCATTATATAATAAAGTTTTTCATTTTGGACTGAGTTTCAATCCATTCTTTCGGCCCTTCTGACCCAGGTACTATTCCTGCTCCACCAAAAACATGAAGATTTGAGTTGTTATAAAGGGCAGACCTTATTCCTACCGCAATTTCTGATTTATTGTATGAGAGGTAACCAATTGGTGATGCATACAGACCTCGGTCAAACTTTTCTAGTGAGTCTATGAGTTTCATTGCCAGATTTTTAGGGCTTCCGCCAACGGCCGGTGTTGGGTGGAGCCCGTTTAAAATCTCATCAAGGTTAAAATCTTCTTCAAGGATACCTTGGAACACTGTGTGGAGGTGTTGGACATGATTTAACTTTAAAACTTTTTCATTACATAAAGTTTTTATCGAATGGCAAAACCTCATTAAGTTATTATGGATTTCCTGGGAGACAATCCGATGTTCTAGGATATCTTTTTTTGAGGTCTTAAGCTCTCTTTCTTGTTTGTAGTCTTCGTCAGTGTCGGCCCCTCGGGGTCTTGTTCCGGCAATTGAGTCAATAGTTAAAACATTGCCCTCAATATGAAAAAGTCGCTCTGGTGAGGTAGAGATAAAGGCATTGTCTGGATCCATTTGGAGATAAAAAGCATATGAACTATTTGTTTCTGCGGATATCTCGCTAAATAACTGGATAGGAGATGGCCCCTTAACTTGCAGGTAAACTTTTTTTCTGGCCAAAACTATTTTTTTTAGTATTGAGTCGTCAAAGCTTTTTAGGCAAAAGTCGATGCTTTCATTCCAGGTATTTTTCTCTGGGGTATTTAGTTGGGTGTTGTATTTTAGTGATCTGGCCGAGAGAAAAGATGGGCCTGTCGTTTCAAGTCCTAAATATTCTTCTAAATTAAATATAAAACTGGCCTTCTTTTCTTCATTTTTTAAAATTTCTTTTGATAAATTTATTTTTAAATAATATTTCTCTTTTTCTCTACTCCATTCAACTATGGGGATGAACAAAGTTTTTTTACCAAAGGCCTGCCATTCTTCGCTAACATCATTGGTCGCATTAAATCTGAGACCTCCAAAAACTTTGATCTTAGGATTCTCTTTTAATACATCTCCTAGGATCTTTAAATCCTGATGGCCAAAATCATTAATTTTCCCAAGGGCAAGGAATTCTTCATCACCAATCTTGTTTTTAAAATAACAGATAGGACTGCCATGGATGAAATTAAGCAGACCATGGATGTTTACAGGAGGAAGATCATATTTAAAACAGAGGTACGTAGGTGCGCTTTGGATATCTACAGAGTTGATGTCGCTTAGCAAGTTTTTTAATAAATTACCTTTTAGATTAGATAAATCTAACATAGTTATTTTTCCCCTTGGTACAAGGTAGCTATACCAAAAGTATAGGATTTGTAGGATACGTTTTTAAGGCCTGCTTCTTTAAGATGGCCTGCAAATTCAGCTCCGTAGGGAAAGTCTTCTACTGTTTTATTTAGGTAAGTGTAGGCATCACCATGGCCTGAAAATAAATTTCCAATTCGAGGTAGGATATTTCGAAAGTAAAAGAAATAAAGAAATCTCATAACGCTGTTTTTTGGAAGGGAAAATTCCATAATCAGAACCTTTCCCTTGGGACTCAAAACTCGGTAAATATTTTTAAGAGATTCTTTATGGTCGCTGAAATTTCGAATTCCAAAAGATATTGTAACTACATTGAATGTTTCGTCTGCAAAGGGGATTTTTACGCCATCTCCAAGCTTAAGCTCTATTTTCTTTTCAAGCTTTTTTTTCTGAATTTTTTTCTTCCCAATATCCACCATGCCTTTTGAACGATCTATACCGGTTACTTTTTTCACCCTTTTGTCTTTTACTAAAACTAAAGGGACATCTCCAGTACCTGTTGCCAGGTCAAGGACCACAATTTTATCGGTTTTCGGGAGTGCGGCCAAGAATTTTTGCCGCCAATAAATATCTATTCCAAGGGATAAAAAATGATTTAAGAAATCGTAGGAAGGGGCGATTTCATCGAAAATTTTATAAGACTCTTTCTTTCTAGTTGCCAGTTTAGTCGTCATTTGAAATCCATGGTTATTACTATAGGAAATTGATACTAATTTTTGCGCTCAGTTTCAAGAAGGAGTTCATAAAAAAAGACGATGACGCACTGGTCCTTATGTTTACATAGATGCTTTGGGGTGTTAATAGTTGGTTTTTTAAGGATAAGTAAATGGGTCCCTACATAAATTTTTTAGAGACTGTGCCTGAGAATATTCTCTCAAATGTACAAGATTTGAAGCTAAATATAGAGCTAGATAATTGTAATAGGGAGATAGAGGGACTTTTATCTAGAACTGTGCTCGACGGTGGTAAGAGGCTTAGACCCATGTTGACGCATCTCATGGGAAGGCTTTTTGGCCTAGAAGTTTCGCTTGTTGATCCATACGCCAAAGCAGTGGAAATGGTCCATGCTGCCAGTTTATCTCACGATGATGTAATTGATAATGCAACCCAAAGAAGAGGAGAGCCTTCTATAAATATTGAAGGTTCTAATAAAATGGCCGTTTTGGCAGGTGATTATCTCTTAGCTGATGTAATTGTCAGTCTTTCAAATAGGGGAAATCTACAGCTTGTAGGTGAGATGGCCAAAGTAATCCAAGATCTTTCTGAAGGAGAATGGATTCAAGATAGTGCAGCTAAAAAACGTAATTACACGCGAGATCTTATTGAAAAAATAGCGCTTAAAAAAACTGCCAGTGTGATGACTTATTGTTGTCTGGCCCCAGCAATTTTGGCCAAGGCCCCACAAGAGCTTCAAGATTTAGCTGTTAGCTTTGGCAGGAATTTAGGGATTGCTTTTCAACTTATGGATGACACCTTAGATTTGTCTGACTATTCCAAAAAAGATGTTCTTTTAGACCTAAAAAATGGCGTGGTTAATTCTGTGATTTATGAATGGCTGCTTTTTAATCCAGTACTTCATGAACAATATAAAAATGGAGAATCTCTCGAAAACCTTTGGAATGGAAAAGATATAGAAAGATCCATAGCAATTGTTCAAGAGAGGGCCTTTGGACATCTTCTTCAGGCCAAAAATTCACTGGATACAATTGTTGATTCTCTAACTGTCTTTGATCGTGAGGGAGTTAAAGCGGCCAAGCTTCCTCTAGAAAAGATTCTTTTTTATCTCGGAAGAAGGGAATTTTAAGGGACTGCTTCAGTCGGCCTAATTAATCCTTTTAAATAGTTGAAGTTAACACTAACATTAAAGAATGAAGATTTTACTATTTGTCACGTCGTTGATTTTTTTTACTTTTTCAAGTTACTCTCAAGATGAACTTCCTAAATCATTAAAACCAGGCTTTCACACTAAGATGTTTAATAAATGGGACGTAGTTTTACAAACTCCGGGAGATCTCATAAGTGGAATTTCCAAAGGGGAGCCCCTAGTAGATTATTTGTTCAATACCTTGTTCTCTTATGATGGGACCATTGGCCTTCCCCAAATAAATGTAGGAACACCTACACCTATAAGTGTAGGACTTCTTTTAGGTGTCCAAAGAATTGTTGTAGATAATAGGCAGCTTGATAATAGTTATAGTGTTCTTGATACCTTTAAAATAGGAGTGAATACTTCTTTTTATTATTCTTCTCACGGGGTAAGCGTAGGGGCCGCTCCTTATGTTTATTTTGAAATAATGGATATTAGGCAGGTAAGGCCGGATAAATTTAAACTAATAGATCCCATAGAATATAATTTTAATAAATTTAAAAAGATGGTCAAAAAAGAAGAGGATTATACACCGAGTATTAGGAAGATGGCCGAGGAAAATGAAATTTACTTCAACTTTCTTCCCCAGTACAAGAAAAGTCCGGGGAGCTACGCAAGATTTGGGAAAATTCTTAATCCTTTGATTTCTGTTTTCAGACTTCCACTAAAGCATACTCGAATTAAAAAATTGGCCAAAGATGAAATTATATCCTTTTCGATTACTGGAGGAGTGACGTTTTCGGCCTGTTTTGGGACCACTGGAAATTGTAATAAGAATGCCCCAAAAGAGTATAAGTGGTCAGATATTATAGCTCCCTTGGCCCAAATAGATGTTTTCTTGGAAGGAAAATACCAGATTACCATTATGCGAGAGGATACTGGGAATAGTAACGATAACTTTGCAAGAGTTAGGGTTTCCAAGGTGAAAACTGTTGGGGTTGGCTTTGCAGTAGGTTCTGCGCGAAAAAATTTGAGTGAACAGTCAAAGGAAGTGGATGGTTTTATCGTGTGGAGGACTCTAGGTGGGATTCTGCAAATTCGTCCATTCTCTATTGATGGTGAGTTTACTTATTCAAAATTTTTAAATCAAACTTATCGCTTTAATTTAAATACAGAAAAGGGACGGAACGCCTATGATAAAGCGGTTTTAGGTAGGTTTTCCCTCGCTGACCGTTATTCTCGAGATGATAAGGGAGATATTGTTCGTAATAGACCTCACGCTCCCGTGCAAAGACTATTAACGAGAGAGGAAAAAAGAAAAACCTATCGGCAAAAATCAGGGATAGATCTTTTTCTAGTTAAGTTTTGGAAAAACAAGGTTATTCAAACCTCAATCATTAAAGAGATTAGACATCAAAACAGTGATGAAGAGATAACTCGATTTGAGAGTCTCGTTTTAAATGAACATCAAATGGAAGTTTTTTTTGGCACCCATATGGAAAATAGATCTCATCAGTTCTTTATACGAATTGATGAAAAGAAATTTAATAAAAAGAAAAGGCCAAAAGATAGCTTGATCGTAAATGTTAAAGTTAGTCGATACGACAAATTCATGAGTTCTAAAGAATACATGGAGTACATAAGAGAATTTGAGGATAATTTAGGTTATCCTGGGATATTCCCCCTTCCGCCAAGAAATAATAAGGGCAGATATGATAAATTAAACCTAGGGGAAGGAAGATTTAATTATAAAATGTCATTTAATTGGGAGCATATTAAAAAATTGGTTGAATACCCCGAAAGCAAAATGTGGTCAGCTCTGGCCAAGGCCTTTAATGCTGAAGGGCTTGGTTGGGAGACGAAAAAGGGAAGGGCAAAGAATATTATGAAAAGATTGGCCACCTACGTTGGGACACTTCCCTTGAGTATGGCCGGTGAAAAATTTCCTAAAAAAGATGATATCTTGGTTGCAAATATTAAGCACGAGCGTTGGAAAAAATTAAAAAAACATTTAAAGACCGGGGCCAAAAAATTTAATGAAAAACTAGCGATGTTTTTTAATAGTGGGGACTACGGTCCTGAGATGATAAAACTTCTCAGGGTAGTTTTTCCTAAGATTAAAGTTCCTTATGCCGGGACGGCCAAAAGTAAATTATTTAACAATAATAAAGAATTGATTTTTGGTGACTATGCTCGCTTCTTACCCCCGAAGTCTGAGGAGAATATTGCCTTAATAAAAGAGTTTGAACTTGGGCCTAAGAAGAAGGGAATTAAGCTTTCTAAGCTAAAAGTCGATGCTCTTGGTAAGCTCTATCTTAAAATAAGTTTTAATCTAGAAGAGACTCCTGAAAAGGTGTTTTTTAATCTAGGCAAAAATGATTTATTTGTGGATCTAAAGCAAAGATCTATTGAGACTGTTGTTATAAATAACACAAGTAGACTATTTAAAAGGAATCTTTTTAAGAAAGGTAAAAACAATATATTATTTAAAATTGCTAACAAGAAGCATCCCCTCTATCCCCTGGCCAAAAAAATTGATTTATCTCAAAGGCTTTTTTCGAGAAAGTATGAGTTAAATGTCTCTGCCTCTAAGGACGGAGTGAATTTTGGGAATTACGAAACCAGTGTTTTTAGTGTCTACCCTACTCAGTCGGAAAAGTTCTTAGACGGATATATAGAATTGTTGCAAAAAGATGAAGGTCTTTGCCTTGGAAAGGCCGCGAGTGAATTAATTCTCTTACTTGGCAATAGAAAGTATTTGGTATGTCCGGAAAATGCCGAAAAAAGATCTGATGGAACTTGCAAGAAAGGGATGGTTCCTTACGGGCACTTTTCGAATCGATCATTAAAGGATAATTTAAAGCGAAGAAACAAATGGATAATGAAAAATTGCCCAAAACTTGGTTCGCAAAAGTTTACAGAAATGATTATTAAAAGTGAGAATATCTGCCGAGGTAAAACCGCTCTACAGATCATCGATATGATAGGAGATGCGCCATTTTATGTATGTGCTTCGAATTCACCTAGATTAAAAAATGGTTTTTGTGTCTCAGGGATGATGCCTTATCCATGGTTTTCTAATAGACCTTTAATAAAAAATATCAAGGCGAGAAATGGCTGGATCTTGCAAACTTGTGGCGGAAGGATCCCCTAAGCTCTCTCTTTAAACCCAACTCAGAGTCCTGGAACCTCATTTTGCGTCGAGTCATTGTATTATTTTATTTCTAAACTAAGGAATCTTTTCTATGTTTGAGACATGGATACTTCAGCTTTTAGGCAAAAATTCAGATCTGAAAAGATACCTCGAAATTACTCGGGGTTATTTCATTTAATCCTGAATTTTTCCTTTCTAGTTTTTTCTACACTACTTGCTTTGTCACAAGTTTTTGAACTTAAAGTGTGGGAGATAATGGCGATTCCAGTAACTCTTGTTTTGGGTAACTTGGTAGTTTTTACTCTTCATAGATATCCGCTTCATCGACCAATGCCTTTTTTTGGATTTAGTTATAAAATTCATACAAAGTGGCATCACCGTTTCTTCACTGATGAAAAACTTGTATTTGATTTGACTCGTGACTTCTTTATTGTGTTTTTCCCTACGTGGATCGTCCTAGGTTTTGTCTTTCTTGTCTTGCCAGGAATTTATTTATTACTTAGTCCTATCTTTTCTGCAAACTATGTTTTTTTAACTATGGCCATGGGGAGCTTTTACTTTTTAAGTTATGAAGTCGTTCATTTCGCTTCCCATCTACCGGAAGATCACTTTTTAATTAAAATTAGGTTCTTTAAGTTCATGCGGGACTATCATAAAATTCATCATAACCCTAAGCTAATGAGAGACTGTAACTTTAATATTGTTTTTCCATTTTTTGATATTATTTTCAACACCTATCTTTCCCCAAGGAAACAGAATGCTAGTAGTAATATCTCCAGCTAAAAGACTCGATTTTGAGCACAAGGCGAGCACTAAGAGCTTTAGTGAACCTGTCTTTTTTAAGAGAGGACTTGTTTTGGTACGTGAACTAAAAAAAGAAGGGCCTTCGGGGCTTAAAAAATTAATGAAAATCAGTGATAAAATTGCTGACGAAAATGATAAAAGGTTTAAAGCATTTCATACTTCCCAATCTTTAGATAACGCTAAACAAGCGGCCTTCGCTTTTCAGGGAGATACTTATCAAGGGCTTGGAGTAAACAACTACTCTAGTGGCGATATCAAAGAGGCACAAAAGAATTTGAGAATACTGTCTGGTCTCTATGGCGTCTTGTTACCACTTGATTTAATACAGCCATACCGTCTTGAGATGGGGACTAAGTTTGGGATTCAAAAGAGCAAAAACCTTTATGAGTATTGGAAGCAAGTAGTAACAGATTTAATCAACCAGACGCTTAAGAAAAATAAGACAGAATTCTTAGTTAACTGTGCTTCAGATGAGTATTTTTCCGTTCTTGATAAAAAACTTCTTGATGGTCTCGTGATCACTCCTGTTTTTAAGGATTCACCCAAAGGAGAAGATAAACCTTTTAAAATTATCAGTTTTTTTGCTAAACGTGCCAGAGGACTTATGGCCTCCTATATCATTCAAAATAAGATTAAAAACCCTGAAGATTTGAAAAAATTTAAAGAGGCCGGTTATAAATATGTGGCCGGGGAGTCCACACCCGAAAGACCCGTGTTTCATCGAAAATATCAGGCCAGTGCTTAGACTTTAAATTTTCCATCTGTTAATATCCCATTTTAAAAACTCAAGAAGGGCGTATTTATGAAAAAATATCATGTTTATGGAATCGGAAATGCATTAGTAGATATGGAGTTTACCGTAGACCCCGAGTGGCTTATTAAAATGAATGTGGAAAAGGGCGTTATGACTCTAGTTGATGAAGACCGCCAACATCAACTTCTAGGGGAGTTAGATGCTTTTAAGGCAAAAAGATTTTGTGGTGGCTCAGCAGCAAATACCATTATTGCTGTGGCCCAATACGGAGGAAGATCTTTTTATTCCTGCAAAGTGGCGGGAGATGAAGTAGGTGATTTTTATTTTGAAAACCTTCTAAACGAGGGAGTCCAAACTAATTTAAAATCTAAAAGATCTGAAGGAATAACTGGTAAATGTATGGTGCTGATCACTCCAGATGCCGACCGTACGATGAATACCTATTTAGGGATATCTGAGGGACTTTCTACCAATGAGATCGTTGAAAAAGAAATTATTGATTCTGAATACTTATATCTTGAAGGGTACCTCTGTTCATCGCCAACAGGAAAAGAGGCCGCTATCAAGGCGCGAGAAATTGCTGAGCGGGCAGGAGTAAAAACCTCCCTCACTCTTTCGGACGTGGCCATGGTTCGCTTTTTTAGAGAAGGCCTAACTGATATGCTTGGCAAAAAAGTTGATATGCTCTTTTGCAATGAGGATGAGGCCAAGGCATGGGTTGAATCTGATAACTTTGAGGATGTACTTAAAAAATTAAAAGAAGTGGCCCACTCCTACTCGATTACGAGAGGCCCTAGAGGGGCAGTAGTTTATGATGGTTATAAAGGTGATTGGCATACAGTGAAGGCCCCGGAAGTTCACGCATTAGATACCACTGGAGCAGGGGATCTCTATGCAGGAACCTTTCTTTATGCTATGACCCATGGTATAAATTTTGAAGCGGCCGGAAATTTGGCCTGTATGGCCTCTTCAAGATTGGTTACTCAATATGGGGCAAGACTTTTAAAAGACCAAATACAAGAATTAAAATTACAGGAAATGTAAATGCAGTCATTGAAAGAAATTTTTACTCAAGGTGAAGATCTAATTGGGAAATCCATAACAGCTTTAGGATGGATTAGATCAGTTCGTAAATCAAAAGCATTTTCTTTTATTGTTTTAAATGATGGTTCTACTCAAAATAATCTGCAAATTATCGCTGATCAAGATATCTCTGATTATGAAATAGTTTCTACTATGATGACGGGAACCTCTGTAAAGATAACGGGAAAAATTGTAGCAAGTGGTGGCCAAGGCCAGTCCATTGAAATGCAGGCAGAATCAGTTGAAGTTATAGGCCAGGTTGATGAAGATTTTCCCTTACAGAAAAAGGCCACCTCAATGGAGTTTCTCCGAGATGTGTCCCATTTAAGGGCGAGAACTCAAACCTTTGGAGCTATTTGGAGAATTGGCCATGCTCTACAGTTTGCTACTCATGAATTTTTTAACAATAAAGGCTTTGTAAATATTCACACCCCTATAATCACAGCACTTGATGCTGAAGGGGCAGGAGATATGTTTAAGGTCTCCACCATGGACTTTGCCCGTATTCCTACAAGTGACAAAGGTGAAGTGGATTTTAGCGATGACTATTTTGGTGAAGAAACAACTCTAACAGTTTCGGGACAACTACAGGCCGAATCCATGGTTATCGGACTGGGAAAAGTCTACACCTTTGGGCCAACCTTTAGGTCAGAAAACTCTAATACGAAAAGACATCTGGCCGAGTTTTGGATGGTTGAACCCGAAATGGCATTTGTCGACCTTGAAGATGTGGCCGATTTGGCCGCAGAGTATGTTAAATACCTTATTAGTTATGCACTTAAAAATTGCGCTGATGAAATGGAGTTTTTAAACCGTAGACCACGGATTAAAGGTGGAAAACTAGGGCCTTCAATTAATGAAAAAGAAGAACATTTAGAGCTCCTTAGGCAAGTCGCTGACAGTGAGTTTAAAAGAATTAGCTATACTGATGCGATGAAAATCTGTGATGAGGCAGATAGAGAGTTTGAATTCCCAACATCTTGGGGAGCAGAGATGCAAACCGAACATGAAAAATACTTGGCAGAAGAATATTTTAAAGGGCCTGTGATCGTTACTGATTATCCTAAAGACTTCAAGGCCTTCTATATGAAAAAAAATGAAGATGGGAAAACTGTTCGCGCCATGGATGTTTTAGTCCCAGGTGTTGGAGAGATCATCGGTGGAGCGCAAAGAGAGGATGACCTCGAAAAACTTAAAGCGGCCATCGCTGAAAAAGGGATGAATGCTGCTGATCTTGATTGGTATCTCGACCTTAGAAGGTGGGGCTCTGTTCCCCATGGTGGTTTTGGGCTTGGCTTTGAGCGGGCACTTCTCTATATCACAGGAATGAATAACGTCAGAGATGTTATCCCTTTTCCTAGGACTCCTAAAAACGCCAAGTTTTAAAGAGTTACTTTATTGTTCTTATATTGCTCCAACCATCTTTTCTGACCCACAGGTCATAATCTTCTATAATCTCATCTAAGAGCTCTTGTGAGAGGATCGTTTTCATACAGGCACGCATCCGATTTATCAGCATGGTGGACCCAGACTGAGGGAGCGGAGACTGTAGAACTAAGGCAACGGCCCCTACGTCATACATATTCCTGATTATGCATTCTTCAACCGCCCCGGCCACGGGCTTTTCTAAAACTAGGCGAGAGAAGTTTGCGGGATTTTTAACGATGAATCTAAAAAGTACGGTGTAAGTGGCCCTACCAAGAATGAGATCATCTCTTAGCTTTCTGGTTTCAAAAACCTGTAGTTTTGCCAAGTCACAATCAACTGCAAAAGAGTTGCTAGAAAGTAAGGTAACTGAGCAATCATTCACTAAATCTTGCGCCCATAAAGATGGTGAAAAAAACAAGCAAATCGTTAAAAACATTATCCTCATAATTAGTTCCCCTTCTTCTTATTTTCGAGCAATAAGGGCGAAACCTTTAAGCAGCAGGAAGTGGTGACTAGTATCTAGACACTATCAAAAAAATCGACAGTTTTAGACCTTTAAAGGGTTGAAATCATCTCCTTGTTTTGGCAAGGGCCTTGCATCTATATATGTATGAAAACACTACTTATAACAACACTTTTATTACTATCTTTTCAGGCCTTTGCTGGCAGTTATTCTGGCTGGGGACTTGATTCAATCAATCTACCTAAAAAGATTGTGGCCAATAAAGAGGT
>Ga0164315_10000339_pt1 | contig 31444 bp, 17 predicted proteins | sample GuaBasSedimGuay6_FD_113737 | JGI IMG/M metagenome (GOLD analysis project Ga0164315, IMG submission 113737) | Subseafloor sediment microbial communities from Guaymas Basin, Gulf of California, Mexico - Guay6, Core 4569-2, 0-3 cm | ecosystem: Environmental > Aquatic > Marine > Hydrothermal vents... | reverse complement strand
CCGGTGACTATCATTCGAACATCAACCTCGAGATGAACTACTGGCCGGTTGAAACGGCCAATATTGCCGAATGCCACGTGTCCTTTATTGACTACGTAGAAAGCATTCGCGAAACCAGCGCCTTGAACACAAGGCTGCACTACGGCGATGTGCGCGGCTGGACCGTCCAGACCATGAACAACGCCTGCGGCATTTCATGGTGGAAGTGGAATCCCCCGGGCAGTGCATGGTACGCCCAACACCTGTGGGAGCACTACGCTTTTGGCCGCGACAAGGACTACCTTCGCAAAACCGCCTATCCGATCCTCAAGGAGGTCTGTCATTTCTGGGAGGATCACCTCAAAAGGCGCCCGGACGGCACGCTCGTTACTCCCGACGGTTGGTCGCCCGAGCAAGGTAAGTACGGGCCCGAAGAAGGTGTCACCTACGATCAGGAAATCATCTATGACCTGTTCACCAACACCATCGAGGCGGCGGATGAACTGGGTGACGACAAGGAGTTTCGCGAGCACATCGCCGTCATGCGGGACGATCTGCTCAAGCCCGCCATCGGACGCTGGGGACAATTGAAAGAATGGGAAGAGGACAGGGACGATCCCGACGACAAACACCGCCATGTCTCACACCTGTTCGCGCTTTTCCCCGGACGCCAGATCAGCTTGGCACAGACGCCGGAACTAGCCGAGGCCGCCCGCGTTTCGTTAAACGCCCGCGGCGATGCAAGCACCGGTTGGAGTCGCGCGTGGAAAATAAACTTCTGGGCGCGACTGGGCGATGGCAATCGCGCGCACAAGGTACTGCGTGGCCTGATCAACCTGGTTGGGGAAACCAAAATGATTTATGGCAGTAGTGGCGGTGGCGTCTACTCGAACCTGCTCTGTTCCCACCCGCCATTCCAGATTGACGGCAACCTCGGTGCGACGGCCGGCTACTGCGAAATGCTGGTGCAGAGTCACGCGAATGAAATCCAACTGCTGCCGGCGCTACCCGATGAATGGGCCACGGGGGCCATCAAGGGCCTGCGTGCCCGCGGCGGGTTCGAGATCGACATGAGCTGGAAAGACGGTCGGTTGACCGAGGCCGTAATTCACTCCAGGTCGGGCCAGCCCTGTCGGGTCGTCTACGGGGACAGGACTTGGGATTTGGACACCGTTGCCGGATTGCCATATCAGCTCCTGAATGGGGGGTCAGAGTAAAGAGACAGAAAAAAAAGCGGGTTACCTCAGGGTGTCTTCATTTTTTCTAGATATATCATTGCTTGTTCACCTTACCTGACACTCCCTCTGTCTTCATTGCTCGCCATAATTCTGTCATTTCCACTTTCATGGAGGCAACTACGTCTGGATGTTCGCTTGAAATGTCGCTGCTTTGAGAGGGGTCTGTGGTGATGTCGTACAACTCAAATCTAACTGGATCGCTTTCTGCCATCCAGTTTTGAAGGTCAGTTGGATCATCGGGTTCTGGTAAATAGCCCAATGAGTAGTTACGGGCTTTCACCCGTTTCTTTGTGTGCCCTGTCCAGGCCTTTGCGTAATGCCTCAGCCCAGGGCTTCATCATGCGCTTGCCCGCAGCCTTGTTACCTGGACCGGTTTGCCATTGCATATAGGTTTTATCGTAGTCCGATCTCGGATCCAGGGCCTTGGCCAGAAGGTCACCGGTTTCGGAATCATACAACTCAAGGTACAAAGTCATGGATCCGGCATGACTGACGAAAGTTGCTGCCCGACCAGCTCTCATCGTGTCTGGCGCATTGACATCCAGGTCAACGATAGCCGCTTTGGCGACCAACACGTCCTCCCCGATACCATCCGCCAACTCGTAACCACCATCAGCGAGTTCCTCTGTGAAAACTTCCAAAAACAATTCCTGAACAGTACCCTTGATCATCTCCATATCTTTGCTCTTGACCCTCCTCCGGGTAGCAGAGTACTGATCCCTTTCCCAGTTTTTCCTGAACGCGACATACGGTTCTGTAAGATAAACACGTTGGTACTGTGACAGATTTGCGCCAGGTTCAGCATATACAATCGCTAGCGAATGGGGATTGGGCACCCGCTTCAAACCCTCAACTGTATATTCCGGGAGTTCACTCTGGTCCTTTGACAGAACGGAAATTGGTGCGATACTCAATGTGATCAGTATCAACAGGATCAGTGTTTTCTTCATTCAGGTTTCCTTTTTAGGCTGTGGGGGCAGTACAACAGAACCAAGATTGGTTGATTCAAACCAGCGCATTATAGTGGAGAGCTTTGACCATGCATTACCGAAGGCTTCCATGTTACACCCGTCAAGTCATATAGATAAAGCGATAGTTGCTAACTACCCTTGCCCGCCCTCGCTGTCGGAATCAAAGCGATCTGGTTAACCTGTATCGGTAAGGGGCAGACTCCTGCCAATGCCCATGTCGTCAATCAATTGCGGGAATTGTGTGTCACACCGAATCGGATTCCACACACGAGGAACCCGGTATGAAGAAATTGGGAGATGGAGTCGGGGCCACCCTAATCGGGCCCGAATTCCGAGTCAGATTGCTCCGACTCCACTTTTCAGAGTAAACCTACTCCGATCCCAAACCTGTAAAACTTGATTTAATTTCCTGTTGGAAACTGACGGTGCTTACTTTAATCAACAGACATCAGAACCGCTTGACAATATCGGTCAATCACTTGACATCTTCGCTGGCAGCGGCATTCGGTCATCATTCGAAAGCTGTACAACGGTCGCATTACAGCTAAATACTCTTGTTGTATGAGCTAAACATGATCACATGCACTCATCCAGCAGGAGGTTGATCCGGCACTCGAGATAGTGGAAAAGCCTGATGGCTGGTGTCTGCCATTGACGTTTAACGAAGCATGCTCAGGTCTAGAACGACCGCTGGTAATGGGGATCCGGTTTAAGGTAATTAAGTTCTCTACAGGCGATAATACAATTGACCAATCAAACCAAGTTCTATTACAGCAGCCAGATTATGTAAAAATACTGGATGGGAGCATAACAAATGAAAGTCAACAAATTCACATTGGCAGTCCTGACGAGCATCCTGACAATCGCAGGCTGCGAGAATCAGGTCAATGATGTTGAGACGCAGCAAACCACAAATGAGGAACCTGTACACTGGCAGGACTTAAGTGTGTATCGTGTCAATACCGAAGAGCCCAGAGCCACTTTCATTTCCTATGACAGTGCAGACAAGCTCTCAGTTGATGACTATGCAAGCTCTCCCTACTACAAGCTGCTCAATGGTGACTGGAAATTCCACTGGTCCGCGAACCCATCGTTGGTGCCTGAGGGTTTCTATAAGCCGGAATTTGACGTATCCAGATGGGATAGCATTCCCGTTCCAGCTAACTGGCAGATGCACGGTTATGACTACCCCATCTATACAAATATTGAATACCCTTTCCCCAAGAACCCGCCCTTCGTCCCGGAGGCTGATAATCCAACGGGTGCCTATCGCACGACATTCACGGTGCCTGCCGATTGGGATGGACAACAGGTATTCCTACACTTTGGCGGCGTGAATTCAGGCTTTTATCTGTGGATCAATGGACAGGAGGTCGGTTACAGCGAAGGCAGCAAGACGGTGGCGGAATTCAATATCACTGATTACCTGACTTCGAGCAACAACATCATGGCCGTTAAAGTTATCCGTTTTACAGATGGCAGCTACCTGGAGGATCAGGATTTTTGGCGGGTAAGCGGTATCGAGCGCGATGTCTATTTGCATACCACTCCCAATGCCCATGTCAGAGACTTTTTTGCCAAGACCACATTGAAGAACAATTACAAAGATGGGCAGTTGGAATTGACAATAGACATCAAGAACAACGACAAGCTCGCCCAGACCGTCATGGTTAAAGCACGACTTGATGACGCCAATGGCAATGTCGTGGTGCAGAGACAGCAATCGGCAGAAGTCACTGCTGGTGGAAACAAGTTGATCACCGAATCCATCACCGTTGAAGATGTGGCAGCCTGGTCGGCGGAGGAACCCAACTTGTATCACCTGACCATTAGTACAGAATCTGGTGGCACGGCCCCTGTACAACATATCGGAGAACACATTGGCTTCAGGTCAGTCGAGTTAAGCGACGGTCAGTTCTGGGTGAATGGCAAACCCATACTGTTCAAAGGCGTTAACCGTCACGAGCACGATGAGCGCACGGCACACGTGGTGAGCCGTGAATCCATGCTGGCAGATATCAGGATGCTTAAAGAGAACAACATCAATGCCGTGCGAACCTCGCATTATCCGAATGATCCCTATTTCTATCACCTGACCGATAAGTACGGTATCTATGTTATCGATGAGGCGAACATCGAGTCTCATGGTTTTCAATATGCCCCGGAAGATACGCCTGCAAACAAGCCGGAATGGGAAGGCATGCATCTCGATCGCCTGAAACGCATGGTCGAACGTGACAAGAACCACCCATCCATCATATTTTGGTCGATGGGAAATGAGGCTGGTGATGGCATCAACTATGTGAAAGGCTATGACTGGATTAAAGGAAGGGATGATTCGCGCCTGGTGAAATATGAGCGTGCCGAACAGCAATCAGCCTATACAAAGGACACATCCCCTCATACGGATGCCATTACATGGATGTATCACCACGTCGATAGGATCGAGGAGAACTACCTGGGCCAGTATCCGGAGCGCCCGTTTTTCTGGGCGGAGTACTCACACGCCATGGGCAACAGTAGTGGTAACTTCAAAGAGTACTGGGACATGGTGCGGGCCGAGCCCCAGATGCAGGGTGGATTCATTTGGGACTGGATGGACCAGGGGTTGGTCAAGAAAGATGAGAACGGCAACGAGTTCTGGGCCTACGGTGGTGATTTCGAGCCCGAAGGAATGCACAACGATGGAAACTTTTGTCTGAACGGTTTGGTCAATCCAGACAGAAGTCCACACCCCGGGCTGTTTGAAGTCAAGAAGGTCTACCAGAATTTGCACTTTTCGAAAGTCGGTCAAACTGAATTTGAACTATACAATGAACATTTCTATGTCGACTCAAGCGGTACGGATGTTTCCTGGCGTTTGATCGAAGACGGTGTCGCGGTCAAGACCGGTGAAGTTGATATCGTGGCGCAACCGCAAGGCAAACAACGGTTTAGCCTGGCTTCAGAGTTACCTGAACTCAAGACGGGTCATGAGTATTTCATCAATTTCTATGCTACGGCAAATAACCAACATCATCCACTTATTGACGTAGGTCATCTATTGGCCAGCGAACAAATTTTATTGCAACAGGGCATTTCGGCTGAATTCGATCACTCAGACTCTGGTGAAGTTGTAGTTGGCAAGGAAGGGGGCAATACGGTGGTCACTGCGGGCCCCGCAAAACTAACATTCGACGCGGCTGGTTATTTGAGCTCCTATCAGTTTCAGCAAACCGAGTTGATGCTGCAGTCACTTAAATTCAACCTTTGGCGTGCACCCACCGACAACGACTTTGGTGGTAAGGATCCTCTGCCTAAACGGGGCAAGGCGTGGAAGGACTCCACCGTGAATCAGCAAGGTCAGGGTATCAAGCTTGTGTCAGGCGGTACGAATTCGGTGACACTGGAACAGACGATCTCAATGCAGGAATCGGGCTCGACCGCCACTTACCGCTACACCATCAACGCTCTGGGCGAGGTCGGGGTAGAAGTTAATTTTGTCTTTGCAGGCAACGGTGTCTTCGGTGAGATCCCACGGATCGGTTCCAACTTCCAGATGCCGGTAGAGTTTGACCAGGTGAAATATTACGGTCGCGGTCCTCATGAGAACTACTGGGACCGCAAGACGTCAGCTTTTTTGGGTGTCTACCAGGGCGAGGTAAAGGATCTGGCATTTGACTACATCCGCCCACAGGAAAACGGTAACCGCTCTGATCTGCGCTGGGTCACGCTGACCAATGCCGATGATGTCGGGCTCAGGATATCCGGATTATCGACCTTTGACTTCAGCGCCCATCATCAACCCCTCAGTGATTTTGACCCGGGTATTGAGAAGGCACAGCGTCATCATACCGATATCAAAAAGCGCGACCTGGTGAGTGTTAACATCGACTACAGACAGTCCGGTGTGGGTGGCGACAACAGCTGGGGTGCGAGAGCCTGGGATAGGTATCAGCTAAAGCCCGGGGATTACCACTACGCATTCATACTGTCGCCTATTGATACCGTGCCGGCACATGCAGACGGAAAGATCATTGCCATTGGCAACCACAACGATTTGTAGATCAGAGAGTCTCAATCCCTGGCGATCCCAGTCAGGGCTTCACCTCAATCGCCTCGTCAAGATAACCGAGTGAGGTCAGGAACCTGTCGGCCTCCAGCAGGGTCTCGGTGTACCTGGCCCTGTGGAAAAAGGCGTGGGGCTGGCCCTCATAGAGATGCAGATCGGAGCGCACGCCGTTCTCCTCCATGGTTGCCTGGAAAAACCTGGCCGTCTCGACCGGTATCAGCTCGTCTTCGGTACCCAGGAAGACGACGGTTGGTGGCGCGTTCTCGTCGAGGTTATGCAGCGGTGAAATATCCTGCCAATAGTCCTTCACACGGGCGTGCTCATAACCTTCGGGGCCATTGTCATACACCGGATTGAACAGCACCAGTGCATCGGGGCGCTCGCTGACACCCAGGTCATCACCATCATTATTGAAACCTTTCACGGTCCCGGTGGCCGCGGCGATGTGGCCACCTGCTGAACCGCCACCAGCTGCAAGCATATTCGGATCAATACCCAACTCTTTGGCATGGGATCGGACGTAACGCATCGCAGACTTGGCGTCTTTCACACTCTCAGCCGGCGTTGTGCCATGCTTGTTTTTTAGTCGATACTCAGCGCTGATCGCCACCATGCCCCTGGAAGCCAGGTGGGCGCTCTGGCGGTAAAATGCAGAGGGGTGACCATTATTCCAACCACCCCCATGGAAAAACACGATAGCGGGCGTCTTGTTTTCTCTTGAGTGATTTGGTGGGTAAAAAACATGTAAAAACAGTGAGGCACCGCCGACGGTCTTGTACTCTATGACCTCGTCGGGCGTGTTTGGGGTGCTTTTCGTGGCATGATCCCCGGCACCCTCTCTGAAATCACCGGCCAATAGCCGGATGCTCTGACCTGCCTTCAGGCTAATGATCTTTTTCATGCCAGAGTAGACCATTTCGATGGGGTCGCCTGTCACATTCTGCCCCGCCGTCACCGTCGCTTCGGTCAGCTTGCCGGCGCTCCACTTGATATCCAGGGTTAAATTACCCCGCGCCCGGATACCGGTCACCTTACCCTCCGGCCAGGCAACGGGCAATGCAGGCAGGAGCTTGATTTCGCGGTTATGGGAATGCACGAGCATCTCCATCACGGCGGCTGTTGCACCGAAATTACCGTCAATCTGAAATGGCGGGTGATTGTCCCAGAGATTATTGAGGGTTGATCGGGCGAGGATGGCGTGCAGGTTCTCATAGGCCCTGACCTCATCCGAGAGCCTTGCGAACATGCTGATGGTCCAGGCCCGGCTCCAGCCGGTTCCTGCTCCACCACTGCTCAGCCGGCCCTCGATCGACTTCACCACGGCTTCACGTATCGCCAGGTCATCATCGAGGTTGATCTGGTTCCCCGGGAAAGCGCCAATCACATGGGATATATGACGGTGGCCAGGTGCTTCCTCAGCAAATGGCAGTCGCCATTCCTGCAAACGCCCGTCCTCTGCAATTTTGGGCCTTAAGACTCTTGGCACGAGTGACCTGATCTCCTGGATAAATGGGTCGGCCCCCTTGCCAAGGGCCTCCGCTGCTTCGAGGTAGTCATTAAAGACCTGCAGTACCATGAACTGATCGAAGCTGTTTCCGGCGGAAAGTGAGGCCTTTTTCACCTTCCCGGAAGCATCCTCGTAGGTGAAGAAATTTTCGGGACTGGCGGACGGCCGGGCCATCAGCTTTCCTTCTTGAGGGGCCTCAATCAACCAGGACGCCACAAATTCAGCCGAAGCGGTGAGGATGTCCCAATTCTCCTCCAGGAATCCGATATCCTGATTGAACCGGTAGTGCTCCAGAATGTGAAAGGTCATCCACTGGCCACCAAAAAATGTACCGCTGTGGTTGGGCTTCACCCCCATGGGCCGGGCGTGGCCCCAGATATCGGTAGAATGCCCCATCATCCAGCCTTTCATTCCAAGCCGCCTGGCCATCTCCTTCCCGGAAGGCTGAAATGAGCGTATAAGGTCGAAAAATGGAAGATGAAGTTCCGAGAGGTTTGCCGATTCGGCCAGCCAGTAGTTCATCTGGATGTTGATATTCAGATGGAAATCGGACTTCCAAGGGGCATCCAGGTGCGGATTCCATATGCCCTGAAGGTTAGCGGGTAAGGTACCGGGTCGTGAGGAAGCGATTAACAGGTAGCGCCCGAATTGCACGTAAGTTTCGATAAGATCCGGATCATCCTTTGCCCCGTCCCTGATGCGCTGAAGCCGTTGCTCAGTGGTCTTGTCCAGGATATCAGGTGCCGTTGAACCGAAGTCGAGCTCAAGCCGGTTGAAATATTTCTGGTGTTCAGTAACTGCATTTTTCTGCAGCTGAATGACGTTCTTGCCCTTGAGCCTGTTCAAAACCTGGAGCGGCTTGTCCTGCCAACCATCCTTTAACTTATTCGTATTGTCCCGGCGATTGAAATCGGTGGCCGCGGCGAGGTAGATGGTGATATCGGTGCTGTCTTTAACCTCAAGCATACCTGCCCGGGCAACGACGTTTCCAGCCGGTAAGGCGCGGACACGTGAGACAAACGCTGTTGCGGCTACTCCTTCAGCAGCTGTGCTTTTAACCAGGTCGCCACCTTCGATCGTGCTGTCATCCAGGGAGATCTGAACGGTCAAGGGATTCGTCGATGTAATTGACATGATAATGACATCATCACTCTCACTGGCAAATACGCTTTGCGTAACGATAGTGTCATCGTCAAGTGTATGAATACTACGGGCAATACCGGTTTTCAGGTCCAGGCTTCGGTAACTTTCCTTCAGCCCGGCAACCCCCGCATACCGTACGCCAAGCCAGCCAAGTAGTTGATAGCTATCAGGGCGATGGGCACTGGGTCTGCCGGACGGCTTGAAAATATCACGCATGAAGATTGCATCGACAGCCTCGTAGTCACCGGCAGCCTCAAGTTCGACCATCCTGTTGAGACCAACAATACTGTCTTCCGGTACAGGGACTTTCTCCGACCTGGCCCAGATCGTCTCTTCGTTGATGAGGACCCTCTCCTCGGGGAAGTTGCCGAAGGGCATCGCGCCCAACCGGCCATTGCCGACCGGATAGGCAGTGTCCCAATTCTGGCCTGCCGGCTCACTGGCCCAGATAACCAGTTGCCTGTCACTTGACTCTGTTTGAGCGATAAGCACTGTTGCAAACAGCAGGTTGAGAACCAGACCTGCCAGTACGCTAAAAGACATCTTCATTTTTTTCGACCAAAGTTACACTCTGTTGGGGATATTTGTCAGGTTGGCCAAAACGAGTAATTCCAGGCTTCACAACTGATGAGTTCAGGAGGGAACGGGTGACGTTTGTAGATGTTATTCGTTGAATAATCGATTAGCGATGGTCAACTTTTAAGTAATTGTCGTGCAAACAACTCACGTGCTTCTTCCTGTAAATTCAGCATGTATCTGTGGGCACTTTTTGCGTCGCCAGCGACGATCGCGTCGGCCACCAGGCGGTGCTCCTCCACGTTGCCCGTATGCACACCCTTCAACCGGTTGGTGATCCGAATGCTGAAGCGCAGAGCGGTCTCAATGAAACTGTCAAGTTGCATCATAAAGCGATTATTGCTGGCTTCCAGGACTGCCAGGTGGAAAGCAATGTCAGATTCAAGAGGATCACTTTCGCCACGGCTCGCTTTTTCCATTTCGTTGATGGCCGCGAGAATCCTGTCCTTTTGCTCTGGCGTGGCTGTACGCGCTGCGAGGGCTGCAGCTTCTGGCTCCACCCCCAAACGCATGTCAGTGAATTCAACCAGCAGAGGTACTGATACCTCCCGGTTCAGGAGCCAGTTCATGACATCCGGATCCAACAGGTTCCACCGACTCTCGTCAGTCACTTTGGTCCCACGTCTCGGGCGCGCAGAAAGCAGGCCCTTGCCAGTCAGTATCTTGACGGCTTCGCGCATGACGCTGCGGCTCACATCGTACTCGGTGCATAACTCGGCTTCGGTCGGGAACTTTGTGTCGCCGGTGTATTTGCCGGAAACAACTTCTTTGCCCAGGTGCTGGACAGTATCGAATGTCAGGTTACGGGCTACGGTTTGGCGCATCGTATCATCCTTGTCTTTTAATATGATATATATTGTAATTGTTAACTGAATGGATAGTACGTGTCCAGTGCAATTCCCTTGCAATTTGTCTGGTAGACAAACATGTGGCCCGAAAGGGGGCTTTCTGCCCGTTGCCTGCTTGTTAAACCCTCCCTTGCAGTGCTGACAAACAGCAGGTCCAGGTCCGGTCCGCCGAATTCGACACAGGCAACCTGGGGGGTAGGGGTCTGAATCACATGGTCAATAAGGCCATTGGGTGTGTAACGCACGACCTGACCATTACCCCACTGGGCCGACCAGTAAAAGCCATCACTGTCGATCACGGCGCCGTCAGGCCCTGCCCCGGCTGCCGTTCTGGCAAAGTCTCGTCCACCAGATATGGCACCCAAATCACCATCAAGATCATACTGCCGGATGATTCCAGTTGTGGTGTCAGCAAAGAACATGGTGTTGCCATCCGGGGAAAAGGCGAGACCATTGGAGATGCCGATTCCATCCAGTTGTCGTGTGACCTGGCCCGCCTCGAGGCGGTACAACGCGCCTTCAGCAGTAGCGCCGGCAAACGGCTGTTCAACCATGCTGCCTGCCCAGAAACAGCCCCGACGGTCGAGTCGGCCTTCGTTCATGCGGGTCGCTGGATTATCGGCTTCAATGAGACTGATCAGCTCGCGCCTGCCCGTTTCTGGGCAAAAGAGGTAAAAGCCGTCGGCAAAAGCAGTCACCAACCTATTTGGGTCATTGGTAAAGCCAAAGGAGCAGAGGCGCTCGGGCAGGTCAAAGACCGTGATCGACTGCTTGGGCCATGTTAGCCTGTAGAGCTTGTTTTCCTGGATGTCGGTCCACCAGAGCATTCCGGTCCGACAATCCCAGGTGACACCCTCACCGAGCGTATTACCTGCGGGATGAACATCGATGAGTTTCGCTTCCACCCTCGTGCTCCATTAATGTGACAATTGCGGATTCAGCACTACCACCAGGTAGTGTAGAACGCGACAAGGATCAACACAGTCGCAACAGCTGCCATGTTGAAGCTGGAAGATGTTGAGAAATCGATGTCCTTCACATCCACCGCTTGCGGGTGCCGCCGCTGCTCGCCCATCAGCGAGATGATAACAGCCAGAGCTGTGCAGGCTAAAAACACCAGGCCGACGCGGTCCATAAAGGGCAACTCCGGCCAGAAGACCTTGCCGGCCCAGGAAAGGGCGAACGAGCTAACCGCAGCCGTGAGGGCGGCAGTTGCCGTCGTACGCTTCCAGAATAGCCCCAGAAGGAACAGGACAACGATTCCGGGTGTGAAGAATCCGGTGAACTCCTGGATATACTGGAAGGCCTGGTCGAACTGGCCAAGCAGCGGCTTGGCAGTGACCATGGCAATGACAATGGAGCAAAGTGCAATAACCCGCCCAATGACAACCAGCTTCTGATCGCTGGTCTCGGGTTTGTGATGTTTATAAATATCCATGGTCGCGATAGTGGAAATGCTGTTCATCATCGAGCCAAGCGAGCTTAAAATGGCAGCGATCAGGGCCGCAAATACCAGCCCCTTAATGCCTACAGGCACCAGGTTCATCATTTCAGGATAAGCCTGGTCAGGCTTGGCAAGGTCAGGGGCCAGGATAATCGCAGCAATGCCGGGCAGCACTACAAAGATAGGCATCAGCAGCTTCAGCCCTGCAGCCATGACGATGCCCTTCTGGGCTTCGCCAATTGACTTGGCCGCGAGAGCTCGCTGGATAATATACTGGTTACAGCCCCAGTAGCTCAGGTTCATGATCCACATGCCACCGACCAGTACGGATATACCCGGAAGGTCCTTGTAATAGGGGTTATCAGGTGACAGGATCATGTCGAACTTGTCGGGCAGCTCGGCCTGCAGTATGCCAAAGCCTGCGATCGCACCTGCACCTCCGCTGACCTGATCCAGTGCCAGATAGGTGACAATCATGCCACCGAGGACCAGCAGAACGACCTGGATGATATCGGTAAGTGCCACTGCTTTCAGGCCGCCATAGAGGCTATAGGCAGATGCCAGCACGCCCAGAATGACAAGGCCATAAACCTTGTCAACACCGGCGATGGTCTCTATTGCCAGGGCACCCAGCCAGAGAATGGCCGTGAGGTTCACAAAGACATAGAGGGCAATCCAGAACACAGCCATGACCATGCGTACGCTGTGGTTGTAGCGTTGTTCCAGATACTGCGGCATCGTGTATATGCCCTGCTTGAGGTAGATGGGCAGGAAATATTTGCCAACAATGATCAGTGTGATTGCTGACATCCATTCATAGGAAGCAATACCCAGACCCAGCGCAAAACCGGAGCCGGACATGCCAATGATCTGCTCTGCGGAAATATTGGCCGCGATCAGTGAGGCGCCGATTGCCCACCATGGCAAGGCCTTACCCGCCAGAAAATAGTCGCTGGTATCCTTTTCGTGTCCAGGCTTTTCGCGGCTTACCCACTGCGCTATCCCAACGATAAACACGGCGTAGATACCGATTATCACCAGATCAATTGTTGCTAAATGCATTTCTGAGTTTCCTTTTTTCTGAATGGTTAATTAGTTTTATTTATCGCTGGACACGACCAGAGCCGTCGCCACTCATCAGTTTTTCGGCCTCAGCGACACTCACACGGTTGAAATCCCCATATATTGAGTGCTTCAGGCAACTGGCTGCGACCGCAAAATCCAGGCTTTTCTGGCAATCTTCATATGCCAGCAGGGCGTAGATAATGCCTCCGCCAAAACTGTCACCGCCGCCCACGCGATCGACAATGTCTGTGATTTCATAGTGCCGGGAAAGATAGAAGCCGGAACTGTTACGCAGACATGCGGCCCAGCCGTTATGACTGGCTGAGTGTGACTCACGCAGCGTTATGGTGACGCATTCGAGATTTGGATAAAGATCCAACATTTTTGCCGACAGGGCCTCGTATTTTGAGGTGTCCAACTCACCGGCGTGAACATCGACGCCGTCAGCGGAGACGCCCAGAGACATTTGGCAATCTTCTTCGTTGGCAATACAGACATCGACATACTTGACGAGTTCGTGCATCACTTCCTGTGGGTCCTTGCCGTAATTCCATAGCTTGGCGCGGTAATTGAGATCACAGGTGACCTTGACACCGAGGCGTTGGGCCGCCTTGACGGCCTCCAGCGACAGGTCGGCACAGGCCTGGGAAAGAGACGGTGTAATACCGGTGATGTGAAACCAGTCCGCACCATCGAAGATCTTCTCCCAGTCAAAGTCGCCGGGCCTGGCCAGGGAAATTGCAGAATTGTCCCGGTCATAAATCACCTTGCTGGCTCGCTGGTTACTGCCGGCTTCCACAAAATAGGTACCAAGACGGCCTTTTGTCCAGCTGATCAGGTCGGTATCTACTCGAAACGCACGTAGCTGGCTTTCACAGGCGCGGGCGATGTCATTCTCCGGCATCATGGTAACGAATGCTGCATTCATCCCATAGTTCGCCAGGCTGACTGCTACATTGGCTTCTCCACCGCCGAAGGTTGCGTTAAAGCCGGCCGACTGCAGGAAACGTTCGTGACCGGGTGCAGTCAGGCGCAGCATGATTTCGCCAAAAGTTACGATTCTTTTTTTCATTTTCCTCCCTCAGGTAAACGGCTTAACGGACCGGTTATGCTTGTGCTTTGAGGGTCTGGAGGCGCGAAGTACGGCAACCTGGTGCTGCGCAGCAGAGCGGATGGCGCTTTCGGTTTTCCCGGGTTTGAAAAGGGCAGAGCCAATCCCAAAGCCGTCGGCGCCGGCCCTAAGAAAGTCCTGCATATTATTGGCATTTACGCCACCGACGATGATCAGTTTCGCCTCTGGCGGAAGTACGGCCCGCATGGACTTCACCACCTTGGGTGAGACCATTTCGGCCGGGAAGATCTTGATGGCGTCAGCGCCGGCTTCAAGTGCCGTAAAGGCCTCGGTCGGGGTCAAGCACCCGGGGACTGACAATCCGCCCAGGTGTTTGGTCGTACGGATCACATCCGGAACCATAATGGGTGAAACGACCAACTTGCCACCAGCGGCGATAACCTGCGTTGCTTGCCCAACCGTCAGGACCGTTCCGGCACCGATAAGGGCCTTGTCGCCAAATTCTGTGGCAAGCAAGTTGATGGATTCATAGGGTTCAGGTGAATTTAATGGCACTTCGATAATGCTGATGCCGGCTTCAATCAGCGAGTGTCCTGTGGCAATCACTGCCTCGGGTGTTACACCTCGCAGGATGGCCACCAGTGGCATTCGATCCAGATAGTCCTCAAAGGTCACAGCTGAGTCCATTCAGCTTAGTGTGATTCACGTGCGACACCGGAACCACTGCTACCGACAAGGAAGTCCAGGTCAGCGCCTTCATGGGCTTGCTGGACATGATCGATATAGAGCTTGGCATAGCCGCGGGTATACCTGGTGGCTGTCAGGTCCCGGTCCAGACTAGCCAGACGACTCGCGATTTCCTCGTCGCTTAATTTCAGGTTCAGGCTGCGGTTCGGACCACTAAATTCGATAATGTCACCGTTTTGGACTATCGCCAGTGGACCGCCGGCATCGGCTTCGGGCGAGACATGCAATATGACTGTGCCAAAGGCGGTCCCGCTCATGCGGGCATCAGAAATGCGCACCATATCACGCACGCCTTTCTCCAACAGTTTCTGAGGAAGGGCCATGTTGCCGACTTCAGGCATGCCGGGGTAGCCTTTTGGTCCGCAGCCCTTCAGAACAAGAATAGAACCTTCATCCACTTTCAGTTCAGGGTCATCGATGCGGGCCTTGTAATCCTCGATGTTCTCGAACACGACGGCCTCACCGGTATGGGAAAGCAGTTCCTCAGAGGCCGCATTCGGCTTGATGACGGCACCATTGGGTGCCAGGTTACCGCGCAGTACCCAGGTTCCGGATACTGCTCTTACCGGTGCCGCAAGCGGTGTGATGACCTTTTCGTTAAAGATCGGGGCAGCCTCGAACTGGGTGGATATTGCCTCACCCGTCATCGTCAGGGCTTCCCTGTGCAGCACGTGAGTAATCTGGTTCATCACGGCAGGCACGCCACCAGCATAATGGAAGTCTTCCATTAGATACTTACCGGATGGTTGCAGGTCGACAAGCATTGGCACACCACGGCTCCAACGGTCAAAGTCATCAAGACCCAACTCGATACCAAGTCGTCCTGCAATGGCCTGCAGATGAATTACTGTGTTGGTTGAGCCACCGATGGCTGCATGAACTTTTACCGCGTTTTCAAAATGATCACGGGTCAAAACCCTGGACAGACGCATGTCCTTTTTCACCATTTCGACAATGGCATTACCGGACAGATGCGACATGGTACCCCTTCGGGCATCGACGGCTGGAATGGTGCCGTTAAGTGGCAGGGACAGGCCCATGGCCTCGACAATGGCGGCCATGGTTGAGGCACTTCCCATTGTCATGCATGAACCGGCTGAGCGGGACATGCCAGCCTCGGCACCCATAAAGTCCTTGAGGGCCATTTCGCCGGCGCGGACTGCCTCGGAAAATTTCCATACATCCGTGCCGCTTCCAATATCATTACCGCAGTGCTTACCGTTTAGCATGGGCCCTGAAGATATAACCAGGGTTGGCAGATCGACGCTACAGGCACCCATTAACTGACCGGGTGTGGTTTTGTCGCAGCCACCCAGCAGGACCACGCCGTCAATTGGATTGCCACGAATGCTTTCTTCAACTTCCATGGCCAGCAGGTTGCGGAACAGCATGCCGGTGGGGCGCATCTGGGTTTCGCCTATCGACATGGCAGGGAATTCCAGCGGCAGGCCGCCCGCTTCCCATACACCACGTTTTACATGTTCGGCCAAATCCCGCAAATGACGATTGCATGGAGTTAGTTCCGACCAGGTATTACAGATACCGATGACCGGACGACCATCAAAGACATGGTCTGGCAGGCCTGTGGATTTCATCCAACTGCGATGGATAAAACCATCCCTGTCCAGTTTTCCATAGCTCTCCTGGCTTCTCAGTTCTTTCTTTTTACTCATAACAAAACCTGTCCGCACATAGTGTTCACACTACCCCTTATTTTCAAATACTCTTATTTATATGATAAATATACCATATTGAGCAGCTATTGGTAATAGTTGAAGAATTAAAGATTTGCTGGCAGCATGAACATCTGGACGCGGAAAATGAACCACAATGCAATATTTTGACGATGTTTTCGGTGAAGATGGCTGGCAGGATTTGCCGCAATTACCGGAATTGGCTGGCAAAACAGTCTTTATAACAGGTGGCTGCTCTGGCATTGGAGCCTTCTTGACGGCTGCGTTTACCCTGCAAGGTGCGAACGTAGGGTTTGTCACCTTGAACGGGGATTTGGCCGAAAAGATCTGCGACCTCATTGAAGCCAGGACGGGTAGACGTCCTTTGGGTATCCGTGCTGATATCCGCGATGTTGATGGGCTGCAGGCTGCGATTGCCAGCGTTCGTGACAGGTTTGGTGCAATAAACATACTGATTAACAATGCCGCCCGGGATTCACGCCATGCCATTGAAAACTGGTCAGTCGACGAGTGGGATGACAATATCGCCGTCAATTTACGCGCCCAGTTTTTTGCAGCACAGTCGGTTGTGGAGGACATGAAGGCTGCAGGAGGTGGTGTGATAATCAACGTTGGATCAAACAGTTACAACCTCGGTCTTGCAGGTTATCCCACCTATGTGACGGCCAAGGGTGGTATTGTCGGCATGACACGAGCCCTGGCCCGTGAACTGGGTGCGGTTGGTATCCGGGTAAATGCACTGGTACCCGGCTGGGTTCTGACTGAGCGACAAAAGCGCATGTGGGTCAATGACACGGATTTACAGGGTTGCCTGGACCAGCAGGCTCTGAAACAACCGCTTAAAGGCTGGGATATCGCGGGGCCCGCACTTTTCCTGGCATCTTCCATGTCTGCGCAGATGACAGGCCAGGAAATACTGGTTGATGGCGGTCGCACCTACCCCTGAGCGAGTACGCCTCTTTTCAGTCTATTTCTTTTTTCGTTTTGGCTTGCCCGTGCTTTCATCTATCCACGGACGCCAGCTACGCAGTTCCGGAAAGGCCTGATCCTCCAGTTCTTCCTCCCATTCATCCTTGAGCGTGATAAACCTCTCAAGCGTAGCCTTTTGCCCACCAGACAAGTTTTTCTTCTCTGAAATATCCTGGCTTAAGTCAAACAGCAGTGTGTCATTCTCATCGGCTTTGCTTTCCCCGAGTACCATTTTCATATCCCCATGCCGCACGGCGTAGGACCCTTTGGATAGCTGGCGCCAGAACAGAACCTCATGTGGGTTGCCCGGGTTTTCACCGGTCACGTATGGAAGCAAATCCACCCCGTCCAAAGGACGTTCTTTAGCGATGATGGCGCCTGTCTGGGCAGCGATGGTCGCCATGATATCCAGAGAACTGATGGGTTTTACATAATCGGTACCAGGCTTGACGATTTGCGGCCAGCGCATGGCAAAGGGCACCCGTACCCCACCTTCAAAGAGACTGCCTTTACCCGCTCTCAACGCACCATTGTCAGCGACATGGCTCTTGTTGATTGGACCACCGTTATCGGAGAGAAAGAAAATCAGTGTATTGTCCGCAATACCCAATTCATCCAGCTTGTCCAGAACAGCGCCAACGCCATCATCCACTGCAGAAATCATGGCCGCATAGGTGCGGCGCCTTTCATCCTCAATATGAGTGAAGCGATCCAGGTATTTTTCGGTGGCCTGGTAAGGGGTGTGCGGCGCGTTATAAGCCAGGTAGAGGAAAAATGGCTGATCCTTTTTGCGCTCAATAAACTCTACAGCCCTGTCTGACAGGGCATCGGTCAAATACTTGTCAATATCCACACGTTTGCCATTATCCAGCAGACGCATGTAGTACCAACTGGTTTCATTGTCGATCACTTCCTGCATGGAGTTCAGTGTCAGAAGCTCTGGAAAATACTGGTGTCCGCCGCTCAGGAACCCGAAAAATTCGTCAAACCCCTGATTACGGGGCTGATAGTCCGGTTGAATTCCAAGGTGCCATTTGCCAATGGCCATGGTGCTGTAACCCTGCTTTTTGAGCACTTCTGAAATCATCTCCTCATCCAGTCGCACACCAGCATTGGGAATGGCAGGATTCATAGTGGGGTTGGTCGTGAAACCGAATCTTCCCTGGTAGCGCCCGGTCATAAAGCCCGCCCGGCTGGGGCCGCATACAGGGTAGGAGACGTATCCCTGGTCAAACCGGACGCCCTCATTGGCGATGCGGTCGATCTGGGGGGTGGGGATTTCAGTGCCGCCGTTAAAGCCAACATCCATATATCCCTGGTCGTCGGTTACGATCAGAATAATATTTGGCTGATTGTCCGTTTTGTCAGCCGTTGTGTTTGCCGCCTGGCTGTATGCTGGTGTGACCAGTGTGCCAATGACCAATAGAACACCAATGAATGGATAATGTATTTGCTTTAACATGCCTGTCCTCATCAGATTTGTCCTCATCAGATTACTTCTCATTTTACTTGACCTTGTGGTTCGCAGGCCGCCCTCTGAAACCGTTGCTTACATACGTGTCCAGTGCGGCCTGCAGTTCTGCCGCCTTTGCCGGCATCTTTTCAGCAAGATTGTCGCGTTCGCCAATATCCGTTTCGAGGTCATAAAGCTGGGGTTGCTGTGACCATCCGGTTTCAATCATCTTGACGGGAATGACAGCCCGTCCATTCTCGCGTTTTGATGCCGGAATGTACTTCCATCGACCTTGCCGTATGGCGACCCCGGTAATCCCTTCTTCCAGCAAATAGTCCCGTCCGGTCTGGCTGCGACCCAGGAAAGCATCCAGCATGTTCAGGCTGTCGATTGCTTCACTGTCTGCCAGGTCTTGACTGACGAGGTCAGCCAGTGAGGCATAAAGATCGACCTGGGAGAGCAGGGCATCGCTTTCACCCGCGGTCACTCCTGCTGGCCAGTGCAGGATCGTCGGGACCCGTGTGCCAGCCTCGAAAAGGCTGGTCTTGGCGCCCCGGTATGGCCCGGCGGGTTGGTGGTCACCCAGTTTGTCGAATGCCCCGTCAAAATATCCGTCAAACAGTACGGGGCCATTGTCGCTGGTAAAAATTACCAGTGTGTTCTCAGACAGGCCCAGACGGTCAAGCTCCTGTATCACCTGACCGACCATCCAATCCATCTGTACAATCGCGTCGCCACGCGGGCCCATACTACTGTTGCCCTGAAAACGGGGGTGTGGCAGGCGTGGCACATGTATGTCGTGAAAGGAATGGAACAGAAAGAAAGGCTCGTTCTTGTTTTCGCGAATGAACTCGATGGCCTTTTCAGTAAAGATGTCAGGGAAGTCTTCGTCGGTCCACAGGGCGCTTTGACCGCCTCCCATATAGCCGATACGGGACACGCCGTTTACTATCGTGTGGCTGTGTTGTCTGTCCGCCTTTACGCGCAGCTCGCCAGGGTTGGAAATGCCGTCGGCGCGTGTACCGACTTTTTTCTTGTAATTGACCTCAATGGGGTCACTGCTGTCCAGCCCAACCACACGGTGATTGTTTATATAAACAGTAGGAACCCGATCACCGGTTGCGGGCAAAAGGAAAGCATGATCAAAGCCGACCTCAAGCGGGCCGGGTGCTATCTTGCCATTCCAGTCGATGTTGCCATCTCCCAGCCCAAGGTGCCATTTGCCAACTACCCCTGTTGTGTAACCCGCTTCTTGCAACATGCCGGGCAAGGTAGGTTTGCCCGGTTTGATCAAGGCTGGAGCATCCCCTTTTAAAATGGCCGCATTGATCCGGAATCCATGCTCGCCCGTCAGCAGGCTGTACCGAGATGGTGTGCAGGTCGCGGCTGTGCTGTGGGCATCAGTGAAGCGCAGGCCATTGTCTGCCAGACGATCAATGTTTGGCGTTTCGACCCCGCTGGCGCCATAGATCCCAAGGTCGCCAAAACCCAGGTCGTCGATATAAAATATAACGATATTGGGCCGTGTATCGGCGTCCGCGATATCATTCTGGATGTTTTCCGGCGGGTGGCAGCCTGCCAGGGCGGTGAGCGTAATAGCGCATATAAAAAGAGTCAGTTTACGCATGGCGTCCTGGTTACCTTCAAGGTCTGATTTACATTATTAATATTTATATTATATATTATATACTCACAAACAATAGAATTCTAAAGTCCGGTCCAGTCAGGAACACCGCCGATTGTAAGAAAGGAAACCGTCAGATGTCAGAAAACAAGGGTTTTGTATCAGTAATCAGGGTTGTATTTGCCAGTTTGATCTTACTGGCATGTGGGCTTTCCCTCGCCCATGGTGACGGTCGTGAACGGATCAGCCTGGACCGCGATTGGCTTTTCCTGCTGGGACAGCATGAGGATGCTTCAGAGGCTGACTTTGATGATTCCGGCTGGCGTCAGCTTGATTTGCCCCACGACTGGAGCATCGAAGGTAGCTACGACAAGGACAATCCTGCAGGTGTGGCTGGCGGATTTTTGCCTACCGGTACGGGTTGGTACCGAAAGCATATTCAGTGGCGTCCCGAATGGAAGAACCGCAGGTTGTTGCTGACGTTCGATGGTGTCTACATGAATAGTCAAGTATGGGTGAATGGCAAAAAAGTCGGTGGTCGCCCATACGGCTATATCGGCTTTTCCTTTGAAATTTCAGAGGAGTTGAAAGCCGGTGATAATACCATTGCGGTAAAAGTGAACAACAGCGAGGTTCCCAGTGGTCGATGGTATACCGGATCGGGCATCTATCGGCATGTATGGCTGACGGCAAGGTCGCAAGTCCACATACCTGAGAACGGGGTGTTTGCACGCTCATATGATGTCAATTCAAAGCGCGCTTTACTGAAAGTGTCTACCGAGATCAATGGTTCTGACGCCAAAGGTAAAGTCCTGACCGTACGCACTGAAGTTCTGGATGCATACAACAACCACGTTGCGGCTATCGAGGTGGAAGCAAGCCTAAGCGGGGAAGAAAATCAAGTCGTCGATCAGAACCTGGAAATCCTGGGTCCACAGCTCTGGTCACCGGGCAGTCCGTACCTGTACAAGCTTAGAAGTCAATTACTGGACGGCGAAAGCTTGCTGGACCGCGTTGATACCGTCACTGGCTTTCGCCGGATCGACATCAGCGCCGAAAAAGGCTTTGTACTGAACGGCAAACGGATAATCCTGCAAGGGATCAGCATGCACCACGATGCGGGGCCGGTAGGTGCTGCGGTTCCGGAGGATGTTCTGCGTCGACGCATGCAATTGTTAAAAGACATGGGCGCCAATGCCATCCGAACCACGCACAACCCCTTTGCCCCTGAGTTTTACCGCATGGCCGATGAGATGGGGTTTCTGGTGATGAATGAGGCCTTTGACGGCTGGTGGAAAGCCAAGGCGAAGTTTGACTATGGACTCTATTTCGACAAATGGTGGCAGCGTGATTTGCAGGCATTTATCCGTCGTGATCGTAACCACCCCAGTGTGGTGATGTGGAGTATCGGTAACGAGGTTCCAGACTATACACCCGAGCAACAAAAACGGCTTGTGGATTTTGTCGGGGCTTTGGACGACACCCGACCGGTGACACAGGGGCGCGGTTATGCGGGCGGTCATCTGACGATTGCCGGCTTTAACGGACATGGTGAATACAAGGGGGCTATCGAGGCATTCCACAAAAAGAACCCGAATACCCCGGTTATCGGCACGGAAATGACACATACGACTCATGCCCGTGGGATATTCCGCTCAAAGACCCAGTATCGGGTGCGTGATTATCCGGCACCCTGGGAAACCCGGAAACCTGGTCAGCCGGAAGAAACCTGGCAACGAATCAAGAAGAAGGTCTACATGGTTGAAGATCTTACCGATGACGAGGTCTGGCCTGAGAACCCACTTGTTTATGGTTCGGACTTCGACAACTCGATGGTTCGTATGCCGATCCGGGAGGAAATCCGGCTGGCCCGAAAGCTACCTTATCTGCTTGGTACTTTCCGTTGGACAGCCTTCGATTATCTTGGCGAATCCTTTGGTTGGCCAGCCCGCACACATGGTTTTGGTGTGATTGATCTCGCTGGATTCCCCAAAGGGGTCTATCACCTGTATCAGAGCCAGTGGTCCAAAGCGCCCATGGTTCATATGGATCCACACTGGACCCACCCGGGTAAGGAAGGCGTGGAAATTCCAGTTGTTGTTTACACGAACCAGCCTGTGGCCGAGTTGTTTCTGAATGGCAGGTCCTTGGGTGAAAAGTCGATGGGTAAGCAGATGCAGTTGGTGTGGAAAGTGCCTTACAGTCCCGGCGATCTGAAGGTTGTTGCCAGTAAAAACGGCAAGGAAGTACGCAACATGTCCTACCAAACCGCCGGTAAACCAGCCGCGGTGCGTATCATCACAGACAGAACCTGGCTGCGCTCGGGTAGTGCCGACGTTGCACATCTGACGCTGGAGGTGACGGATGCTGCCGGTGTACCGGTTCCAGATGCTGCAAACCGGCTGACCTTTGATGTCACGGGTCCGGGTCAACTGATCGGTCTGGAAAATGGTGACATTCTGGACCTCGACCCACACAAAATAACAAGCCGAAAACTGTTCAGTGGCAAACTGCTTGCACTGGTGCAGGCAGTTGATGAAGTTGGCGAAATCAATATCCGGGTCAGCGGGCAAGGGTTGGAAGCAGCGTCTATCGCACTGCACGCCAGGTAGCTGTGAGACACATGGAACACTAGGAAAAAAACAGACCAATTAAAAAGTCTCTGGACAGGTCTATTTCTTTATTTGTATTATAAATAATATTATACACAATGAGATCGCTTATTTTTGCACCAACTCCTGACGAATCATGGGAGTTGATGGCTGCTTTTTGAAAGGTTTGGACTATGATTGTGAAATTTGGTTTATTCGTTGGAGCACTGGTCGTTGCTGCGACCATTGGAGTTTTAGTGACCACGCCTGTTGTAGCCGATGAGGTGAAACCGGTTATCGAGCGTGAGGCCGAGCCCTGGCGCAATATTGATGTTATCCAGCAAAATACCGAAAGACCAAGGGCTAGCTTCTTTGCCTATTCAAGTAGCGCAGAAGCAAAAAATGGCAACAAGGTTGATGCCGGAAATTTTCACTCACTGAATGGTGACTGGCTCTTCCGCTTTGACGGTAACCCGGCCAGTCGCCCACAGGATTTCTGGCAAAATGACTTTGATGCTTCCGCCTGGGATACCATCCCCGTGCCATCGGTATGGGAACGCCAGGGTTATGGGTACCCGGTCTACGCCAATATCCCGTACCCGTTTGATGCCGAACCATTCAAGGTCCCGATGGACGACCAGAACCACGTCGGATCCTATCTCAGGGATTTTGACATTCCGCTTGATTGGCAGGACCAGCGCATTTTTATCCGTTTCGGTGCAGTTAGTTCTGCTATGACCGTATGGGTCAATGGCCAAAGAGTAGGTTATAGCCAGGGAAGCCGCACCCCGGCGGAATTTGACCTGACAGAATATGTTAAGCCCGGTCAGAACCGTTTGGCAGTCCAGGTGATGCGGTGGAGTGATGCCAGCTGGCTAGAAAACCAGGACAGTTGGAGCCTGTCTGGAATTTTTCGTGATGTGGATTTGTACGCCCGCCCGCAAACCCATATCCGTGACTTTTTTGCCAAGGCAGGTCTCGAAAACAAATACCAGGACGGCGTGCTGGACCTGGCAATAGACCTGCGTAGCTATGAAGCAGCACCCGGCGACCACATTGTCGAACTGGCTTTGGGCCACAACGGGAAAAATCTGGCGCAGGAAAAGCAGCTTGCAAGGTTTTCTGACGGTGAGTCGAATGTCACCTTTGACATGCGTGTCGCTGGAGTGGATGTATGGTCTGCGGAAAAACCTGCACTTTATGATCTGAGCATTACCCTGCGCGATGGCGAAGGCGCAGTCAAAGAGGTGATCCGTCGCAAAACCGGTTTCAGGTCTGTCGGGATGCGTAACAACCGGGTGCTGGTAAACGGCAAGGCAGTCAAGTTCAAGGGCGTCAATCTGCACGAAGTACACCAGGACAGCGGTTACGTCGTAGATGAGGCGACCATGATCAAGGATCTCCAGTTGATGAAGGCGGCCAACATCAATGCCGTGCGCACTTCACACTACCCGCAGTCCGAGCGATTCTATGAACTGGTTGATAAATATGGCATCTACCTGATCAACGAAGCCAACCTGGAAACCCATTTGTACCGTGGCAAGAACGGCTTGGCTCCCGCCCGGATTCCCGCATGGAAGGACCAGATGATGGACCGCATGGTGCGTATGGTTGAAAGAGACAAGAACCATCCTTCTGTCATCTTCTGGTCACCAGGCAATGAAACCGGTACCGGCGCGAACATCACCGCCATGTATGACTGGACCAAATCGAGGGATGACAGCCGCTTGTTTCAATACGGCGATGCCACCCGCGTTGAGGGCGAGGGTTTAAAAGGTCTGGACGCCAAGATGGGAAATTCACCCTACGGCAAGGCCTCAGATATTCTATCGGCCTTTTATCCTTCCCCATGGGATATCGAGGAATACGCTCAGACCCGTCGGGGGCTTCCCTGGATCATGGGTGAGTACCTGCATTCCATGGGCAACAGCCTGGGTAACGCACAGCAATTCTGGGACCTGATCAACAAGCATGAGGTGTTGCAAGGTGGATTCATTTGGGACTGGGTGGACCAGGGCCTGCGGGAAACCGATGAGCAGGGACGTACCTGGTGGTCGCACGGTGCAGACTATGGCCCCGAAGGTGTGCCATCCAGTGGCAACTTTTTACACAACGGTGTGGTCTTTCCGGATCGCACTGTCAAACCCGGCTACTATGAAGTCAAGCGTGTGCACCAGAATGTGGCCTTCGCTTCGGCCAATCCATTGGACGGGCAAATAAGTCTGCTGAACCGCTTTTACTTCACTGATCTTGACGAGTTCACTTTGCGTTGGGAACTGAGCGAGGACGGCAAGGTGATCAGCACGGGCGCTGCGGATGAGTTCAGTGCTGCTCCGGGCGCGACAGCGCAGGTTAATCTCGGTCAGGTTCGCCCCCGGCGTATGCAGGCGGGCGCTGAATATTTTCTGAATGTCTATCTGCTGGGCAAGGACACGACAGGTCTGTTAGCTGATGATCATGTTTACGCCAGCGAGCAGTTCGCACTCGGCCATTTTGGGGATGCTCCTGCTGTGGTCAGCAAGAAGAAACAGCCAAAGCTCACGGTCCGGGAATCTGCCGCAACGGTCGAGGTTTCGGGCGCTGATTTCACACTTGATTTCGACGCGCAATCCGGCGAGCTGACAAACTGGAAAGCCGGCGGCCGTACCCTGCTGGAAAAGGGCCCCGTTCCCAATCTGTGGCGGGCCATGACCGATAATGACTTTGGCTACATGCGTAACTTGAAGTCGGGTGACTGGGTCAGGGCAGGTGAGCGGCGCCAGCTGGATAGTTTCAATGTAGTGCAGCTGGATGACGGCGACGTACGCTTGTCTGTGGCCTATGACCTGCTTGGCTCAAAAGAGCAGAAAATCGCCGACTTTGACCTCGTCTACACCATTGCATACGATGGCGGGATAGACGTTGCTGTATCTTTCCTGCGTGGCAAGGCCCGGGGCCTGCCCATGCGTCTGGGTTTAACAATGGAACTGGACGGCGCGTTCAGTCAACTGGACTATTTTGGTCGTGGGCCGTTTGAAAACTACTCTGACCGAAATACTGCGGCATTTGTCGGGCAGTACAGTGGCAGCGTGGCGGAGCAATACGTGCCGTACATGCGTCCCCAGGAAAATGGCTACAAGACAGAAGTCCGCTGGCTCAGCTTGCGTGATGATAAAGGTTTTGGCCTGCAAATCTCGGGTGCTCCTCACATCGGCTTTTCAGCGCTTAATAATCCGCAGTCTGACTTTCAGGCGTCAGAGGAGATGCTGGATGCGCTATTCAATACCAAACAGCACAGGGTGCGGGAGAAAATGCAAATCCACACCAACGACGTACCATCAAGAGAAAAGGTATGGCTGAATGTAGATGGTCTGCAGGCCGGGGTCGGGGGTGATAACTCCTGGGGCAAGTATCCTCACCATGCTTACATGCTGATCGAAGATGCCTACCGTTTCGAGTTTACAATGAAACCTGTCAGTGACCGCAAGTAGCGAAGAGAACAGATGATGAAACAACTTATTGGAAGCATCCTGCTGCTGACCTCCCTTATATGCAGTCTTGCCAGTGCGGATGAAGAAGGGGCGCTCGCCGGCAAGCGATACAACGTGGTACTGATCATGGCCGAGGATCTGAGCCCTCGCATCGGCAGCTTTGGCGATGCGGTTGCCAATACGCCAAACCTCGATCGCCTGGCGGGTGAAGGCGTGCGTTATACCAACACGTTTACAACGGCACCGGTTTGTTCCACCAGTCGCTCAAGCCACATCATGGGAGTACACCAGCAAACCCTGGGAACCATGCATCACCGTGCAGGAACGTTTTCGGGTGGCGGTTATGAGGTAGTCACGCCGGCCGATGTTAAAGCCTATCCCGAACTATTACGCGCTGCCGGATACTATACGACGAACGCCGGCAAAACCGATTACCAGGTCGGCAGACCATTTACTTTCTGGGATGTCAATAACCCTAAATCACACTGGAAAAATGCCCCGGAAGGCAAGCCGTTCTTTTCCATGGTGACCATTCAGGTTACGCATGAAAGTGTTGTCTGGCCAGCGGTACGGGAGAGCGATGATCCTGTTGTCGTTAAAACAACCAAGCGCAACAAAAGCCTGTTGGATACCAAGACGTATTTCACTGACCCCGCAGACGTGCTGGTGCCTCCTTATTACCCGGACACAAAAATCGTGCGTGAGGCACTCGCCCGACACTATGACAATATCCACCTGATGGATGCGCGTGTGGGTGAAATTCTGCAGGAACTGAAAAAAGCCGGAAAACTTGATGAGACCATCGTTATCTGGACCACGGATCATGGTGACGGCATGCCCCGCGGTAAGCGCAGTCTTTATGACACGGGTACAAAAGTTCCGATGATTATCCGCTTCCCGGATGGGTATGGTGCAGGTACGGAAAATGATGAATTTGTCAGCTTTGTCGATATCGCACCAACCCTGCTGTCGGTAGCGGGAGCACAAAGACCTGGCTGGTTGCAGGGCAGGGTATTTGCCGGTGAGGATAAACAGCCCGAACCAGACTATCTTTACACCGCAGCCGATCGCTTCGATGCGGTTTATATGACAGCTCGCGCAGTGCGGGACAAACAATTTAAGTACATACGCAACGCCGATGAGACGCAGCCATATTTTGTGCCGCTTTCATACCAGGATCACAGCACCATCATGCAGGAGCTTTGGAAGGGACTGGACGAAGGCACACTGACATCTGTTCAGGCTGCCAATTTTTCCCCCAGGGGTAAGGAAGAGTTGTATGACGTCGTGAATGATCCCTGGGAGGTCAATAATCTGGCAGGTGATCCCGCGTTCGGTGAAACCCTCACTCGTTTGCGCCATGCCTCGGATGAGTGGACCGCGCGAATAGGCGATCTTGGCGCCATGGATGAGGCCGATTTTTATCAGCAGATGCTACCCGATGGCAAACAGCCGGAAACAACCAACGTTAGCTTTAGTCTCGCTGCTGACAAGCTGGTACTGGAGAGCGTCACCGATGGAGCCTCGATTGGTTACCAACTGATCGAGAAAGGCAAGAACAACTGGAGCTGGGAACTCTACACTGAACCATTGAACGTAAATGATCTGGCCGGGCGCACGCTACAGGCAAAGGCCATTCGTTACGGTTTCAAGGTATCAGACGTCACGACCTGGTCAGCAGGGGAATAAGCCGATGGGATTGAGAGGTCTTTTGCTGGTGGGGTTGGCGTTTTTTCTGTTGCCGGCCTGTGGTGTGTCAGCGGTTAAGGCGGCCAGTCGTCCCAACATTATTTACATCCTGGTCGATGATATGGGCTACGGCGACCTGGGTTCCTATGGGCAGGAACGTATCAAGACACCCAACCTGGACAGGATGGCGAACGAGGGTATACGTTTTACCGATCACTATGCCGGGTCCACTGTTTGCGGGCCTTCGCGTGCGACCCTGATGACCGGCCTGCATACCGGCCATAGCCCGATCCGCGGTAACCCCAAATGGACCAACAGCAGCCAACCGGTCGACCTGAAGCCGGAAGATACCACGGTTGCCGAGATGCTGCAGGATGCCGGTTATTACACCGGGCTTATCGGTAAATGGGGGCTTTCGGAAGGCGAAGACATTCTGCCTTCTATGCCCAACCAGCAGGGCTTCGACTCTTTCTATGGCTATCGTGGCCACACAGCCGCCCATTATCACTACTGGGACAAGATGTACCGGAACAATGAAGTGGAAGTTATCGAGGGCAACGACCCGATGACCAATATCGGCGAATACAACCAGGACCGGTTTACCCGTGAGGCCATTACCTGGCTGGGTCAAAGGTCAGACGATGAAAATGATCAGCCCTTTTTCCTGTACCTGTCCTGGGCTTTGCCGCACCTTGCGGTAACGGTTCCTGAAGACAGCAAGACGGCCTATGAGGATTTGGGCTGGCCACAACGAAAGATGATTACCGATGGTCACTATAAGAATGATCCCGAAGGTAATGTGGCGTATGCGGGAATGGTATCGCGCATTGACGACCACGTTGGTCTGATCCTGCAGACGCTCGGTGAACTGGGCCTTAGTGACAATACGCTGGTGATTTTTGCGAGTGACAATGGTCACGAATATGATGAGGGCTTTTTCAACAGTAATGGCCCCTTACGGGGCAAGAAGCGCGACCTCTATGAAGGTGGCATTCGCATTCCTTTCATAGCGCGTTGGCCTGGTCGCGTTCCCGCAGGTATGACTTCAGACCATGTGTCATCATTTCAGGATTTCATGCCAACCGCCTGTGACCTGGCCGGCAATGACAACTGCCCGGAAAGTGATGGCCTGTCCATGGCACCCACTCTCACCGGTGAGGGTATTCAGCAGCAGCACGTCTATCTTTACTGGGAATTCAACGAAAAAAGAGGTCCGACCCAGGCAGTGCGGGCTGGCAAATGGAAATTGGTAAAACGCTACAAAAAACCGCTGGAGCTTTACGATCTGGAGAGTGATATCGGCGAGACAGATAACCTGGCAGAGCAATACCCGCAGCAGCTGGAGCGACTGGCAGGTATGTTGGAAGGCGCCCGCACTCATCATCCCGAATTCACCCTGAAAAAGTTGCCCAATCCAAACAAGAAAGTCCAGGCAGAAAAGAAAAAGGAAGAACAATGAAGTCCATTTCCGGAGTGACGCTGGCTTTGCTGGTGGGTCTCGGTTTACTGACAAGCCCGGCTGAGGCGAATGACAAGCCAAATCTCATCGTGATCATGACCGATGATCAGGGCTATGCCGATGTAGGCTTTAACGGCAGCACCGAAATCAGGACGCCTCACATAGACCGCATTGCAGGCGAGGGCACGCGCTTTACCAGCGGCTATGTCAGTTATCCTGTCTGCGGCCCCAGCCGGGCCGGTTTTCTGACCGGGCGTTACCAGGGCCGTTTTGGCTTCGGTCGCAATCCCATTATCGACCCGACCGACCGTAACGCGGGTATTGCTTTCGATGAGAAAAATATAGCCGAGGTGTTGAAGCCAGCAGGCTACACGTCCGGTATCCTGGGCAAGTGGCACATGGGCACGCACCCGGACCATCATCCCAATAAGCGTGGTTTCGATTATTTCTATGGCTTTCTGTCTGGCGGTCATCGTTATTTCCCTGAGGAGTTGACCCTCAATGACCTGAGTGAGGTCACCAAAAAGTATGAGTGGTATAACACGCGTCTTCTGCGCAACGATGAGCGGGTGGATACAGACGAATACCTGACCGATGAAATCTCGCACGAGGCAGTAGATTTCATCAGGCGTGAAAAGGACGGTCCTTTCTTTCTGTATGTGGCCTACAACGCACCTCACCAGCCGTTGCAGGCGAGCCAGGAATACCTGGACCGCAATATGCACATTGAAGAAAAGCGACGCCGAACTTATGCAGCGATGATCACTGCGGTTGACGATGGCGTGGGTCGCATCCTGGACACACTTAAGCAACAAGGCATTGACGAGAACACCATCGTTTTCTTCCTGTCCGACAACGGTGGGCCGCTGGAGAAAAATGCGTCGGATAATGGCATCCTTCGTGACGGCAAGGGCTCCCCGTTTGAAGGTGGCATCCGTGTGCCCTTTGCGGTTCGGTGGCCGGGTCAGGTTCCAGCCGGGGTCGATTATGAAGAGCCAGTAATTTCACTCGACATTCTGGCAACAATCGTGGCCGAGGCCAATGTCGATACCAGCGCCAACAAGCCGCTGGATGGAACAAACCTGATGCCACATCTGCGTGGTGAACGTTCCGGTCCACCACACGACATCCTTTTCTGGCGCGGGTATGATCAGAAATGGTTTGCCGCCCGCCAGGCAAACCATAAGCTCGTTAACCAGCGTGATAACAAGATGCTGTTTGATCTGGAAAGCGACATTTCGGAAGCAGAAAATCTGCTCAGGTCTGACAGGGAAACGCACCAGGGCCTGGAAAAACAGGTAAATGCCTGGAACAGTGAGATGATCGACCCGGTTTTTGACAAGCTGGGTTCGTGGAAATTGGATAGCAGCAAGACAGTTAAAAAGAACAAAAAGAACAAAAAGGGAGAGAAAACCTGATGAATCAAGTATCGAGATGGCCACTGGTGACTTTAGTGCTGCTATTGTTGGCCGGCTGTGCTGATAAAAACGCAGAAGCGCTTGCAGTCGAACCCGCTGAGAAAGAAACACAGGGCAAGCCAAATGTAGTGGTGTTTTATATCGATGACCTCGGTTACGGTGATGTGGGTAGCTATGGTGCAGTGGGTGTTGAAACGCCCGTGATCGACCGCCTGGCAGCCGAAGGTGTGCGTTTTACCGACGCGCACAGTTCGGCGGCAACCTGTACGCCATCACGCTACAGCCTGTTAACAGGCGAACACGGCTTTCGCAGCAATGCTGCTATCCTGCCAGGTGATGCACCGGCCCTGATCCGTCCGGGCAAAGCAACCCTTGCCAGCATGTTCAAAAAAGCGGGTTATACCACCGCGTTTGTGGGCAAATGGCATCTGGGCCT